>Ga0210051_1001950_pt1 | contig 20894 bp, 18 predicted proteins | sample CryGey092014_all_FD_185464 | JGI IMG/M metagenome (GOLD analysis project Ga0210051, IMG submission 185464) | Groundwater microbial communities from aquifer - Crystal Geyser CG23_combo_of_CG06-09_8/20/14_all (SPAdes) (version 2) | ecosystem: Environmental > Aquatic > Deep subsurface > Groundwater... | reverse complement strand
TTTCATAGTGAAATTTTCGCAACCCACGCCGCACCAACTTATAAAAAAAATCATGCCCGATGTTTTGGTAAAAGGCGCCGATTGGAAAAGCGAAAAAATCGTCGGCAGCGACCTCGCAAAAAAGGTTCTAACAATCCCGCTTGTAAAAGGCCGCTCCACGACCAAAATCATTAAGAAACTGAAAAATTTATAAGATGGAAAATCAGAAAATTTACAGAATTATTGACGCAAATCTGAACAGGTCAAGAGAGGGTTTGCGGGTTGTTGAGGATTTTTTAAGATTTGTAATGTCTGATGAGAATCTGTCATCGGTAATAAAAAAACAGCGACATAATATTGACAAAATAGCAAGAACCGTTTATTCGCAGTTAGTTTCATCCCGAAACAGTAAAAATGATGTTTTCCGCCGGACAAAAGAGCCCCGTAAAAAAAATGGTTTTTCCGTTGTCGTCTCAAATATAAAAAGGGTTGAAGAATCCTTGCGGGTACTTGAGGAATTCTCAAAAATTATTTCCGCTTCTGCCGGATCAAAATTCAAAAAAATAAGATTTAAGATTTACGATATAGAAAAAGAAATTGTGAAAAAAATCTTATGACACAGATAGAATTTGCCAAAAAAAATATTATCACAAAAGAAATGCGTTCAATTGCAAAACATGAAGGTATTTCTGCTGAATTTATCAGAAAAGGTATTGCCAACGGAACAATAGTTATTTTGAGAAACTACTTCCGACTTCCGACTTCCGACTTCCGCATCGTCGGCATCGGCAGAAATCTCAAGATAAAAGTCAACGCGAACATAGGAACCTCGCCGATGAATATAAACATCGGCTATGAAAGACAAAAGGTCTTAACCGCTATAAAATACGGTGCGGATGCCGTTATGGACTTGTCAACGGGCGGCAACATTTCAAAAATAAGAAAAATGGTTATTGAAACGTCAGCCGTGCCCGTTGGTACAGTTCCGCTTTACGGATTGCTCTGCGAATTGTCCCACAGAAAAAAAAGATTTGTTGATGCGACTGCCGAACAAATGTTCGGTGAAATAGAAAAACAACTTTCTGACGGTGTTGATTTTGTTACGGTTCATTGCGGCTTAACGCTTAAAGCCCTTAAAATTCTTAAAAATAAAAAACGACTTGTCGGAATTGTTTCTCGCGGCGGTTCATTTCTCGCCGAGTGGATGCTTCACAATAAAAAAGAAAACCCGTTATATGAAAATTTTGATGAACTGATAGATATCGTAAAAAAATATGATGCGGTAATTTCTCTGGGCGACGGGTTGCGGCCCGGTTGCATCGCTGATAATACCGATGATGCGCAGATTGAAGAACTAAAAACACTCGGCAAATTACAAAAATATGCGCTCGTGCGAAATGTTCAGACGATGATTGAAGGTCCGGGGCATGTTCCCATAAATCAGATTGAAAAAAACATTCGGCTTGAAAAAAAATATTGTCACAATGCGCCTTTTTATGTCTTAGGACCGTTAACGACGGATATTGCGCCGGGGTATGACCATATTACCTCTGCAATCGGCGGTGCTTTGGCCGGTTATTACGGCGCCGATTTTTTATGTTATGTAACGCCTGCTGAACATTTGGGTTTGCCTGATTTGGAAGATGTAAAAAACGGAGTTATTGCTTCTCGGATAGCCGCTCATTCCGCTGAAATCGCAAGGGGTTATAAAAATTCGCTCCGAATGGATTATGAACTTTCAAAGGCGAGAAAAAATTTTAACTGGAAAAAACAAAAAGCGTTTTCAATAAATCCTTCTGAATTTGAAAAACGGCTCTCTGCAAAAAGCAAAGATGTCTGTTCAATGTGCGGAGAATTCTGTGCGATGAAAAGAAAGATATGATGCCTTGTTACTAACAAGAGCGGAATATACTTTACATGGAAGATGGTGTCATGCTGAACTTGATTCAGCATCTATAGACCCTGAAACGAGTTCAGGGTGACAGACGAAGTACTTTACGGATGTAAAGTATTTTATGCTCCCCTTAGTAACTAAATAAAGGTTGTATGTAGTTGCCCAATCCCCTAAAGGGGACAAGTTTTATTGGGCTTATCGTCGGAAGGATTGATAAATCAAGCAACTACAATTTAGTTGACAATACAATATGAAAACCCTTGCCACGGAGACGCAGAATCATAGAGAAAGACAAAAAATAGATTGGGTTTTTCTCTGTCTAACTCTGGTTTTCTCTGTGCCCTCTGTGGCAAATGCTTTTGACTCTGTTACGAAGTTTTTTCAAAGCACAGGAAAGTATAAACACCTTGCCACAGATGGACACAGAAAAAACACAGAAAGATTCTGTGAAATTCTGTGAAATTCTGTGGCTACGCAGTTTTCTTGAATTCCGTTACTTTATTTCTGCCGGTCTGTTTGGATTTATAAAGCGAGATGTCGGCATAGCGTAAAACTTCTTCTGCGACTTGACTGTCTTTCGGAAAATGGGCTATACCGAATGATGCAGTTACTTTTATTTTTTCAAGTCCGACGGTAATTTCCGCTTCCTCTATTTTCTGGCGAATTTTTTCTGATTTAATTTTAAGACCTTCCGGATCTGTTTTGGGAAAAATCACGACAAATTCCTCGCCTCCGTATCGCGCCGCAAAATCCGTTTCATAGATAGAATTTTTCAGAATTTCCGACACCGTTTTAAGCACCAGATCTCCCGCCTGATGACCGTAAGTATCGTTAACCTTTTTGAAATGGTCGATGTCCATCATAAGAATTGAAAATCTGCCGTTTGATCTTTTTGCACGCAGTTCCTCTTCTTCAAGCCGTTCATTAAAATATCCCCGTCTGTAAAGTCCCGTTAGTCCGTCGGTGCGTGACATTTCCTCCACTTTTAAGTAGAGAATCGCTCTTTGTACGGCAGGATTAAGTTCTTCAACAAATGCAGATATTTCGTTCACAAATTCAGCGTCTTTTTCAAAAAGAGGAGGAATTTTTGCCGATATAACTCCGAAGTACTTATCGCCGACATTGAGAGGAAGATGAATTATATTTTTAGAAATTTTAGGAATTTTGACGGTTTCATCAATATCAAAAAATATACCTTTTCTGAAAACTTTATTGCCGTCAAATATTTTCATAGCGACATCTTTTATAATAAACTGTTGATTCAACGAGTCAACTATGAGAGAAAACATTTTTTCCAAATCAATATAGGCAGCAATATCTTTTGAAAGTTCGTAAATATGCAGAATATTTTTGATTACTTTTTCGTTAGTCGCAAGTGCCAATTTCGTCGCATCAGAATCCTTTTTTATTGATGAAAGTTCATCCACAAGTTTCCCGAGTTTATCGTTAAAAATCCGTCTTAATGACTTCATATTCCCATAAAATTTTTCAAGAAAAAATTCTGCAAGACACAATGTTAAAATCGTGATGCTCACAACAACATATGAGGTATAGAAAATCACCGCGCAAACGGAAAATAATCCAGCAAATATCCGGGGAAAATTTATTCCAGAATGATATCCGATGATAAATGTTATTAAAGGTGAGAAAATAATCAATCTTTCCATACAACTTTGTCCCGTCCTGTTGATTTAGCAATGTAAAGCCGTTCGTCGGATTTGCGTATAAGTTGGCTGTGTTCGGTGGCGTCGTCGGGATATGCGGATATTCCGATAGATACGGTGATATGCTGTCCGTTAATTAGTTCATCGCGAAAATTATTTCGTATATTTTCGGCAATTTTCAGGCATTCACTTTTTGATGTCTCCGGCATTATTATCGCGAATTCCTCGCCGCCGTATCTTGTCACAATATCCATTTCACGGCAATTATTTTTTAAAACCTGCGAAAATCTTTTCAATGCCTTATCACCCTGCTGATGACCATATGTATCGTTGAATTTTTTGAAATGGTCAATATCGGAAAGTAGGACGCAAAGAGGGGTCTTGAACCGAGAAGCCCTTGCTATCTCCTGGTGCAGTCGTTCATCAAAAAATTTCCGTACATAAACACCGGTTAGTCCGTCTATAATTGAAAGATCTCTTGTTTTTTCAAGTAGCGATATGTTTTCAACAGTCATTTCCGCCATGCTCACAAGTATTGATACGACAACCATATCTTCCTGCAAAAATCTGTTTTCATCTTGGGAATCTGTTCTGATAATACCGATTATATTTTTGTTGTGAAAAATAGGAACTGCGATTACTGATTTTATTGATTTTGGAATGGAAGAATAATCAAAACGATAATCGCGCATCGTATTCGCAATTAAAAGCGGCGACTGTTTCTGCACAACCCATGCGTCAAAAATATCCGGAGGGCTGTCATCGGTCGGAAGAAAAGTTGTAAGCCGTACGTTATCGCATTTTAATAATCGTTTTGTTATATCTTTTAGTTTTTCTTTCAATTCCTGCAAATTATCCGTTTTTGCTATTTCTTTTGTGGCAGAAGTCAAATTTTTGTATTGGGAAATTCGCAATGAAATTTTTTCCAATTTAATTTTGTTTGCAACAAATTCCTTTTTTGTTTTTTCAATTTCCGCCGCCATATCAGATAGTTTGTTTTTATTTTCTGCTTTCCGATATTTTTCCCTGTCATTTAATAGATGAATAATCCAAACAAAACCCCAGACGGCGGCAATTTCGCCCAAAAGAAAAAATCTTTCAACTCCATCGATAAAACTCATTCCGATAAGTCCTGTCAAACTTACTAAAAGAGCAATCAAATCTGTTGTCAAAAGTTCAGATATTAACGCCGCCGAAATTATTATCAAAATAAAAAATAACGCAAACATGCCGACAAAATTATTTTTGAAGTAAAACAAGAGCACGGTAATTGCTAAAAAAGTAAAAAGAATAATTACAGGTCCGAAAGTTTTTTTATAGTTCATTTTATTATCTATTTCCTCTCACCTGAGCGAAGCAAGAAATTTGTAAGGAACCTTGAGCCTGCCTGCCGGTAGGCAGGCCTGCCTGCCGGTAGGCAGGGAGCGACTTCGCTTTCAGGAGCGACGAACAGAGCGACCGCAGGAAGTCCGTTTAGGGGCGAAATCCGACAGGGTGGTCGGATGAGTGACCGAAGGGAATCCCTTTAGGGACTTTTCCGACAAATTTGCTTGTGAGCGAACTTCATTTTTTCGCTTGTTTTATAAGTTCTTTAGCATGTTTTATTGATGTTTCGGCTTCCTCGCCGCCGCCGAGCATTCGTGATAATTCTGTAACTTTTTCCTCCGCGTTAAGTTTAGAAATTAATGCTTTCGTCTCTCCGTCTGCGACAATTTTTGATATATGAAAATGTTCCGATGAAAATGCAGCAAGTTGAGGCAGATGGGTGATGCAAAGTATCTGGTGGTTTTTTGCCAGAACGCTTAATTTTTTTCCGACTACTTGTCCCATCGGTCCCGAAAGCCCGGCATCAATTTCGTCAAAAATCAAAGTCGGAGTATCATCTGCTTTTGCAAGTACCGTTTTTATTGCAAGCATAACCCTTGACATTTCGCCGCCTGATGCGACATCTTTAAGCGGTTTTAAATCCTCACCGACATTTGCCGCAATTTTATATTCTATTTTGTCAATTCCATATGACTTAAAATGATAGTTTCCGGTTTCATCAGTTTCCTTTTCAACTGAAATAAAAAATTTTGATTTCGACATTCCTAATTCAGAAAGTTCCTTTTCAATTTCTTTTGAAAGTTTTTTTGCTACTGCGGTTCGCTTTTCTGAAAGTTCAACAGATATTTTTTTTAGTTTTGTCTGGGCCGATTTTGCGTCTTTTTCAAGTTTAGATATATTTTCATCCGCTAATTCATAAAAGTTTATTTGCTTTTTTATATTATCCGCGTATTTAAGAATTTCTTTTATAGTCGGCGCATATTTTCTTTTAAGTTTTTTTATAAGTTCAATTTTTGCGATAATTTCTTCCAGCCGTTTAGGATTGAATTCAACATTGTCTTTGTATTGACGAAATATGTCCGAAAGATGTTTTACTTCTTCAATCGTCCGATTGATAATCGCAACAGATTCAATTGCCGTAGTATCAATTGCGGATAGATTTTCCATAAATTTTTTTGCAATGCCAAGTTTTTCAACTGCCGATCCGTCGGACTCATATAAAAGCGAATAAATATCATTCGCGTAATTAAAAAGTTTTTCGGCATTATTTAGACGGTTAATTTCATTTTCCAGGCCGTTTTCATCCATTTCAGATAGTTTTGCTTCCTCAATTTCTTTGAGTTGATATTTGTAGAGGTCAAGTTTTTGGATGCGGTCTTTTTCCGAATTTTTCAGTTCATCCAACTGGTTTTTAAACGATGTGAATTTGCCGAAAACATCCGCTATTTCCGATTTTGAATTTTCAAGGTTTCCGTATTTGTCAAGCATATCTCTTTGACAGTCGGGTTTAGTAAGAGATTGGTGCTCGTGCTGACCGTGTATATCCACAAGTGCGGATGAGATGGGCTGTAACATTCCTACCGACGCGATAGAACCGTTTATGAAACATTTGGTTTTGCCGTCGGCGGTTATTTCCCGTTTTATAATAAGGGTATCTTCCGGCGGAACGCCTATTTCAAGGAGTAATTTTTTCAACGATTTAAGATTTTCAATATTAAAACTTGCGGTCAGTTCGCAACTCTGTGTTTTTTTTCTTACAATTTTTGTGTTTGCCCTATCACCGAGTATTAATCCGAGAGCATCTATAATTATGGATTTTCCTGCGCCAGTTTCACCGGTTAATATGTTCAATTCATCGCCGAAATCAATCATCATGTCGGAAATTATGGCGAAGTTTTTTATAAGAAATGTCTGTAACATTTTCTACTTCTCCTTTTCAATCCGGAGCGAGGAAGAAATTTCTAAAGAGCCTCAATTTACGACCTATACCCAACAGGAGTAAATTGCAGAGCGACCACAAGGGAGCGTCTCAAAGAAATTTGCTTCCGAGCGACCATTATCTGTTACCCCAGTTAAGTTTTTTCCGCAAAACCTCAAAATAATCATTTTTACCGACGGTAATCAATTTTATAGGCGTTTTATGTTTTTGTATTTTTACAATATCGCCGACAGAAAGCGTCATGTCAATCTGTCCGTCAATTGACAAAATCACATCAGTATGATTAGAATTTACCCTTACATCTATTATAAAGTCATCCGGAATAATTACAGGTCTTTGACTTAAAGTGTGAGGGGCAATTGGCGTTATAATTATATTTTGTGTTTTCGGATGAACAATAGGCCCGTTTGCCGCCAGCGAATATGCAGTTGAACCGGTCGGGGTTGCAATAATCAGTCCGTCGGCGGTTATTTCCGTAACCTGTTTGTTATTGATATTGAGGTTTAAGTTTATAACTCTCGCAACCCTGCCGTTTTTTATAACTGCATCGTTCAGGGCAATAAAATTATTTATTATTTTTTTGTTCCGGAGGATTTCTATTTTTAACATGCTCCTTTCATCAATTTTGTATCTACCCTTAATAATTTTTTTAATAGATGTAAAAACATTTTTCAGATCGGTTCCTGCAAGGAATCCCAGTTTGCCGAGATTGATTCCGAATAAAGGAATATTTTTGGGCGCCAGTTCTCGCGCGGATTTTATCATCATTCCGTCGCCGCCCAAGATCAAAGCGATTTTCCCATCCGTTTTTATTTTTTGTTTTTTAAGCCATATAGATATTTTTTTTGAAAATTCAACTGCTTTTGGTTTTTCCTTGTTTGCGATAACAAAAATATTTTCCATAATTTTACTCCCAATCAAGAATTATCATATCCATCGGTATGTCTTTAATTGTTTCTTTTATTTTCCAATATCTCCCGTCGGTGTAAACAGTTAAAGTTCCCGATGCGGCTGTTGTGAACAATTTACACCAGTTAAGTTGTTCAAGGACTGATGCGGCCGGCATATTGGTTGATATTATAGCATATTCCGGGGAAATTGTTAACAAAAAATTCAAAAGCAGTTTCTTTTTTCCGTGGCTTGGAACAAATAGAACAGTTGATGCGATATTTTTTTCAGTAAGAATATTCTGTGTTTTTTTGGTGATATCTCCGCACAGCAAAATTGAAAAATCATTATACGAAAGTTTCATAACTATTGAGTTGTCGTCGGTGTTTGGAGTAATCTTTTCGGGATTCAAAACACCAACAGATACATTTTTAATATTAAAATGTTCGCCTGCGGATATTTTTCCCATGGCAATTTTCTTTTTTCTTAAAACTTTCATCAATTCAAGATACTCGTCTTCTTTGGAAATTTCACCGTTTGTAATAAATTTTTTAATTTTAAAATTATTACAAACTGCAATAAGTCCCTGAAAATGGTTGATATGCGGATGGGTAAGAATTATGGTGTCGATTTTCATAATGCCTTTATTCCACAAAAACGGAGAAATAATAGTTTCACCGATGTCATATTTCGCCCCCCAATTGCCGCCGCCGTCAACAAGCATATTTGAGCCGTCGGGAAATTCGCAATAAACGGCATCGCCAAGTCCTACATCTATAAATGTAATTTCCAAATTTTTTTTGCTTTTAGAAAAATAATTCCAAACGGGCATAAGTATCAAAATTCCGAATGACAAAATAACGATTCGTTTCCAGATATAATTTTTAATTTTCGGTAATCCGACGACAATTACATAAAAAAGCAGTATAAAATATATTGAGGGGGCTGGTGTTCTTATGGTTGAATAAGGAACATTTGCGAACATATCAACAAGATATGTTATCAGAGAAACGATTCCTCCCGTAACTTTTGAGACGATAAATAACAACTGCGTTCCGATTAAACTTGCAAAATACAAGGCAAAACCTGCGCCGAGCGAAATTCCTATCATCGGCAATATTACAAGATTTGAGACGAGCGCTATTATGGAAACCTTATTAAAATAGTAAGCCATCAACGGTGCGATTGCAATTTGTGCGGAAAACGAGGCAAGAAAAACGCTTATCAACCAGTTGAAAAATTTCGGAAGTTTGTGAATTTTCGTAGACGACTGAAAAATCGGAAAAAAATAAATTATACCGAGTGTTGCCGCAAAAGACATCTGAAAACCTGCTTCAAATAATGTGAGCGGATTGTAAATCAAAATTATAAGTGCCGCCAGAAAGATGTCCTGGTAAATATCGGCATTTCTTGATAAAAGCAGAGCGAAAATAACGATAAGCGTCATTATTGTTGCCCGTAAAACCGGAGGATTGTCGCCGGTAATCATCGCATAAAGCAGAATAATTGGGATTAAAAGGCAGAGCGAGATTTTCTTTTTTAATCGTAGAATAGTTCTGAATATCCAAAGAAAAATCACTGCCACAAATGCCACATTTGAACCGCTGACAACCAAAACATGCATTACGCCCGCATCAATAAAAATTTTCTGTATGTAAGGTGTAAGCCCGGATTTTTCTCCGATGGTTATGCCGGATAAGACCGCTGCTTGTTGCGGAAGGAGATTTTTTTCGTAAGCATCAAGAATTTGCCGTCTCAATTTTAAGGATAATTGCAATATAAAAAATGGTTTTTTGTCTATAATCCTGATGTCATTTTTCTGGAAAACTGACATCAATGCATAAATTCTTTTTCTGAATAAATATTTTTTATAATCAAAAGTTCCGGGAGTAGAAGGGTGGTTGGGTCTGAAAAATTTTCCGGTTATTTCAACGATATCTCCGTAGGAAAAATTATTTTCATCAGCATAATAATTTACCAAAACATTACCTTTTGTATCCGTCCCGTTAATCTTTGTTGTTTTTAGAACAAAAGATGTTTTGGTATCGCTTTCTTCCGGCTCGGATGTAATTTTACCTGTGATAACTGCGGTGTTTCCTGTCGCTTGTCTTGCAATATTGCCGGCAGGAATTTTATTAAGGATACCGACTATTTCCATAAGCACGATAACAAGTATGTAGAAAATTGTTATTGCTACCAGCGGTTTTTTCATATAAAATATATTTTACTAAAAAAACTTGACATTATCAAATAAATTTGTTAAAATAAAAAAACTAAAAGCTATTCAACTACTTTCGTAGTTGCGAAAGTATGAAAGTAGTTTTGATTTTATTGTCGGACAGGCACTTTTAGAAATCATAGTTTTTACACTTTTTAAAGGAGATGACATAATGAAAATCGGCAGAAATTTCACTAACACTTTTGTGTTTGATGTGCTGGAAAAAGAAGAGCAGGAAAAAATCCTTAACAGAACCTTGTCGCTTTTTTCTATGAATGCCCTTGGGCTTGTTAAGTTCAAGAAAAATGTTGAGTTTCAGATAAAAAAAGCGAAAGAGCTCGGGCTTGACCATGTAGAGCTTGACTGCGATGTGCCGAACCCGTATCCGGAGTTTTCAAAAGAAAGTCGGAAAAAAATAAAAAAATTCGCCGACGATAACGGTATTTCGCTGTCAGTTCATTTGTCCTATTCCAATGTTGGCTCTTCTATTTCAAGTTTGCAGGAATTAGACCGCTCGTTCGCCGTAAAACTTCAAAATGTTTATGTTGACTTTGCGTCTGATGTCGGCGCCAAATATCTTGTAATGCATCCCGGCACCGCTCCGTTTTATATGATTTCAGATATTTATATGAAACAGTTTTTTAACTCGGTCGTGAAATCGTTCACGGAGGTCGGAAAATATGCCCAGGACAAAGGGCTTAAACTTCACATTGAAAATAATGTTTCATTTGATAGTTTGTTCGTTGAGCCGGAAGATTGCATAGAAGTTGTAAAAGCAGTTCGTTCCAATGGTGCTAAAATTTATTTTAATTTTGATATAGGTCACTGGTTCACCCGCGCCGAAAAAGGCAAAGAAATTCCCAAAAACCCGGAAGAAATTCTCAAAATTATTCCTGATGATTTTATCTGTGAGGTTCACCTGAATGATTTTGTCCCGTCGTCTTGGGACCCGCAGAAACAATTCACATTTCACCCGCCAATAAATCAGACGAAAGGTCCTTTACAGAGAAAAAATCTTGAAAATTACTGGAAAATTCTTAGAACAAAAAATCCGGAATTAATTTTACTTGAAACGGCGTTCAAAACGCTTGAGCAGGTAAAAGACAGGAAAAACATAATAGATGCAGAGATGCAATATGTAAAGGAGATTTTCAAGTGAAGTTCCGCTCGCAAGCAAATTTTTTTGAGACGCTCGTCTGTCACTCGCTCTGCAATTTACTCCTGGAACGAATAAGTCGTAAACCTGCCTGGCGGTAGGCAGGTTGAGGCTCTTCAAAAATTTCTTACTCGCTTGTGTGTAATAGGAGATACAATGAAGCATTTTGTTTTTTTATTGGGCAGGCCAGGTTGCGGGAAATCGGTGGTGTATAAAATAATAAAAGAAATTTTGGAAAAAAAGGAAATTTATTCTCCGCGGATTGACGATTTTTTAACCCTCAAAGAAATTCTTGCCAGAGACAAAGAATTCAAAAGACATATCCTGAAAGACGGTGGTTTTGCAGTTACCGACTGGACGGTTGTAGATGAGGCGCTTAGTGATTTATGCAAATTAGTTCAAAAAGAAAAAGCCGACAAAAAAATTATTTTCATAGAATTTGCGCGAGATAATTATCAGCATGCATTTGAAAATTTCACAAGAGATGTTCTGAATGATTCACTTATCCTATACCTTTACAGCACTTTTGAGGAATGTTACAAAAGAAATGTCGCGAGATTTCAGAAAGCAAAAAAGGACGGACACGACGACCACATAGTTCCTTTAGATTTGATGAAAACATATTACAAAACCGACGATTACGAACAGGTGTATTTAAAATCAAAAAAAGAATTAATGAAAATTGTTCCTGCGAAAACGATTGTACTTGATAGTACTGTTTCCGGAGAAACCGGTATGGAGAATTTAAGAAAACAGGTTGAAAAGGAAGTGATGAATGAGTTATTCTGAATTTGTAGCCGAGCAGTTGGAAAAATCGGATGGCTTCAGAAAAACGGTTGAATTGCTGAAAAATGTAAAGGGCAAAAAATGCCTTGTTTTTTTTCACGATGATCCCGACGGGCTGACATCCGGCGCGATAATTTACCGTATATTGAAAAATCTCGGTGCACAGATTACGGCGAGAATTCCCGAGACGATGGAACTTGAAAAATTCCGCATTGAAGAAGAACTTAAGCAAAAAAAATATGACATACTTTTTATAATAGATAAAGCCACGATGGGTTATTATAACGAATATCCGGATTTAGTGAAAGATGTTGTTATTATTGACCATCATCCTTTAATAGGGGCGTTGCCTGAAAGGTGTATTGTTTTCAATCCTTCCGTGCCGAATTACACTTTTTGCTCTGCTGCGATTTTATGTAATATGATTTCGGAAGCGATAGGTTTGCGTGATGAACTTGATGATTTCTTAACTTTGATTGGGCTTAAATGCGATTGGGCGATTGAACCGGCGACCGACATTGTGGCGCCGCTGGCAAAATCGTTTTATGACGAAGCGGCAAAAAAATTTCCGAATCTTGTAAAAAAAATATCATCCCGTCCGACAATGTTTGAAGTTAATCAGAGGGAAAAAACAACGGCGTTAAACCAGATAGGAGAATTTTATTTTGCGCTATCCGGCGGCGGTTTTCAGTATTTTTATAACGATAATATCCCGGAATTAAAAAACAAAAAACAGGTTGAGTTCGCTTTTGAAACACTTCTTAACCTAAATGCAAAAGATTATAGTTCGCTTGACGAATTTATGGGACAAATGTCCCAGAAAGATTTGGCCGGGAAAATATACCAATGTTTTCTTGATGACTGGAACAAATCAAAAAATATGTTTGACAATGCTGCTCTTTTGGACGAAGTTGACGGCGCCGGTGTGTATATTTTCATCGGAAACAACGTATCTTTGATGCCGATGGTCGGCTCGGTAAAACTGTATGAACTTGGAAATCCGGCAGTAATTATTATGTTTAACTGGCTCGGAGAAAAAAACGGCGTTCACATTTCTTTCCGTGCTAACACCGATAAAATTCACTGCGGAAATATTGCCTCGCAACTGACGGAAAAACTTGTCTCAAAATTCGGCAATAAAGGTATAATTTCCGGCGGCGGTCATCCGAGGGCAGCAGAGTTTAGAACAAGGACATCAGGACTCTCGCTCTTGAATGTTTTAAGTGAGTTCCTGTCAGTTTATTATAAAATTGCAAAATCCGAATGTTCTGTCTGTTTTTCAAAAGTAGAAAAAGATGCCGATTATTGCAGTTTTTGCGGTGCACGGATTGATGTAAATGTGCCACACATTACTTCAAAACTTGTTTCGGGTGACTATAAAATTTTATTTTATATTTCTTTAGTCGTTATTTTTGGTGCAGTGTTGATAGGTTTATTCGGTATAGGACAATCAAAATATAAATATTCTGATTATAAAGGTAGAGATGGTTATTGTGATTACTGTGGAAAAAAATTGTCATTTATAGATATGATGTATTCGTCAACAAAGAGTAGGTATGAATTGTGCAATGACCATAGAGGAGGAATACCTAAATGAGAGAAGCAAAAATCGCAATTATCGGCGGAAGCGGTGTCTACGAAATTGAGGGAATAAAAATACTGAAAGAGTTGAAAATAAAAACTCCTTTCGGTTTGCCGTCTGATAAAATTCGTATCGGTGAACTTGAAGGAATGAAAGTTGCTTTTCTTCCGCGCCATGCAGTAGGACACAAAATTATGCCGTCGGAAGTCAACTCACGTGCCAACATTTTTGCTCTTAAAAAAATCGGAGTTGAAAAAATTATATCCATTTCCGCCTGCGGTTCGCTGAAAGAAGAAATAAAACCGAGGGATTTTGTTATTCCCGACCAACTTTTTGACAGGACAAAATCAAGACCTTCTACATTTTTCGGCGATGGTATTGTTGCGCATGTAAGTTTTGCCGAACCGTATTGTCCGCAGTTGAGAAAAATTTTGATTAAAACAGCAAAATCGCTTGCCCTTCCCGTTCATGACGGCGGAACATATATTTGTATTGAAGGACCTCAATTTTCGACGAAAGCGGAATCAAAAGTTTATCGTTCACTCGGTTTTTCCGTTATAGGAATGACAAATTTGCCTGAGGCAAAACTTGCTCGGGAAGCCGAAATGTGTTTTGCCACCGTTTCTTTGGCGACTGATTATGATGTTTGGAAAGAAGGCGAAGAAGTTTCCGTAGAAAAGGTTATGGCGAATATGAAAGTTTTAACAACAAATGTAAAAAAACTTGTGAAAAGTGTTATTATTAAATTACAGGGCGAAAGAAATTGTTCTTGCAAAGATGCGCTAAAATATGCTATAATGACATCCCCAAAAGTGATGAATCCGAAAACAAAAAAAAAGATTAGTTTGTTGATTGAAAAATATATTTGATTCTTGATTTTTTTTAATGGCATTCAACTACTTTCGTAGTTGCGTAGTTGCGAAAGTAGTTGAATAGGTTTGATTTTACCGTCGCAGATGCAATTTTCGATTATTGTAAGATTGAACAAATTCAGCAAAAAATTTATCGGAGGTATTATGAGAATAGGCAGAGATTTTACAAATATGTTGAACACATCGTTTTTGACGGATGATGAAAAAAAGCAGTTGAAAGCCGGCACTCTTACCGTTGCAGATATGGATGCCAAAGTGCAAGTGAAAGCAAAAAGAGATGTCGTCAACCAAGTTAAGGTTGCGTCGGAGGTTTTACTTGACCATGTAGAGTTAGACGGAGGAATTCCCAATCCGTATCTTCAAATGCCGTCCTCCGAAATTTCTATAGCAAAAAAAGAATCGGAAAAAAGAAATATCACGCTTTCCTTTCATCTTCCGTACACATACATCGGCAGTGCTGTCTGCGCATTTCAGAAAGAGGACCGCGAGATGTCGGTTGAATTACTAAAGAGATATATTGATTTTGCCGCGAAATTGAACTGTATAAATGTCGTTATGCACCCCGGTTCCGTTCCTTTTTATCAGGCCGTCGGACTTTACAGAAAATTGGTCAGAGAAAACCTTATTCTGTCTCTCAAAGAACTTGTGCCGTACGCACAAAAAAAAGGAATAATGTTTCACCTTGAAAATAATACTGCGTTTGATTCAATTTTGGTTGATGTGAAAGAATGTCTTGAAATTCTTGAGACGATAGATTCAAAAGGGGAAAATATAAAATTTTGTTTTGATATAGGTCACTGGTTCACTCGTGCAGATTTCGGCAAGCAGATTCCCGAGCCGCCGGAGCAAATAATGGAGATTATTCCGGACAAATACATATCTCAGGTTCATCTTAACGATTATATTCCCGTAGTTAAAAAATTTCATCCGCCTTTGCATTATCAGGCCGGTTTGCTTAAAAAAGGAAATCTTAAAAAACTTTTTGAGATTTTCAGAAAGAAAAAAGTTGAGGTTGTCGTGATGGAAACGGCGGTGAGGGAAGTTGACGAACTATTAAATACAAGAGAGTTAATGGAAAAGGAAGCGGAATATATAAGAGATATAATGTAGCCCCTGATTTCAATCGGGGGTGAGCGAAGCGAATTGGAGGTTATGGGTTAATGGATTGTTTAAATATTTTTCTTTTAGGGCGGCCTGGTTGCGGCAAATCGGAAATCTACCGACGGATAACCGCTAAATTAAGTCAGGAAAAAATCTGCAACGATTTTTTAAGAGTTGACGATTTTCCGAAGTTGTGGAATATTTTTCAGGAAGATGAAAAAACAGGCAAATGGAAAAGATGCCGCAAAACGCCCGACGGCGGATATTTAGTAACCGACAATAGTATTTGGGATGAAATTTTACGGCAGGTTGATAATGATGTCCGCGGGTTACAAAAAGATGAACGTGTTGTTTTCATAGAGTTTTCTCGTCCAAATTATATGGAATCGATGAAAAATTTTTCAAAAAAAGTTTTAGACAATGCAATAATCATTTATTCCGATTGTTCATTTGAGACCTGTTGGAGTAGAAATGTCGCAAGGCACAAGGCGGCTGTAGCCTGCGGTACCGACGATCATCTGGTATCCCGAGAGGAAATGGAAAAAACATATCTTCACGATGACAAAACCGAATTGTTAAAAAAATCAAAAATACCGGTTTTTGTTATAGATACTGATGCTCCTGGTACAGACCATCTTATCCCAAAGATAGAAAAAATATTGGGAGAAATAAAAAAAATAATTTCGCCGAAAAAAACGGGGAGGTAGTATGAAAAAATATTTAGCTGGGTTAATGTTGGCAGTTTTTTCTTGTGGTATGTTGTTTTGTGAAGCAGACGATTTGTTTCAGAAAGCAAAAACGATGCAGAAGGAAAAGCAGTATTCGGAAGCCATAAAAACATATCAGAAATATCTTACAAAATTCCCGGAAGCGAAGGAATCATCGGATGCACAGTATAATATCGGAATGTGTTACTTAAAAATGAAAGATTATGATATTGCAATTAAAGAGTTTCAATTGGTGATAGATAAATTTCCGGAAAGAAAAAAGGCAGTTGATGCATATCTACAGATTGGCAGTATCTACCAGAAAAAACAGAAAAAATATGAGAGTGCGATTAAAACATACCAAATAGTCATAGATAAATATCCCGATTCAAAAAAAGCGGCCAATGCGCAGTTTGAGTTAGGTGCTTGCTATGAAAAAATAAAAAATAATAAAAGAGCGATAGAGGAATATCAGAAAGTTATAAATAATTTCCCTGATTCCAAAAAAACAGAAGACGCAAAAAAGAAAATTGCTAAACTTAAAGGTCAAAAAGTTGAAAAAAAAGACAAAAACGCTGCGGCAAAAAAGAAAAAATCTCCCAAAACGAAAGATGATTTGCCTTCAGCGGCTGATGAGGAATAAATAATGGTGCCGGAAGAAATTCTTAAAAAAATTCCGAAGGTTGACTTGCATTGTCATTTGGACGGATGCGTGCGGACACCAACCATTATTGAACTTGCTAAAAAACAAAAAGTAAAACTGCCGACGGAAGATATTGAAGAATTGAATAAATATGTTCAGGTATCCCCTGATTGCCGGAGTTTAACTGAATTTTTGAAGGCATTTGAATTTTTTTATCCGCTGTTGAAAAATCCTTATGCTGTTGAAAAGATTGGTTATGAACTTTGTGAAGATGCCGCTTCTGAAAACATTAAATATCTTGAAGTGCGTTTTGCACCGTTTCTTCAGGCTGCCGAAAATTTTAATATAACAGATGTCGTAAAAATTTGCCTTGACGGATTAGGACAGGGTAGCCGTGATTTTAAGATTGGCGTCGGCTTGATTTTATGCTGTTATCGTTCTATCCCAAAAGAAGCGAATATCACAACGGTAGAATTGGCAAAAAAATATTCCGATAACGGTATTGTCGCGCTGGATTTGGCGGGCGATGAAACAAGATATCCGACAAGGGATTTCGCCGAGCCGTTTGTCCTTGCTAAAAAATATAAAATTCCTTTCACTGTGCATGCCGGTGAATCAGCCGGTCCCGAAAGTATAAAAGAAGCAGTGAAACTTGGGGCAAGCCGCATAGGTCACGGCGTACATTTAATAGATGACACAAATCTTATGGAAGAAATAAAAGAAAAAGAAATCCCGCTTGAGATGTGCATTACATCAAATGTCCAAACGCATGTTGTAGCTGATTTTGAAAGCCATCCTATAAAAAAATTTTATGATAAAGGCGTAATAGTTACAATAAATACCGATGATAGATCAGTTAGCGGAATTGACCTTACAAATGAATATAATGTGGCGGTTAACCGTCTCGGTTTTGATGTGTCCGATTTGACAAAAATAATACATAATGGAATTAATGCCCTATTTATTCCGAACAAAAATAAGGTGGAATTGAACAAAATATTTGAAACGGAAATTAATGCATTAAAAATAACAAGGTAATTTTTTTGTAAAGGTATTCAACTACTTTCGCAACTACGCAACTACGAAAGTAGTTTGAGTTTTATCATCGGTAATTGTAATTTTTGATTTTATTGATTTTTGGTTTTTTGTAAATTTTAATACAGAGTTTAGGAGATTAAATGGAAAAAAGAGAATTTAAGAGGTACGGGGAAACCAAAAGTTTATTGAAAAAAATTGCAGATAAATATGGCATTAAAAAATTATCAGATGTTGTGGACAACAACAGATCTCTCCTGTATGAAAAAGATGTTTTTATCTGTCTTCATAATATAGTTGACGCTTCGCTTGCTCCCGGTGATATTCTTGAAAATTTACGTTCCGCAAAAAATCTTTACAACTCCCCGATTTTTGCCGTAAATTCTCAGAAAGGAATTTTTCTAATAAAAAACAAGTCGGATTTTGAAAAAGCGATATTACGGATGAAAGATTTTTCTAATTGTTTTCATCTTAATCCGTACAGTATAATAAACACTTTTCTTGCAATTATTGAAACGCAGATAACCGGTTTTGATTTGGAGAAATTATATGAAAAAGGTAAAAAACATGTTGGAGATTTTATTAAATATTCTCTGAAAAATAATTCCAACTGGGATAAAAAAACGCTTATCAGTAAAAGCCCAGTTTTAATAATTCCGATAGGCGCCGCCGGCGGAGGGAAATCAACTTTTTACAGAGAACTTTCAAATGTGATAAATATTTCTTGTGATAATGTTCGGTATCTTCTTTTTAAGGAATTCGGGCCATGTTTCAGTCCTTGGGAAAGTTGTCTTGCATGGTGGACGGTTAATCAACTGACGGACAGCTATCTTAATAATGGATACAGTGTTTTCTATAACGGTGTCAATACCGATATGGAATATCGTTCGCCGATAACTATGGAAAATTCCGACCCGTTATATTCGGGAATTCCGTATAAAATCAAACTTATATATTTTGAACCGCCCGTAAAATTATCCCAGGACGAATTGAAAGAGTTGAAAGCGATAAATCTTTGGACAACGCCCGTAGATAAAGTTGACATTACATTATTGGCTCCGAATGTTGCAAAAATAATGGAACTTATAAAAAATAATTTTCAGAGAACTTTAACAAGGACGGAAGAGATTACGAATGGAAAAAAACAGCAGGACAAATTTGACGTGCTTTATTCGGTTCCGGCTGCCATAGTGAAACTTTTTGTTGAGCAGTCGTTTGATGTGCCGAAAAACGAGAAAGTAATAATTATTCCGAGGAAGGAAATATCAGATGAAAAAGAGCGTTCAGCATTTTATCGCAGATACGCTGAAAAAGTTTTAGAGCAATGAAATAGGAGAACTTTTATGCGTGCTGTAATTGACAGAATTGAAGATGGGCAAACAGTTGTTTTAACCGTTGTCGGCGGTGGCGAAATGATAATTCCCGTAAAACAGTTTAAGTTCAAATTGCATGAAGGTATGTGGTTTGATGTTGAGTTTAGCCCAAATAAAAAAGCGGAGTCAAAATCGCTTGCTCGGGTGAAAAAATTGCAGCAGGAATTGTTAAATCACCCCTAAAGGGACTCCCTACGGTCGCTCGAACAAAAAATAATTTTTTTAAAAAACTATTCAACTACTTTCGCAACTACGAAACTACGAAAGTAATTTTGGAATTACCGTCGGAAAGGTATCAAAATGAAAAATAAATTTCTATTAATTTCTATTTTACTTTACACTTTACACTTTACACTTTACGCAGATGTTCCTCCGGGTTTTGAGGTTTATTTCAACAACCCAACCGGAACACAAGATACTAACATTCCAGGACTTGACTTCAGGTTCAAAAATTTTGTTGACCTTGCAAGTGATACAACAATTTATGCGGCGTTTTATGATATAGACAATTCCACGGTAATTGCCGCTTTGAATTCCGCACTGAATCGCGGATGCGATGTCTATATCGTCATAAATAGCACAGGTGCCGGCTCACCGGCTGTTTTAAGTCAGATACTGACGCCACATAAAAAATTTCGCAACGAAAAAGCATCCCCTGCTGGACTGATGCACAATAAATTCTGCGTTATTAAGGATTCATCCGTTTGGACTGGTTCCTGGAATGCTACTTATAACTGCACATGTCGGAACAATAATAATGCAATTGTCCTTCGTTCCGCTGCCGTTGCAAAAATCTATGAAAACGAATTTTTAGAAATGTATAACAACAACAGATACGGTTCCGCAAAAACGTTGCCAACAGATCATTGGAATGGAAAAACAGAATATGTCAACGGTGTTAAAGTGAAAATTTATTTTTCACCATATAGTAATCCTAGAAGAACAAGCGATGCTATAAGAAATGAGATAAAAGGCATAACAACCGGCACCGACCAGTTTACTGGCGCAGAAGATAGTATATATATCGCTATGTATGCATCAAATGATGACAACATTGGTGATGATGTCATAAAAAAATTTCAAAGTGAAGTCAAAACATTGGGAATTTTTGATGCTGGACAGGCTGAAAGTTCTGGTTCAAACAGCCTTTTCTTTAAATTCAAAGATGTCAATATACCTGTGGTTCTGGATGGTAATCCAGATAAACTCCATCATAAGTTTGGGATAATTGATGTTGGTTGTGCCAAAGCCAGAGTTATTACCGGTTCGCACAACTGGACGACAAAAGCCAGTGGAGATAACGATGAAAACACATTGATAATTTATTCAACAGGGATTGCTAAAATGTATTACGAAGAATTCCAGAAACTTTACCTTCAGGCAGGACCTGCTGCGACGCCGTCAAAAAAATCGGTTGCCGATGTTGTTGTGTATCCTTCACCGGCAAGAAACAAAACAACGATTGGTTTTGAAATTTCTTCAAATGTGACTGCTGTTACTGTAAAAATCTATACTCTTTCCGGAGAACTTGTATGGGAATGTAACCCCATAATAACTCCAGGTGTTTATAATGAGGTTCCGTGGGATTGTGTTAATGATGACGATGAAAAAGTTGCAAGCGGTCTGTACATATTAAAAATTGAGGCGACAACCGCTGACAAAACATTTTTTGCGACTGAAAAGTTCGCAGTCATAAAGGGGGGAAAATGATAACGGTTGACAGGAATGCTT
>Ga0210051_1001948_pt1 | contig 20905 bp, 18 predicted proteins | sample CryGey092014_all_FD_185464 | JGI IMG/M metagenome (GOLD analysis project Ga0210051, IMG submission 185464) | Groundwater microbial communities from aquifer - Crystal Geyser CG23_combo_of_CG06-09_8/20/14_all (SPAdes) (version 2) | ecosystem: Environmental > Aquatic > Deep subsurface > Groundwater... | reverse complement strand
TACTAAGGGGAGCATAAAATACTTTACATCCGTAAAGTACTTCGTCTGTCACCCTGAACTCGTTTCAGGGTCTATAGATGCTGAATCAAGTTCAGCATGACACCATCTTCCATGTAAAGTATATTCCGCTCTTGTTAGTAAATATGAAAATATATGAATAAAACAAAACTTGGTTCGAAAACAGCAAAAGGCGGATTTGCAAATGAGAAGGATATTTGTAAAAAGTTTAATAATTGGATTACCGATAATGAAGCAAAAGAATGGCTTCAAATAATGGGTTATAATTCAGATAAGATTGACTCCGTAAAAGCAATGCAAATACCGACCAGAATAAAAAAAGAAGATTTAGAAAAATTTAGTATTACCGAGCGGGATTATAGCGAATTTGTAAAGTTTAAAAAAGCCGATGCTCAAATCAAAATTATTATAAAAATAGGTAGTATTCTTAAAATTGAAAATTTATCATTGAAAAAAGTAACTATCAAAAAAAATAAATTAAATTCTGGATTTAATCAAGTTGATAAAAGATGGGTTGATGCCTATCAACAAATATGGCATTTTGATAATGAGATGGCAACGGGGTTGAAATTATTTACTGGCGAGATAAATCCGCCGAAAGAAATAACTTCAAAGACAAAATTACGGGATAAAAGAAGAGTGTATTTGGACGAACTTCCCGGTCAGTTGAGAGATAAAATCGTTGATTTCTTAAAAAACAATAAAATTCTTATAGTTAGCGATATACTAAAAGGCAGGGGCGGATTATCTGCCGACTGGATGTTGGTTACAAGATACGATGAATTACAGAATATTACGATATGGACGTTAAAAGATATTAACACGGCTATGAATTTTTTCGGTTATGGTGATGTAACGGTTTCTAAAAACGGTTCTCTGCATATTGGAAAAATTAGTATGCAAAGAAAGGGCGGAGACGCAGGAAGACCAACGGCTAATATGCTACAATTTAAGTTTAAACCCTGCGAATTGTTTGAATTAAAATGAAAATTATTTTGATGGTTCTTGATTCCGTTGGTGTTGGGGCTTTGCCGGATGCGGAAAAATATAACGATGCGGGCGCCGACACGCTCGGGCATATCGCAAAAGCCGTCAAGGATTTTAATCTCCCGAATTTGGTAAAATTAGGACTCTATCATCTTATTTCCGACGCTGAAGCGTCGGCTACAAAAAGGTGTGATGCTTCGGGTATGGGCATCCCGACTGAAGTCGGGATATACCCTCGCATCAATTTAATAGGTTCTTACGGTAAGATGAACGAGGCGTCAATCGGCAAAGATACTCCGATAGGTCACTGGGAAATGACGGGTTTAATAACAGAGCGCCCTCTTCCGACTTATCCAAATGGTTTTCCGAAAGACCTTATGGAAAAATATGAAAAAGCAATCGGCACGAAAACGCTCGGCAATTATGCATCTTCGGGGACTGAAATAATAAAAGCACTTGGCGACGAACACTACAAAACCGGTTACCCGATTGTCTATACTTCTGCCGACAGCGTGTTTCAGATTGCCGCCCATGAGGACGACAAAATTTTCGGTCTGAAACGGCTTTATCAAATTTGTGAAATTGCCAGAAAAATGCTCGTCGCGCCGCATAATATAGGAAGGGTGATAGCGAGGCCGTTTATCGGAACTCCCGGAAATTTCAAGCGGACATCAAACAGGCACGATTATGCTATTGACCCGGCGGGTGAAACACTTCTTGATAAAATTAAAAATTCCGGCGGTGAGGTCTACGGCATCGGAAAAATAAAAGATATTTTCAACGGTCACGGAATTAGCAATTTTGCGACTACAAAATCCAATATGGACGGCATGCAAAAAACATTAGAGGCAGTCCGAAGTCCGAAGTCCGAAGTCCAAAAGAAAAACTACACCCTACACCCTACACCCTATACCCTGATTTTTACCAATCTTGTTGATTTTGATATGCTTTGGGGCCACCGCCGCGATGTTCAGGCGTATTACAACGGCTTAAAAGAGTTTGATGAATATTTGCCCGAATTAGAAAATGCGATGGCTGACGAAGATGTTTTATTTATTACCGCCGATCACGGTTGCGACCCGACTTATACAGCGCACACCGACCACACGCGGGAATATGTTCCGCTTTTTGTATTCGGGAAAAACTTACACAAATGTGTAAATTTAGGCGTCAGAAAAACTTTTGCGGATGTAGGACAGACAATTGCAGAAGTATTTAAAATAAAACTTAACAATGGCGAAAGTTTTCTTAAAGACATCGTGAGTTCATAGCGAATTTGTAGTCGCCAATTTTTAATTGGCGTGTCATTCTGAGCGAAGCGAAGAATCTCCGAGATGCTTCATTTCATTCAGCATGACATTTCTGCGTAAATCTGTATTCAGAAAGGAGGTTTTTTAATGGATACGACACTTATTATCGGTATTTTGATTGTGGTTCTGGCATTGGTGTTTGATTTTTCAAACGGGTTCAATGACTCCGCGAACATCGTTGCAACCGTTATCGGAACAAGAGCGCTTACGCCTGCAAAAGCAATCTTTTTTGCAAGTATTTTTGAGTTCATAGGCGCTTATTTTCTCGGTACCGCTGTTGCTAAAACCATAGGCAAAGGAATAATAGACCCGATGATAATTACAGGCGATAAATATGGCATAGTGATAATTTTTGCAACGGTTTTGAGTGCCGCTGGCTGGAATGTAATCTGTTCAATTTTTGGTTTTCCGGTTTCCGCATCACATGCCTTAGTGGGCGGCCTTGTCGGTGCAGGTATGGTTGCAGGCGGGCTGGATATTGTTCAATGGAAAAATGTTTTAACAATAATTGTCGTTTTAATTCTTGCACCCGTTATGGGGTTTGTGGGTTCATTTATAGTGACAAAAATTGTATACTTTTTAGCCCGAGGAGCAACACCCAGAGTGAATAAACTTTTCAAGTTCTTGCAGATTTGTTCATCAATGACTTTTGCACTCTCACACGGAACAAATGATGCACAGAAAACAATGGGGATTATTACATTTGCACTAATTGTTCTTGGTTTGTATAAACCAACAGGCGATGTATTTATTCCAAACTGGGTGATTATTGCCTGCGCACTATCTATTACTTTAGGAATTGTATTAGGTGGCAAAGCGGTTATTTCAACAGTCGGGATGGACATTTATAAAATTAAACCTATCAATGGTTTTTCAGCTGAAGGTGCTGGCGCGGGTGTAATTTATTTGGCAACTGCCCTGGGTCTTCCTGTTTCAACCACACATATTATTTCAGGCGCGGTTATGGGAACAGGCGCCGCTGAAAGAATAAAAGCAGTCAGATGGGGGCAGTCGGCAAACATATTTATCGTCTGGCTTATAACAATACCGTCAACAATAATTGTTTCGGCGGTAATTTATTATTTACTGCTCAACGGAATAAAATTTTTAGGTTGGTAAAAAAATGTAGCCCCCGACTTCAGTCGGGGGTGAGCGTAGCGAATAGGGGGTTTTATGGCTGTGGTAGATTTGCTCGGAAAACTTTTTCCAAAGAAAAAGGATTTCTTCAAAATGTTGTTGGACCAGACGGTAAAGGTGGAAGAGGGGCTTGCTTTATTTGTTGAGTTTATCAACAATCCGACGGCGGAAAACGGGAAAAAGGTAAATAAAGCCGAGGAAGAAGCGGATGAGGTTAGAAGAGTTCTTGTTGATGAACTTAACCGTTCGTTTGTAACGCCTATTGACAGAGAGGATATTTTTGCATTATCCCGCGCTGTGGATGATATGTTGGATTATGCGAAATCCACAGTTGAGGAGATGACGCTTTTTGAGATAAGTTCCGATATTTACATAAAAAAAATGGTTGAGGCGTTGCATAATGCTGCAAAAGATGTATCCTGTGCTGTTAAACATCTGAAAACCCATCCCGGCGTCTGTGCCGAACACATTGTCCGTGCAAGAAAGACGGAAAATTTTGTTGAGCACAGATATCGCGAAGGACTTGTTGAACTTTTTAAGACGAGCGATGTTATAAAAATTTTGAAGACGAGGGAAATTTACAGGCATCTTTCAAATGCCGCCGACCGCGCCGCAGAAGCAGCGGATGTTGTCAACGATATTCTGGTAAAAATTACATAGTTTTTGATAAAACATTTTTGAGCAAATCCTCAAAAATGATAAAAACATTGTAGCCCCCGACTTTAGTCGGGGGTAAGCGAAGCGAATAAAAGGAGTTTCAATGGGATTATTAGAAAACTTGGAAGAATCAAAAAGGTTTATTGAGGGCAGAACAAAATTAAAACCAGAAGTTGCTTTAATTCTCGGTTCAGGTTTGTCATCTATTGCCGATGCGGTTTCGGACGCTGTCCGGATTCCTTTCGGGGAAATTCCGCATTTTGCAAAATCAACGGTTGAAGGCCATAAAGGCGACCTTGTTATCGGTAAATTATCCGGCAGGAATGTTATGATTATGGCCGGCCGCATTCATTTTTATGAAGGACATGCAATGAAAGACATAACTTATCCCGAACGGCTGATGAAACATCTTGGAGTAGAAAAACTTATTATCACATCCGCCGTCGGCGCGGTAAATAAAAAATTTAAACCCGGCGATATTATGCTTATTTGCGACCATATCAATTTTATGGGGGATAATCCCTTGATGGGTCCCGAAGGTGCTTTGCAGGGAACCCGCTTCCCGGATATGTCAACGGTGTATAAAGATGAGTTGATTAAAAAAGCAGAAAAATGTGCGAAAGCATTAAAAATCAAAATTCAAAAAGGAGTATATTTTGCCGGTACGGGTCCTTCATATGAAACGCCGGCGGAGGTGAAGATGGCACGGATTTTGGGTGCGGATGTCGTCGGAATGTCAACAGTTCCGGAGGCGCTCGTCGCCAATCATTGCGGAATAAAAATACTCGGAATTTCTTATATTTCCAATATGGCCGCCGGTATTTTGAAACAGCCGCTGAATCATCAGGAAGTGATTGCAATCGGCAAAAAAATTGAAAAAAAGTTAAGCAATTTAATAAAGGAGATAGTAAGAAAAATATGATTACAGCGATAAAAACACCGATTACGGCGATAATGTATATGGTTTATCGCTGGTATCTGCCTTTTTATCGCCGTCATCATATCCCGATAACTTATGAAACAGTGGAAAATTAAACAATCCGATGTCGCGTTAATAGACGAACTTTCGGCAAAAACAGGTTATTCCAAAATAGTTATTTCTATTCTTTTGCAGAAAGGAGTCAATACGCCCCAACAAATAGAAAAATTTATTCATCCGCGGATATCGGATTTGCATAATCCGTTTTTATTTGCGGATATGGAAAAAGCGGTCAAAAGAATCCGTCTCGCTATAGACAAAAAAGAAAAAATTCTTATTTACGGCGACCGTGATGTTGACGGTATCACTTCAACCAACATCGCTTATTCGTATCTCAAATCCCTCGGTGCGGATGTAGTGTGGTATATACCGTCGGACGAGGGATACGGATTGCATAACGGGTTGATTGAAAAATACAAAAAAGAAGGTGTCGGTCTGATAATAACGGTTGATTGCGGGATAACCGCCGTTGAAGAAATTAATTTTGCAACCTCGCAAAGTATGGATGTAATAATTACCGACCACCACGAGGCGCCCTCTAATCTTCCGAAAGCATTCGCGATAATTGATCCTAAATGTCCGTCGGAGAAATATCCTTTTAAGGAACTCGCAGGATGCGGAGTAGCGTTCAAACTTTTTCAGGCGGTTGCATTTTCATACTCTGATTATTTTGCAAAAGATATTGTTGTTCTGGATATTGAGACGACCGGTCTTTCGCCGTTGATGGATGAAATTGTTGAAATCGGTGCCGTGAAAATCCGCAATTTTATTGAAATCGAAAAGTTTGCCGCACTTGTCAAACCCAAAAAATCAATTCCTAAAAATGTCAGTGCCATACACGGTATAACGGATGATGATTGCAATCATTCGCCGGATATTTCCGAAGTTATGAAAAAGTTTTTGAGTTTTATCGGCGAATCAATTCTTGTCGCCCACAATTCAAATTTTGATATGGCGTTTTTATATCGCGCGGCGAAGAAAATAAAAAGGGAAATTCCGAATGATGTTGTAGATACGCTTGAATTATCCCGGAAATTATATCCTTTTAAGTCACACGGGCTTGATGCCCTCGCAAAAGATATGGACATAGAAATATCGCGATATCACCGTGCATTAAGCGATGCTGTAACTGCCTCAAAAGTTTTTGAACGGCTTGTAATATTTACAGAAAAAAAACAGCGGAAATTTATTGAGGAGTATCTTTACCTCGTGTCTTTGGGTACAGTCGCCGACATAGTCCCGCTGGTATCGGAAAACAGGATTTTTGCAAAATACGGTGTGCCGCTTCTTTATGATTCAAAAAAACCGGGGATACGAGCAATGATTAGTAATCTCCAAATTGAAAAAAAATCATGTACCGCAAAAAAGGTTTCGTGGTCAATAGTTCCGCTTTTGAATTCCGCCGGCCGTTACGGAAAAGCCGCTCTATCGGCGGAGTTGCTTATTACCGACGATAAATCCCGCGCCAAATTTTTACTTGATGAAATCCTTAAAATTAACGGGGAAAGAAAGGGATTGCAAAAAATCAACATAAAAAGTTTTATTGAAGAAACAATTAAGCAAAACGATATTGAAAATGATAAAATTTTTGTCACGGTAGTTAACAATCTGCGGCATGGCGTTACCGGAATAGCCGCTAACCAGATAATAAGAGAGTTCGGAAAGCCGGTGATACTTTTAATTTTGGAGGGCGAAGAGGCAATGGGCGCCGCCCGAAGTATAGGCGGTTTTGATATGGTTTCTGCGATTGAAAAATGCAAAGATATCGTCGTAAAATACGGCGGACATAAAGCCGCTGCGGGTTTAACCGTCGCAAAAAAAAATCTAGAAGAATTTACAAAGCGTATAAAATTTGTGGCAAATAGTTTGATAACCGATGAAATGCTTGTGCCTCATCTTTCAATTGACACGTCAATTCCCGTTTCAGATATTTCCGTTGACCTTATAAAAGAACTTGAACTTTTAGAACCATATGGTTTTGGCAACGAGCATCCGATTTTTATCGCCAATGATGTCGTATTAGGCGATTTTTCAAGCGTCGGAATTGACGGGGCGCATTTGCGTGTTCGTTTTAAGAATGATAAAATGGGTGTCGGAGGCATCGGCTGGCAGTTGGGTCGCCGCGCAGCGGATTTCAGAAAAGGCCAAAAGGTTGATGTTGTATTCCATCTTGAAATAAACGTGTGGCAGTCAAGAGAATCGGCGCAACTTATGATTTTGGATATAAAATCATCCGACGGGTTGTAATGATTTTTTTAAGTATTCAACTACTTTCGTAGTTGCGAAACTAGTTGAATAGATTCAGTTTTATCGTCGGTGCTTATATTTTTCAATATTGTAAAAAGGGGGATTCCGTGAGAATATACGATTTGATTTACAAAAAGAGAAACGGGGCGGAATTGTCAAAAGAAGAAATCAATTTTATTATCGGCGGTTTTACAAAAGGTGAAATTCCCGATTACCAGATGGCGGCGTTTTTGATGACCGTTTATTTTCGCTCAATGACGGCGCGGGAATCAACCGATTTAACAATGGCTATGGTTAACTCCGGTGAGCGTGTGGATTTATCCCAAATAAAAGGTTTCAAAGTTGACAAACACTCAACCGGCGGCGTCGGCGATACAACCTCGCTTGTACTTGGTCCGATTGTTGCTGCCTGCGGCGGCAAAGTGGCAAAAATGACCGGCCGCGGTCTGGGGCATACCGGCGGAACAATTGATAAACTTGAATCAATTCCTGGTTTTACCTGTTCGTTGTCAAAAGAAAAATTTGTTGAGAATGTAAATAGTATCGGGCTTGCGCTGATGGGACAGACGGCAAAACTTGCTCCCGCCGATAAAGTTATCTATTCGTTAAGAGATGTTACTGCGACGGTGGATTCAATTCCGCTTATCGCCGGAAGCATTATGTCAAAAAAACTTGCCGCCGGAAGCGACGGAATAGTGCTTGATGTAAAAACCGGTTCCGGTGCGTTTATGGAAAAATATAAGGATGCCTTAAAACTTGCTCAGGCGATGGTTGATATCGGCGAAGGTGCGGGCAAAAAAATGGTTGCTTTTATAACGAGTATGGATGAACCGTTGGGATTTGCTATCGGCAATTCAATTGAGGTTAAGGAAGCGATTGATACTTTAAGCGGTGTTGGTCCAAAAGACCTCACAAATTTGTGCGTTGAACTCGGAAGCAACATGCTTTTGATTTCGGGGCTTGTTAAGACGGTGGAAGAAGGAAAGAAAAAATTAAGGGAAGTTATTGTTACGAAAAAAGGTATTGAAAAACTGAAACAGATGGCGAAGGCACAGGGCGGAAATCCCGATGCGATTGATAACCCGTCATTACTTCCACAGTGTAAATTAAAGTCCGAAGTCCGAAGTCCGAAGTCAGGCTATGTTGAAAAAATAAATACACTTGAAGTGGGGATGTCGTCTTTGATTTTGGGCGCCGGCAGAACAAAAAAAGAAGATATTGTGAACCCGTCAGTCGGAATTTACTTGAAAAAAAAAGTTGGCGACAAAATTGAAAAAGGCGAGCCGCTCGCAATCTTTCACACTGACGGCGATGAAAAAAAATTCAATGAAGCAAAGAATAAATTCCTGAACGCCTACACTGTCGGAGATAAAAAAGTCAAACCGCCGAAATTCTTCTACGCAAGAGTGACGAAAGATAAGGTGGAGGAATACAAATGAAGAAAAAAAAGCGTGACCGTGAACTTTACCGATTAGTCAAGCGACTTGAAAATATGCCGTTCAATAAAAACGGCACAGATAAAAGTTATGTGTTGAATGCTCTTTTTCTCAATAATGATTATTTTTCAAAGGTAAAAAAATATGCGGTTTAGAAATCCCTATAATGAGCTTCTAAAAAAATTCAGCAAAAAGGGAATAAAATATCTGGTAATCGGAGTTTCGGGTATAAACTATTATGCGAAAGAACCCGGCACAATGTTTTCAACATTGGATTGCGATGTTTTAGTAAAGCCCAAAAGGAGAAATATTTTTTCAGCATTAAAGATATTAGAAAAAAACGGTTATCAATTAGAAGCAAACGGCGAACCGATAGTTGGAGTTGATTTTTGGCTGGCGAAGAAGATTATTGAACATCAGGCGGTAATTGTGAGTAAAAAAGACAATGCTTTAAGAATAGATCTGGTTATTAACGGCGGTAGAATACCATATAGCGAATGGGAAAAAAGTAAAAAAGAGTTTATTGTTGACGGAGTTAAAGTTAATGTCGGGGACTTAAAACACTTGATTCGTGCAAAAGAAAACAGCAACCGCGAAAAAGACAGAAAATTTCTTCAACTTTACAAAATCCAGTTAAAAGAGATGTTAAAGACCACCAAATGAATTTTTAATTTGTAGGGGCGGACTTGTCCGCCCGATTTGATGTGCCAATTGTAACCGCAGGTTTCAACCTGCGTTGTAGCGCGAGGATTTATGCCTCGCTATGATGTCATTGCGAGCCGCATAGCGACGAAGCAATCTAAAAATATGTTGTAGACTGTAGTCGCTTAATTTTATTGAGTGAGGAGGCATTTAGTGAAAAACTTTAAATGGTGGCAATGGATTTTAATCATTATTGCAATAGGAATTGTTTTTTACATTGTATATCCTAAATATTATTTTACTGATAATGGACGTGCCCGCTGTAATAGAATTACTGGTGTTGTAGATGTGGTTTCTTTTTTTGGCGACTGGGAACGAATTGGCAAAGAAAATTTGTTCATCAGATTGATTGAAAAAATTAAACTAATTTTTGAAAGTAAAGAAGAAAAGAAAAAAAGAAAAATGAGGGAGAATCTCGGTTCATTAAGGTCAGCACTTATAATTTATTATGGTGAGCACGAGGGGTTTTATCCAAAATCTTTGCAGGATTTGGCCCCAAAATATATAGGAAAAATTCCCTATCCTGAAGAGGAATGGATATATAATCCTCAAACAGGAGATGTGTATTCCCAATCGTATGGCTATTGAAAAATGATGGGAAAAGGGTGAAAATATTTAGAAAGTTTAGTAGTACAAAATATTTGCCCGAAAAGGAGACCCAATGAAACTCGGAAGAAATTTTACAAAGGTATAACAGAAACGGTTGTAATAGCTCGGTAATTCTTATGACAACTATTGTTAAACAAAACATTATTGAAAAAAAGATATTTTTGATCAGGGGTCTGAATGTAATGTTAAACAGAGACCTTGCTGAACTTTATGGCGTAAAAACAAAAAAATTTTGAACGGTTCCCGGAAGATTTTATGTTTAAATTGAGTTGGACGGAAGCTAAATCTTTAAGGTCACAAATTGTGACCTTAAACAATAGTAGCAGGATAATTTCCAGACGGGGTAAGCATATTAAATATTTGCCCTATGCTTTTACTGAACAGGGTGTCGCAATGCTTTCCAGTGTTCTTAACAGTAAAAGGGCGATACAAGTAAATATCGGTATAATGCGGGTATTTGTTAATATAAGAAAATTAGTTTCTACAAATAAAGGAATACTTAACAAGTTGAATCTCTTGGAAGACGATGTTCAATCACACGATAAGAAAATAAAAACGATTTTTAAAATTATCAACAAATCGCCAGATACCAAATTGCTATCTCCGGGGAAACCTTTTTCAAATAAAAAAGCAATTAGGGATATTATTAGCTCTTGTGAAAAGCATATTTACTGGGTAGATAAATATTTTTCAAGAGCCGGGTTAGATTGGTTATCGGAATCACTTAATACCGGTACAGTAAAAGACATAAGAATTTTGATGTCGTCGGAAAAGGTGGATAAAAAATTTCTATCTTTGTATAAAGATTTAAGGGAAGAACTCAAAAATAATGGTGTAAAGTGTGAATTGCGTGTCATAATTGATAATAAATTGAAAGCAGACATCCACGATAGATGGATTATTTCAGAAAATCTATGCTATAACATGCCATCAACTGATACTGTTGCAAGAGGACAGTATAGCGAAGTAAAAAGAACGGCAAATTTTCCGCCATTTAATGAATGGTAGGAAAAAAGCGAGGGATATCTTTAATAACTGTCAAATTTTCGTTATTTTATTATTATGCATGAGTTAGGAATTGCGAAGGATTTACTGGATATTGTATTATTGAAGGCGAAAGAAAATAATCTCAAAAAAATCACAAAAATTTCGCTGATATTGGGCGAAGCATCCGGCATTGAAGAAGATTTTCTGAGACATTCGCTGTTGGACCATCTTTTGCCGGGCACCATTGCTTCGGGTTGTCAACTTGAAATCATAAAAGAATATGTTAAAGCAAAATGCAAAAAATGTTCCGCAGAATTTGAACCTTCAGAAATGATTTTTGACTGTCCCTCCTGCCAAAACAAAGAAATTGAAATTCTTTCCGGGAAAGATGTTTATGTCGCTTCCATAGAGGGAGAATAATCCTGCCTTGATTTCCAAATCAAATCTTGTATAATGAGACCAATGAAGAAGTATTTAACCACAGATTTTTAACCACGAATTTCTCGAATTGCACGAAAACTAATTTTTTTCTTTTATTTCGTCATCCTGCTGTAGCGGGACGTGGTTACGTCTTTTTCTGTGTTCATCTGTGTCCATCTGTGGCTAAACTCTAATGAAAAGATATAAAATTACCGTTTCCGGCCGTGTTCAGGGCGTCGGTTTCAGACCGACCGTTTATCGTTATGCATTATCGGAAAAACTTTTTGGTTTTGTTTCAAATACCGCAGAAGGCGTTTTTATAGAAATTGAAGGTGCGGAAAAAAGCATCAAAAATTTTTTAAGAAAGTTGAAGTTGCACCCGCCCCAACAATCAAAAATTACAAAAATTGTAGTTAAAAAAATCCCGCCGGAGTTTGAAAAAAAATTTAGCATAAAAAAAAGCACGAACCGGAACGGCGGAAAAACCTCGTTGAATATATCGCCTGACATTTCAATCTGCGATGATTGTCTGAAAGAACTTTTTGACAAAAATGATCGGCGGTATTTGTATCCGTTTATCAACTGCACAAATTGCGGGCCAAGATTTACTATTATAAAAGACATTCCATATGATAGGAAAAAAACTGCGATGAAAGAATTTAAAATGTGCGGGAGTTGTCAAAAAGAATATGAAACTCCTTCGGACAGAAGATTTCACGCTCAGCCGGATGCCTGCTGGTATTGCGGCCCGGATGTGAAATTGGTCCGAAGTCCGAAGTCCAAAGTCCGAAGCAAAGGCATAAAAGCGATTCAAAAAACTGTTGAATTTTTGAGGAAAGGGAAAATTATTGCAGTAAAAGGTATAGGTGGATTTCATATTTGCTGCGATGCGACAAATGACAAAGCGGTAAAAAAACTTCGCCATCGGAAAAACCGTCCCGACAAGCCGTTTGCAGTGATGATGCCGAATATTGAAACAATCAAAAAGTATTGTTATGTTTCTGAGAAAGAGAAAAATATTTTACTTTCACCAGAACGTCCGATTGTCTTGTTAAAAAAAAGATTGCAAATCTCTGAACTTATTGCCCCGAATAACAACTATCTCGGTGCGATGCTTCCGTATACACCGCTGCATTATTTGTTAGTACAGAAATTTGATGTACTGTTGATGACATCCGGCAATAAACAGGATGAACCGATATGTTGTGACAACGACGATGCGATAAAAGAACTTTCCGGAATTTGCGATTATTTTCTTATTCATAACAGGGATATTTTGAATAGGTGCGACGATTCCATTGTTCAGGTGGGCAACAAAAAAAATCTGAAAGTTATTAGACGAAGCAGAGGGTATGTGCCAAATCCAATAACACTTCCCACTTTCCACTTTTCACTTCCCACTATTTTAGCAACCGGTGCCGAATTAAAAAATACATTTTGTCTGACTCGCGGCAATGAAGCATATCCGTCTCAATATATGGGTGATTTAAAAGATGCTAAAAGTTATGAATTCTACAGAGAAGCAATAGAAAAAATGAAAAATCTCCTAAAAGTTGCACCGAAAATTATCGTGCACGATTTACATCCTGATTATTTTTCAACTCAATATGCAAAAGAACTTCGGACTTCGGACTTCGGACTTCGGACTATTCCCGTTCAGCACCATCATGCTCATATTGCGTCCGTCTGTGCAGAGCACAAAATTAATAGTAAAGTCATCGGTGTTGCATTTGACGGAACAGGTTACGGGACCGATGGACATATCTGGGGCGGCGAATTTTTAATTGTAAATGGTGCCGGAACTTTTGAAAGAAAATTTCACCTAAAATATGTTGAACTTCCGGGTGGCGATAGGGCGACCGACGAGATATGGCGGATTGGTTTAAGTTACCTGTCCCGAACAAGTGCTCGTCCCGAACAAGTGTTCGGCTCCGAACAAGTGTTCGCCCCGAACAAGTGTTCGGTTGTCAAAAAAATGATTGAAAAAAAAGTGAACTGTCCGTTAACATCGTCGGTAGGCCGTCTTTTTGATGCGGTTGCCTCAATTATAAATTTAAGGCAGGAAATTACTTACGAGGCGCAGGCATCGGTTGAATTGGAGCAGTTGATAGACGGAAGATGGAAGATGGAAGATGAAAGTTATGAATATGAGCTTGTTAAAGATGAGATTGATGTAAAAAAAATGATTTCGGGAATGGTCGGCGACCTAAAAAGAAAAACTTCAAAAAATAAAATTTCGGCAAAATTCCATAACACACTTGCAAAAATAATTTTGGTTATCTGCAAGAAATTGAAAAAAGAGACAAAAATCAATAAAGTTGCGTTAAGCGGCGGTGTTTTCCAAAATTCTGTTTTGCTTGAAAAATCGGTTGAATTACTCAAAAATGCGGATTTTGAAGTTTTGACAAATAGTCAGGTCCCGTCCAATGACGGTGGAATTTCGCTGGGACAGGCGTGGGTTGCTTTTAAGTTATTGACAAATACGAAATAATTTAATAAAACCAAAGCAAGTTATTTTTTTTAATTCTTAATTTTAACCTTTAACCCAAGTTCCACGGAGAAGAAAATGGCTCGTCGGAAATAAAAAAATATTGTCCCCTGAACCCCCTATCCGAGCCCGTTTTTAAGCATAATGAGAGCGTTGAAAAACCCTGCCACAGAGGCACTGAGTTCACAGAGAAAAACAAGCCACAGAAAAAGACAGAGAATTAGTTTATACGACAGAGAATTAGAAAAATCTAATTCTCTAATTCTCTATTTCTCTGGTGTTAATCTGTGACATTCTGTGGCAAAATAACTTTTTCAACAGTGTCATAATATCACCTGTGTTTTGCAGCGTAGCAGCACTGCTTTGCTGCCCGCACCCTCCCGCCGCCCATAAACTGAAAACAAAACCAAACTGCAAAGACACTTGACTTGTCGTTTAAGATTGTATATAATAAAATTGTTGAAAAAGCCAACAATCTTGATGACGGCGATAAATCATCGTCGGTTATCGCTGTAATCTAATTCGTTAATCGCTGTAATCAAAACCGTTGAGGGACTTTTTCAATGGTCTAATAATAATTCTTAATTAAACGGGGACGGAGGAAAATCAGCAGGACAAGATCTGCAATTACAATTATTGAACAGATTGTCAATCTTTAATATTCTGAGGAGGAATTAAAAGTGGATTTCAAATATGTCGGAAAAAATGTTAAACGACCTGACGCAATTACAAAAATTACGGGCAAGGCGGTTTTTTTAGACGATATAAAACTCCCGGGAATGTTGCATATCGCTATTCTTAAACCCGAGTACGCCCATGCAAAAATTCTTTCAATAGATACAAAGGATGCGGAAAAATGCGAAGGTGTCGTGAAGGTTGTTACGGGTCGGGACTGCAAATTCAAGTTCGGCGATAATGTGAAAGACCGTCTGCCGCTGGCGGTTGATAAAGTTCGTTATATCGGTGAACCGGTTGCCGCTGTGGTTGCCGAAAATATTCATCAAGCGAGGGAAGCGGTTAAAAAGATAAAAGTCAAATACGAGCCGCTGCCCGTCTATATTGATGCCCAAGAATCACTAAAAAAAGATGCGGTTTTAATTCATGAAAACAGTTCCGGATACTGGCATCTTCCCGGAATCGGTCCCGTACCGCAGACCAACATCGGCGACCGTTATCTTCTGAAAAAAGGTGATATTGAAAAGGGATTCAAAGAAGCGGATGTGGTCGTTGAGGGCGAGTTTAATTATCCGTTCGGCTCGTCGGCGGCGATTGAACCGCACGGTGCGATTGCCTTATTTCACGAGGACGGAACACTTGAAGTTTGGTCATCCTCAATATGTCCTTTCGTAGTCAGAGATGACCTCGCCCGCTCCTATAACCTGCCCGCTTCGGATGTCCGGGTTCATATTCCTGAAGTCGGCGGATGTTTCGGTTATAAATCGGATGTAACGGTTGAGCAGACAGTCGCTTACATCGCAAGTTTCGTTCCTGGCAGGCCCGTGAAATGGGTTGCCACAAGAAAAGAGGATTTTTTATCCACGCTTTTAGGTCACGGGATAAGAACGAAAATGAAAATCGGCGCGAAAAAAGACGGAGAGTTGACAGCATTGCAGGCGACAATATATCATTCAACGGGCGGATATGTTGATACGGGGCTTCACATAATGAGAGGGGCGACCCACAACTGCACGGGAACATATCAATTTCCTAATTGCTATTTAGAAGGGCTTTCCGTCTATACAAATACGACGCCGGTCGGCGCTTACAGGGGTTACGGCCATCAGGAATCGCAGTTTGCCGTAGAGCGGCTGATGGATATATTAGCGAAAAAACTTCAGATGGACCCGTTAAAATTGAGAGAAAAAAATTATCTGGGTCCCGGAAAAACCACATCTACGGGTGAAAAATTGTGGGAGGCAAACGGCAGTGTTCAAAAATGCGCCGAGGTAGTTCAGAAAATATTATTTTCCAAACCGAAGCCCGAAGAGGATGAAAATTATTATTACGGACGGGGATTTTCCGGTTTGATGAAATCGCCCAAGGGCGCGCCTTTTTCTTCAAAAGGGTGCTATCTTAAATTCAACAGCGACGGCAGCGCGGAAATAAACATGGGCGGTGCGGAGGTGGGGCAGGGTTTGAGAACCGTTGTCCGGCAGATAGCGGCGGAGACGCTAAAAATTTCTCCCGACAGAATCCGGGTTTATACCGAGATAGACACCCAATTTTCTCCGTGGGAATGGCAGACCATCGGTTCAATGTTCACCGTGCAGGGTGGCAGAGCAGTTATCAGGGCTTGTGAAAAAGCGATTGCGAAACTTATGCAAACGGCGTCGCAGGTGCTCCGCTGCGATATTGATTATCTTGAATATGACGGCGAATATATTTTCTTGAAGCACGACCCGGATGTAAAAGTTGAGGTAAAGCAACTTGTTCAGGGTTATATGCATGAAGATGGAATAACGGTCGGAGAGGTGATTCAGACGACATCCGATGCCCGCTTGCCGCGGTATTCAAATCCTGATGCCAACGGCCAGGGCACAATCGGCGTAAGTTATACTTTCGGCGCCCAGGGCTGCGAAATAAAAATTGAGAAGAAAACGGGAAAAATTATTATAGAACATTTTATTTCCTGTTTTGATATTGGCCGGGTAATAAATCCGGAACAGATAAGGGGCCAGGTAGTCGGCGGCGTGATGATGGCAATCGGCGCCACATTGTGCGAGGAAATAAAATTCACAAAAGACGGAAAAGCGGTCAATCCGCATTTTTCCAAATACCGTTTTCCGACTATAAAGGATATGCCGCTTAAACAGACCGTTCAGTTTATTGAAACGCCCGAAAACATAGGACCGTTCGGGGCGAGGGGCATCGGCGAGCATCCTGTTATCGGAGTCGCTCCTGCAATTCTTAATGCTGTCTGTGATGCTACCGGTATTGATTTTTTTGAGATTCCAATCACGCCCGAAAAAATGAAAAAAGCATTAGAGGAAAAATTTGCGGAATGAGGAATTTCAATCCTTCATCAATGAAGCAAATTTACACAACAATTGTAGCCTCCAGTTTCAACTGGGGGTGAGCCCGCCGAAGGCGGACGAATGGGGAAAAAATGTCGCAAAAAATTAATTTTACGGTGAACGGTGTCCGAAGAACCGTTGAAATTGAGGGCTGGGAAAAACTGATAGATGTTTTACGGGAAAAACTGGAACTTACCGGCACGAAACGCGGTTGCGACGATTTAACTTGCGGGGCTTGCGTCGTCGTTGTGGACGGCGTTGCTAAAAAGAGTTGCGGTTTCTCAGCCGCAAAATTAGAAGGCACTGATGTAATAACAATTGAGGGTTTGTCAGACGGGAAAACTCTGCATCCTATACAGAAAGCCATGATAGATGCGGGTGCCGTGCAGTGCGGATATTGCACTCCGGGAATTGTTATGGAACTCTATGCGCTTTTTAATAAAAATAAAAATGCCGCTGAAAAAGAAATAATAGATGCGCTCGCGCAACATCTTTGCAGATGCACCGGATACGAAACAATACTTGAAGGCGCCAAGTTAGCGCAGAAAAGAATCAGAGAATCAGAGAATTAGAGAATTAGAGATTGGGGAAAAAAGTCGTTCTCTGTGTAATCTGCGTTATAAAAAAATGAATAAAGTTTTAGTTTTATTCTCCGGCGGAATAGATAGTACCGCTGCATCATCATACTACCTATTAAAAGGATATAAAGTAGAACTGGTAACTTTTGATAACGGAGCGTCAAAAAATTTCGCTCTTTCTGAATATAAAGCGGAATTGATTAAACAAAAGTTTAGTGAACAGTGCAATTGGCAATTATTATCCAGCAACGCCTTATTCCACGAAATTGCTATTAAAAATCTTGAACAGGATGTAAAAAAATACGGTAACTTAGTGTGTTGCGGATGTAAATTAGCAATGCTTGCGGAAGCAATAATCTACTGTAAAAAAAATGGAATAAAAATAATTGCAGACGGTTATGAAAAAGGCCAGATGTATTATCCGGAACAAACGCCGGAATATATCAAAATGGTAAATTCTTTTTCAAAGCGATATAACATAACCAATGAACACCCTCTTTATGAAATGAGTTCGGAAGAAATCCGGGATTTAACCCTTAAAGCAAATATCCCGACGCAGCCGCTACAAGCAGGTTGTTTGTTCGCGTTTAATCGCGTCAAAAATAAAAATATAAAAAAGTATATGCAAAGCAAATTATCTATTGTTCATCGGTATATCGGCAAAGAAAGAATATGGCTATAAAGACAACCGCTAAAAATAATGTTGTAGGTGTTTCCGTCGCTCGCAATGACGTTATAGAAAAAGTTTGCGGCACCGCGAAGTATATTGACGATTACAAATTTGTTGATATGCTTTACGGCGCAGCCGTCCGTTCAACGGTATCTCACGGGAATATAAAGTCATTTAATTCCGCCATCGCTGAAAAAATAGACGGTGTTGTCGCGGTCTATACGCACAAGGATATTCCGGGCAAAAATGAAGTCCCGTTTGTGTTGAATGATTATCCTCTCTTGGCTGAAAAAAAAGTTCTTTTTCACGGCCAGCCGGTTGCACTGGTCGTCGCAAAAACGTCGGAAATTGCAAAATTCGCCGCAAAAAAGGTGGAGGTTGCATACCAGGAACTGCCGGTTATTACCGATATACATCAGTCGTTAAAAAAAGATGCCGTTAAAATTTTCGGCGCCGATAATATTTTCAGAAAATATGATATTGTCCGCGGCGATGCGGAAAAGGCATTTCTGACTGCCGATGTTGTTGTAGAAGGGACATTTACTACCAACTATCAGGTGCATTCTTATCTTGAGCCGCAGGGTATAGTTGCTGTTCCTCAATCGGAAGGCGGAGTTGCTATTTACGGTTCTATGCAGTGCCCTTTTTATATCCATGATGCGATAGTCCACATACTCGGCATTTCCCAAAACAAAGTGAGGGTAGTCCAAACGACAACCGGCGGTGCTTTCGGCGGTAAAGAGGATGTCCCTTCAATAGTTGCGGGGCATGCGGCACTTGCGGCTTATCTATCAAAAAAGCCCGTAAAAATTATTTATTCACGGGAGGAGGACTTTCAGGCGATGTCAAAACGGCATCCCGGTTATGTAGAAATAAAATACGGTGCGAAAAAAAACGGAAAAATAATTGCCTGTCAGATAAGATATATTTTAGACGGCGGTGCGTTTTCAACTTTAAGTCCGATAGTTCTGTGGCGCGGCGCTGTTCACGCGGCAGGTCCTTACGATATACCGAATGTAAAAATAGAAGCGCTTGCCGTTGCTACAAATAAAGTTCCGTGCGGGGCATTCCGCGGTTTCGGCCAGCCGCAGACGACTTTTGCCAATGAATCAATGATGGACGAATTAGCAGTTAAATTGAACATTTCACCGTTGGAATTGAGACGGCTAAATATCATTGGAACCGGTTCTCGAACGGCGACCGGTCAGAAAATCACACGCTCCTGCGGATTAGAAAAAGTCGTCAATCAAGTCGTAAAAAAATCTGATTGGGCTCAAATATATCAGCCGCCGGAATTGCGCACCGGAGTTGTCAGATGCGGCATAGGCATAGCGGTAAGTTTTTACGGAGTTGGACTCGGCGCCGGCGGAAAACATTTAGACCGAGCGGGAAGTTACGTCCAGGTTCAAAAAGACGGCACTGTAATAATTGCCATCGGCAACACTGAACTCGGGCAGGGCGTGTTCACAGTTATTTCTCAAATTGCCGCAGAAACGCTCGGCGCTCCGTATAAGTTTGTAAGGGTGATGAAGCCGGACACCACCCGCGTTCCGGACAGCGGGCCAACCGTTGCATCAAGGTCAACGCTGATGTCAGGTAATGCCGTAAAAAACGCCGCGGGAATTATTCGTCTAAAAATAGACAAAATGGTTCTGAAAATGCTCGGTGTTAAAAGCGGCGTCGTAAAATCAGACGGGAAAAATTACTTTTTGTCTGCTAATCCGATGAAAAAAGTCGCATATCAGGATGTCGTCGAAAAATGTTACGGTGAAAGAATAAATCTTACATCATCCGGCTGGTATGCCGGCGAGGATGTAACTTTCTCTCAGGAAAACGGTCAGGGCAAGGCGTATTATACATATACATATTCGGCAACTGTGGCAATTGTTCAGGTTGATACTGAAACCTGCGAGGTCACAGTAAAAAAACTGGTCAGCGGGCATGATATAGGCAAAGCGATAAATCCGCAGTTGTGCGAAGGTCAGATTGAAGGCGGTGTTATTCAGGCAATGGGATATGCTTTAACGGAAAATCTTGTGCTTAGAAACGGCGTGATATTAAATCCCAATTTCGCGGGATATTTGCTCCCGACCTCTTCCGATATACCAGAAATTGTTCCGGTAATTGTTGAAGAGCGGTACGGCGCCGGTCCTTACGGCGCAAAAGGGCTCGGCGAACCGCCTATGATTACTCCGGCTGCGGCTATATTGAATGCAATTTATAATGCCACGGGTTGGCGGGCAAATAAATTACCCGCAACACCCGAAGTGCTGCTAGATATTAAAAAGTATGAAACCACAGATGGACACAGATAAGACATACCACGGAAACACGGAAGAACAGAGACACGGAATAAAATCTGACAGGATTTACAGGATAAAGACAGGACTTAAAATCCTGTTAATCCCGTCAAAGAAATAAAAATAAAATTTTTTTTCGGTGTTTCCGTAATTCAGTGCTTCAGTGGTAAATGTTTTTAATCTGTGAAAATCTGTGTTAATCTGTGGTTACAAAGTTTTTTTGACGGTTTTACCGACGATATATGCAAAATTATAAGATAGCAAATTTGCAAAATTTATCAGTTCAGGAACGGCGCGATTTTTTGCGTTCCGCGGATAGTTCGCAGATTAAAAAAATATTCAAAAAAGTTCTGCCTGACGAAATTG
>Ga0210051_1001946_pt1 | contig 20913 bp, 29 predicted proteins | sample CryGey092014_all_FD_185464 | JGI IMG/M metagenome (GOLD analysis project Ga0210051, IMG submission 185464) | Groundwater microbial communities from aquifer - Crystal Geyser CG23_combo_of_CG06-09_8/20/14_all (SPAdes) (version 2) | ecosystem: Environmental > Aquatic > Deep subsurface > Groundwater... | reverse complement strand
TCCATCTTGAGCACCCCTTCTCCTCCTCCCTAAATGGTTTGTAAATCCCAAACCACTTTAGCAGGAAGACGACGGCTCAGGGTGGTCAATTTTGGGTTATCACTACCCCCTTCTTCTGGTCAATTTTCGGTTATCACAACCATACAATGCAAAAGGGCTTACCAATGGTATAAATGTGATCCTGCACCCGGCATTCTCGAATCGGCATATGGGTTGAATAGAAATTGTTTTCACAAACAAAGACGATAGGAAGCTTTTTAAGCGATGCAAAGTTTAGAGCCTCATACAGCACTCCTTCCCCTGTCGCCCCATCCCCAAAAAAGCTGACCGAAACCCTTTTTTCTTCCCGGATTTTTATTGCCAGTGCAGTACCAAGGGCCAATGAAATGGTACCTTTATTCCGCTTGAATTCGGGATCAATCGCGGGATTGGGGTCAAGAGCAGACTTGACCCCTTATCCTATCGGTATTAAAGGTACTTGATCTTCGGATAAGTCCATGAACCTCATAACCCTGTGACAACAATAATTCTGCCAGATAACTTCCGTCCTGTCCTGTTATCCCTGTAATTAGTGCCTTCATTTTAACCTCGTGGAATCAAAGTAAATGAGTAAATGGGTTATTGCAATTGCCTGTAATATATGACTATATTGACAGGATTGTCTCTTTGTTAAAGGATATTTAGCATTTAGTCATACTATTTGCAATGTTATACTTGACATTTGGTCGGAATATTTATAAGATATGTACCCATGAAGCCAAGATTAATCCTCGATGAAATCAAGCGATATCTGGATACACCCGAGGCCATCGTTCTGACTGGAATGCGAAGAACGGGTAAGACCACGCTTCTTCAGTCCATTTTTGAAAAGATTGACTCCCTCAATAAGCTCTATCTGGATTTAGAAAATCCTATCAACAGAAGTTATTTCGAGGCCGAGAACTACGAACGTATCAAAGCCACGTTTGAAGTTCTGAATGTTGATTTCACACACAGGTCATATATTTTTCTTGACGAAATACAGTTTGTAAAAAATCTTCCCTCCGTTGTGAAATACTTTGCTGATCATTACCGGGTTAAATTTTTTCTGACCGGATCGGCCAGCTTCTATATGAAGAACCTCTTCACGGAAAGCCTGGCGGGAAGAAAATTCATCTTTGAACTTTTCCCTCTGAATTTTAAGGAATTCCTCGCATTCAAAGATGTTTCACTCAAACTTCCCGAATGTGCAGGTGATGTTACCCGGGAAATTTTTGATACGCTGGCGCCTCTATACGAAGAGTATGTGCTCTTCGGAGGATTCCCTGGAGTTGTGCTGAAAAACAATGCCGATGAAAAGCGCAAGGCGCTGGAGGATATTTTCACATCTTTCTTTCAATTGGAAATACTCCAATTAGGAGATTTTCGAAAAAATGATGTCATCCGGAATCTGATGATGCTGCTGATGCAGCGAACCGGCTCGCAACTTGACATTCAGAAACTCTCCAGCGAACTCGGCCTTTCCCGTCAAACGCTGAATGACTATATCGCCTTCCTTGAAAGCACCTATTTCATCAAAACCATCCGTCCATTCGGCCGGGGAAGGAACGGGGAACTCAGAAAAATTCCCAAAGTCTATATCTGTGACACAGGACTGGCTAATCACCTTGCCAGACTGGATGCGGGGGTGTTATTCGAAAATAGCGTCTTCCAAAACCTGAGACTTCGGGGAGAACTGAACTATTACCAGAAGAAATCAGGCGTCGAGATTGATTTTATTCTCAACAAGGAAAAAGCCTACGAGGTCAAAACGAATCCCCGGCCGGCAGACATGAAGAAACTGTCTTCACTGGCGGAAGGATTGAATATCAAGGAATACAAAATCGTTTCCAGAAATTTCTCCGCTTTGGATAACATTTTGTATGGCTTCATGCTATAATTTTGTTTGTACAAAGGTCTCCCCGTATACATCCTGTCGAGAGCTTTGAATTTCTACCGAATATGTCATTCCGGTGAAAACCGGAATCCAGAAAGTTATTGAATCCACTGGATTCCTGCTTCCGCAGGAATGACGATTTGCCGGGTTTCAGGAGAAATTCAAAGCTCTCCTGTCATATATGGTTAAGTTGTAAGCTTGATATCCAATTATTCTGATTAGTGGCTGACGTTTTCCGCACGAGTGACCTTCAGAAAGGTCAAAAACAATATCTTCAAGTCAAAAAAAATGACCTGTGATTCAGATAATACTCGTCATATTCTACCTTTTTCGGAATCGGAATATCGTCTCGGCCATTAATCTGCGCCTATCCCTTTCCCCCTTTTCCCCTCTTCCCTTTACTAACTTATAACCCACAACTCAAAACTTAAAACTTATAACTCAAAACTGTTTTTGCTCATATCCCCCTTCAAAACACTCCACAACTGGGGCAGTTCATCCAGGCCCGATTTTCGGAGCCATTTACCTACCGGGGTTACATATTTTTCGTAACTACTCAGGTTACTCCAGTACCTTCTTCTTTTTCTCTGCTGATGGCGCTTCAAGTTGGGGAATCTGGCTGAAACCATTGAACTTCAAAGAGGCACGCACCCTCTTGAGCAGTTCGCTTCTGGCAATAGTACCCTGCGTTTCTCTGGTATGTTTGCAAAAATAATATGTAAAGGCGCCATTGTAACTGCCTTCAATATTGGCATCTGCAGATGTCTGATTATCCCTGCATCCTGCAAATAAGACATGATTCATGGGATTACCACCTTTCAAAAGCCGTCTCACATCTATATCCTCATCTGCCCTGCAGGCTATATCAACAGGAGGAGGCAAAAATCTCGGCTTAAATGAAAGTTCAACAGGCAGCCCTTTAATCGCAAGCATCTCTCTCGTGCCTGTGCCTGAATGACATGAATCAAGGACAACCTCAAGATTAACACCTTTGGAAATGTTTGCAAAAAGTGCGTGCAAATCATCATCTGATATGAAATTACCATCCCAGTCCATATCATGAGGACAGATAATCTCATCCATCCTGTCCTTGAGTTCATCGCCATCCCTGTCAACGACCTGCGAGCCATGCCCTGAATAATGCAAAAGCAGCCTGTCGCCTGCCTTTGCACCACCCACAAGCCACTTGAGCCTCTCCATAATATTCTTCTTCGTTGCCCTCTCATCAACCAACACCCTGATTTCCTTTGTGGTGAAGCCGAAAAACTTCAAAAGAATATCCCTCATATTCGTAACATCATTCACACAACCATTCAAATCAGCCCCTGGGATTTTGTATTTATTGATTCCGACTAATAATGCTTTGTTTGCCATAACCAATCCCCCTTGTTTTCTATTTCTCTGAAGTTAATGTCAAATGTCAAGGCCTGACACCTTTGTTCCACCTCTATTTCATCATGCCGCTACTTTTTCTTTCACTATTAAGAGATTTATCAAATCTAACGGGTCCTTTGTCGTTCGTTTTCCGGCATCAAGAATTTCTATTGCTACAATCCTTCTATCCTTTGAATAATCAATGATAACCCCATCAAGTTCCACTGACTCAGCAATAGGTTCTTCAGAAATAAACTCAATATTCAACACGTCATGTTTTGGGTCATATTCTAGTGTTTACTTGCATAATTAATAGTTACATGATATACTTTTGGGCAGGAGGAAACAATTATGCCCAAAGGTTATCACATTCCACAGTGCTCTGAAAGGGATCGTCTGCTGATTAAAGAATGGACCAAAAGCAGAACGATGGAGTCGAGATTGGTTGAGCGGGCCAAGATTATCCAGCGATGCCTTGACGGAGAACCGGTCAAGAAGATCGTCGAAGAATTGAAGGTGCGCCCAAATACCGTGATTGATTGGCGACGCAGGTTTGATGCGAAAGGTATCGCCGGCTTGACGGATCTCCCTCGTTCTGGAAAGCCGCCGAAATATACCGCAGAGTTTCGCAATGAGGTTTTGGCCACACTGGAGATGCCACCACCGCTGGGACAATCTGTATGGGATGGACCAGCCGTAGCAAAGCATTTGGGCGCATCGGTTCACGCGGTATGGCGGGTGTTGCGCAAAGAGGGGATCTGCCTGAGCCGCCAGCGGAGTTGGTGCGTGAGCACTGATCCGGAGTTTGCCGCCAAGGCGGCAAATATCATTGGTCTTTACTTGAATCCGCCAGAGAATGCTCTGGTAATATCGGTGGACGAGAAGCCAAGCATGCAGGCGTTGGAACGATCTACTGGGTATGTGGAAACGGACAACGGGAAGATTGTTCGAGGATTCAAGAGTACCTATAAGCGGCATGGAACTTTGAATCTCTTTGCCGCCTTGGAGGTTGCTACAGGAGCAATCCACACCGAGACAACAAAGCTTAAACGACGAGTTGAGTTTCTGGAATTTATGGACAATGTTATGACAGAACTCCCAACAGATAGAGAAGTGCATGTGATCTTGGACAATTACTGCATTCACAAACGAAACGATGCTTGGCTGTCTAAACACCCCAACGTCTTTTTTCATTTCACTCCTACATCAGCCAGTTGGCTAAACCAAGTAGAAATATGGTTTGGCATTATGTCCCGCAAAGCATTGCGAGGGGCAAGTTTCAAAAGCACCGAAGATTTGGCCAAAGCTATCAATGACTTCATAACTGCTTATGGACCGACTGCAAAACCCTTTGCTTGGCGTAAAAGAGAAGTAAAAGGTGCGCAGCTGAAAAAATACTATCATTAACTTATGCAATTAAGCACTAGCCTCATTTCTCCTCCTTCCAGTAACGTTCTATCTGTGAAGTTAGATAAGCAGTTACAACGACATGCATATCTTCTTTTTCCTCATAAATAACTCTCAATAGATATTCTTTATCTTCTATTATATATCTTCTGTGAGCAACCTTACGCCCTCCGTATCCTTCAACAATCTGCATCGGGGAATTCCACTCTTCAGAAATACCCCTTCTTTCAGACTTTTTCCTTGCGATTGGTATTATCTCAATCTTCTTCATTTTATTATACGTCTGCTAATTTTAAAAGATCAGGTGTCCACCCCATTCCTTCAACGGTTACCTCTTTCCCCTGCTTCGATCGACTATTGTCATCCTTAGACAAGCCTTCGGCGTAAGCCCAGTCGTTATCCCTATTTTTGTAGATCCACTCCTTACGCTTCACGGTTTTTCGCTTTGATTGTCAACAATGAAGATTTGACCCCAAGGCTTGACAGTGGCCCTATTTACATTTTCAGTTACTAAGGAGTTCATAAGTAATACCACATAGTTTAGACAGCATATCTAACATTAGGTTCCTGAAAAAAAGCACATATCATATCGGGATTCTGTTGAAGCGACCTTAAATGACTCCGCAACCGGCTATGCAACTGGACTTGTCTCAAAAGCCAAAATATCAACCGTCATTTTGCCTTTCAAGTGGCTTTTATTTTTTCCAAGCCTTTCCAGTTCTTTGTAAACGCCACTTGCTATGTATTTTTCTCCGCACTGCTGGCAAACACCTGCCGGAACGTCTTTTATCACTACTAGATTATCACCCCAGCGATAGTCGATGGTAATCTCCTGTTGGACTACTTTGGCCTTACAAAAATAACATTTATCAAGCATTCCTAAACTCCTTTCTTTCTCGTTTTCCAATCTGATTCCCATTCTTTTGGGTCTGGCTCATAGGCAGTTATGATAAGGATTTCATCTTCTTCTAATCTACCACAAACAACATGTAAAGATCTACCACGGCTTGTAAAGCCCAAGATTAAGCAACTTGCTCCTCGTGGATCATCAGGATATGGCTCAATGATTGTCCCTTCACAAATAGCTTCTTCAATCTCTTCGGCTTCAATTTTGCGTAGCCTTGCTTTCTCGGTGTGGGTAAAGGAAATGACATACTTTCCGGCTTTAACCTTTGCACAAATCGCTTCTATATCCATAATTCATCTATCCGTCATAGGAAATGCGCTATTTGACTCCGATTTTCACTCCAGAGTAGCAGGAAACCCTGGCCAATGTTTAATACGCCTGAAGCATTCTTCTACCACAGCAATTAATTGCCCCTCTATTACGATGCACGCTGAGTAATCACCATGACAGGAAAAAGGTGACTCTCCCCTTTTTCCTAAACTGAGGTATAATTTTAAAACCATTCTGTCCTGCTTTCTGCTTTCCGCTCCATTTAGCTGTTAGCTAAATGGAATGTCAAGATTCAAGACCTGACCCCCAAATTAGACCTTTAAAGAATGCCTTTACCGCATTTATTACTATTTCCACTTCATTGTCGGTAAGTTCGGGATATATGGGCAACGAAACCACTTCACGGGAAGTCTGCTCGGTCACTGGTAATTTGTAATGATTAAGCCCCAGTGCCTTCTGCTTGTGGTTAGGGGTTGGCCATGAAATCAGTACCTCTATTCCTGAAGCCCTCAGATGATCGACAAGGGCGTTACGTTTCTTTGAGCGGATCACATAATTCTGGTATACATCGAAGTAATCACCATCAAATCTTGGTGGCGTGATAATATCGCCCACGCCGGAGAGACCTTTATCATAAAGGGTCGCTATTTCTCTGCGTTTTTTCACCCACTGGTCAAAATAATTAAATTTCATATTGAGTATTGCTGCATGGAGGTTGTCCAGCCTCGTGCACCATCCGAAACACTCAATGACCTCCACCGATTCTACTCTGCCGTTATCTCTGAAAGCACGGAGTTTTCTTGCCAGCATATCATCATTAGTACAGACCATGCCGCCATCACCTGCAGTGCCCAGCATCTTTGCCGGATAGAAGCTGAAAATGCCTGTGTCGCCAAAAGAAGCGCACCTCTTGCCTTTATATTTTGCTCCGAGCGCCTGTGCTGCATCTTCAATAACCTTCAGGTTGTATTTCTTTGCGATTGCCGTGATCTTATCCATATTACAGGCATGGCCATTGAGATGGACGGGAATTATACCCCTTGTTCTCGGCGTTATGGCGCTCTCAATCTGGTCAACATCCATATTAAAATCGCCAGTTATGTCTACAAGAACCGGTCTTGCACCGCACTGGACAATTGCGCCGATCGTGGCAACGAATGTATGAGAAACGGTTATCACTTCATCGCCGGGACCAAACCCCAGAGCGTGTGCCGAGAGATAGAGGGCGTCCGTTCCTGTATTGACGCCTATCGCATGTTTCGTTCCCACATAAGCAGCAATTCTTTTTTCAAATTCTTCGAGGTGTCGTCTGAGTATAAATGCGCCACCCGACATGATTTCTTCAAAAACACCGTCAAATTCTTTTTTCAACTGTCGGTATTGTTTCGGATAATTCACGAATCTTACCTTATAATCCATCCATCCGCCTCACTTTTTCATCATTGTCTTGATCGCACGAATTACAGTTTCATAATTCGGATAATATTCTTTTTCCAGCGATGCGCTGGCCGGCGCAGGGCAATCCGGCAGGGCAACCCGAAGAACAGGCGCCTTCAAAGCGTCAAAGGCATTTTCCACTACCAGAGCGGCAATCTCCGCAGAGACGCCAAACGATTTCCACCCCACATCGGCTACGACTACCCTTCCGGTTTTTTGAACGGAATGCAAAATCATTTCTCGATCTAAAGGTTTGACGGTCCTCAAATCGATGACCTCAACATCCAGTCCCTCAAAGGCCAGGTTTTCAGCGGCCTTCATCGCCTCGTGAACCATCAATGAAACCGCTATGAGCGTAACATCTTTCCCTTCTTTACGGATGACGCCCTTTCCGATCTCCACGGTATAAATCTCTTCAGGAACGATGTCTTCCAACCGATACAATAAGCGTTCGTCCACAAAGACTACAGGATTTGGATCCTGAATGGCGGCAATCATCAGACCTTTTGCGTCATAAGCCGTGGCTGGCATGACCACCTTGAGGCCGGGGATATTGGCAAAGAGTCCATGAATAGCCTGCGAGTGCTGGGCCGCCTGTTCTCCACCCCGATTGATGATGCCCCAGAAGACGACAGGTACGGATGCCTTGCCTCCGTTCATATAATGCCAGTTGGCCGCCTGGTTGATGATGGGATCCATGGCAAAGAACATGAAGTCCATCCGGGGATGCACCACAACCGGTCTCATGCCTGCGATGGCCGCCCCCACGGCGGCCCCGGTAATGCCATTCTCGGATACGGGCGTGTCGATGATCCGCGCCTCGCCAAACCGCTCCAGCAGACCCTGGGCCGTATTGCCGACATACCAAGGGCTTTTGACGCCCTGACCAATTAAGAATACCGAGGGATCCAGCTCCATCATCTGGTGGAGGGCTTCATTGAGAGCCAAGCTGTACTGGAGTTTTCTATGCGAAGACATGTTTCAGCAAATCCTCTCTCCGTGGGCTTGGACTCTTTATTGCGTAATTCAGAGCTTCGCTGATCTCAGAAGCAACATTCTCCCGAATGGTCATAAGTCTATTCTCACCGATGAGTTGATGTTCCTGGAGGTACCTTTCAAACCTTATAATCGGGTCTTTCTGAAGCCATGCCTCTATCTCATCTTTCGGCCGGATATCCGTGTGGTCACCTTGTATGTTGTCATCTGGACCAACATGTCCCCTGAACCGATAGGTCATAAACTCCATAAATATGGGTCCGTTTCCATTCCTGCAGGCATCAGCAGCCTTTCTACCTGTCTCAAAGACCTGAAGCACATCATTGCCGTCCACGGAATGAATCTCAATGCCGAAGGGCTCCGCGATCCTGTAGATAGGTTGATCCACCCGGCATTCGCGAATAGGCATGTGTGTCGCATAGAGGTTATTCTCACAGGCAAATATGATAGGAAGCTTCTTGAGGGCGGCAAAATTAATGGATTCATAAAGAACCCCTTCTCCGGTAGCACCATCACCGAAGAAGCTAACTGTCACCCTGCCGTCCTTGCGAATGGATGAGGCCAGGGCAGCCCCAACCGCCAACGATATCGTGCCTGCCACAATCGGCGCCGACCCCAGCATGCCAACATCAGGATCGATCAAATGCATTGAACCGCCACGGCCACGGGAACAACCCGCTTCCCGACAGTATATCTCTGCCAGCATCCCCTTTAGGGATCCTCCCTTGGCCAGGTAATGGCCGTGTGAACGATGGCAGCCAAAGACATAATCTTCTTTCGAACGGGCGGCACAGACACCAGTCGCAATGGCCTCTTCACCGCTGTAAAGATGGCATGGCGTGTGTACATCACCCCTCAGAATTGGGTCCACCAAGTTTTCCTCGGAAAGCCGAATCCTCAGCATGGTCCGATACAGATGTTTCAGTAATTCAAGAGAATAAGACATTGTTTACTCCGGAATTTGTTTAATTACTCACTTAAACAGGATTGTCGTTAGGGTTAGAAAAATGATCTTTAAATCTGTCCAGAAAGATTGTTCACGGACGTATTTCAACTGCAAACGGATCTTTTCCGGTCTGATCTTTTCGAGATAATCTCTGTCCGGGTCAGTACTTCCCGCTAATATAGAACCTTCATCGGGATTCCAGATGGAGGCCCAGTCTGTTATCCCTGGTCGCACCGATAAAATGGCCATCTCCTCATTCGTATACATATCGCTGAATTTCTTTACCTCCGGCCGTGGGCCAACCAAGCTCATGTCGCCGACCAGTACATTGATCAACTGCGGCAGCTCATCCAACTTATATTTCCGCAGAAATTTCCCAACCCCAGTGATCCGGGTATCATCATCCGACGTGGAAGAAGCCCCTAATTTCTCCGCATCGACCACCATTGTCCGGAACTTGTAAATGCTAAAAGGCTTCCCGTGAAGCCCTACCCGCACCCCGCGATAGAAGACGGAACCCCCGTCCTCTTGCCGGATCCGCCATGCGATCCAAAGCAAAAACGGACTTAGCAACAAAAGCCCGCATGCAGAGCAGATTATGTCAAAAATACGTTTCATTATGTGCCTTATCCCGTTTGCATTACTCATGTAACCTTATGGATGTTTTCCTGGTAAAATTCCTGAGCAGTCAAAATGCGAACAGATTGATACTGTACTAAATTGAGGAGATGTCTATCACCAGAGACCAGAACATTTGTATCCATCACGGCTCGGAGCTTCATTTACGACTCTCATGAACAAGCTCATTTAATTTCTCGTCAGATAAAGGCGCTTTCTCTTTTGTAACCATCTCTTCCAAAGTTCGCCGAGAATGCGCTTTTTTAAAGATGAGCCCATCATTTTCTATGACAACCACAAACCGATCGACGTCTCTTAACCAGTTTTGAACATCATCGGGCAAAACGAGCGTTTTCTTATCCTTAGACAAAACCGCATATTGACTTGCTATCGTCATGATATGACCTCCTCTATCTCCCCTTTAATGAGTTTCTCTACTACACTCACAAAGTGCTGTGCTTCACCAAACCATGAACTAACCTCCTCAATATCAAACCGAACTAAATCAGCATAATCTCCCTTCTGACGACTATCAAATAGCTTGCCATAGAATTGTCCCAATTCTATAGCTACAATACCTGACCTTACGAAATTTTGATGAAAAAGCAATCTCACACCACTGTGTTTGGCAGACGAAAGTCCTCTTGTAAGCAGTAAGGCAGAAACCGCATAGAAGCAGGCATAATAAAGACGATTCACAAAAGTATTGACATGTCCTCTTTCCAAAAGAATACTCGCTTCATCTATACTCTCACGGGATCGTTCAAGACGATACAGGATCAGGGTCTTTGTCTCTTGATTCATAAAATCACGCCATCTCTTTCAACATTCCGATGAAAGGGCATTGCCCTATACAGGGTTGAGTTCCATTTATGGTGGCTATAAATATTGACTGTCAACACTACACCTGCTTCCAACTCTATGGGAAACAACTGACGACGAAAAAGGTCTTCCCTTTTAAGATCAAAATCCTTGTCGGTCAGAACAAGCAGATCATAGTCAGATTCAGAGTCAGAATCACCTCTTGCTCGCGAACCATAGAGAATTACCTTTGCACCAGGTTCTATCTGATAAATGGCATCGCGACATCGCTTCAGTAATATCTTTTCTTTTTCTGTAAGGGTTTTTAATCCCTCAGACCGTTTCATATCAATCCTCACTCATACCATCAACGATCAAAACTTCTAATTTATCCTCTGGATAATCATGCGTAGAAAATGGTGGCTGTCCCCGCGATAAAACACCTGTCCGTCGTCTTCTGACTTGATGCGCCAAGCGAGCCACAGCAATATCGGCCCCAGCGCGACCAAGCCCAAGAAGGAGAAAGTGATGTCGAAAAGTCGCTTGAGCATTGATGGATGACAGACGACGGAAGACAGATGACAGCTGTTCACTTACAGAACTTTTCAGGATTAGCCATCATGCTGCCTAACATTCGCCCTATTTCCTGACACTCATTCATAAGGGTCTCGAAGGTACTGTCGGACAAGTAATGGCAGGCCAAGGCGGTATCCAACCAGTGTTGTGTTTCAGCTTGCTCACCATCCGAGTCCGAGAGTTTGCTAACAAAATGTGCGGAATATCGCCTTTTCTGCCAGGCTTCGGCAATGTTGGCGCCTATTGATCGTGAAGAACGACGAATCTGATCTGTCAGAGAGTATCGTTCTTCGATAGGGAAACCCTTGCTGGCTTCAAAGACTGCCTGCTGCAATCTAAATGCGGCTTGGTAAACTTTCAGATCCTTGAAGCTGAGTATTCTTTCACTCATTCAGCTGTGCTCCGGTTCTGTCCTCTGTCCTCTGTCCTCTGTCCTCTGTCCTCTGTCCTCTGTCCTCTGTCCTCTGTCCTCTGCCTTCAGCAACTGTCGGAAGGGTTCAACACTAACCGGTTGTCTCTATACGCCGATCGATTTCTATGTTCTCGTCATTTGGTTTCGGCACAGGTTTGGCCTTGTCTTCCTGGGCCATCAAGTAATCAATATAGCGGTCAGGATCATTACCAAAACGCTCGGAGATGGAGCAACGAACCTTACGCGTTTCCTTTACTATCGCAGCATCCTCAGCCATCTTAGCCTCCTATTAGCTGATTCGGAGTGACTAAAAACGGAACATACAGTCCCATTAAAAGATTGTACATCCGAATCCGTCGAAATTTATTTGGGTTGGCAATGTGTTTACAGTTCCAGGTCAGCAGATAGTCACACTTATGATGGGATGCCAAGGCAAGATGCAACGCATCCCCAACAGGATTTGCAGGCATCACCCGGTTCTGAATATAGGTTTGTACAATCTGCCTGACTGCATCTTCGATAGGAACTTCAGGAAGAGCACGAACAAGATCGAGCGCCTCTTGAGAGTGGGGAAAATCGGGATGAGACAATTCATCAACTACAACCCTGCTGATAGCCACTTCGTATCGGCTCCGTATCTCATCCCACCATAGTCGGCTCCAATAACGTTGTGCAGATGAAACAATGTCGGCCCTCTCATCAAAGTATGCGCCAATCACCGATGTCTCCACATACACTCTTTCGGCCATATGCCTCCCAATCTCAGCTACTTTTTATTTCTGCCGTCTCCGATCTCTGTCCTCAGACCTCTTCGTAATAGGTATCGGAATGGTCCGGATCAAATATCTCACTGGCTCAGAAGAGCACGATCAGATCATTTTGACCGATGTTCTCGATGGAATGGGTGTATCCCGGCGGAATATCAACCACGCGGAACTCACGGCCGGAAACTGGATATTCGATGTCCCCTGTCCTCTGTCCTCTGTCCCTTCCTGGCATCCTCGCTGTAGGAAATTATATACTCTTTTTCTGCCACAGTAAACCCGAGAACCAAAAAATAAACTCAACAAGTTTTCTCATTCTCACAGACGCCCGTGCGCCACAAGCACAAATTTGAAGGCTGACCAACGCACATTGACCATTTGATCAACAGCATCAGAAACTTTGGCAGCTTTGCTTTGCCCGATGATACGGGCCAAAATGGGCATGAGATAGCTGACAGCGCCGAAGTAGCGGACATCCGCATTTTTGAATCCACTGGCGAGCGATTGAATGCGATCTATCGTCGGCATACGAAGCAAGGTGCTTTTCGTGCGATCACCTCTCATGTAGTGAAACCAGCGATTGAATCGATAAATCGGATTATGGTTCAGCGAGTTCACACAGAGAAAGATGCCTCCCGGACGCAGCACACGCCTTATTTGTGCATCTACCAGCTCAGGAATCCCGTAACTCAGGCTGCCCGCGCTGGCCACAACATCAAATGAGTTGTCTTCGAACAGAAGGGATTCCATGTCCGCAACCAGAGTCGTCACCCCCTCGATCCGTTGCGAAAGCACTTCCAGCGCGTGACTGGAAATATCGCGCCACCACCCGTGCGCCTGTTTGCGCCAGCGCGTACGTATGCAGACCTGTACCGGCGCCAAGTTCAAGCACATCATGATCTTTGGAGATATAGCAGCGGATGCACTGCTCGTAATAATTGTAGGGCGCCCGGTAAATCGGTGGAACCGCCAGAGCGCCAAAAACAGTGGCTGTTTCTACCGCGGAGGTCACCGCCGTCAATAGAGATTGGGCACGTGCGTCATAGCGCAGGTATTCGGTTTGTTTGTCGCTGTGCATGTATTTTTTCGAGACAGAAGTGAATATGTTCACGCCAAGGCGCAAAGACGCCAAGTCAATCTTTCAGGCCATTCACCACTCGGGATATGCCCTCCCGGATCAATTCTGCTCCAAAGTTGATCAATAAGCCAAGTCGTTTATCTGCGAGGCGGAGGTACGTTAACAGTTGTTTCTTGTGAACAGGGGCAACCGTTTCAACAGACTTGAGTTCCACAATGATTTTGTTCTCAACTATCAAATCCGCCCTGTAACCCTCAGCAAAAGAAATACCCTCATATACAATGGGCACCGGAACTTGCCTCTGGACGTTTAACCCTCTTTTCTCCAGATCGAAGGCTAATACGGTTTCATATACACTCTCTAAAAGCCCTGGGCCAAGTTTTTTATGAATCTGATATGCTGCATCCACGATTTCCCTGGCTATTTCATTCTCATCCATATTCAATTTTACTTTGCGTCTTTGCGCCTTTGCGTGAGCGTGAGGCCATCTTTTCCAGATGCTTTACCAGCCCCCCATAGACCATCTCAAATGAAAATTGCTTTTCATAAAGAGAGCGTGCGTTTTGGGACATTCTTTTTTGTAGAGCAGTATCTTGTGCCAAAGCTGCGATGCAGTCATGCAAGGTCTTGCCGGTATCTGTGCCATAGCGCATCCCCACACAATTTTCGGAGATCAGCGATGCCACTTCACCTTGAAGAGGACTGAGGATGGGCAAACCAAGAGACAGGGCGTCAATAATTTTATTAGGGATACTCTTTGTGAAGCTATCAATATTTAAGTAAGGAGCGAGTGCAGCCTGGCAGCGTCCTGCCAAGGCTTCAATCTTGGGGCGGTCTATCCAACCCGGAAAATGCACATTTGGCAAGCCAGCCATCATTGTTCGCAGCTCATTGGAGGAAGTGCCATGACCGCACAGGACAAATTCGCACGGCGATTGTCCTCTGACTGCAATTTCTGCTGCTTCTCTCACAGGCTTGAAGTCAAAAGCTGGGGAATGGCTACCCACAAAACATACACGCGACCGTCCGTCATCTAAAATCCCCTGCGCATCCCACCACCGGCGCGCCTCTTCTAATTGTGAAGGCGATACTTGTCCTGAGGGAGATGTAAGAGGAAATACGCCATCCATGTCTGTACGCTCACGTCCGGAAAAATGAAGTTTCCAATCGGGGAAGCCATTCGCCATAGCGGACAGGCCGGTCGCATCCCGCATCGCACTCCGCGCCATATAGAAATAGGGCCAGAGAATCATATGCCCCAGAGGTCGCAAAGTTGTTGACACTGCCTCCATGAACAACGACGGCCACTGATCTTTTACATCAAGCAACGAATGTACTCCACGCTTGGCAAGCCAGCGGACCAGAACAGCCGCGGTTTCAATTGGTGGATAGCCAATAAATGCCACATCGGGAAGAGGTTCCACATGATCAAGCATCTTTTTAAGATTAAACGCCAACTGAGCATGATCGATAATACGACCCACTCCGATATGGCTTGTATAACCCCTGCTGGGGATCAATCGTATTTCGAAGTTATAGGAAACCCTGATGCTCTTTGCAGTGAAACTGCGGTGACGCTTTTCTTGGTGATAAAAAGCTGAACTCCACAACACTACTTTATAACCTTTCTCAACTAGATCATTGCTTAGATTCATAGCCCGCATTGGACGGGCATTGTCCCCATCAATATGTAGTGGCTCACCAGTTTGCAATATCCAGATAGTAAAAGGTTTCATTCAGAACTCAATAACCTGTTAATCGTCTCGTACCGGGGATACGTAATCAGCACAGCCCGGTGTGGCCCATGAAATACAAAAAAGGCGCCGACGGCCACGGCAAGCTTGGAGATTCAATCTGGCAGGTCTGACATTTTTGTCGGAGCCTTAAATCCTGAAAACAATGTTTCTTGTTTTATGGAAAGTAACGTCTGCCCTGTGGGCAAGAGAAAGAGCCGTGGATATTTGTACTGGCGGCTAACCCAATCCGATCATTCAACAAATTAATGTGATAATGTTTTAAAAAAGTTTAAGTATTTAGAACTTTTTAGGCAATCCTGCCTGTTTGAGCACAGCATTTGCCGTATGTCTGGATCTTATCGCATTGTCCACTACAAATCGGATGGTGGTAATGGGACTATACCAGATTTCGTGGTCACCTTTTCCCTGTCGCTCAAAGGAACAGCCTGCCTCACGCAAGTATTTTTTTAGATCTTTTGTGTAGTCCGCCATCAGACAACCGCCCTTTGAGCAATTTCAAACCGTCTTGTAAATATCTCAAAAGGCACTTCACATTCAATTTCCTGTCCGTTGGCTTCAAGAAGCTCAGGAACCATAATTTTCAATTTCTGGATTAAGCCTTCCAGGGTTTTTTCTTCAGTGGCAAGGCCTGGAACGTCATCGCTGCTTGCTACCCATACCTGGGCTTCATCGTCCCATTCAGCCCTGATGAAAAATGGTTTTTTATTCATCTTATCCTCCGGTTCATTTGAAAATCTTAGGGACATTCTATATCCCCTATCCCTCTTGTCAACAGGTTTTTTAATTGGAATTGGTATGGAATTGCGGAGAATTGAGCAAAGGGAGGGAAAGGGAGGGAAAGGGAGGGGAAGAAAGGGAGGGGGACGACCTAAGGGAGGGGGACGACCTTAAATATTCAAATAACTCAAGCTTCCAGTTGGTAACCTTGCTCCTTTGCAATTTTCTCGCCTCGCTGAACTGCATAACTGACAGCGGCAGGTGTTATGTCAAATTTCCGCGCCAAATCCACCATAGGCATCCCCAATTCAACCACAGTCCAATAGCAGAGCAAATCCCTGGCCTGGACTCGGTCCTTTTGCCTCCCTCTTCCAGTTATATATTCCTTTTCCACCTGGAATAATAGGGAGATCTTCTCAACAACCTTTTCAAAATCATAGCACAGGCTTTTGAGTTTATATTTCCGGGAAAATTGCCCTTCCGATTCGGAAAGCACATCACTTACAAAATCGCTCTCCCCCAATATTCGTTGGTCGCTCTTGATGCGGTCCTGTCCGCTCAGCCTCATCTTTTTGACTACATCCCAACCGCCAAGGCTTCTTATCAAACCGCCTCCTACCAGTTCAGGCTGCCTCCCCAAGGAAATGCCTTCTTTAATATAGGACACATACCCCCTTCTCGCCTCAACAACGTTTCTTCCAAAAAAACCTAAAACATACTCAACATCTTGCCATTCTCTCTTTTTCTTTCCTGTTAAAGCGCTATGCCCGCTATAAGAATAACGATCCAGTTCCTTCAAATCAAGCACAATCTTTGCCCTCAATGGATTTAAATGAATATACCGAACTAATTCCCGCAAATAGGCGTCTTCCTGGCATATAATGGACTTATATCGGTTTTGGAAAAGCTGCCCGTGACGCCTGTGCCTCCGGTTATAAGATACCGCATATCCGGTAAGCAATCTTCTCATTAGAGCGGCAATTCCTGCAGGACCGCTTCTTAACAAAAAATGGGCGTGATTCGATAAAAATGACCATGCGTAGCATTGGGTCTTGGTCTCAGGCAAGAGAATAGATAGACGTTCAATGAAGTTTTCACGATCCTTATCATCATCGAATATTTTTCGGCGCTCTATTCCCCTGATCATAACATGATGCAAGAGGCCGGGAGTATCTAATCGGGCTATCCTGGGCATGTCCGCAATATACTCCCGAATATAGCTTATGTCAAATTATTTAACTATTTAAGGTCGTCCCCCTCTTTAGGTCAGGTCGTCCCCCTCTTTAGGTCGCTCTTTTCTTTCGCCCTCTTTTCGCCACCCGTGGTGATGATCTTGTCCTGGCAGAAGGAAAAGGCCGCCACGTCGCCCATCGACCCAACGGGCCGTCCTTTGTAAACCGCCCCGTGGGCCTGGGCACAATCCTCAACAACCCACAGCCCCTTGGACCGGGCCAGCGCCAGGATGGGGTCCATATCGCAGGGCCAGCCGGCAAGGTGGACGGCAATGATGCCACGCGTCATGGGCGTTAAAACAGCCAAAACCGTATCGGCGGTGATATTCTGACTGACGGGATCCACATCCGCCATCACCGGACGCCCGCCCCGTATGAGCACGCAACTCGCCGAAGCGATGAACGTTCGGCTGGCGACAATCACCTCGTCCCCCGGCCCCATCCCCAGGGCAATCAAAGCCGCCTCCAGGGCAACGGTGCCGTTCATCAGGGCGACGGCGTAATTCGTCCCCACAAAGGCCGCAAATTCATCCTCGAACTGCCGCCCCTCCTGCCCCGTCCAGTAATTGACCCGCCCGGACTTGAGGGTCAGCATCGTAGACGAAATCTCATCCTCTTCGTAGTGAGGCCAGGGAGGGAAGGGATTTTTGCGGACAGGATGTCCGCCGTCAATGGCAAGTTTGTTCATGGATTCCAATATATCCCTATTTTAGCCATAATTTTGCATCGCGCCACCCCCGGACGCGTATGCCCTTGTGCTGGTAATTTTCCGTGCCGCCATAGATCAGGGTCGGATCGATCGCCAACTCGCCCGCCAGGGACACCCATTTTCCCAGGGCGGAGAAAAAATCTCGTGCAACTGTCTTGCCCGATTTGATCTCGACCGGAATAATCCGCCCGGCCTGTTCGATGAGGATGTCCACCTCAACCCCATTGCTGTCCCGCCAGAAATAGAGATTCGGCCGTTCGCCGCGATTGAGGAATGATTTCATCACCTCGGCAACGACAAAGGTTTCAAAGATGCTGCCCCTCAGCGGGTGCGTTTCCATCTGTTCAGGCGTCTGTATCCCCAAAAGCCACGACACAAGACCAACATCGTAAAAATAGAGTTTGGAAGCCTTGACCAACCGCTTATTGAAGTTCACGTGATGCGGACGAAGTTGGAACACAATATAGCTGGCCTCGAGCACGGATATCCAGGCTTTGGCCGTATTGTGGGTAATGCCGCACTCCGTGGCCAGAGAGGAAAAGTTCAGCAGTTGCCCGGTACGCCCCGCACAAAGGCGCACAAAACGCTGAAAGGTCTCCAACTCCTGGACTTTGAGAACCTGCCGGACATCGCGCTCGAGGTATGCCGTCACGTAGGCGCCGAACCACGCCCGAACAGCCACATCGCGGTCATAGAGAGGCGGGTAGCCGCCGGTATGCAGCATTCGGTCGATATGATCCGGTAGCTTGCCTGCCTGTGCAAGTTCATCCAGCGAAAAAGGAAGCAACTCCACAAAGGCGGTTCTGCCGGCCAACGATTGGGTTATGCCCGACATGAGACCAACCTGCTGCGAACCTGTCAGAACATAAAGCCCCATGCGCCCATCGGCATCAACAATGGATTGCAGATAGGAGAGGATTTCCGGGCAGCGCTGCACCTCGTCCAGGACGGCGCCATTTGGAAACCGCTCAAGAAACGAACGTGGATCATCGCGGGCGGCAAGACGCACATCCGGGTCTTCCAGAGACGCATAGGGCTTATCCGGGTAAACGACCTTCGCGAGTGTCGTCTTGCCGGACTGGCGCGGCCCGGTAATGGTAACGATGGGAAATCCCCGCAATAGAGAACGGATGGCATCTTCTGCGTCACGTCGTATCATGACTGATGGCTATCCGATATTATGCAATTTGTCAAACATTTTCTCAATGTCCGGGGGACAGATTTCAAATCTGTCCCCCTACCTGATTTTTTTCGCTCATGCGCGCAGTTCGGAAAGCCAGCGGCCAGCCGATGCGATGGAAATGCCCTGTACCTGCTGTTCGCGCCTCAGGTGATGGACGAGTTGGCAGGCTTCAACACCTGGATACTTCCCGACAAAGAGTCGCAGGGTACGAGAGGGCGCATCGTCGGACAGCTTGACCTCTATCAATTGAATAGGCTGATCCTCGCGGGCGATCACAAAATCTATCTCCTTGCCGTCCCTCGTCTTCATATAATGCAGAGATACATCTTCACCCGCGATATCCTGCAGATATGAAGTATGTTTCAGCAGGCATACGGCACAGGTGTTTTCCAGCAGTTTCCCTTCGTCACCCTTGACGTATCCGCTGTCGTAGAAGTAAACCTTCGGTTCCCTGAGCACCGCTCTGGCCACATTGACGTGGAAGGGACGGACCAAAAAAATGATTAGAAGGTTTTCAAGAATATCCACATATTTCCGCACCGTGTTGGGAGCAATCTGCAGATCACCGGCAATGGACGTATAGGAGAGAGGCGAGCCGACTCTATCCCGCAGAAGTTCCAGAAGCAGCCGGATGGCCCTGATTTCTTGAATTTTGCTGAATTCCAGGATGTCTTCGCGGACCAGATCGGTGTAATACTGTTTCCGCCACCGGGACGCCTCCGTCTCCGACCCGGAGAGGAAAGGTTCGGGGAATCCCCCCAGGCGGTTAAGGGCATCGACGGCATCATAGGGCTGCATCTGCCCTTTCAGTTCACTAACGGAAAGGGGAAAGAGGCGGTGATGAAAGTATCGCCCGGCAAGGGATTCGCCTGTCTGTCTGAAGGTATCCAGCCGTGTACTGCCTGTCAGCATGATGGCCTGGCCAGGTGGACGCGTGTCATAGACGCCCTTGATGTGCATCTTCCAGCCTTTCATCTTGTGAATCTCATCCAAGAGAAGCATACCGGCATTCAAAGGCCAGTTTCCGGACTGGATGATGCGTGCATCGTCCGTATGATCATAATTGAGATACTGAGGATCGCGGAATTCCGGCATCAAATCTTTGGCAAGCCAAGTCTTGCCAACCTGGCGTGGCCCGGTTAGAATCACCATTTTTTTGGTCAGGTCTTTCCTGATAGGACCGAAAAGGTAGCGTTTCATGACGGCAAAATAGCAATTCCATGCATATTAGTCAAGACTTTTATGCAATCTTATGCATAATAGTCGTACATTATTAAATCAAGCGCCCGGGGGTCAGATTTCAAATCTGTCCCCCCATACCATACGAGGGACCATGCCTTGAAGGGAGGAACGCAGGGAGGGTGGTTTTCCCGGATTGACGGGGGCCGACAATAAGGAGGGCGCTTTGAAAAACTGCCAATATTGTCATTTCGACTGAAAGGAGAAATCTTAACATACGTAAAATCATTAAGATTTCTCGTCGCTAACGCTCCTCGAAATGACAAAATTCAAAGCTCTCAAGGAGGGCGCGATCATTTATAAAGCATATAAAGGGGTCAACTATAAACTATAACTATATAACTATAAAGGGGTCAAATCTTTACTGTTGACATTTGGACATTTGATCCAGTTTATTTTGAATATCATTAAATTTCTTTCTCCATTCCGGTTCGTTCTGTATCTTTAATTGCATCCTTTTCCGTGCCTGACTTACCGCGCTATAGTCAATACCGCCAAGGAGTTTTCCTATCTCAGGCTGCATCATCCTACAAAATTTATAAAGCATCTCCATGAGCATCGCCCGCTCCGTCGAT
>Ga0210051_1001944_pt1 | contig 20918 bp, 21 predicted proteins | sample CryGey092014_all_FD_185464 | JGI IMG/M metagenome (GOLD analysis project Ga0210051, IMG submission 185464) | Groundwater microbial communities from aquifer - Crystal Geyser CG23_combo_of_CG06-09_8/20/14_all (SPAdes) (version 2) | ecosystem: Environmental > Aquatic > Deep subsurface > Groundwater... | reverse complement strand
CTAGCGCCTGTATCAGTGCCGGCAACAACTACCGTAGCACAAGCAGTCGCGCCCGCCCCAACGCTGTAGGCAATCTGACCGGTAGCCTCGGTTCCTGTCAAGCAAAAGTTAGCAACACCTGCATCCAAATCAGGAGAAGCGACAGAAGTAACGTAAATACCCAAAGCTGTTTTAACACTGGACAAGTCAGAAATTCTCTGGCTATCTCTTGTTTTCTTCAGGGTTTCCGCCGGGTTAAGAGCCACGATAAGCACTACCGACAAAATAGCGATAATGGCAATTACGATCAAAAGCTCAAGAAGCGTAAAACCTTTTTTATTAGTTATCATTTTAATTTTAGATATTTCGACCTTTTTATTGATTTGCGACCTTTTATCTTAAAGCATCCCAGTCGCCCGAGACCTTGGATAAATGATAGCATATTGCCTCGTGTCAATTAAAGAACTCTGTGGATAATGAAAGATAATGTTATAATGTCTAAAATGGATTGGGTTAAGTTTTTTACTCGGGAAGAGTTAGTTGCCGGCTTGGAAATAAGCAGCGACTATTTGCGCTTAGCTCTTCTCTCGCAAGGAAAGGACAAGAAATCTTCCGTAACCGCTCTTGCGGAAGAGCCGCTCAAAGAAGGCGTATTAAGCGATGGTTTGATTAAAAACAAAGAAGAGTTTGTAATGGCCGTTAAAAGACTCTTAGTCAAATCAAAAACAAAAATAAGGTACGTCATCGTTTCTATACCGGAGAACAATGTTTTCTCCAAAGTATTTGCTTTTCCCAAAAGTATAAGGGACGAAAAACTCAAAGAAACAATGGAGTTGAGTATTGGCTTCCAACTGCCGATAAAATTGGGAGATGTTTATTTAGATTGGGAAAAAATAGAAGGCGAAGGTAAAAATGAAGTTCTCTTAGGTGCCATACCTAAGTCAGTCATTAACGAATATGTTGCTGCTTTAACACCAACCAGCCTCAAGATTGTAGCGGTAGAGTTCCATCTTTTAAGTATTGCGAGGGTCATGCCAAAAAACGACAAACCGGCAATGGTTTTACTTGACAAACCGGAAAGGATGACCGTAGGCGTTATAAAAAATAATATCCTGCGCTTCATCCACACAATCTCTTACGAAACAGTCCCCAAAGGGAAATTAAACGCGGAGCTTAAAAGAATAATTAATTTCTATGAGGGCGAATACGAAGAGCTTTACAAAATCGTGGCCCTTAAAAAAGAAACGGCGGAGACTATAGGTAAAATAAACGACCTCCAAGTCGAGGCAATTGATATTGTTTCGCCCTTCGCCGAACAAAATGAAATAAAAGCCAATGCCGGTAAGTGGCTCGTCGCCGCTGGCGCGGCCGTAAGAGGCGCCTTGCCGCGGAAAGAAGACACGCTCATAAGCTTGATGCCGGTAGGGACGGAAGAGGCTTATGAATATCAGAAAGCCATAACTTTCTCCAACCTCATAGCTGACATGACAACGGTGGCTTCCGTTATATTCTTAGCGGTGTTTTTGGTAGCCTGGTTTATGATGCTCTCTATTCAACAATCTTTAAGCAACCAGTATGCACTTTTTTCTTCTTTACCCATACCAACCGAAACGGCAGAGCTTGAAATAAGAGCAAGGCATCTGAAATATTTAGTTTCTAAGACGGACGAGATTGTAAAGTCAACGCCTATGTGGAGCAGCACTATCACGGAAATAAGAGCGATGACCGTGCCGGGCATTATCTTAAGCAACCTCGTGGTGAATTTGCCTGAAACGCCGATAACCCTGCAAGGCACGGCTAAAGATAGAGACGCTATCAATCTTTTGAAGCGGACTTTTGAGGTCTCCAGTAGTTTCGCCGGTGTAAATGTGCCCCTGACCAGTCTTGAAAAGAAAATAGAAATACCTTTCTCTATTTCCTTCCAGCTTAAAGACTCCCAATCTGTATATCTCAAATAAACTATGTTTACTAAAAAGCAGCTTAGAATAGAATTAATCAAGGTTCTCGGACGAGCGCTCATATCTGTCGTACTTGCGGCTATAGGCATTTATATATTTAGCGGGCAAATCGCTAAAATCGGGCAAACAGCCAAGGAAAATCGCACGGCAGTCGCTATATTGGAGCAAAAGAATCAAGTAGCCAATGAGCTTAAAAACGATTTCGTACTGATAGGCGGTGGCGACGAAAAAATAGAAGACGCTTTTATTAAGGCAGAAAACATAGTGGAATTTATAAACAAACTGGAACGCATTGCCAAGGATAATAATCTTGAACAAACTTTAAGATTTGGTATGCCGGCAATGCTTATGGAAGAAACCGAAGGCAATGAAGCAGCGAAAGCGCTGAAACTAATGAAAGTGGAGTACAATATAGCGCTTAAAGGAAATGCAACTTCTTTCAACAATTACCTCCAAGAGTTTGAAGAACTGCCGTATTTTTCCAACATAATATCCATTACTATGAACTCTAATCCGGCGAACGGCTGGGAAAAAGAAGCTACTATCAATGTAAGGGCACAATTATACTTGAGGCAATGAATAAACTGAACTATAAAAAAATAATATATCCGGGAACATTAATTCTAATAATTCTTGTGATAGTTGTTGTTTCATTCTTCACCATTAGATTCCTTACCACCAATATCAACGCCGCTTTCGACATTAACGAATCCGCGCTAGAGGCCAGTACAATAAAAATAGACATAGAAGGTTATAAACTGGCTGCTAAGAAATTAAACATCCAATACCCGGCCGAATCGACTTCACCTACTCTCCCGTCTCCTGCCGAGGAGGAACAATAATAATCAACTTCTCTCCGGGCAACCTTATGTTAAACCTGGCCCGCAATTCTTTTTCTAAATTGTGCGGTTCCGAAAAATAATCTATATCCTGTTTTAATTTTTCGTTGTCTTTTAAAATCTCCTCCTTGGCTGAATCCAAATCTGTTAATTTATTTTTCGCTTCTAACGCTTCTGAGTTAAGCCCATATAATTCATATCCAAGCACTACTACGACTGCAGCGAAAACAAGATACGTAATAAACTTTTTCACAATTATAGTTTAGCACAAGTTCCTGTCTCCTCTCATTCTGCGACAAAGATTTGAGTATTTACACCTCGCTTACCTGTCTACCAGAACCGGGCGTTCTGCGGCTCCAGTGGCCGCAGCCGCCCTTGACTCTCGTCCCGATGAAGCCGACTTAAAAGTCGGCTACCAAGCTCATCGGGACTGCGAGACATTCTGCACGACAGGTAAGCAAGGTGTTTTCTCTGTGACGTCAGCTACGAAGTAAGGATAATTTTCTTGGATCATTGCTGTTAGGGCAGAAATCGCCCTTTTCCGTAGCGAGTGCCGAGGAGCGAGCGGGCATGGTCCGAGCACTCAACGCATTGAGTGCTCGGGAGCGAGCGACGAAACACAGCGAGGTCGCTCGCTGGGCGACCGAGCGGTAGCTTAGGAAATGGGCGACTCCTGCCCTTTCTGATGAAAGAGATTTACTCTACTTATTATCGTGATAACACTCCTATCTCTTCAAAAGTTCCTTGAAGACCTGCGGCGAGATAGTAACTCTGCCCATAGCTTTAAGCTTCTCCTTACCTCTCTTTTGTTTTTTCCACAGTTTCATCTTTCTCGTCCTGTCTCCGCCGTAAAGATACCCCGTGACATCCTTTCTTAAAGCCGGGATAGTCTCGCGAGCTATAATCCTGCCGTTAGCAGTGGCTTGAATAGCTTGGGTAAATTGCTGACGAGGCAAGAGGTTTTTAAGCCGCTCTACGGTTTTTCTCGCAATCGATACCAGCTCGCCGTCATATACCACCCGAGAGAGACCCGGCACCATCTCTTGAGCTACAAGTATATCCAATCTCCTTACTTTAGAATTTTGGTAATCCGCAAACTCATAACTGAAAGAAGCGAAACCCGAGGAAACGGATTTTAACTTATCATCAAAATCGGAAATGAGATCGCTAAGAGGCAAGTGAGCCGAAATTATTACTCTGTCGCCTTTTGTTTTTGTCTCTAAATCACTCAACCTAAAATTTTCCTTGAGTTTCAAAATGTTGCCCAAATAACTAAGCGGGCCGAGGATGGTAATTTTTACCATAGGTTCCATCGCTGCCGCGTAATCTTGAGGGAAATCTTTTGGGTTTTCTATTACAACCCACTTGCCTTCCGGCAATTTGACTCGGTAAGCCACGGAAGGAAAACTATTAACCACTTTAATCCCGAATTCTCTTTCCAATCTTTGGGCAACTATTTCAAAGTGCAGCCTCCCTAAAAAACCGCACTGGAAACCTCGGCCCAAAGCATCGCTCACCGTAGGAATTATTGAGAACGATGAATCATGCAGATGAAGTTTATAAATAGCCGCTTTCAAATTTTCATAATCATCGCCCTCATCCGGATACAGAGAAACAAAAACCACCGGAGACGGCACCTGAAATCCAGGAAGGGCATATCCCTTGGTTTGCGGACCAATAGTATCTCCAACCTTTACAAAACCAGGATCTTTAATGCCGGTAGCTATATATCCTATCTCACCGACTTTTAAGATTTCTTCGGAGTTTAGCTCCGGCTTGAAAAAACCGACTTCTTTTATCTTAAAAGAAACATCTGTACCTAAAAGTTTTACATTTTGCTGGGTGATAAAGTTGCCCCCGAAAATTCTTACGAAAGCAATCACGCCTTTATGTTCGTCGTAAAGCGAACTAAACACGAGCGCAGCGGTAACGCCTAGTTCATTAGGAGGTCTCACATACTCCACAACCGCGTCTAAAAGTCCTTCCACGCCTTCCCCCGTTTTGCCGGAAACTTTAAAAATGTCAGCCTCTCTGCGCCCCAACAATTCAGCGAGCTCCCACACTGTTTTTTCCACCTGCTCCGAAGTAGCAATATCTATCTTATTTACCGCGCCTATGATGCATAATCCCGCACTCTTCGCGCTTTCCAAATTGGCCAAAGTTTGAGCCTGAATGCCTTGCGTGGCATCAACAAGCAAAACGGCTCCTTCCACCGCCTTTAAAGAACGCGAAACCTCATAAGAAAAATCAGAATGCCCAGGCGTATCTATGAGATTCAAGATATACTCCTTATATAACATGCGGACGGGCGCCATTTTGATGGTAATTCCCCTTTCGCGCTCCAAATCCAGCTGATCCAAATATTGCGCCTTCATTTTATGAGGAGGCACAGTTTTTGTTACCTCAAGCATCCGATCGGCCAAAGTGCTCTTACCATGGTCTATATGAGCAGTTATTACAAAATTCCTAATATTATCCATAATTGACGAATTTAAAATTGAAAAATCAAAGTGTAAAACGGCAATGTAAAAATTTTAAATGATTTAAACATTTTAAACTGTCATTTTAATTTTTGATATTTACACTTTACATTTTTTCTAAAGTTAGATTTATCACCAACCGTGACGGTATAGTATCGCTTTTATAGTGATAAATAAAGTCGTTGGATTCGCGCCACTTAAATCCCGTAGGAGCTTCTAAAATATAATCGAACTGCGATTCTACTCCGGATTGTTTATCGAATACGAATTGAAAATGTTGCCCTGGCCGCAAATCAATTTTCTTCTCTAGGGAATAAGTTAGGCTTAACTGTTTTGTTTCGCCGGCTTTTATGTTAAACCAGGCGCCAAAAACGGTTTTGCCGGACTCTTTGTAGGCGTATGCGTTAAAGTATTTGATAAATTCTTCCGTATCTTCTAGTGTCTTTAGATCTTCATCAACAGTGTAGCCGCTCTTGGCGTAGTTCACGATAATAGGTTTCACGGTCTTCGGCATACTGCCCGTTAAAGCAGTAAGATTTGATCCCAAGGGAGTAAACACCTTGATGAAATTCTGATTCGTTTGCCTGTACCAGCTGTTTTTCTCATTTTGTCCGCTATGTATTCGTGAAATCGTGAGGTTATTATTTACCACGCCATCGCCCATGATTTTAGAGACCAACTCAATTTTCTGCGCCATAAAAGCATCTGTCTTGCCCCCGGCCACGTTAGTATTCACAACCGCCAGATAATCCACTCTTGAACTAAGCGGGGTTTCATAAACTTCGCCGCCAAGACCCGATCCGGCAACGATATTCTGCATACGCCCATCCTCGAAATAAAACCTGATATCTTTATTGGCCAAACGGTAGCTCAAAGTATCAATGAAAAGTTTTTTGCGGCTATTATCCAAACCGCTCAAACTTTCCAAAACCTTAGGCAATATAAACTTAAGAACTTTTTTAGGGTTCTGACCCGGCTTTTTATCGCGGCCAGTCTCCACTTCCAATTGGACTTCACTTAGGAAATTCTTGTCATCTAAAACCAGGTCGTACTCCGGTATTTCCACAGGCCCTACTATTTTTAAAATATCCTCCATTACTCTCACGTTTAACGCAATCACCCCATCAAAAGTCACGCCTTGTTCTTCGTAAAGAGACGAGGCTTCAATGAATTTCATTATTTTTTTCGCAGAATCGGGAAAGTTAAAGAACCAGTTTGCGTCACGCGCGCCCCAATCGGAGGTCACGCCTTGAAGTTGTTTTGGCGGAATTATTTTTAAGTCTAAAAATCTGTCGGGATGATAGATGTCATCAACGTCAATCGTCTTTATACCCCCGTTTTCCAAAACAACATCCGCATAACTTCCTACGAATCCTCCGCCTGGACGTATTTCCGAAGGATTCTCAAAAATCATCACAAAATGAGTCGCTCCCGGCTTTTCCAAAAGACCTATAAGAGCGTCTAAGCCATTAATCAGTCTATCGGCTTGTACGCTCAAGGCCAAGTATTCATCGCTAACAGGGAGAGACTGCGCCCCGAAACGAGAATCCTTGTTTCTTAGGTCGTTTACTGTACTATCTATGGCTAAAATGTCAGTCTTTAAACTTTTAAGTAGATTAGTAAATTCCTCGCCTTCCCCGCCAAAAAGCATTTTAAATCCTTCTACTTTTAGCACGCCCATACTCTCATTCACGCTCCTTAATCTCATCGTGAGATCGTGTACTTGGGATATGGTTTTAGGTATCTCGCTAAGAATCGGGAAGATGCTGAAAAGACTGGCTCGACTCTGAAGCTCGGTGATTTCTTCCTCTGCGGATTTGAGTGATAAATCAGCGCTGTCGTTTTCCAAGTTGACTAAACTGCTAGCCGCTGATTTCAGATTCTCATAGATGGATGAGGCCGAAAGAAAAGCATTGTTTTTGAAGTTCCACAAATACCAGCCAAAGCCGAGAGCCGCTGTTAACACAATCACGAGCGCAATTAGTACCGCCTTTCTCCAAAACCGGAAGCTGCTGCTCTTTATAACCAGAGGGTCTCCGGCTTTCGGTTTGAATAAGTTCTTGGTTTCACGAGAAGCAGGCGCCGTCCTCATCGCTCGCGCGCGCGGCTGCTTAATATCAGACATAACTGGATGAATGTTTTTCTTTGAAGAAGGCTTCATCGTTCAGTCTAAGTATACAGTATAGAGTACGCGGTATGTAGTAAATATATAAATCTTAAAGATAAAATCTTAAATCCCAAATCTACATCTTAAAATTAAAAAATTTAAGATTTCAATTGTAAATTTGAGATTTTAGTTTTGAGATTTGATTTATAACTTAAACTGCCGTCGGGTCGAAAAATAGTATAAGAAATGTTTTGAAGAGTATTTTCACGTCCATCCACAAGGAAATATGCTTAGTATAGAAATCATCAAATTCAAGCTCTCTTAAAAACGGCAGGCTCGAGGCGCCGCTTATTTGAGACAAACCGGTTACACCGGCTCTCGCTTGCGGCAGATGCTTATATTTATCCGGATAGTGAATAATTTCTTCCGGCTCGTGAGGCCTCGGTCCCACCAAAGATAATTCGCCCTTCAAAACATTCAAGAGTTGAGGAAATTCATCAACTCTGAATTTGCGCAACAATCGGCCAGTACGAGTTATCCTCGGATCTTTCCTGATTTTAAAAAACGGGCCGTCCTTCCTCTCATTTAAAGAAAGAAGATTCTTTTTCTGTTCGCGCGCCCCTAAAACCATGGAACGGAATTTATAGACCAAAATCTCCTTTCCGTCGGAAACCCTCGGAAGTTTCACGAAAACTGGTCCTTTATCTTCCAACTTTATCGCCGCGGCTATAAACGGTAAAAGCGGCAAAATTAAAACAAGCCCCAAGATGGCGCCGAAGATATCAGAGAATCGTTTCCAAATTGGATAATTCACGCCCAGTAGTAGAAACTCGATTGCGTTTCACGACTATTACACATTAAATAAATATAAGTCATATGATATATTACTATATAATCTGCCTGAAGTTGAGTAATCGAGTTTCACTACCGGGCAGGTGTAAAATAAAACCATAAATAATGAAAGTTGCGCTTGTTCACGATTATCTTAATCAGTTCGGCGGAGCAGAAAGAGTGCTTGAGACGCTTCTGGAAATTTTTCCGGAAGCGCCAATCTACACTTTATTCTACGATCAAGAACTCTTAAACGGCCGCTTTCGCGACCGTACCATTAAGACGAGTTTTTTGGATAAACCTTTTATCCGCCGCCATCATCGTTTTTTCATACCTCTTATGCCCAAAGCCGCGGAAAATTTGAATTTAAATGAAGAATATGATCTTATAATCTCCGATTCCGCCGGTTTTGGTAAAGGCGTAAGTTATAAAAAAGGCGCGCATATTGCTTATTTACATACGCCTTTGCGCTATGCCTGGGAACCGGAATTGTATTTAGAAACCCTGTTTCCCAAGCCGCTTATAAAACTCGTTTCACCAATTATTCAATACTTGCGCAGATGGGACAAGGCGGCGGCTCAAAAACCGGATATAGTTTTAGCCAATTCTAAATTTACCGCTCAAAAAATAAAAAGTTTCTACGAGAGAGATGCCGAAGTTCTTTACCCGCCCGTAGACACTGAAGTCTTTTTCCCGGATAAGAAAAGAAAGAAAAACAGGCAGAACTACTTCTTAGCTTTCGGAAGAATAGTTCACTTTAAACGGTTTGATCTGATAGTCGAAACTTTTAATGAGTTAGAGTTGCCGATTAAGATAATAGGTTCGGGGCCGGAAGAAGAAAGCGTGAAAAGATTAATCAGGTCCCGGCATATTGAGATGATTCCTGAAATCAAAGATGAGAGCAGGTTGAGGGAAATAATTAATGGAGCGGAAGCGGTAATCTTCCCTCAAATTGAAGACTTTGGGCTTGTCGCCGCCGAATCAATCGCTTGCGGCACGCCGGTTATAGCTTATGGGAAAGGTGGCGCCCTAGAAATAATTCAGGAAGGCAAAACCGGCCTATTTTTCGAAAAACAAACTCCGGAAGATTTAGCCGCCGTCATTTCTAAATTCATGAAGATGGAATTTAAGAGAGATAAAATAACTGAAAGCGCTAAGAAATTTTCTAAGGAATCATTTACTAAAAATTTAAAGCGAATTATCGACTCTCTCCGCCCATGTAGAGCTTAGGCAGTGTTACTTATATATCCATTTAGTACGTTGAGTTGACAAAATAATGTTTATATTGTATAATAAACGTACTCAATAAAGGGTCGTTGTTTAACAATTAATCGCGTCTGTTCGGAATACATACGAACAGCGTCAAATATTATGAAGCGAGAAAAAACCATTCGCGATAGATGGTGGTATATACGCAGACAGATAGAAGCTAATCACCGATATCCCGTAAATCCCCTCCAGTGGAGCGTATTAATTAGAGAAGTTATCGATAATAAAAAGAAACTTCCTGCTAAATACAAGTTCCCTATGATTTTCACGATTATCGAAGGCTTTAAAAAGCTTCCGCTAGCTAAGGTAAAGTTGGGATATTTATCCACAGTATATGACGATGCTTCCGTAAGGCGGCATCAAGGATACGGCAGAAAAGCTCGAATCATGGAAAGAGCATTCGGCGAGTTAGCAATGATAGCAGAGAGCAAAATCTATAAAAAGCTGCAAAAAGACGGCCAGGCAAGGCCAGGGCCACAAGTACGGGTACCCGTACAGACAGAACTACCGCTCGAGGTATATTCCGCTTCATCTACGCCAAAGAGAGCTTAATACAAAAGCTCTCTTTTTATATTTGACTATACAGCCATAATATTGTATTATAATCCTCACGTTTGGGGCATAATCAAAAGTCGAATGCCTCAATGGATCTTTAATAAATTAATTAATGTCTTAAAACTTCTATGTTTAAATCCATGAAGGCAAAATTATTGCCTATAAGGACTGCTTTGTTCATCAAGAAACGGATAAGATGCATGGCTCTGAAGAAAAACAAAAATTTGGAAGCTTGGCTTAAAGTCTGGCGGGATGTTCAAAAACTGCCCGCAACCTACGGAGACAAGATGGAATGGGATGTTTTCCGAGGAATGAAGGAAATTCCCTTCACCTTTGAAGACGGTCACCGTCTTTTCAACGAAGGTCTATGTAAAGGCTTAGGCAGAAAGGCCATGTGGTTAGGAGCTTGTCTCGCATCGAACGCTATTCAAAGAAAGAGAAAAGAAGTGACGCAATGCCGGAACATCTTAAATCTGATGTTCCAAACTCTAAATCCGAACAGAGAAGATGAGCTCTCCAAAGATGACAAGCTGGCAGTTAAAATCATTAATGGCAGCTTCGCTAAAATGGAAGCAATGTTAAGAAAGTAGTTAGAAAAAACTCGTGAACTTTACCCACGAGTTTTTTTATTTATTGAGTTGACAAAATATTAATATTATGGTAATTTAATGCGCAAAGGTCGTTCGTTTATAAATTAATAATAATTTACCAACCGAGGCTGCGGCTAAGGTTAGTAAGTATTTTTTATGCACTGCGAAAAATGCTGGCAATACACGGAAGAAGCCAAATGGCTTCAAGAGAAATCCAATCAAAAACTATGCGATTGGAGTAATTTCCTCGTGGAACTGCCTTCTAACTTATCGAAAGTCTGTGAAGATAATGCAAGAGAGTATGTCTGGCACACCTTAAACGATGCGCCTAGCGACAAGTTTCCTTTTAAGGAGTGGTGGGAATTCCTGAATGACAGCATCTGCAGTCACGGAGTAAGATTCACAGAACTCGCTCTCCAAAAAATGGAAGACACCGCCGAAACCGAAGAAGATCGCTTGAACTACCAAAAGGTGGCACAGGGTCTGCAAGAAAGATTGGGAAAAGGCGCCAAACAAAGAGTAATCGTGCATATCTAGACGCGAAAGACCTGGGGAGAATCCTTGGGTCTTTTAAGTTTGGTTTTAAAACGTTTGACAAAAAGACGATTATATAGTACTGTTTTCAGTACAACCATCGAGGGATTTATCTCTTGTTGGACCGTAAAGGTCGAACCAAGAGCGAATCCCCCGGGTTCGCTCCTTTATAAATTAATAAACTCATAGGTATAGACATTTGCTATCAAAAACAAATGCCTATGCACTTAACTTATGTACAACAATTCTAAAGATGGAGTTACTTTGTACAATCTTAAGGAAAAGGCTGATCAACTAGCTAAAAGTGATCGCTGGGAACCGTATGAATATCTCGACACTTGTATGAAACTGCAATTCTTTCCAGCGCAGTTTACCTTGTGTCAAAAGCTGGTAAAGCGGGCTTACACGGTCCTAAAGCGGGATAATGGTGCCGACTTTGAAACTTACAGACTTCTCTACGATGCAGGAATTGAATTCTTGATGAAGGATCCAAAAAACGGCGATTCCGAAGTAGTAGAGTTTGCTTTCAAGAAAATGAAAGAGACCAAATATAAGAGAAAACACATGCGAATTATATTTGAGTCGTGGTGTGAGTTAAAAAAGTTTAGGTGCCTAGCAAAAAGGTTGCCTTGATAATAATAAAAGAGCGTTTCCTAAACGCTCTTTTTAGTCTCCAGCAAAGACTTGACAAACTTAATATTATGTGTTAGCCTAATATTACTTGAGGTATTAACTAACGGTCGAATACCTCAATCGGTAGTTACTTTAATAATTAAATTAATCTCAATTATATGAATGAAGTAATTCTTCTTCCATCCCCTATCTCTAAGGTTAAAGAGAACGTTAATCCTAGAAAGCTACTTTATAAAAACTTGGCGCACGTCATCATAAATGGCGGCACACCAAAAGATTACCAAGCGGCGTACTACGAGATACCAGGCTTTATGGGAAACCTTAGGGCAACATTTGTAGAGCGAATTTTAAGAAAAGCTCGCCAAGAAAGCTGGCAAGTTAGCCAGCTTGAAGAAGTGATGTCGGCACTGAACCAGATGTAAAACTAGTTAGAAAGAATAGCATCCACTAAAAGGGTGCTATTTTATTTGCCGTGGCATTTCTTGAATTTCTTGCCGCTTCCGCAAGGACAGGGATCATTACGGCCCACATCCTTAAACTCAACGCTTCTTGGTGCCGGTGCCGCCGAAGGACTTTCTTCTTTAATCTTCTCTATTTTAAATATATTATTAAAAACCCACGCTTCAAAATGATTCATCATGGCATCAAATAAAATCTTGCTTTCCCTGCGGTACTCAACCAGCGGATCCTTTTGCCCGTAAGCGCGAAGACGCACCGATTCAACGAGGTCTTCAATATCTTCAAGATGGTTCATCCACAAGAAGTCTAAAACGGCTAAAATTTGCCTTTTTGCTACGTTAAAATTTTCATACTTTTGAATTCTCTCATGTACAACTCTTCTCACTTCTTCAATATTTTGAGCTTCAATACCGGCTTCTTTCATAATTTTTGCCAAATCTTCCGAAGGAATCTCTGCCTTTTCCAAGCTATCCGTGTAGCTTGTAAGTATTTCTTCGATAAGCCCTCTTAACTCTTCTTTATTAGCAACGGTTAATATCCTCTGCCTCCTGCCGTAGAAATTAAGCCTTTGTTTATTTAAAACATCATCGTAATCAAGGAGATGTTTTCGAGCATCAAAGTTAAATCCTTCTATCTTGCTTTGAGCTTGAGCTACGGCGCGCGAAACCATTTTATTCTCTATAGGCATATCCTCGGGCAAATTAAAACGCTCCATAAGTCTTTTTATGCCGTCACCGCCAAATATACGCAATAAATCATCGTCCAATGACAAGAAAAATTGGGATGAGCCCGGATCGCCCTGCCTGCCTGCGCGACCGCGAAGCTGGTTATCTATGCGCCTGGCTTCGTGCCTCTCGGTTCCGATAACATGCAGTCCTCCCAAATTTCTCACTTTCTCTCCGTCTTTAAGATCGGGAGGATTACCGCCTAAGATAATATCCACTCCTCTTCCGGCCATATTAGTAGCCAAAGTCACCCCGCTCCATCTGCCGGCTTGAGCGATAATAGCGCCTTCCCTTTCGTGATTTTTGGCGTTTAAAATCTCATGCCTCACGCCCTCTTCTTTAAGATATTTAGACAGTATTTCGTTTTTTTCTATGGAAACTGTGCCAATCAAGACTGGCTGGCCGGCTTCGTTTCTTCTTTTTGTTTCTTTAGCTACGGCGCGATATTTGGCATCCGGCGTCTTATAAATCGTATCCGGCAAATTATTTCTCACAAGCGGCTTATTCGGCGCTATACTCACTACTTCCAAACCGTAGACTTTATGAAATTCTTCGGCAGAAGTTTGGGCAGTACCGGTCATGCCGGCTATTTTTTTATAAAGACGAAAATAATTTTGCAATGTGATCTGGGCCAGAGTCCTTGTTTCATCTTCGACTCTTACGTTCTGCCCCTTTATGTCCTCTTTCGCCTCAACCGCCTGATGTATACCCAATGACCACCGCCTGCCGGGCATCAATCTACCGGTAAACTGGTCAACTATGATAACTTCGCCGTCACGGACCACATAATCTTTATCCTTGAGAAAAAGGGCTTTAGCTTTCAAACTGGCTTCCAAGTAGTGAACCAGCCTTAAATTTTCCGTCGCATAGATATTTTTGACGCTCGTCATCGCCTCAATCTTGTTTATGCCAGCTTCGGTAATCTCCACAGATCTCAACTTCTCATCAATTGTATAATCCTCTCCCTCTTTTAACCGATCAACTGCTCTAGCAAATGTTCTGTAAAATTCCGACGATTCTCTGTCTGCCACAGAAATGATTAAGGGTGTTCGCGCTTCATCTATCAAAATAGAGTCTACTTCGTCGATAATAGCAAAGTTCAATTCGCGCTGTACTTGATGGGTTAAGTCTTGCGCCAAATTATCTCGTAAATAGTCAAACCCGAATTCGTGGTTCGTGCCGTAAGTTATATCCGCCAAATATGCTTCTCTGCGAGATACGGGGCGCAAAAACTCTTCCTGCACCAAGAAGGCTCCGGTAGTATCGCGTTCTTTATCTATCAATACCTCTCCTTCCTTGGAAATATGCCAATTAGGATCGTAAATATAAGCTCCGTCATGGACTAAACAAGCTACGCTAAGACCTAAAAAATTATAGATCTGTCCCATCCAGACGGTATCTCTTTTAGCAAGGTAATCATTAACAGTGATAACGTGTACTCCTTTCCCTGAAAGAGAATTTAAATATATAGGCGCGGTAGCGGCGAGTGTTTTACCTTCTCCCGTGATCATCTCGGCAATCTGCCCGCGATGCAAAACTATCCCTCCCCATAACTGGACATCATAATGACGCTGCCCCAAAGTGCGTTTGGAAGCCTCTCTTATAAGCGCGAAAGCTTTAGGCAAGAGTTCGTCAAGTTCTGTTCCTTTTTCTGCCAATTCTTTTAAAGACTTGCTTTCTCCTTTAAGCGCCTCATCTGAAAGATCTTTTACGGTTGTTTCGATGCTCGTAATTTCGTCTATTTCTTGAGGATGCGAACTGTTAGGGGCAAAAAATTTCCCCAATAAATCTGAAAGTGACATTTAAAATTATTTCTCTTTGTACTTTTCTATCTCGCGTCTTAACTTATCCTTCACGGCATCAATAGCAGCTCTTACGTCCACATCATCTTTTTCCGCCCTCAATACCCCGCTCGGCAAATCAAGATTTACATCCACGTGGTAGACGTTTCCTTGCTTATGATGGTGAGTAGCTCTAGCTACTTCTACCCTAGCCCGAACCGCGCCCGAATCCATTGCGGAAAGAAACTTTTCCAAGACGCCAATCTTTTTCTCAATATAGATTTTCAGGGGTTCGGTTAAATCTAAGTTAGTTGCCTTAATGATTACTTTCATGACTCCCATTATAAAATGGATAATCATAAACGGCAAACCGAGCACTCAAAGCCTTGAATGCTCGGTTCCGGTCGCGAAAAGTATTTGTTATCTCTTTCTCCTCTTGGCGCTCTTCTTAGAAACTTTCTTCGCAGCGCTCTTTTTTGCGGCCTTCCTTTTCTTTGCCATTAGTTTATTGCTTATGATTGGTCTGCCGACCACCAAACCAATTTTCATTTTTGAAAACTTTACTCCTTGCTTTTAGTTTAGTACAAATGAGTTATAAAGACTACTGTGGATAACTTCCATTGTTGTTTGCGAGGTCATTTTTGACCGAGTAATCACAACAATGAGAACCGAGCGCTTCAGTATGGTCTATCCAAAATATTTTTATGAATAGTCATTTTACCAGTAATCCTATAAAAGTTTTGTAAATCGTACTGAGTGCTCGGTACTAAACTTTGTAACTGAAATTCCTTCGCTTTCAGCTCGGATTTTCAGACAAAATTTGTATTTCTTCTTCAAGTCCAACACCAAATTTATCGAGAACTTCATCTTTTACCAACTCAATCAAATTTTTGACGTCTTTCGAGGTCGCTCCTAAAACGTTTACTATAAAATTAGGATGCTTAGGAGATATCATCGCTCCTCCGTAAGACACGCCCTTCAAGCCTGCTTCAGAAATTAGAAACGCCGTAGGAATAACCGGAAAAGGGTCCTGTTTTATGACGTTCGTAAACCGTTCTAAATCCAATTTTGGAAACTTAGATATCGCAACGTTCTTAAATATGCTGCCTACGTTAGGATATTCCATTGGATACCTCTCATGCCGATAGTTTATTTTATCTTGAACGGCCGACTTAATGGCATTCACGTTTCCTCGAGATAGCTTAAGCTTAGCCTCGACTATGATTTCTTTGACGCCTTCCTTAAAAATACTGGTTCTATAGCCAAAAACACATTCTGCGTCGCTCCTTTTTATAGTATTTAAAGTAGAGGTGTTTAAACTAACTACTTCTTTGATGACGTCTTTTATTTCTCCGCCGAAAGCGCCGGCATTACCACGGATAGCGCCGCCGAAAGTACCGGGCAATCCGCCGGCCCATTCAAGTCCAGAAAGCCCATGTAAAACTGCAAAATCTATAAGCTCGGACATCAAAACCCCCGCACCAGCTTTTATTTCTTCTCCTTCGATGGTTAAATTTTTTATAGATGGTTTTAAGATCAGCCCATCGAAACCTTTGTCACTCCACAAGATGTTCGTACCACCTCCTAAAATAAAAAATGGCAGGGATCGCAAGTTAGCTTCGGCTACAGATTCGATCAAATCATCTGTATCTCTCGCTTCTTTGAAAAACTTTGCCTCTCCCCCTATCTTAAAACTGCCTAAATTTTTGAGCTTTATTCGTTCCTGGAAAAACATTAGTTAAAGGGGCGGCAGTGGTGACCTCCTATACTTATTTGTTGTTAAGTGAGTGCTCTTCCTGCCGCCCGAACTTATTCTACCAACATTCTAAATATTACTCCAGATTATGACCTCATCCCAGTCAAACTCCCTAAAGGTCGTTTTATGGATAAACTCCGTAAGATTTTTTGTAACAGCCACGGGTTTGAACTCTGTAAGCGAAGCATTTAAGCCTAAGGCTACCTCCTGGGCTTGATAAGGAGTGGGGGCGGAAACCAACACTCTGAAATTAACCAACTTCCTACTCTTTTTAGCCACGACTATAAGCTGGATAACCGCTCCTTCTCCAACTTCGTTTATCCGAGAAAAATCGATTGTGTTCAAGTCAACCGCCGATAAGCCGGAGCTTTTCAAATAGAATCCTAAATGAGACCCTTGAGAATGGTAGATATTATAATCGCTTGCCTCCTCGAAATTGAACTTTGCTTTAATAGCTTTAATAAGCGCTTTGGGCACGGCTAAGTAATAATGAGTTCCCTTACCAAGGTGATGAACAGCTATTTCGAAAACAAACGGCACAGGAATGTCTTTTATAAAGTCATTAAATCCAGAATTTTTTCCGCCAGGGGCGGATCCGCCTTTGGCGGAAAAGAAAACGGCAGGCACTTCTAGGAGTATAAAACGCTTGCGCAAAAAGAGATGATGACGCAGAGATCTCATTGCCGGCATCCCGGCAAATATAAACAGAAGCGCGGCAATGATAAAAGCTATGGTAGTTGGAGTAAGGTAAAAAGGCATGTAAAATGTTTTATATATGCCCAGTCAGTATAACTGCGATAAGATTAACTCTCAAGTTATCGTAGTTTGATGATTTAGGCAAGAAAAAGTCAAAGGTCATGAATAAATCATTTAGCGACAAGTTAATCAATAACTTGCAATCGCAGTTATACTACTGGGTATGAAAAAGGAATATTGGTGGCTCGTCCTTATAATCATTATAGCGGCCTACCTTAGGGTTGCTAATATAGAATCCATTCCACCAGGGCTTTATCCGGATGAAGCCATGAACGGCAATAATGCTTTAGAAGCGCTTGACACTCACGACTTCAAGGTTTTTTACCCGGAAAACAACGGCCGGGAAGGATTATTCATAAACATTCAAGCAATATTTATATCTTTCTTGGGCAATGAACCGTGGGTTTTGAGATTACCCAGTGTCATCTTTGGAATCCTAACGGTCTTAGGAATATATTTTCTAACGAAAGAGTTTTTTTGTGAAAATCCAAAATCCAAAATCCTAAATCCTAAACAAATTCAAAGTTCAAAACGGTTTGGAAATTGGAAATTGGAAATTGGAAATTGCGAAGTTGCCCTGCTTTCGTCTTTTTTAATAGCGACTTCGTTTTGGCATATAGTTTTTTCTCGCATCGGTTTCCGAGCCATTATGGCGCCTTTCTTTTTAACTTGGGGTATTTACTTTTTGCTTTTATCGTTTCGACAAGCCCAAGAATCCAAACCCCCTAAATCCTATATTCTAAATTCTATATTCGGCGGTATTTTTTACGGTTTAGGTTTCTATTCCTACATAGCCTACCGCGCTACTCCGCTTATTATTCTGTGCATTTTGGCCGTATTTTTTATCAAAGCCAGAAAAGAAAGGTGGTCAAAACATTTCTGCACCGCCGCGCTCACCTTTATCGCCTTTACAATTTTGGTGACTTTACCTCTAAATATTTATTTCCTGAATAACCCACAAGATTTCTTAGGACGCACAAGCCAGATATCCATATTCAACTCGGCAACTCCAGTCAAAAATCTTCTTATAAATATAACCAAAACGGCGGGTATGTTTAATATCGTAGGCGACTGGAACTGGCGGCATAACATAGCAGGGCATCCACTCCTATCCATACCGGTAGGTATTATCTTTTTAGTCGGACTTATATCAGGGCTGCGCTCTTTATCGCCAAGTCGCAAAGGCGATAAATTACGGATGACAATACTGTTTCTTTGGACTATGACAGCCGCTGCTCCTGTAGTTATCTCCAACGAAGGATTACCGCATGCGCTCCGCGCCATACTAATGGCGCCGCCCATAATGATATTTTCAGCTTTTGGGGGTCTAAAACTCTATGAGTATTTACAAAAGAGAATCACGATCAAAAAGTTGAACATCATCGCGTTAATACTCTTGGCGACAATAACCATAGAATCCTATGTAAATTATTTTATAGTCTGGGCAAAAAATCCCAATACAGCCGGCGCTTTCAACCAAGACTATGCGGAAATAGGCAGGGAATTGAACGCGCTACCTAAAGAAACTCCCAAATTCGTTATCATAAACGCTCCCGGAGTGGATGTAAGAGGTATACCTATGCCGGCGCAAACGGTTATGTTTATAACCAACACTTTTCGTAATGAAGAAAGAATCAATAAAAACATACGCTACCTTACGCCAGCTGAACTGCCGGAAACTATCTTCCCGGAAAATGCCTTTATAAGGTATTTAAATTAATAATCTCTAGAGACTGTTTAAGTCGGCGTCGATTTGCTGAAATTCCTGGTCCAAGTTGCCCAAATCTACGTCATCAAGAGACTGGTTAATTTGAGTAGTAGAGTCGGATGGCGTCTCGCTCGGTGGAGGCGTAGCGACCGGTTCGCCCGTCGGCGGGGTATAGTTTGACTGCATTTGCCAAATTACAATTCCCACTATCGCCACTACTAAGAGTAGAACAACTACTGTAATTGTGATAGAAATATTTTTAGTCATAGTTTATTGATTAGAATTATTTTGACCATCATTAACAGGCAAAGTTTCCGCTTCATTCACGCGAGGAATCTGCGCTAAAATTACTGCCGCTTGTCTTACTGCATCATGCGCGGCCTTCACCATTTCCCTGACTTTCACTAAATCGCTATGGAGAGCTTGGCGAGCTTCACCTACATCAACTCGCAAATTATTCTCACTGCTTACCGTAATAGTATAAGTTTTGCCCGCTTGTGTTTGAACGGCGGTGCGGCTTGCCTCTATGGCTTTAAGGGCGCTATCTATGGCGGTCCTAACTGCAGCTACATCCAAGCCCTTCTCTTCAGCTTTATCGGCGCGCGAGGCAATCCTTTCTAACACATTTTCCAATTTATCCAAGACATTGGAAAAATGATTAGCTATACGCTCATTTAATTCGTCCAACCTAGCATCAATTCTCTCCACTGCCGCTTTCTTCCTCTCATCCTTAACTTTTTGAAGCTGTTCCTTCAACGTTTCTCTCTTCCCTTGGATTAAGTCTTTGAGTTCGGCTCTCCGTTCTTGTATGTTAACCTTGAACTCATCTCTCGTTCCTTTGATGTTCGACTTTAACTCATCTCTTCTTGCCTTTATCTCTTCCCTTACTCTTTCCCGCGTTCCTTGATCAATCCCCTGAAATACGGGAGTGATTTGCGGTGTAGCTGTGTTTTGGGTAGTGTTCTGCGCGCTAACCGGGAAAACCAAGGCCAGTACTACTACCGAATAAATAAATAATTTCTTCATAATTGTTTTATAAAAGTTATTGTTTTATCTTTCGCCCTTTGAATTAACTATGCCTTGTAAAGTTTAAAATGTCTAATTTCTAATGAACTCTATTAATATTAATCTTATCGCAGTTGTTGTGCGGGGTAAAGCCTTTCATATTTATATAGAGGACAATTTTTATGATTATGCGGTCTCGCCGGACAATATTTTCTGCCGTAATCGATAAGCCTATAAGTGAATTCAAACCATTCCTTTTTAGGCAAAATATGCATTAAGTCTTTCTCAATTTTATCAGGATCGGATTTGTCGCTAAGACCGAGGAGTCTTGTTAAACGCCTAACGTGAGTATCAACGGCGATGCCTTCGTGAACGCCGTAGGCGTTGCCTAAAACGACGTTCGCGGTTTTTCTTCCCACTCCTGGTATAGTAAGCATATCTTCCATCGACTTGGGCATTTCCCCATTAAACTTCTCTTTTATCATTCGGGCAGCAGCGAGAATGCTTTTGGCTTTATTATGATAAAAACCCGTTGGCTTAATATCTTGTTCAAATTCTTTCGGACCGACATTAATATAATTTTCGAAACGCGGATATTTCTTAAAGAGTTTTTCCGTAACCTCATTAACCTTTTTGTCGGTACACTGCGCCGAAAGAACTACGGCCACGTACAATTCCCAGTTATTGGAATAGTTTAACGCTATTTTGGATTCGGGAAAAAGTTTCTTAAGGTCGGCTACAATCTTGGCCGCTTTCTTTTTCAACCCTTGTGGTTTAGAATCGTTCATTTGAAAACCCATTATATCGGCAGCTCTATAGTGAACTTAGAGCCCTTGCCTCTGCCCTCGGACTCGGCGTAAACCCTGCCTCCATGGGCCTGGATAATGTTCTTGGTGATGGTGAGGCCTATGCCTCTGCCTGTAGTATAGAGCTTCTCCGCTTCCTTGCCTCTC
>Ga0210051_1001943_pt1 | contig 20919 bp, 19 predicted proteins | sample CryGey092014_all_FD_185464 | JGI IMG/M metagenome (GOLD analysis project Ga0210051, IMG submission 185464) | Groundwater microbial communities from aquifer - Crystal Geyser CG23_combo_of_CG06-09_8/20/14_all (SPAdes) (version 2) | ecosystem: Environmental > Aquatic > Deep subsurface > Groundwater... | reverse complement strand
CAAGGAGCCCTCGTCCTTGGCGCGGGACAGGGCCGTGTTGAAAAAAATCAGACTCAGGGGGATTCCGACTGCTGCAAAGAGGGCCAGCACGGCGAGGTCGTAACCGAGCTTTGTGACGGGCGCCCCCATCAGGATGGCCTGCCGCAAAGAACGAAGGGAGTAGGTCAACGGAAGGAGGTTCGAGCCGAACTGCAGAAACTTCGGGAGGATTGCTACCGGAAAATAAACCCCTCCGAGGAACGCGGAAAGGCTCCCAAAGACAAAGGCGATCGGGTCTCCTCGCTTGTAAAACAGGACAAAACCCGCGGAAAGGATCCCGAAGGACGAGAAGGCAAGGATGGTGATGAACAGGACGACCAGCACGGAAAGGAGGTTGGCCTGGCCGATCTGAAAACCGAAAAAGACGACGCCGAAGAAGAGATAGACCGCCACTTCGAATGTGGCATAAATAAAACTCCAGAGACTGGAATAGATCAGAAGCGTTATAGGTCTTGTGGGCGTGGTGAACATGGCCTCCAGGGTGCCGGTCACCTGGCCTTCCCGGATGGTCACGGCAAAAATGGAGAGGGCTACGTTCAGGTAACGGTAGAAGGCGATCCCGATCAGGACAAAGGGGAAGTACTCCCCTCCGTAGGCTGAAAGATAAGGGTTTGCAGAGCTTCCGAAAAGCCGGGAGATATAATAGAACATCACCACGGAAAAGAAGACCCCCGCAACCTGGGATATAAATGAAAGGCGATAACTGATTTCTCCCAGAAAATCCCGCCGGAGAAAGGCATACGGTTTATGGAGCATAGAGAGAGAGAGCACGCTCATCTTATCCCGCCTCCCTGCCGGTGGCCCTGGCAAAGATCGTCTTTATATCCGACTCCCCGGCCTCCATGCGGACGATCATGGACCCGTTCTCTCTAAGAAGATCCATGACTTTGGACAGGTTCGCTTCCGGGTCCTGGATCGTGAGATCGAGTTTGATCTTATCGCTCCCGTTGCTCCACTGGATGTCGGTCACCCATGGAAGGCGCTGCATCTCGCTTAAGACCTTTGTATCCAGGGAAGTGATATAGAAACAATACCGGCTTGCATCAAGAAAGGATGCCTTGAGGTCTTCCATCCTCCCCTCGCAGACCAGCCGCCCCTGGCTCAGGACCCCGATCCGGCTGCAGAACTTCTTTGCTTCGGAAAGGCTGTGGGTCACCATCAGGACTGTCGTTTGTTTATTCGAGGCCAGAGAACAGATCTCCTTTAACAAACTTTCGGCCATGGTGGGATCCAGCCCCCGGGTCGGTTCATCCATGAGCAGGACTTCAGGCTCCCTCAGCATGGCCCGAGCCAGCAGGAGCCTCTGTTTCATCCCTGTGGAATACGCATCATACCGGTCGTCCAGAAAGTCGCCCATGTTCATGAACGAAGAGAGTTCCCGGATCCTGCGGTCTATCTCTTTTGCGGAGAGGTTCAACAAGGAACCAAAGAAACACAGGTTTTCCCTCCCGCTCAGACGCCAATAGAAGCTCCTTTCGTCCGGATAGACCATGCCGATCCGCTCTTTGATCCGGTTTTCGTCCCGAACCAGGTCGTACCCCAGGATGCGGACACTCCCCCGATCCGGACGGATCAGGGTGGAGAGGATCTTAAGCAGCGTGGTCTTGCCCGCCCCGTTGGGCCCGAGCAGGCCGAAGACCTCTCCGGTTTGCACACAGAGGGTTACATCGTCCAGCACCTTGATGTCATGAGAGAGGGAGGATGAGGCGAACCACCTTCGGATGCCTCTTTTGGGCCTGAAGATCTTGGTGAGTTTTTCTATCTCGACGGCATAGGGCATGAGGGTCTTCAATTTATGGAAAGGTCACGGTTAAAAGAAGTCTTCCGCAGAGATCCACCCTATGGATTTCTGTGATGTTTCGCTGCGGCCTGCAGGTTCCAGCCGTTTTTTTCGCCGAGGATATCCTCCTCGTAGACCGAACTGATAATGTAGATGAGGGGATTATCCTTGAGGCTGATGATCCTCGGCGCCTTCAGCTTCTGCCCTTCAGCCTGGTACAGGATCTCCACCGTGGGCCTGAGCGGGCGCTCTTCGCTGGTTTCAATCACCTTGCCGATCTCGTTGGTGTTCAGCTTCACAAACCCTTCCAGAGGAAAGACGGAGATCTTTCTCAGAAGCGTTTTGATCAGCTTCTGGGCGAACACCCCCTTCTCCTGCTCCACGATGATCTTGACGGCATCGTAAGGGAGAAAACGTCTGCGCTGCGGCCGGGTATGGGTCAGGGCTTCATAGTAGTCGACCAGGCCGATGATCTGTGCGTACTCATGGAGGTCTTCCCCTGAAAGCCCTCTCGGATACCCCTTGCCGTTGATCCGCTCATGCTCCTGCCGCACCACGGTCGCGATCCATTCATACTGACGCCCGAGGCGGGAGAGCATTTCATAGCTGTATTCGGGGTGCCGCTTCATCTCTTCATACTCTTCCTTGGTCAGCACATCTTCCTTGTTGATGATCTTGGTATTGAGCTTGGCCATCCCGATATCGTGCAGGAGAGCAACGGTCCCGAGGCGGATGAGCTGATTCTCACTGTAATTGAGCCCCATCCCGACCTTCAGGGAGAAGATCGCTACATTCAAGGAATGGGAAACAAGGTCGTTGGAGGAGTGACGGGTATAAACCGCCTTCAGGTAGAGCTTGTCTCCGGCCATCAGGCTTTGAACCATCCGGACGGTGCATTCTGCGATCGCGTCCACGGAGAAGGTTTGATTCGACTTTCCTTTGTCCATGGCGAGGCCGACCTGTTTCTTGGCATCCTCGTAGATCTTGTCCACATCCCCGTAGATCCATTCCCCGTCAGCATTCTTGACGTCGGATTTCTCGACCAGAATGCCGGAGGACATCCTTCGCAGTTCCTCCTTGGAGATGATCGTGGAAATCCCCTTTTCTTCGCTCTCCTTGAGCAGTTCATCTACGGAAAGGATCTCGCTCAGCTTCAGATCCTCTGATTTTCCGAAAGACCGCGGCGCCTTCTTCTTAGGAACGGCCTGATGCAGTACGACGGATGGTTTCTCTTCTTCCCCGGATCCGCCTCCGGACTTGCGCAATATTTCGCTGATTCTTACCATAGGTCTGCTCCCTTAAAAGGAACCGTTGGCCGACTTGTCCACGATCATGGTACTGATGAACTTGACGCTCTCTCCGCAGCCGATCAGCAGGCTGAGATCACAAATGTTATTGATCTTCCTCGGAATGCCGGTGCTGTGTTCATAGATCCGCCGGAAGGCGTCATTGGTAAACATGTTGCGCCTGGCGCCCGCCTTCTTGAGCCTGAAAAAGATGAACTTGACCATCTCCTGCATGTCCAGAGGCTTGAGGTGGTAACGGATGGCGATCCTCTGGTCCAGCTGAGGCATATTCTCCATCTTTTCTTGGAGTTCGGGCTGGCCGATCAGGATCAGGGTCAGGAGAAAACAATCGTTCATCTGGAAGTTCAGCAGGAGTCTCAGTTCCTCGAAGGTCTCGCTGCTGTTGATCAGTTGCGCCTCATCCACAATGATCACTGTGTTTTTCCCGTCTTTGAGGTTTTGATACAGGAAATCGTTGAGCTGGTGGATCATCTCGCTCTTGGATTGAGCCGTAGTCTTCAATCCGAACTGATACAGGATCTCCTTGAAGAAGTCATCGGCCGGCAGGCAGGGGTTCTCGATCAGGGCCAGTTGATAATTTCTTTTCACGAGCCTCTGCACCAGGAGCCGGCTGATCGTGGTCTTGCCGCAGCCGATCTCACCGGTCAGCATGGCCGCACCCTTGCGGTTCTCAATAGCATAAATCAGCCGCGTCAGGGCCTCTTCGTGAATGGGAGATTTATAGAGATAGCCAGGATTTGGAAGATTTTCAAATGGATATTCCTTTAAACCCCAGTATTCCTTATACATAAGCATGAATCTCCTGGTATGAGCCAATATTCTCAAACAATATCATGCCATCTCCGAGTTCTGAATCCACCTGAAGTTCAAGAAACAGAAAAATCCTTTACTATTGATATGTTAATGTGGTGGGCCGTTTTTTGTCAAGATTTAATTTGGTTGGTTTTGACATCGAGAAATTGGAGAGATAACCCCTCGATTTCGCCCTATTGCTTGTTCGGAAGGGCGAGAATGTCCTGTTCAAAGACCGAATCCTTAGTGGTCCTACCCGAACCGTGACAAAGCCGGGAAGACCTTCATGATCCAGACTGAAAAATACCCCAGGCGGTTCATGAAGATCATCACGCCGATGGTGATCAGCAGGATCCCGGATACCGCTTCCACAGCCTTGAAGTGCTTTTTGACCCGGCTGATAAAGGACAACGACCAGCCGGTCGCAAGGCCCATGAGGATGAAGGGGATACCAAGACCCATGGCGTAAATGAGGAGGAGGAGGACCCCGGTCATTACGCTCTCCTGGGTCCCGGCCATGGCCAGGATCCCTGCCAGGATGGGCCCGATACAGGGGGTCCAGCCGAAGGCGAAAACCACCCCGATGACAAAGGCCTGGAGATAGGAGATCCGTTTTGTCCTGACATGGAATCTTTTTTCATAATTCAGAAAACCGATCCTGAAAAGGCCCGTGGTATGCAGGCCCAGGACCACCAGGGCGAGACCTGCGATTCTGCGCAGCAGGCCCATGTGACCGGTCATGATATGCCCGATCAGGGTGGCCGATGCCCCGAGAAGGGTGAAGACCAGGGAAAACCCGGCCACAAAAAGCACGGAACCGGCCAGGATGCCGGGAAGGAGGGCCGAAGGCTTCTCCCTCCCGGTCAGTTGTTCAACCGAAACACCGGAAATATAAGAGATGTACGCCGGCACCAGGGGCAAGACACAAGGCGAAATGAAAGAAAGCAGGCCGCCTAAAAATGCAAACAGGAACTGATCCATAATTTTTTTTCCCTTACAATTTCAAAATTCTAAGTTCTAAATCCTAAACAATTTCAAATAACCAAAATTCAAAACAGAACGGTTCAGAATTTAAATGTTTTGGACATTTGGATTTTGGATTTGTTTAGGATTTCGACATTAGGGTTTAGAATTTATAGCCCTATCCTTGGCATCACCGTACCGGCACTCCGGGAAATGTCATCACCGATTCATGGATCCCGGCGCGGGTGAGCTGATCCGCCGTGAGCCAGCGGAACCGGATCTTGGACCAGTGAAAGAGCCTTTGCGGCTCCTCGCTCAACGGTTTTTGAGTTTCATCGTACAAAACTTTATAGAACTCCATGCCGTCCTGAACTTGGATCATCTTCAGCCGGAATGCAACCGAGGCCGGGCTGACGATGGAATAGTTTCCTCCCACCCGTTCATGGATCCGCAGGACCTCCCCCACCACTACAGCATCCACCCCGAGTTTTTTCCCCAGTTCCATGATGAGCTGGATATCATTATAAATGTCCTTCGCCCCTTTTTGGAGATGAAAAATGGAAAAGGCCTGATCCAAAGGGATGACCTCGTAAGGCGCCGACTTCTTCAGATCTTTATACAGGTATTCCGCAAGGAGCCCCCCCTCTATGGAGAAGTCTTTGTGCTCACGCAAGGGATGGCCGCAAAAGGAACAGATCACATCCGATTCCTTGTCTCCCTGGCGGATCTCCGGCATGACAAAGGGGAGGATGGCTACCTGTTTGATCCGGATCTTCTGGAGATCCGGCGCATACCAGACCTGCAGGTCCCTCTGAAGATGGACGTCCTCCACAATCCCTTTGCCGGCCCCGCACGACAGAAACACCATGGAGAGGATCAGCAGGAAAACTATACGGAAGATAGGGACATAGGGACGATGAACACTCATGGGTAACCTCCTATCCGCAGAGACCGTCATAGCCGCCATTCCGGGCCAGACCCGAAACACGGCATGAGTATCATAAATCTCCGGCAAAGCCGGATTTTAGGGTGCAGATCAAAATCCGTACGCTTTCCAGCGGGCAGTCACCAGAGCCCGGATCTCCTCCGTCATGATGATATCCTCAGGCCATTCCCTGAGATGCCCTTCGGCGGGCCACTTCTTGGTCGCATCGATCCCGATCTTGGCCCCGTACTTGGGAAGGGGTGAGGCGTGGTCCAACGCATCCAGAGGGCCTTGCACAACCTCCACGTCCCTTTTCCAGTCCACGTTGTTCCCGAGGCGCCAGAGGACCTCGGAGGTGTTCTGCACGTTCACATGGGCATCCACAACCACGATCATCTTGGTAAACATCATCTGGCCGGTCCCCCAGATCGAATGCATGACCTTCCGGGCATGGCCCGGATACCGCTTGTCGATGGAGACGAAGACCATGTTGTGGAAGATCCCCTCAATCGGGAGGTTCATGTCCACGACCTCCGGGAGCTGCTTTTTCAGCAGGGGGAGGAAGATCCGTTCCGTGGCCTTGCCCAGATAGCAGTCCTCCATGGGCGGCTTCCCCACGATGGTCGCGGGATAGAGCGGGTTTTTCCTGCGTGTCATACAGGTGATGTGAAAGACCGGATAGGGCTCGGACAGGGAATAATAGCCCGTATGATCGCCGAAGGGGCCCTCGACCCTGCTCTCCCCAGGATCCACATACCCCTCCAGAATGATCTCGGCATGGGCCGGCGCCATGAGGTCCACGGTCTCGCAGGGAACCATCTCCACCGGCCCCCCGCGCAGGAATCCGGCAAAAAGCATCTCGTCGAACTCATCCGGGAGCGGGGCCGTGGCTGAATAGATGACCGCGGGGTCCCCCCCGAGCGCCACGGCCACGGGGAGCCGCTCATGCCGGCGCTCTGAATCCTGGTAATGGCGGGAGCCGTGCTTGTGGACGTGCCAGTGCATCCCCGTGGTCTTCTCATCATAGACCTGCATGCGGTACATCCCGCAGTTCTGGGTCCCGGTGACGGGATTTTTTGTAAAGATCAGAGGCAGTGTAATGAACCGGCCCCCATCCAGAGGCCAGCACTTGAGGATCGGCAAGGACGAGAGGGAAGGACGGTCCTTCTCGATAACCTCCTTGACCGGTCCCGTCTTCACGGTCTTGGGGATAAAATCGGCCAGCCTTTTCAGCTTGGGGAGCTGTTTGATCTTTTCGATCAGGTTGGTGGGGATCTCCGGCTCAACGATATTCTGAATCCTCCGGGCGATCTCATCCAGGGAACCCACCTCGAGGGCGAGGCAGATCCTTTCCATGCTCCCGAAGGCATTGATCAGGAGCGGATAAGGGGAGCCTTTGACCTTTTCAAAAAGCAGGGCCGGGCCCGCCTCTTTGGAGACGCGGTCCGTGATCTCCGTGATCTCCAATTCCGGGTCCACCTCCACCTGGATTCTCTTGAGAAGAGATTTCTGTTCCAGGGCCCGTACAAAATCCCGTAAATCTTGATAGGCCATCCTGTGTCCGTCCTGAAATTTTCGGATATGATCCCGTCATAGGCCCGTGGAAAGAACCATGGAGCCGCTGAGAGGGATTGAACCTCCAACCTACTGATTACGGATCAGTTGCTCTACCATTGAGCTACAGCGGCATTTTATATCATCAGGACTATCCCTGAATCATTTTCATTTTTTAACATCTTTTGCCTATTCCGTCAAGGAGATTCAAGAAGAGCGGAAAGGTTTGACAAGACCGTTCGCACATTCTATGCTAAGGACAGAAAATTACTTGGAAAACAAGGTTTTGTTCAAACTATGGACGTCATCACCACCCATACCAATGCGGATTTCGACTGCCTGGCCTCCATGGTGGCGGCAAAAAAATTCTACCCTGAGGCCAGGATGGTCTTCCCGGGTTCGCAGGAACACGGCCTTCACCAGTTCTTTCTGCATTCCGCGAGTTATGCCCTGAATTTTGAGCGTCTTAAAAATATCAAAATAGAAGAGGTCACCCGGTTGATCCTCGTAGACACCAAGTCGTCGAGCCGGATCGGAAAGTTCGCCGAACTGATCGGCAAACCCGGTATTCCCATTCACATCTTCGATCACCATCCGGTAACGCCGGGGGACATCCGGGCCGACTATGCCGTGATCCGGGAACGGGGCTCCACCACCACCATCTTGGTGGAGATGATCCAGGAGAAAGGGATTCCCATCACCCCTCTGGAGGCGACCATCATGGCCATCGGGATCTATGAAGACACGGGTTCCTTCACCTTCGCCTCGACCCGCAGGGAGGACCTCAATGCAGCCGCATATCTTCTAACCCAGGGTGCGGACCTCAACATGGTCTCGGACTTCATCACCAAAGAGCTCACCGTGGAGCAGTTCGGCCTCCTGAACGATCTCATCCAGTCGGCAAGGACCCATACCATACGGGGGATCGACGTGATCCTGGCAACGGCATCAGTGGACCAGTATGTGGGCGACATATCGATTCTGGCCCATAAGCTCCGGGATATTGAAAACATCAATGTGTTATTCGTTCTGGTCCGCATGGGAGACCGGGTCCACCTGATCGCCCGGTCCAGACTGCCCGAGGTGAACGTCGGCGAGGTCCTTGCCGAGATGAACGGAGGGGGGCACCCCACGGCCGCCTCAGCCACGATCAAGGAAAAGACCCTGCTTCAAATCCAGGAGGAGCTCCTGCAGATTTTGAAAAAACATATCCTTCCGGTCCGGAGCGCCGAGGAAATCATGACCTCGCCGGTCATCACCATTCAGGCGGACAAGAACCTGGTCGAGGCATCGGAGATCATGACCCGCTACAATATCAATGCCCTTCCGGTCGTGGAAGGGGAGAGATTCGCCGGCGTCGTGACGCGGGAGGTCGTGCAGAAGGGGATCTTCCATGAATTGCAGCAGACCCCGGTCCGGGACTTTATGAGCACGGAGGTCTTGACGGCGGACAGGACCACATCGCTCTTCACCATCGAAGAAGACATGATCGAGAAGAACCAGCGCATGATGCCGGTACTTGAGAACGGCCGGGTCATCGGGGCCGTCACCCGCACCGACCTCCTGATGGCGCTCCATGAGGATATCCGGAAGAAACCTCAGACTCCCTATGCCCTGAACGATGAGAACGAATACCTGTTCAGCAAAAATGTGAAAAAACTCTTGGATGAAATGATCCCATCCCCGGTCATCAGGATCCTCCGTCATGTGGGAAAGACCGCCGATGAACTCGGCTATTCGGCATACGTGGTCGGAGGCTTTGTCCGGGACCTCCTTCTCGGTATCGAGAACCTGGACGTCGATATTGTAATCAAAGGGGACGCCATCAAACTGGCCCATGCCTTTGCGGAGCGCTTCAAGGCAAGGGTCAAGGGCCATCCCAAGTTCGGGACCGCGGTGGTCATCCTCCCGGACGGATTCCGGGTGGACATGGCCACGGCGAGGACCGAATACTATGATTATCCTGCGGCCCTCCCCAGGGTCGAAATCAGTTCCGTTAAAAAAGACCTCTACCGAAGGGACTTCGCCATCAACACTCTGATCATCCAGCTCAACGGCAAGGCGTTCGGACATCTGGTCGACTATTTCGGAGGGCAGAGGGATCTCAAGGACCGGGCCATCCGGGTCTTGCACAACTTAAGTTTCGTGGAAGACCCCACGCGCGCCTTCCGGGCCATCCGGTTCGAGACCCGGTTCCACTTCAATATCGGCCGGCAGACCGCCGGCCTGATCAAGAGCGCCGTCCGCATGAACCTTTTCCAGAAACTCTCGGGCAAGCGGCTCTTCGTCGAATTGAAATACCTCTTCCAGGAAGAAGACCCCTTCCCATCAATCAGGCGCATGGAGTCGTTTGACCTTCTCCAATTCATCCACCCCAATCTGAGGCTGACATCCGATTCGGAAAAACTCTTTTCCTCCATCAAGAACGTTATAGCCTGGTTTGATCTTCTCTTCCTGGACATCAAGGTCGAGACCTATCTGGTCTGCCTCATGGGTCTCCTCCTCCCACTCGAAGAGAAAGAGATCAGGCAGGTGGAAAAGACCCTGGACCTCAGCAGGGATTTCTTCAGCAGGTACCTGATCGGGACCGATGCCTTCTCCCGGATTCTCAACCGGTTCAAGAACCGCAAGAAAATCCTCCCGAGTGAGATCCATGGCATGCTCTCTCCTGTTCCGGTGGAAACCATACTCCTGATGATGGCGTCCACGACCTCAGAGACCGCGAAAGAACGCTTCTCCTCTTTCCTGACCCGGCTTAGAAACATCAAACCGGAACTCACCGGCCAGGAGATCCGCAAACTCGGGTTCAAACCCGGACCCATTTATCAGCGGATCTTAAACAGGCTGATGGACGCCCGACTGGACGGCCAAGTCAAAACCAAGGAAGAGGAGATCCGACTGATTAGGAAGGAATTTCTGTAAATAAGGATCATCTCCAAAAGAGTGGGTGAAAACATCAGGGGTCAAGGGGTCCAGGATTCCAGGGGTCAAGTGAGGTGCTAAGAACATAAGGGGCCGAGGGTCCTAGGGTTCAAGGATTCCAGTGTTTTTCTCTGGAGATTTTGCTTGCGTTTAAGTATTTCACTTGACCCCTTGAACCCTGGAATCCTCGAACCCTTTTTACCCACTAAATGGGAGAAGAACCTTAAATAAAAATTAAAGATAAAGAATCAAAAATCAAAATGCCATAGAATCAAATTGCGCCTGTTTTGCAATATTGTTATAGTACCTGACCAGGTGCGAGCCCTATTAGAGGCATCAAGGTCTTTTACGGGATAAAGGAGAAACACTCTTGAAATGGCATTACCTCATACTCCCGGTGATCGGCGCCGTCATCGGATGGATCACAAACTACATCGCCATCAAGATGCTTTTCAGGCCTTACCGGCCCGTGCGCATCCTAGGGTTCACTTTTCAAGGCCTGCTCCCGAAGAGAAGAAAGGAGTTCGCAGCCAGCATCGCCAGGACCGTAGAGAGGGACCTCCTCACCGTGGAGGACATCACACGCTTCTTCGAGGGGGTCGAATGGGAGGAAGAGGTGGATCTGGCCGTGGCACAGACCTTCGAGGCCCGGATGAAAAGCAGGACGCTCGGGAGGATCCTGAAAACCCCGATTCTGGGACTGATCGGGAGCGAGATCCTCCGGCAGATTCAGAAGAGCCTGACCCATAAGATCATCGCAAAGATTGAAGAGCAAAAAGGCCGGCTGGTCGAAAAATTCCAGAATGCCATCGAGCTCAAGGAGGTGGTTTCCAGGAAGGTGGAGGGATTCAACATGGAGAAGATCGAGTCCCTGCTCATGGACCTGATTTCCCAAGAGCTCACCTATATCGAGTTCGTGGGCGCGGTTCTCGGCTTTATCATCGGCTTCGTCCAGATGATCATACTCATTGTCTTATAGAAGGCGGCTCATCAGAACATGGCAAAAGGGAAACTCTACATCGTGGCCACACCCATCGGGAATCTGGAGGATATGACCCTGCGGGCGATCCGAACCCTGAAATCCGCGGGGCTGATCGCGGCCGAGGATACCAGGCATTCATTGAAGCTCCTGAAGCGCTACGGCATCACGACGCCCATGACCAGCTACCATGACTTCACGAGCGAGGGGAAGCGGAATCAGCTCATCCGGAAGATGCTAAGAGGAACCGACCTCGCGCTGATCTCCGATGCCGGGACCCCTGGTATCTCCGACCCGGGTTACCGCCTGATCAGAGAGGCCCTCGAACAGGGAATCGAAGTCTGCACGGCGCCCGGACCTTCGGTCCTCGCTGCGGCGCTCTCCGTGTCCGGACTCCCCACGGATTCTTTTTTCTTCAAAGGGTATCTCCCGAATCGGGCAGGTCCCCGAAGGGCCTGTCTGCATGAGCTCAAGTCAAGAACAGAGACCCTCATCCTCTTTGAGACGCCTCACCGGATCCTCTCCGCCCTCCGGGAGATGCTGGATATCCTGGGTGACCGGCGGATCGCCGTGGTCCGGGAACTCACCAAACTCCATGAAGAGATCTTCCGTGGCGGGATCGAACAGGCCCTTGATCATTTCCGAACCCAGGAGAGGATTCGGGGTGAGTTCACGCTTGTTGTCGAGGGGTTCGCCTCGGGAGAGGACCCAAAGATTGAAATCGATCTCGCCTCCGAGATCAGGAAGGTGATCCGGGAACAGAAGGTCTCCCGGAAGGAGGCGGTCCGAATCGTGGCTGAGGCATGCGGCCTTCCCAAAAAAGAGGTCTACCGGGAAAGTCTGAAAGGATAATTCGGTTCAAACCGTTTAAACCGTTCAAGCCGTTCAAAGCGTTCAAGCTGCTTGAACGCTTAAACCTTTGAACCCTTTGAACTGTCTTTTAACATAAGGAGTTCATGATGGAACCGAGTCCGGTCTATTTTATCTCGGCAAGGGCGACCAAGTGGTCCTACAAACTCAGTCTGGCAGGACGATTGGAGTCTCTTCTCCATGAGATTTCCCTATCCAGATACATCAACAAAGATGAAACGGTGGCCATCAAGACGCATTTCGGTTCCGAAGGGGCGCACCGTGTGGTCCGGCCCCTTTTTGTCCGGAAGGTGGTTCAGGCCGTGCTTGAGAGCGGGGGAAAGCCGTTTGTCACCGATACGGTCCGGATCCAAGGCCTTGACTACCTGCAGGTGGCCGGCGAAAACGGAATCAATGCCCTCTCCTGTGGAGCGCCGGTCCTGCTTGCGGACGGGATCTTCGGAAACGACCATGTCCCGGTCCCTTCCGGGGATCTGCAGGGAGAGGTGTTCGTGGCCTCAGCCGTCTACGATGCACCGGCCATGGTGGTCCTCTCCCATTTCAAGGGCCATTTCAATGCAGGGATCGGAGGGGCCATCAAGAACCTCGCCATGGGATGTCTCTCCGGTTCCAGCAGGAACCGGGACTGGAAACACGGGCGGGGAGGAATACACGCCCACATGGAAGGGCTGCTTCAATGGGACCAGGAGAAGTGCAGCCGGTGCGACCAGTGCGTGGAGGTCTGCCCCCTCTTCGCCTGCAGTTTTGAAAACGAGATCTTTACCTGCGACACGAAAAAATGCTGGCGCTGCGGAAGGTGCGTACGGGTCTGTCCTGAGCAGGCGCTGGACCTCCCCGCGGATCAAGAACGCTTTCACAAAGGGCTTGCAGAATCCGCCCGTGCGGTCCTATCCACGTTCAAGGAGAAGAAAATCCTGTATGCGAATTTTCTTCTCGAGATTCAGCCGGAATGCGACTGCATGCCCGCAGCCGACGTGCCCGTCATCCAGGATATCGGCATCCTCATCTCAGACGACTTGGTGGCCGTGGATCAGGCCTCCCTGGACCTGCTCCGGGAAAGCCCGCCTCTTCCCGGATCCGCGGCAGAGGACAAGGGGATCAGGCCCGGAGAGGACATTATGCTCAAACTGCATCAAGTTGACGGACAAAAACAGATTGATTATGCCTTTGAACTCGGTTTGGGCAGCAAGGCATATACCCTCATCAAACGCTAAGTGAAAAAATAGGTAAATGAACAGAAAAACTTGACAAAGACACCAGAAACGTTATATAAATTTTTTTTGAAAGTATTTTTTATGTCATTTTTACAGTCAGAGGGCGTGATCATGCCTGCAACCATCCTGGTCGTAGATGACTCGGCAGACAATGTCGAAGTCTTGAATACCGTACTCAAGTACAACCAGTACCAGGTCCTCCCTGCATCCAATGGAGAGGAAGCCATCCGGACCGCCAAGGAGAACCAGCCGGATCTGATCCTGATGGACGTGATCATGCCCGGCATGGACGGCATCACCGCCTGCCGCGTCCTTCACCACGACGAAAAGACCAGGGGGATCCCGGTCATCATGATCACGGCCAAGAACGATCCTGAAGACCTGAAAATCGGACTTGAGGCCGGGGCCGTGGACTACGTGAGAAAACCTTTTGTGATTGTGGAACTGCTTGCGAGGGTCAACGCGGCGCTGCGCCTTAAACAGGCCCAGGACAAACTGGTGGAACAGGAAAAAAAGCTTGCCATTATGGAACTGGCCGGGGCCGCAGCCCACGAACTGAACCAGCCCTTGACGGTCATCAATTGCCAGATTAAACTCCTCGAAGAATCCTTGGAACCGCTAAAAGAAAAACCGAGCCGGGAAATTGAAATTATTCATGAGTCCGTGGCCAGGATGACCGAGATTATCCGGAAGATCGGGAACATCACCGAGTACAAAACCAAGGAATATGTGCTGGGTGACAAGATCATCGATCTGGAACAGGCCAGCGAGGATGAGGAATAACCCCCGTTGCATTCTAAAAAATCCTCTTCCAACCGCTTGACCATTCAGTTTCCTCTCTTTTCTCTTGACATAAAAAATTCAAACATTTACTTTATTAATTGAATCTGAGTTGTATTTTTTTGATGGGGTGATATGGAACTGACACGTGCAGCAGACTACGCCCTGAGAGGGGTCTTATACCTCTCTCTCCAACCCGAGAATAACATCTGCATCATCAGTGAGATTGCCGAACGAATGGATATCCCTGAAGGTTTCTTGGCCCGGATCTTTCAAATCCTCGGAAAAAGCGGAATCATACGGTCCCACCGCGGGAAGAAGGGCGGGTTCTCTTTGGCCAAACTCCCTGAACAGATCCATATGAAAGAAGTCATTGAAGCCATGGAAGGCCCCCTTTACCTGAACCGGTGCCTGTCGGATTTCGGCGACTGTAGTCGAAAGGAACTCTGTTCACTTCACGAGGTCTGGGTTGATGTGCAAGAAACCGCGATAAAAACCTTGGAAGGGACCCACTTCGATCAACTGGCAAAAAGAACCGCTGAGAAGCTCGCCGGCAAGGGATAGATGACCCATCTTCTGAAGCCCGTTTCTCTCTTTGCCTCCAAGAGAAAAAACAAAATGGAGTTGTCTGATGCAGATCATCCGGGACCTTGATCGACTCAATAAAACGTTTCCTTATCCTGTGGTCACCCTCGGGAACTATGACGGCGTCCATCTCGGCCACCAGCAAATTTTCCGAAAGGTCATCGAAAGCGCCCGCCGTCATAACGGCGCCGCCGTCATCTTCACCTTCGAGCCCCATCCGCTTCAGGTTCTTTCCCCCTCCACCTGCCCCCCGCTTCTGAATACCTTCCGCCGGAAAATGGAACTCTTTGAGTCTTTCGGCATTGATCTGGTCATATGCGCCGAGTTTACCCGTGATTTCGCATCCATCTCCCCGGAAGATTTCGTGAAGGAGATCCTTGTGGAGAAGATCGGCGTGAAAGAAATCTTCGTGGGTTATGATTACGCATTCGGAAGGGGCAAGCAGGGCACCACAGAGGCCCTCATCCGGATGGGCGGGCAATATCATTTCAAGGCCTTGATCGTTGAGGCCTATACCCTAAACGGCGAGGTCGTGAGCGCCACACGCATCCGTGAACTGGTCCAGGAAGGAAAGATGGAGGATACGGCAAGGATGCTCGGCCGTCTTTATGCCACCGAAGGGATCGTCGTGCCGGGCGACCACAGGGGAAAGTCCCTGGGATTCCCGACGGCCAACATTGAACCGCACAACCAGATCTATCCGAAACCGGGGGTCTATGCCGTCCAGGTGGAACACCGAGGGCGGCGGCTGAACGGCGTGGTGAATATCGGAACCCATCCGACTTTCGGAGAAGGCAAAACCACCATTGAAGTCCATATCTTTGACTTCCATGAGGAGATCTACGGCCAGTTCGTCAGAATCCTCTATGCAAAGAGAATCCGGGATGAAATCGCCTTTAAAAACAAGGAGGAACTGATCCGCCGGATTCAAAAGGACATCGAAGCAGCGGAGAAGATTTTCAAAATAATAAAAACACAAGGCGCTCATCCATGAAAACATCCCGTAAACAAATCTGGTTCGGAATCATCCTCAGTCTGGTCCTGGTCATCCTCCTCCTGAACCGCACCGATTTTCATGCGCTTTCCGAGGCCTTCCGGCATGCCGATTATCTTTACTGCATCCCCATGATTGCGGTATCCCTCATCGGCATCCTCATCAGGGCCTACCGTTGGAAATTCATCATGAACCCCCTCCACCGGGCATCCATGTCGAACCTTTTCTCCGCCACCATGGTAGGCTTCATGGCCATTGACCTCCTCCCCGCCAGGATCGGAGAGATCATCCGGGCCCACCTGATCGGGGATAAGGAAGGGATCTCCAAAAGCGCCGCCTTCGGCACGATTGTGGTGGAGAGACTCTTCGACATCTTTACCGTCCTGGTGATCCTATCATGGATCCTGGTCATGGTCTCCCTTCCCGGAAGCCGGATCCAAGGGATCTACGTCAAGGCCCTCCGCGGAGCGGCCGTTGTCTTCTTCCCGGTATTCATTGCCTTCATCTGTTTTCTCATCCTGATCATGAAGAAGACCCAGGCGGCCATATCCTGGGCCCGAATAGGCCTCCGGCCGTTACCGGAATCATGGAGGAACAAGATCCTCACGATGTTAAACTCTTTTGTCTCCGGACTCGGCGCCATCCGCATGGGTGTGCACCTCATCCCCATCATCTTCTATTCTCTATTGATGTGGGGCCTATACGGCATGGGGAACGAACTCATCCTTAAGGCCTTCCAGATCGATCTCCCGGTCTATGCCTCTTTCTATCTCCTTGTGGTCCAGGCGGTAGCGGTGGCCGTCCCGGCCTCCCCGGGATTTGTAGGCACCTATCATGCGGCCGTGGTCGCGGGGCTGGCCGCTTTTCAGATTCCCAAGGAGGCCGCCCTCAGCTTTGCGATCCTTTCCCATTTTCTCATATTCGTCCCTGTCATCCTGTGCGGGCTGCTCCTGGTATGGAAGGACCGCCTCTCTCTCCGGTCCCTGAAGACCGATGCCGGCAATGACTAACTCGTCCTCAGCGCCTCTACGATATTCATGCGGGAGGCCCGGACCGCGGGGAGGAGACCGCCGGCAAGGCCCATGATCAGCGAAAAACCCAGGGACTTATAGACGATTTCGAAGGTCAGAGAGAAGCTGAAGGCCAGTTCGGAAAACGTCTGGAAGTTCATGGTGGAGATGGTAAAAAGCTGGAGGAATGAAGCAAGGAAGAGGCCTGCGCATCCGCCTGTAAAACCGAGCAGGAGCGCTTCCGTGATAAAGGCGCCGAGGATGTCCCTTCGCTGGAACCCGAGGGCGCGCAGGACGCCGATTTCACTGACGCGGTTGGCCACGGCCGCATACATGGTGATCATGGCGCCGATAATTGCGCCGAGGGAGAATATGATGGTCAATGACATTCCCATGATCCGGAGGAACTTGGCCATGACCTCGGACTGATCCGCATAATACGTGGTTTCCCGCTTGACCTCTACGGTCAGGCGGGGGTCGCTCTCCAGATCGGCCTTGAGCTTTTTGAATTTTGACGGATCGCTGAGCTTGAAGATCACGGACGAATAGACCGGCCTGCGGAATGCCTGCATGAGCTGGTCCGCGTCCCCCCAAATTTCGGAGCTGAAACCGGTGTTCCCTGAATCAAATACCCCGACCACGGTCCAGTCCCTCATGCCGAAGCGGAGGGTCTCCCCCATGCCGCCTCCCTTGAATCGTTTCGATATGTTCTGGCCGGCGATGATCTCGGATGAACCCGGCCTGGGCATCCGCCCCCGGGCCAGCTTCACCTGCGGCCGCAGAAAGAGCGATGGGTCGGAAATCCCCCGGATCACGACATTGGAGGGCTTGTCGGTCCCCCGCTTGGGAAGGCTGATCAGGACCACCACCTCTTTGGCCAGAAGCCTCCGCCCGTCCGTACCCATGGCCGCCTCGGGCCGGGTTTCCACGATGGAGGCCTGAAGCCGATCAATCCCGCTCTGGACTTCAGTCTCAGCCCCCTTCCGGATGACCACCACGTTATCGTAGGACCCGGTCTCCACGAGGGTCTTCCTGAGTCCTGCAGAGAGCATGAGGATCGATGCGAAAACAAGGACCACCAGGGCCATGCCGGAGGCGGTGAGCACGGTGGTGAGACGGCGGGTCAGGAGATTACGGTAACTGTATGAGAAGGGTATCTTCATCTAACCGATCCTCCTCAGCCCGTCTGCGATACGAATGTTCACGGCCCGCAGGGCCGGAAACACGGCGGCCGCGAGACCGACCAAGACCGATGCGCCGACGTCCAGATAAATGGTTTTTGCCGACACGTTGAACACGGGGAAGAAGGTCCCCATGGCATGACTGAATGCCCTGGCCAGCGGAAAGGTCAGGAGAATCCCGGTGATGCCGCCCGCCATGGTCATCATCAGGGACTCCCCTGCGATCAGCCCGGCGATATAGCCGCCTCCGAACCCCAGGGTCTTGAATACGGCGTACTCCCCGATCCTCTCCCTCGCCGTCATGGACATGGTGTTGGCCACGACCGCCATGATGATGAGAATCACCACGAACGAGACCAACTGAATGGCGATGACGATAGCTTCGGTCATGGAAACAAAACTCATCTGGAACGCCTTCTCGGTTTCGGCCAGGGTTTCGGCCAGTGAATTTTTAAACGTCCTGTCAATGGCCAGCGAAACCTCGGCGGCCAGGGACGGGTTGGTCAGGCCGACCATGTAGAAACCGACCTGATCGGCACGGCGGGGCACGGTCTTTTTCAGGGTTTCGTTCAGGTAATTCCACTGGAAGAAAAACTGGGTTTCGTCGGTGCTCTTGTCGCGGCCTCGATAGATGCCGCACAGGACAAAATCCCAGTCGCCGGGAAAGATGGTCCCCCTCAGGGTGATCTGGTCCCCGATCTTCCAGCCGTATTTGGCCGCGAGCTTCCGGCCGGCCACACACCCCTTTCTGTCGCGGATGAAGGCCTTCTTCTCTTCAGGAGAGAGGACGAACTCCTTATAGAGTTCAAGATAGTTTTGAGGCTCGACGGCGAAGTTGGGGAAAAAATTCTTTTCATTGATATAGATCCCGCCGAACCAGTTGCCGTAAGAGACGAGTTTCACACCGTCGATCTGGCGGATCCTGTCCTTGTAGGCGATGGGGAGCGAAAAGACCAGGGATATGGCATTCCTGACGACCAGGCGGCTGGCCGAAGAGGCTTCGACCCCGGCATACCATGCGCTGACAATCGTACGCAGCAGGCCGAAGGAGAGGATGGCAATGGTGATCCCGAGGATGGTCAGATAGGTGCGGAGCTTGTGCCGGAAGGCGTTTTTAAAGAGAATCTTCAGGAAGTGCATTCAGGATCCCCTTTTCCAGGTGTCTGATCACCCTGGCCTTTTCTGCTGCACGGGGGTCATGGGTGACCAGGATGATGGTCTTGTCCAAGTATTAAGGACGACGGTTCTCATACTTTCCCTGTTTTTCATCGGACAGTTCTGGTAGCCCCAGTTTTCCGGCTTCAGAAAAATATTCAATAACTCCGGAATTATGAAAGCGTCGGCCAGAGCCGGCCCGCAATCTCTCGATCGGATTGAAAATGAAGACTAAAACAACTTCCTCTGCGGATTTGATTCTTTTATTTTATCAATTATCTTTTTCACAAATTTCTCAGCGCTTTCAAGAGACTTTATAACCTCTGATTTTGGAATGGGCCTTTCCGGTTCGTATATGAAGTCATGCCGTTTTATCCTCATCCTGTTAAATCTTTCGGTTAAATTTCTGAAATCCTCACCAAGCGTTTCGGCACAAAAATCGACTACGGTCTTGTGCTGATCCTTGCCTCTGGGGCGGTAACCCATAGAGAACATCAGAGCCCTCCCAGCCCTGAGCATCGCATGATATGAGATTGTATATGCCCATTCCTCGTCTATTTCAACATTTGCTTTTGCCGTCATCAGGTCTTTGCCAGCCCGCGTTATATTTGCAGTTATCTGCTGATCACTGTAATGGATCTTTTCAATCAGCCCCTGGGACTCAAGCCTTTTGAAGCTCATTCTCATCCCCTCGAAGCATGATCTTCTTGTCTCTCAATACATCCCTGATAAAGCCATCTTTCCTTTTTCTCTTGTCTAAAAACTCTTTGTAATCGTAAGCAACATAATTTATAGTCCTACCAAATTTCTTTTCAAGACGGCTGATCAGGGAGTCAAACCTGTCGAGGTTCACATTTCCGATGACCATCAGGTCAATATCGCTGTCTGCTTTCTCCTCACCTTTTGCATAAGAACCGAATATAAAAGCATATTTGATATCTGGCGCTTTTTCGAGTACAGCCCTGAATTCACCGACAACGCCGGCGGTCTTAAGAACAAATCCTTTCAGTTCATTAAAAAAGGAACAGCGCTTATTTGCCCAGAAGTATTTCAGGCTCCCCTCTCTTGTTGAAGACAGTATTCCGGCATTTTCAAGGTTGGAAAGTTCACGGCTGAGATTTGTTGAATCTTCTTTGAGAATGTTTGCAAGTTGCCTGACAAAGAATTTTCCGTCATGGTGCATAAAGAACCATACCAATATTTTTGTCCTGACTCTTGATCCGAATATTCTTTCCGTTGCCTGTTTCATAAGACACTATTCACTTTACTGCAATTGCAGTCAATATTACTGCGACCGTTAGCTGCTGTCAACGATAATTATGGGCCTGTGGGATGTGAGGACCACATGCAGTATTTGCTTATGGTTCCCACTTGACAACCAACCTCATACTATCAGACTGCGTAACGCGCCGCAAGAACTTTTCCGGTATTGTGTTCCCCGAAGACGGCTCCGGTAGTCCCCATTTTACTCCTTCAGAAAAATATTCGGTCACTCCGGGGTTCTATACCGAGCGAGAAGAAGTCTCAATCAGTTTGTCATGCCGGACTTGATAAGCCTGCCCCGCCCCGGGGGTCGTGGAATGGCCTTGTTTGTGGCCTTTGATTTGATGGCCGCCTCATTCGGCCTGATCATCCTGAATCATCCTCTTATTAGTCCCGCTTCCTGAAAACTATAGTAACCTTTCCGCGTCACAATGAGATGGTCCAGAACCCGGATACCGAGAATCTTCGCAGCTTCGGTCAACTGGTCATGAACACGCGAGTCGGCTTCACTTGGTTGAAGTTCACCGGATGGGTGGTTGTGGGCGAAAATGACAGCCGCGGCACGGTCGGCGATTACGTCGGCAAAGACCTCACGCGGATGAACCG
>Ga0210051_1001942_pt1 | contig 20919 bp, 29 predicted proteins | sample CryGey092014_all_FD_185464 | JGI IMG/M metagenome (GOLD analysis project Ga0210051, IMG submission 185464) | Groundwater microbial communities from aquifer - Crystal Geyser CG23_combo_of_CG06-09_8/20/14_all (SPAdes) (version 2) | ecosystem: Environmental > Aquatic > Deep subsurface > Groundwater... | reverse complement strand
GAAAGTTGTGTGGATTGACAGCTAAAGTTGTGTGGATTGACAACTAAAGTTGTGTGGATTGACAACTAAAGTTGTGTGGATTGACAACTTTTTGAGCAAAAAACCCAGTGTTTATATGGCTTGAGAGACCGTCCAATAAAGAAGTAAGAAGGGAGGTGCACCATCCGTTCATTTCTCTTTATCTGCCGCGCTCTCGCTTGGACTGCTCAAAAAACATGTCAAATAAAAACCCATTTGTCATGTTTTTTCGAGCTTGATTTAGCCCCATCTGTTAATATTTTTTCCCCTGAAAGTCAAACCCCCGCCCTTCTGGTAGACTGGTTTTGACCAGATGCGCGGCAAGCCCCGCCGTTCAGGGCGGGGAAGGATAGCGCGGATGCCGTAGGCATCCTTGCCTTTGGTTGTTTCCTAAATTGGTGTTTGCTGTTGCTCGATATATTGCTTGATGATGCTGATTGGCGCACCACCGCATGAAGAGGCGAAATACGATGGCGACCACAACACATTTTTCCAGTATCGCTTTTTCAAGTCCGGTCTTTCTTTGCGCAGCAACCGGCTGGATACCCCTTTCAGGCTGTTCACCAGCACGGACACCGCCAGCTTCGGTGGATACTCCACCAACAGATGCACATGGTTGTCTTCCCCGTCCATTTCCACTAGGGATGCTTCCATGTCTTCGCACACCTTGCCGAACATCCGGCGCATCCGGTCTATGGCATCACCATCAAATACCTTGCGGCGATATTTTGCCACAAAGACCAAATGAACGTGCATCTTGAAAACGCAGTGCCGCCCATGTCGAATTTCGTTGTCTTTTTCCATAGACCAAGTATAATTCAGCCATGAAACGCTTGCAAGCATTCAAATACGAACTACAGCCCAACGGCGAACAAGCACGCTCCATGCGTCGTTTCGCCGGGTCATGTCGCTTTGTGTTCAATAAGGCGCTTGCAATGCAGAAAGCTATCTACGAGGGCGGCGAAAAGAAGCTGGGTTATGCCGGGCTGTGCAAGATGCTTACCGAATGGCGCAACAGTCCTGAAACTGCATGGCTGGCCGATTCTCCGGTACATCCGCTACAGCAGACGCTCAAGGACTTGGAGCGTGCCTATACGAACTTCTTTGCCAAGCGTGCAGATTTTCCACGGTTCAAGAAAAAAGGGCAGCACGATAGTTTCCGCTATCCCGATGCCAAGCAGTTCAAAATAGACCAGGCCAACAGCCGTATCTTCTTGCCGAAACTCGGTTGGATTCGCTACCGCAACAGCCGGGACATTCTCGGCGTGGCAAAAAACATCACCGTGTCGGCCAACGGCGGCAAGTGGTTCGTGAGCATCCAGACCGAGCGCGAGGTTGAGCAGCCGGTGCATCCGTCCACCAGCATCATCGGTATAGATGTGGGTATCACGCGCTTTGCCACGCTGTCCGATGGCAGCCACATCGAACCGCTCAACACCTTCAGGAAGCACCAGCAAAGGCTTGCACGCTATCAGCGTGCCATGTCTCGCAAGACGAAGTTCAGCAGCAACTGGAAGAAGGCGAAAGCCCGCGTCCAGAAGATTCACACGCGCATCGCCAATGCTCGCCGCGACTTCCTGCACAAGACCACGACCACAATCAGCAAAAACCACGCGATTGTGTGTATCGAGGATTTGCAGGTACGGAACATGTCCAAGTCCGCAGCAGGCAGCAGCGATTCGCCAGGGCGTAACGTGAAAGCCAAATCTGGCCTGAATAAATCCATCCTCGATCAGGGGTGGTTCGAGTTCAGGCGGCAACTGGAATACAAACAGGTTTGGCTGGGCGGCGACGTGCTGGCGGTTCCCGCTCGCAACACCAGCCGGACGTGTCCGGCCTGCGGCCATGTGTCGGCAGATAATCGCCAGACACAAGCCAAGTTCGCGTGCGTGGATTGCGGCTATGAGAATAACGCCGATATGGTCGGCGCTATCAATGTTTTAGAGCGAGGGCATCGCTTGTTAGCCTGTGGAGAGTTGGCGCAGTCAGGCCGTTCCGTGAAGCAGGAACCCGCCGAAGCGACTACTCAGGGGCTTGCCCTTGTTTAGCGCAGTAGGAATCCCCGGCATTCATGCCGGGGAGGAACGTCAATAGCGGGAAGTAACAAAAGTTTTAGGCTCTTAGCTCAGATGGTTAGAGCAGCGAACTCATCAGAGTCTTGTTAGTAGTTCGAATTCATGCTATAGTAAACACATGAATGCTAATAAGATACTTACTAAATGTAACCGTATTAACAAGTCAGGACATGTTTTAGTATACAGGCCAAGCCATTTCTCCTCATACAAGGGTGGTAACTGGGAAGGATACGTATACGAACATAGATTCATAGTGGAATGTGATTTAGGCAGGCCACTTAAGTCTGATGAGGAAATACACCATCTAAATTTAAATCCTGCAGATAATCGCCTGGAGAATTTAATGGTGATACCTCATAGTTCTCACATGAAGTTACATATATGGTTAGAGTCTGGTGCTCCTGGGTATGAAAATCCCAGGCAGAACGGGATGAACTCAGGGAAACCTAAACTCCTCGAACACGTAAAAAGATGCAAAATCTGTGATATTACCTTAAGTAATAGTCTCAATACTTACTGTGGGTTAATATGTTACGGTATTGATGTTTCTAAGAAATCCAAAAGGCCTGAGCTATCACAGTTAAAAAAGGACTTGTTGGAGTTATCTGGAAATATGTGCGCCGTAGGTAGGAAATATGGCGTATCAGACAATGCAGTAAGAAAATGGATTAAGCGTTTTATTGCTGAAGGAGTATGGCAATCCTGAGCCAAGCATGAGGTACACCTCATGAAGGTGCAACGACTACCTGAGTGGTGTAGCCCACTTAATAACAGGTTATAGCGTCCCGGCCCTTAACAGATAATGCTGATGGGTATGATATAGTCTACGGAGAGTAGAAATACTCACAAACGTGAATTCGTTGGTCCCCGGTTCAAGTCCGGGAGGGCCTACCAAATAATGTAGTAAACAGTAGTATGTAATTAGTTTAGCAGTTCAGAAAATGATACAGACTTGCGGAACAAGGTGAGTTTGTTAGACCGTTGTTGGATACGTAGAGATTGATGCAAAGCACAATGGGTTCGATTCCCTTTATGAAACTGCGTAAGCAGAAGGCATGTGCAGGTGTTCCGGAGTTAACTGGCCGGTAGTCAACGTGGTGAGCAAAGCCAACATTACTGAACTGAAAGCCCGCTAGCGAAAAATGAGTTGGTAGTCACTTCTGGCAAATTGTGGAAGGGATATCATTAATGCAACCAATCTTAGCTATTAGAGTATAACCAGCTATGTATTAATTAGCAAGGTAATAGCAGGTGGCGTAACAACTCAGGGGAAACCCGCTAGTAGTATTTCCGTAAATTCGGCGAACGCTTAACACAAGTATTTACCTAGACGGCGCAGCCCCCTTAGGGATAACTGTGTAAAATGGTCTTACTTGAATTGCCAACGCCGAGCCAAGCCCAATAGTACTAGAGTCAAAGTGTATTCTGATAGTGTGCATGTTAATTCAGGATAACGACTTATGTATTAGTAGATGCACTACACGGGAAGGTGTAGAGACTAGAGACGGAATGCCTGAAGCAAAACAAGAGATTACAGACTGAGACACTCTTGGACTTATAATATGTGCCAAAGACGTGTATTGTGCCGAAAGGTTGCGTTTAGGATAAGTATGAGTCTGTATGGCGAAAGCGTAGTCCAGACCACGAACATTCAATAGGATAGCTTGTATGAATTAAGACAAGACAAATTTCTACAGAACAGAGTTAGAAACTATTCAAATATAATGGCGTCTAAAGACGAAGTGGTAGTCTAGGTTAGACATTAAGATAAGGTCCTTGTAGTTGAATGGATACAACAAGCCCCTCCTAAGGGCTAGGTACAAGTTCGATTCTTGTCGAGGACACCAATACACAGAGGGGTAATTATGAAAACAACACAGCACAGCCGCTTCAGAGACATAGCAGAGGTGTTCCTTAGGATCTTTCCTGACGAGGAGTTCCATGCTAAACTCTTCGGCATGTTATCCACTGGAGTGAACATCGAAGAAGCACGCAAGTATCACAATAATGGCATGAATGCAATCGGGTTGGTGCCGTAGCAAGTTAAGCGACGTATTTCCAGTAGCCAAGGGGTTAGCGCACCATCGCAACCGGTATTGAGTTATATGTCTTCCATCCACGCCCGGGTGGTGAAATGGTATACACAACGAGTTTAAGCCTCGTCGCCGTAAGGCATGTCGGTTCGAGTCCGACTCCGGGCAGATTTAGTGCAAGTAAGTTAACCCTTTTAAATCAATAGGAGTAAACATGAAAACATCTCAAAAAGGCTACACGCTGGTAGAGCTTATGATAGTATTGGCGTTTATCTTCCTCGGAGCTTCTATCATTACGACCTTCTTTATCAATAACATGGGTTGGACTGAGGATCGTGCGAAGGAAAACGCCAAACTATTCATCGCCGAGAACAACCTCCAGGTCTCTCGTATGTCTTGTGCTGGTGATAGTGACCATGACGGCTATGGGTCATGCTCTGTGATCCTGACTAATGGTGAGGGTATTGGCCTGCAGTGCCCTACCGACTTCCTACAGACTAAGGTCTTCAGGGCAAGAGGATGTAAGGAGCTGGGTCTGGGTCAACAAAAGTTCATCCTAGGGCGGTAAGTAATAACATAGTCAGCTACTTAACGGTAGCTGGCTGTTTCATTTTTAGGAGCAGCAAATGAAAAAGTTGAAAACCCTATGGGCACAGCTTTTAATGTGGTTTGACATGAAAGTCTTGGCACTACTAGGCTTTATCATCAATCACAGAATCAATGCATACCTGCCAGACCTAGGGGTTAGAGTAGAAGAAACGGTCAGGTGGAATGTGTCTATTGCCGGTATGCGTATGGGATTTAGTGCAAAGATGCCTAAGTCCTACACTGAAATGGGCATAGTCTTAGAATCAGTGGGTAAATATCTGAGGGACTCAAAGATGCTCAGTTGATACCTGAGGATGATCCTTCCATGAATTAAATTTTCACCCCTAGTGTTGGTATAAGTATGTTGTAATGGATAACTATTCTAATAGGAGCTTACTATGGCAACTTACAAAGATCCGAGATTTAATCAGATTCAGAAGATGAGTTTTATAATGGTTACGAGGCCATCCAAGCAACTTGGGCTGGCCATATTCCGTAAGGTAAAGCAAATATTAGCCGGGCCTAAGCCAATGATTCAACAGAAGTTGTTCTGAGAATGCAAAACCAGTGAAACTCATGGTGGATAAGCCTGGTGTGGTAACGGCGTTCTCCTACGTCAGCTCCTGTGAATAAGTTGTAATCGTTAGTGGGGTTAAGGGCCACACAAACCACAATGATTACGAAACCATGATAAGAATAGATTTACCCGGCTGGAGGTGGCCGTTAGTTCTCCAATCCTGGACAATTCTTTCTGCCAAGTCAAAGGCGGCTAGTCTAATGGGTCAGTTAGGGGGAACATCCCGGAGCCGTGATCAAGGCCACAAACCTTGACGAGCCCGACAGAATGCATGCAACGGCCTGTCTAAGCAGAGCTTCAGTCTACCCTGAAGCCGAGTTGAAGGGAATTATAGCCATGGTAGTGCCCGCTATTACGTAATAGTATCGTGGGCAGGGGCAATGCTAGCTCAAGCGCAGACTGTGACTAAGGGACAGGACCTATATATGAGGGGATAAGTCAACCCTCTACCCTAAGAAAGACTAGTAGTTCTCCTCACGTATCCTTAAGGGTGCGTCTTGAGAGTGCTGCCTGAAAGGTATTCGGTTGGTAGCTGAGTATCTTTTGGATAGTACTAATTATAACAAATCCCCTACCTAAGGATGTAAGGGCCGTCTGATAAGCGGAATGGAGTTATGGATGAGCATTTGCAGCAAAACTCCATAATGAATCCTAAGCCAACGACCGAATGCAAACGGTCCTGGAAGTTGTTAACTTAAGGCTATGTCAGGAAGAATAATACGTAGTAATACGTAGTAATGACATTATGGAATGTCGGACTTCCCCGAGTAGTAAGGCGTAGGGCCTAACTCTCATTCCAGGTATAAGTTATCAGCCTTTAACCAATTTACCGTATCACTCTAGTATAAAGTGCAACACCTGATAGAGGCTTTGGCAACTACTTCAATAATTCAGGTGAGTGATCTTCCACATTTTGTGGTAGGGGTAGTTGGTTGAGGAGTGCTAACTTTCACAAATATAAACAGGAGAACAGTATGTATTACTTTGACGTTTCTGGTAGTGGTATCTGGCTTAAAATTGCCAGGTTCGGAGGCTTTAATCCTGATCCATTAATAAGACGGGAAGGTAGTAATGACCCGATCAAGATACCTAAGAGTTCTTGTGATTTCATCTGGCACCTGATTAAGGGCAGTTTGATGTTATTAGTATCTATCCTCGTCATACTAGGTACGGTCATGGCTACCGCGATATTTCTCATATGGATGGGTTTACCTGCTGTTGCCGGGAACCTGGTGAATAATATGGGCTCCTGGGTTATTCTATATGTGATAGGGCTTATAACATATACCTTATTAGCCCTATTCGCAGTGGCATGGGTGTTAGCTTGGGCATATATGGTGATGTACCCAGTACACCATACAGTTCGAGCGCTACCATGGTTTGTGACCCATAATAAGTTATGTGAAAACATTCGAGATTATACGGATGGAATCTGCAAGCCAGTAAGGATTGTGGATTAAAATCAAAGTTGCAAACGCGGGGTAGAGGAGTCCGGTCGTCCTCGCAAGCCCCATAAGCTTGAGATCGCAGGTTCAAATCCTGCCCCCGCTACCAGTTTCAAGAATTGTTGTATCCTTAAAAAGCGGCACCTTCTAAAGTAAGGCATGTAAGACGGCGGTTCGATTAGTAATTAGTCGACTTGAGGAGTAATCTTCAATGCAAAAGATGGCTTAAACGGTGAGGGTCTGACATTAACTTTCATTTTAGATTGGAGTAGATATGAGTGATACTGTATCCGAATCAGTATGTGAGGCGTGTGGATCTACTATGAGTCCATACTCATATGATGGAGTAAGTGGGTATGCATGTTCTGAATGTTGGTGGGGTTTCGATATAGATACGAATCCTGAGCCAGATCCCAGGAGTATGTGTACGACTAAAGAGTTAGACATAGAGGAGCTGAAATACCGTAATTCAGTGCTTGAGTCATTAATGCATAAGGTAAACTTATATCACCAAGTAACCCTAAACACCATAAAAGTTAGGGAGATACTGGATGCTATGGATATGTGGTCCTACGCACACCGTATGGGTAATGGCACCCTTACAGATGAACAAATTAAGAACAACACCGATAGGGCTTTTGCTAGATTAGCTGAGCTTGTGATGGGGGAATAACTATGTTGGTAAAATTTACGCTACAGGGTGGAGAGGAGCACGCCCTAGTTAACACCTCTATGATCCTTAGGGTTATCGAGGGGCCTGGAGAAGGGTCTACGATATATATGAGCGGCGAGGGTCCGCCTTTATCTGTAGTAGAGACTTTAGAAGTGATCCCTAAGCTTATTAGGATGGCTAGCCTACAGCTCAAGACTTAAACAATTCAATATTCCTCCGTATAGTGGTATAACATCATTGTGGGGAATAAACATCCTCATACCTCTGTATAGAGGCAGTAATAGGTACCTTTAACGTTTGTTTTAGGTATATCTTCTTTTTATTTTTCCTAGGAATATATAACATGGCACAAAATCAAGGATCATTGGTAAACATTTCGACTATCGTTCGTTTGGCTGACTCTAACGTTGAACAAGTGGTCACAGACTTCGGTGGTATGGGCGTTAATGCAGATCTGGCAGCAGCACTGCGTGTAGAAGCAACAGAGCGCAAAACTGCGGTTGTGAAAGCAGCAGCGAATGAGATCCTGAATCTCAGCCAAAATGCTGATGGTTTCATCGCAAACCAGGCTCAGGCTAAACAAGCTCTATTGGACCAGATCGCTGGTATCGATAAAGTGTGTGCTGGCGTTGCACTAGCACGTCAATACGGCGCTGCTACTAATAACTTCCTGCCTCTGGCAGCAGCTATTGGTCTTGGTATCCCTGCTGGTATTAAGGCAGAACTGAAACTCATTCCTAAGGATTGGAGTGCTGAAGCTGCTGCTGAGTAATCAGTAGTACACATCTTCAAATAGGTGGGCCGGGTGCAGATCCCGGCCCTTCTTTTATAGTCAAATTAAGGAGTGGAAATGAGTAAACGTAATACGCTGGAAAACAAAGCTATTCGTCGTGAACAACGCGCTAATGCTAAAAGTGATGCGCATTATCAGTTTACGGATAAGGCATCTCAAGAGGAGAAGCTGAGGGGGTATCATAAATATGATGTGGACCTTAACGCTGCGATAAAAGAAAAGTATGGTATCGTACGTCCTATTTGGGACCTGGACTCAGCACTGGTGACTATGACCAGGCGTATTCAGAGATTCACAAAAGAACTCAGTAAGTACTCCCCTCATCAGGGTAAACAAGAGGTGACTCGACGTCAACGTCAAATCCAAGCTGGTAAACTTCAATTTACAGGAGCTTGAAATCCTCCACAGCTCTAAAGGGGGTTCCTTCTAACTTAGATAGTAACTAAGTTATTGTTTTGTAGCGATCTAAGTAGAGATTAGAACATGCTTATGTATTCCATTTCTAACTAACTTCTCAACTCCCGCCCCCGAAAGACACTCTTAAGAATGTATTTTGGCAGGTGGATAGCTCAGTGGCCAGAGCGTGGATTTACACTCATCGTTATAATTAAACCCGAACCTGGTTGAGTAAGTTTATAAGTTGTACAAATGTACGTAGTACCCTCGTTACTATAGCGATTTAGAATAAGGGTACTATTTAAAGCGTCCAAGGTTGTCTGTGTCCAGTTACCCTCCTTTCTGGGTATAGACTCTGCACCTAGGACGCTTCAAATAGTAAGCGGTTTTTTTAGCTAAATAAGTAGTCTTTTAATGGTATAAGAATACTATAAACAACTAAGGAGGTTTAAATGTCTATATCATTCTTAGCAGCTTTTAGGGTAGATGGTATTACCTACACTCACGTCATCCATACAGAGACAGACACTACCAGTATCACCAGTGAAAATGGTGAAGTAGTATTTACCGTAGACAGTCATGGTTACTTGAGTATACCCGGACATGGGAGAGTGGGGAAGTTCAACCTCAGTAATAAAATGGAGTGGTCCTTTGAGAATATCACTGATAAACCATTCCCTGAAATAGTTGACTTGACTCCTACTCAGAACCTTTTATCCGCCGAGCGAGAGTTGGCTAAACGTTACTTGGAGAACAAGAATGCTTATACTGAGCAAGCATAGTGACTACTATGATGGTGTTGCGCATGCTGGCATAGATAAGTCTATAGTGTACAAAAGACTAATCAGAACATTTACCCCTAAGACACAAGCCCAATTTAGTAAGAGGGGGGATATCACCCAATTTACTGAAGTAAAGGTAGCTCCTTACAGGAGTCCAGTAGAGGTACCTGACGGTGCTAAATTTGAACTGGATGTATCAGAGTTGGGGGGTTTTAGATTTATAAGGTCATGGTCAGAACAGATATCTAAAAATATTCTCTTTTTCTGTGGAAAAGCATACCCTTATTGTTCAGTAAGGACCCCTATAATACTAAGAGACTTCTCTAGTGTTCCAGAGCATAAAGTGAAATGCTTTTATGATAATATGTCTGCCAACAATGCGTTATTAACGGCATATGTATCCCTGAGAAAAACCCCATATATGTCTAAATATGATAAGGGTTATTTAGAGAGGATAATTGAGGAGTTTAATCACTCTAAGCGAGTTTTACCCTCTACTGAAATGTATAACAGAGATACTATTCTCAACCTGCATAGGGAGCTACACTCTCCCATAATCCTGGTAACGGACCAAAAGGTAGAATCCAATGTAAACCTCAGAGAACTAGGTTTTCCTAAGGTGATGGACCCATATACAGCATTCCAAGAAATCTCTATGTTCATAGGGGGTGTACTAGGTAACCATGAAAAGGAGGTTACTGAGTTAACAGAGAAGGATCGTATACAACAACACGGCTTTGATAAATGGAGCTTTAGGAAAATGAGAGAACCAAAATGAGCAAACTACAAGATATTAAGACGGCACAGCTGAATGCCCGTAAAAACAAAGTGGCTTCAGTAGCCTCCTTGCTAACGACTGTCATCGGTGAAGCAGAAATGGTTGGCAAGAATGCTAACCGTGAAGTTACCGAAGCAGAAGTTATTCAGGTTCTAAAGAGATTCGAGAAAGGTATGACGGAAACCCTCCGTTTCTTAATTGTTGCTGGTATAGATAATCAAGACAAAATTGCAATGATTGAAGGCGAGTTGAAAATTATTCGTACATTCCTTCCGGAGAAGATTTCTGATGGGCAGGTGCTCGATGACATAAGGTCCATCATTGGAGCTGAGGGTCTAGCACTAGAACAGAAATCTCTCGGTGTTATCACGAAGTTGTTGAGGGGGAAGTACGGGGAACAGTTTGATGGCCAACAGGTCTCGACTCAATTTAAATCAATATTAATACGGGGGGGTATATAGTGGAACCTTTGCTACCGTGCCCATTTTGTGGCAAACAGATTGATACCGAAGATCCCGATGTACTGTATCCTACAGGTATATACTGGAGATTCAAAGACGGGGCTCGTGAGTATGCGAGACACAGGGATCGCTTAAAGGGAGATCTACCGTGTTATGCTGTTAACTGCCCAGAGGTATCCGGGGGTTGTGGAGCGGAAATGGGGGCTGACACTAAAGTTAGCGCTATGCGTAAATGGAATAGGAGAACTGGAAATGGAACATATTTATCTGTCAGAGAGAAACCTCAGGGTTCTACTCTCTAAATTAGAGAGGTTTAAGGCTGGTGATCAAACAGCGTGCACTATCATTAAGTATGCTAACCCTACTGATCCGTTTTGTTGCAGCATGGATTCTATCCGGGTTACAGCAGTACCCGATGAGTCTTATTACGCCGTTCGTAATCCTGGAGTAATGCACCCAAAGGATGAGCCATGCGAAGTTACACCGTCATGATCTCCTGGTTCAAATACGGGAAGAGGGGTTTCCCCATGTCTAAGAAGACGTGTAGGAACATTAAAGCTGAGAATATGGAAGCTGCTAAAGCTAGCGCCTTACTTAGAGCGCCTGCAAGATCTGCTCCTGTAGTCAACTGTGTGTGGTACGAATAGAAAGTAAGTAGTGAACATCGATGGAGAAGAAATGATACAAATTAAAGCACCACAGCCACTCACAGATGAGATGGTACACAAGTTCCGCATTTTCACTGCTGGATCCATAGAGATGGGGAAAGCAGAGGACTGGCAGACTAAACTAACTGGTCTACTCAGTGAGGAGGACATAGTAGTAATGAACCCTCGTAGAGATGACTGGGACTCTACATGGAAACAAGAAATTGAAAATAAGCAGTTCCGAGAACAGGTGGAGTGGGAACTGGACCACATGGACATTGCACACTTGGTAGTTTTTTACTTTGCCCCCAAGACTATGTCTCCTATAACCCTACTAGAGCTAGGACTACATGCTAGTGATGACGTTGTAGTGTGTTGTCCAAAAGGGTATGAACGTAAGGGTAACGTTGATGTTGTGTGTAAGCGCTATGGTATCAGGCAAGTTGACACCATTGAAGATCTTGCAGACGAGGTTAAAAAGAAAACCAAAGACTGGAAAAGAACTAACCAGGGGGGGGTTTGATGAACTGGGAAAAATTGGCCCAGATAATTATTCCCATATCCAGTGTAATTGCTATGTGGCTAGTCAATAGTACCTCAGATGAGAGTAGATTCTATGGCGCTATAGTAGGTCTAGTAGCGCAGCCATTCTGGTTTTATACAACATATAAGGCTAAACAGTGGGGTGTTTTTGTATCATGTTTCTTTTTCACCGGAGCTTGGATGTATGGCATAGTCAATTACGTAACCTAGTTTTGGTATAAGAATATTGCAGCAGTATGATCTTTAAATAAGATACATTCTACCTTTTGCAACCATATAAGCAACCAACTAGGAGTATAACATGAGGAACATTAACACAGTAATTCCCGCCTCGAAACCTCAGTCAGATTCTGACACCATATTTTTGTCCAAAGGAGGTAGATTCATAGTTGGTAAGAGGGGTAATGCCCCCTCGCTGCCGGTTATTCACGAAGTACTCCCCCCCGGTAATTATACGGTAGGACTTGATTCTGATATAGGGTTTTTTCTGCAATCGGTAGAACCGTTTAAGACTACCCCTCTATATGGGGATATATCCCATACAAGAGATCGTATTATCAACACGTTCATAGCCCGCCCCTATAACACTGGAGTTATGCTTACCGGGGAGAAGGGTTGTGGTAAAACCCTGCTAGCTCGTATCCTGTCTTTAAAAATGGGAGAAGATTATAGTATTCCTACTATTCTTATTAACTCAGCATTCAACGGAGAGAGCTTTAATTCATTCCTTGGTAGTATACAACAGCCACTTTGTATCATATTTGATGAATTTGAGAAAACCTACCGTAAGGGGGAAGATGATGATAGTGGTGGGGTCACTAAACAGGAAAGTATTTTAACTCTGTTTGATGGAGTATTCCAACAAAAACGTATGTTTATTATTACCTGTAACGACAGGTATGGTGTAGATTCACATATGCTTAATAGGCCGGGGCGTTTCTTCTACTCTATAGATTATCAGGGTCTTGATAGGAATTTTATTGTAGACTACTGTAATAGTAACCTGACTAACAAAGAGCATATTGAATCCGTCTGCAAGACTGGGGCTTTATTTGGCAAATTCAACTTTGATATGCTTCAGGCTATAGTAGAGGAGATGAATAGATACGACGAACAAGCCTCCGAGGTTATAAAGTTCCTGAACACTAAACCTGAATATAGTGAAGCTATACTGTGTCAGGTGAGTGTACGGAGGGGTAAGGAAGACTTGGCAGTACTATCACCCCACATAACAGTAAGTCCGGCCACCCAAAGCTTTAAGGTTATTATTATTGAAGATAAAAATAGGGGTTCTGAAGAAGACTTAGCAGTATCTGAGACAAAGTCACGTAGTACTTCAGGATTCAACGGGCCTTTATTATCTCCACCCTACCTAAGTGAACGTAATAACTCCATAGGGGACCAAAAAATAAAAGGATATGGTATCCCCCTTAACCCCTCTGACATAATTAGTATGGATGCTGCAGTTGGCCAGTTCGTATATTCTAAAGATGGCCTACATATAACCCTTACACGTAAAATGAGGGAACTATACGCTCACGAAGGTGAGTTACTGTAATTATACAAACCTGGGAGCACCATTTAGGTGTGTTTCTAAACTTTAATATAGGGTAAGAACAACATGCGTAATCACCCATCAGTAGTATATATGCCAAATATGGCTATTGTAACAAGGCGGAATAGTTTGGGGGTTGTAGATACACGCAGAGGTACGGTAACTTTGGCGTTCAAGGTAGTACAAGACTTGGATGGGTTACAACATCTGGCTGCTGCAGTAGCTATCCCTCATCCTCAAGAAGCCTTCATAACGGAGACTATGGATACCCACATGGGATTGGACTCATTTTCCAAGGACTTAGAGGTTCCTCGTGGTAAGTTTCCTTTCGTGAAGTCTGAGGGTCGTGACAGGGCATTGTCTCGTCTATCAGATGCCATTACCAGGCTTCCTGCTGAGACTAACTTCCGGGGGGAGGGGTATGCTTGTGCCAGTAACACCAATGTAAATATATGCCAAGGTGGATACTACCAGCTTCTGAAGAGGTTCGTGTACGTCCCTGAAGGACAAGTCATACCGTTCCTGGATATGGCTAAACCTCTTCTGACACAAATGGCCCTCGAAATGTTCGTACATAAAGACAACAAGTTCGAAGCCTGGATGGGGACCAACCTTGATAACCGAGAGGCGGAGTCTACTTACCTAGACTTACACGTAGCTTTTCCCAGCGGTGCTTGTAGAATCTAATTTCTACAGGTATAATTAGTATAAGTATGGAGTGGGATGTTTAAACAAAATAGGGGCTTAGAAATGAATGACTCAAGAAAAGAACTATCTATTCCTGTAGAGGAATACAACATCCTCATGGAGCGTTATGTAATGAACGACGTGAAGAAAACTAAGGCTGCAGTCGAACGTGATGAAGCGTTGGATGAGGCTGAGGAGAAGGGTGTTATCAATAGCCTGATGAACATCGCCGTAAATGAGTTGACCAAAAAGCTGATGGAGACACGTCAGAAACTGGTTAAAGAGCAGCAAGAAATGAGCAAGGTTCATCTCGCTCTAAACGCAATCGGGATTCAACTGATCCATCTCCCCAATGGGGACATTGCAATCGTCAAGTAATATCAGTTAAAAATGGGTGAGTGCTGGAATTGGTAGACAACGGGTCTTTAGATGGCTCGGCCGAAAGGCGTGCAGGTTCGAGTCCTGTCTCACCCACCATCGTTTTATAAACAACTAAGGAGCATTTTTAAAGGAGGCGCTATGCCGGATTTTATCAGTTTAAAACACGCTATTTCTCATCAGTTCGACCTCATGAAGAAATACGATATGTTCCGTGTACAAGTCGAAAAAAACGACCTATGGGACATGTACCTGAAAAGCTTCCCGGAAGGTACAAACCCTATATTCCGTGAGCGCACAGAGCATGACTGCCAGTGCTGTAAAAGCTTTATTCGTTCTGTAGGTGATCTGGTAGCCATCATCAATGGTAAACTGGTAAGCATCTGGGATGTTAAAGCCGATGGGTTTTATCAAGTAGTGGCGGATGCCATGTCGGCATTGGTTAAGTCTAAACCTATCCAGAACCAATTCCTACACACGGAAAGTAGCGTGGGTATAGACAAGAGCCCTCGAATGGTTGATGGAGTAGTTTTGGTCTGGAATCATTTCCACCTGAAACTCCCAGCTACTCATGTAGTAAGGGGGGCTGACATCGGTCCCAGGCTCTCCGAGTCTCGCTCCTCTAAGGATGTCCTATTCCGTAGTCTAACAGAGATAACGGATGACTCCATTAACACAGTGTTGGAGCTGATCGGTCAGAAGTCCCTTTATCGTGGTGAAGAACACGAAGGCCTGGTGAAAGCATTTAAGGCTCTCAAGGAAAAGTTCAGCAAACTGACTACGGATACTGAGAGGGATATCTTCTGCTGGTCCAGTCTCAAAACTGGCGGGGCTGTATGCAGGATTCGTAATTCCGTTATTGGGTCCCTTCTAGTAGATATATCTGAAGGAAAGGACTTGGAACACGCCGTAAACTCATTTGAGGCCAAGGTGGCCCCTATGAACTATAAGCGTCCTACTGCTCTAGTGACAAAGGCTATGGTGGAGAAGGCTAGGGCCACCGTCCATGAGTTAGGTCTCGATACCGCTCTGGAACGTCGCTATGCCACCATTGACGACATTACAGTGAACAACATTCTGTTTGCTGATCGGGAAGCAAAGAAGAAGATGTCAGCAGACGTATTTGGAATAGTGGCTAATTCCATCCCAGAAAAAGTTAAAAACTTCGATAAAGTGGAAGAGATCGATGTTGAAACTTTCCTGAAAAACGTTTTGCCTAAGGCAGAATCCCTTGAAGTATTCGTGGAAAACCGTCACGCCAGTAACCTTGTAAGTCTCATTGCCCCGGCGGATCCTTCCGCCAAAGGCATGTTCAAATGGCCTAATAACTTCTCCTGGTCGTATACTGGTGAAGTGGCTGACTCTATCAAGGAGCGCGTCAAGCAGGCTGGTGGCAAGGTTGATGGTGATCTACGTTGCTCGTTGTCCTGGTTTAACCATGATGACTTGGACTTACATATGATGGAGCCGGGCGGTAATGAGATCAGTTTCCGAAGAAGGTATAGCGCCTATACTGGAGGGGTGCTGGATGTGGATATGAACGCTGGAGAGGGTACTACTCGTACTCCGGTGGAAAACATCTGTTACCCCAACCGGACTAGTATGGAGGAAGGCACCTACCGCCTGGAGGTTAATAACTTCCATAAGCGGGAGAACAAAGACTTCGGGTTTGATATGGAGATCGAGTTCGACGGTGCAATACATCATATCCACTACGGGAATGCTGTGGCCGACAAAGCAACCATCACGGTAGCCAAGATCAAGTACACCCATAAGGGCGGATTTGAAATCCTGGAGTCCCTGCAATCCTCTAAGTCCTCTAAGGAAGTCTGGGGAGTTACTACGGAGTCCTTCCATAAGGCTTCAGTGGTGATGCTGTCTCCCAACCATTGGGATGACAAGGTTGTAGGTAACAAGCATGTGATGTTCATGTTGGATGGATGTGTTAATGATGGGCAAGCCCGTGGATTCTTCAATGAATTCCTGGCTGAAGAGCTGACTCCGCATCGTAAGGTACTGGAGGTCGTAGGGTCCAAGATGAAGACGGACACCTCTGATCATCAGCTGAGCGGTATCGGATTCTCTTCTACCCAGCGTAACAGTGTACTGTGCCGGGTGAAGGGTAGCTTCAATCGTGTAGTTAAGGTAGTTTTCTGAGAAAGGAATCACTATGTTTGAAAAGGCAGCCCGTAGTAAAATTCGATTCGACTCTCCTAAGGGGGTGTTGAGTATCGAAGACCTGTTTGATTTGCCACTGTCAGGTAAGTCAGGTTCAGCAAACCTTGACGACATGATCAAGGACTTGTATCAGAAACTGAAGGCCGGCAACGAGATCTCGTTCGTGACAAAGAAGACAGAAGTCGACTCCACTACCCAGCTGAAGTTCGACCTCATCAAGCATGTGATCGATGTTCGTCTGGCTGAAAGTGAAGCAGCTGATAATATGGCGGCTAACAAGCTGAAGAAACAACAACTGATGCAAATTCTTGCGGATATGGAAAACAAGGCGTTGTTGAACAAGACTCCTGAAGAAATCCAAAAGATGATTCAAGAGATGTAATATTGGTGGGATTGCAGGTTTATGAAAATAAGCTTGCAATCCTGTTGATACATGTTAAAATACGTACATGATGAACACGAACATTAATTCAGCCATTTATACACCAAGTAATCCTTCACAGGATGACGGGGTATTATTCGGGGTCAGAATTAGTTAGAACGTTTCGTAGTTCCAAGAATTCAAAGACCCCAGACCTTAAAATCTGGGGTTTGTTTTTGTAGGGTCTTTTCCCTTGTAGCTCAGTCGGTAGAGCAAAGCGCCGTTAACGCTTGGGTCGGGTGTTCAAATCACTCCTGGGGAGCCAATTTTGTTAGGAGCCATCATGGCAACAGCAGTGAATGATGTAACCGGTAAACCGATGAAGACCGGGGTCGTAACAGATGACTTCAGGTCTGGATATGACCTTATCTGGGGTAAGAAAGAAGTTGAAAAGAAGTCCGAAGTAGTGAGCCAAGTAGTAATAGAAGAAAAGGCTCAAGAAACAAAGCAATAAGGCTTTATTCCGGCATAGTATAATGGTAGTACAGTAGATTTGTAATCTTCTGATATTGGTTCGATTCCAGTTGCCGGAACCACTAACATTCAGGAGTAAACGTGGGTGGACGTGGGATAAAATTGAAGTAGAACTTAAAAAATGTGTGCTTCTTTGTAGATGTTGTCATGGGGCACTTCACTCAGGTGAGTTAACTGAAGAAGACCTAAAGAAAATACCGTTTGTAGGCTAGTGGTAAGTCGTCTGGTTTGGGGCCAGAAAATCGAAAGTTCGATTCTTTCCAAACGGACCAAATTTCGTAGAATAGGAAGTAAAATGAAGCACTTGCATAATCCAAGTCTATATATTACCTTCTCAGTTTTAGTAAGGGCTACGTTATTCCCGATCGTAGTACCGGTTCGTTGTTGGGAAATGTTTTTCAAAACTAAAGGAGATGTAAGTTATGGCTACAGCAGCAGTTGTTCAAATTAAAGATACCGGATTCGCTCGTCATTTTGAGTCTCCTAAACTGAACTCAGGTGAAAGTAAGATCAAACCTCGTATAGGTAAGACTCGCAAGGATCACGCCTCTGGGGCCTGGGGTCGCCGTATGGATAATCAGGACCAACGTGCCTCTTGGCGTAATGATGCAAAGGCTACGGCTGGTAACTTCCCGTACTCCAGTTGTAATGGTAAGAAAAACCGTACGTTGGTCACCGGTCGTGGTAACAAGCGTGTAACTTTCACATATACGTGTAGGTAAATAGTTATGGGTGCTTAGCTCAGTTGGTAGAGCCCTTCCCTTACAAGGAAGTTGTCGGCGGTTCGAACCCTTGACGTTCCTCCCCGGCATGAATGCCGGGGCTTGCCGCGCATCTGGTCATGCTGGAATATGTCGTTCTGGAGCCGTGGCTGAAGTCGCATCTCTCATGGGGTTTACTTTAGTGGGGGGGACTCGGATACCTAATGTGCTCGTGAAAAAGAAGATGATGCAAGTGTTAGGCATCTCCTATGATGATAATGCCGAGTTAAAAGCAAGGTATGATCAATATGAGAAGGATAGGTTAGAAGGAAAGATCTACCGGTTCGAAGGAAAGACCTGATTGTTATTGGTCTTTTTTAGCTCAATTTAAGTACTCTGTATTGGTATAAGTATTATGTAGAACAATATCGTTTTACGTAATCACTCTCACAGGAGTACATCATGAATACACAGCATACAGTAAGAAGGACAATTCGCTGGGATAAAACTGAAGCTCATAAAGTAGCTACAGAGTTCCATCGTCTGCGCAGCATATCAGGTACCTCTATGGGTAATGCATTTGAACAATGTCAGCACGTGTTAATGGAAGACAGATGGAAGACGTTGGCTAGTCTCCAAAACTACTTCTACACAAACAAGCTTCACATCTCTGTCGATGGCGAAGAAACTTCCCCGACATCACAAGTACCCGTTATATCAGTTTGTGCCCATCTGGAGAAGACCCCAGTAAGCCTGTCAGTTCCCGACTCAGAAGGTAGACCGGCAGTTCATGTAAGTCCTGGTAGCACTCTGGAAGATGCGATTGCAAACTACGTCAAACAGGAGATGCATACTATCTTGGAGCCTGTACGTATCGCTACCAAAAGGATTGAAAAAGCCCTTAACGACCAGCTGGCAGAAATACAAAAGCCTGGAGGTGCCATCAGATTCTTTGCTAGAAGTCTGGAGGAAGAAGAACAAGACCTGTTAGGACATCGGGTTATTGATGCTGCAGCTGAGCGCCTAACTAACTCAGAGAATGGGTCGGAGCACCCTCTGAAGCACACAGTTGGAATAGTCGGCTTAGTGGGTGACCAGGTGAGTATTATCAAAAATCAGTTTAGGGGTAGTAAGCTATACCTCAGGTTTGCCGATAAGGGTAACAATACTCAAGTGGTCAAGACTGTACGAAATCTGGAGAACGTGTTAGTCATGTCCTCTAAGGTAAGTCACAGTCTAACTAAGACTATGGCTAATGCCGGTCTAGTTAATAAGACTACCTACTTTAATAGTATGACTGGTCTATCCGATAGGCTGAGAGAGATCGAAGCATCTTTGTAAGAATTTGGGGCAGAATATCGCCCCAGTTTTTTTCTAAATAAAACACCGGAGTAACCACCAACCGAGGCAAGGGACGCAAGTCCTCTGTGTTTGCTCGTGCCGTTGAAGTTGGAAGCCCCGTCCTTTAAGGGCTGGGTAATTCACATCAATTATCCAGAAATCCGGGTGGCTACCCTCAGGTGTGCCTCATGCTATACAGACTTACTCCATGTGGAAGTAACAATTACCCCAGAAGAAACCCCGGACACCCCACATATAACTAACTATTAAGGAGCTCCTATGAGCATCATCGTTGTTGAAGGTGGCTCCCCGAGTGCTACCCCAGCGTTACAGAAAGTAGAAAAGGGGGTTTTAAACGCTTCGGAGCTTGTTAGAGTAGTCCTACCTAGGTTAGGGGTAGATAACGCGTCTAAGACCCCTCAAAATGAGTTTAAAGGGGTTTCTACACCCCCCCTTACCAAGGTAAATAAAAAGGGGGCTCCTCCGCTGACCAAAGTAGAGCCTATGGGGCCACCACCTTTGAAAAAGATTGAGAAGGATACTAGGGTAGATATGGTGGTACCTCCACTGACCATAATCAAAGGAGGCCCTCCCGCTAACGCCCCAGAGTTAAAGGTCGCAGTTAAAAAGGAGTTTATTGGACTGATACTAGAAAGTGAGGGGGATGAGTCCATAGTACTCAGTAGGGTATTCATAGGTAATGAGATTAAGTCTCTTATAGATTCTACTGAACTGGAGAAGCTTATGATTGAGACCTGTTCAGAAGAAGTTCGTAAGGAGACTCTAAGAAAGAAGAAATATCTCACTGAGGAGGGGGTTTCACAAACAACCCGTTTTAAGTTCAATATTAGTAGGAGTACCCCCGGGGTAGTAGATAAGTATAGAGTAGTGGCCACAATCAAAGTACAGGTAATAATAGATGAGAATGTAACCCTAATAGATACTCTCACTCAAGTCGGTGATGCATCATTATCAGGTGTTTCCAGTAGTGTACTCAGCTCTAAAGTATTTTCATTGATCATAGTTGAAAATTCTACCAATATGAACGTGAACATATACCCCTCCGTTATTAATAATATTGATAACACTCCAATAAGTAATGCTGGTGTTAGTAATGTATTTATGGGGCGTATGTATGAAGTAGAGAGCTCTGCACGATTAAGCAGGTAAGAGTTGCGGGATTCGTCCCGCACTTTTCCGCAATTCTTTTCCGCACTTTATTTTTAGACTTATTCTTTATAATCAATTACTTAGTATTTTCTTCCGCACTTTTTTAATTAATTACGCACTTTTTATTTTCACTTAAGCTTATGATTATAAAAAGAAAAGTGACCTTTTTACGCACTTCCGCAGTTTTTTAGAAAAAAATATATAT
>Ga0210051_1001941_pt1 | contig 20921 bp, 19 predicted proteins | sample CryGey092014_all_FD_185464 | JGI IMG/M metagenome (GOLD analysis project Ga0210051, IMG submission 185464) | Groundwater microbial communities from aquifer - Crystal Geyser CG23_combo_of_CG06-09_8/20/14_all (SPAdes) (version 2) | ecosystem: Environmental > Aquatic > Deep subsurface > Groundwater... | reverse complement strand
CTATTTTCAATGATTTATGTAATTTATTTTGTATTATTTTCACCCTCTGCTTGATATTGAAATCGGGTTCGGGTCATTCCCGTGCTTCATTACCCGGCAACTGCAAATTCAGCTTAATTTCGACTTCTGCAATTACATCTTGATGATGAGGAATTCTTTCAGGATGTGTGCGTGATGCTGCTCCAAATCGTCAAGGCATCCAAGATCATCCCTCATAAGGTGGCCCTGCAAATAACGAATCAATTGAAGAACGAAACATGGAGCCTGGCCAATAGAAGTCTCTCGCAATCCCGTCTCGAGGTAACGACGGATATAAACAGGATCATCTCCCTCGCCGGCAGTAATGAGGCCATAGATACTGAGCCGGATATCCCGGATGCTTACGCCCTCCTCGATGACCTTGTTCAGAGACGGGTGATTACACAAGCGGACAAAAAGATCATCCTTGCGACGGTGATCGAGGGGAAGTCTCTCAAGAACATCTCCGCCCCCAGGGATTACGAAAAATTAAAAAAGCGGCGGCAGCGCACCATCCGGGCCATGGAAACGCATCTTGCCAACAAGTTGAAATTATAAGTGGAATAAAGATTTTTTGTCCCCTGAGAGGGGGGTCCATAACATATTACCTATAGAAGGACATTTTAAGGAGGACGCCATGACCAATCCCAAACCGAAAAACACCACCCACGTTATCAGGGAAACCTTTTACGACATGACGCTTTACATGCAGGCGCTCTTTCTCCTCTACGGCATCAGCGAAATCCTTGCCGATGACATCATCCAATGCCTGGAAGATGGGTATGGGAAGGCCATCAAGACGCTGAAGAAGTGTGATGCCGAAGGCGAGAAACCGAAGACCAAGGCGAATATGGCCGTTGAGCGGTTCTTGAAGAAGCTGGAGCAGGAAAGAATCTGATCGGGGGCTGTCCGGGGGGTGAGTCTCTCCACGTTTGAGGGGACAAGTTTGGAAAGGAGGATCGGCCATGCAAGCAAAAGAAGTTTCCGTTGCCCCGGGAAAGGTATCGGGGCGGATGGTTTTAGGAAGGATGGTTCTGGGGATTGAGGATTCCGGGAGTGTGGTTTCGGAAAGGATGATATCGGAAGGCCGGATTTCGGGAGGAGGGGCGCGACCGCCGGCCGTCATCGAACCTTCCCCCTCGACCGGGGCGGAACGAGAAAACCGTCCCGGCCCCGATTCACGAAGGACGGCATGAAAAGGACCGGTCATCCGAAACGGGAAGACGGCTACACCACGATCTTCAACGAGCTTCTGGAGGCGCTGATGTGCGCCGACATCCCCAAACGGGCACGGCGGCTCATCGATGTCCAGATGCGCTTCTCGTTCGGGTGCGGCCCGAAGTCGTTCACGTCGCTGACGACGAATGACTTCGCCTGTCTTTCCGATCTGGACTGGTCGAACGCATACCGGGCCATTACCTGGCTGATCGATAAAAACATCTTTGAAAAGGATCCTGAAAAGTCGGGACGATACCGGCTGAACAAGCTTTACCATCAGTGGGAGGTCAAGGTGCCGCTGCGCGACAATCCAGCCTATAACGAAATGCTCAAAAAGACCGTCCGCCGATCTGTCGATTTGACAGATGAACCTGTCAAAACAACAGATGCGTCTGTCGAAACGACAGATGAGTTTCCTGTCGATTTACCGGACGGCTGTCAAAACGACAGATGCTTATCTGTCGAAGCGACAGACGGCCATCTGTCAAAACAACAGATGACTTGCGCTGATTCCCGTTCAGAGTCGTGGACATGCGACCTCCTAAAGAAAGTATTAAAGAAAGATAAAGAAAGTAATAAAGATATCAGCAGCAGCTATGCAAACCAAGGTTCCGACCAACCGGTCGCCGACCCGGCGATGAGCCCCGTTTCAGACGACCACCCCTTCTTTGCATCCCTGGCTGACGACCACGCCTTCTGGAGAACCCTCGTTGCCGCCTACCCCGATCAGGACATCGCCGCGCAGATCCGGAAGATGACCGCCTGGCTCATGGCCAATCCCAACCGGAAGCACAGGGACTACAAACGCTTCATCCAGGCCTGGCTGGCCCGTGAAGAGAGAAAGGAGAACGCACATGGAAGAGAATACCCCGAACCGCATCGAAAGGGTCGGAACGATCCTGAAGAAGAGCCACCGCCCTTTTCTGATTTCCCCCCGGAGCTCGTCATCCGGTGAGGAGCGGCCCCCGATGCCGGAGAAAACCTGTCCCGATTGCGGCAATCCGCTCCGGTCCGTCTTCATGGACAGCGCCGCTTATCTTGAGGCGACGGGGAAGACGCCACACTGGGCGGAACTTCCCTGCGAGATCTGCGAACGTAACCGCGTGATCGCCGAGATCGAGGAGCATGCGACGGCATGTGAGAAGGCCCGCCTCGGCAGCCTGCTGGAAAACAGCATGCTCAAGCGCCGCTTCGTGGAGAAGACCTTCGAGAACTTTCTCCTCTACGGCGCCCACCGGGAAAGGCAAGAGAACGTCTTTTCATACGCCAGGAAGTTCGCGGATGATTTCGCCCGGCACCGGAAGGCGGGCACCTGGCTTCTGTTCGTGGGAAACACCGGTACCGGAAAGGGTCACTTATGCGCCGCCGTCATCAACCGGATCGTCCGGTCGGGCTACTCGGCGCTCTTCACGAAGACGCCGCGGCTCCTCAGGGAGATCAAGGACACCTTCAACCGGGATTCGGAAGTGACCCAGAGCGAGATCCTCCGGAGGATGGGGGAGCTCGATCTGCTGGTCATCGACGAGGTGGGCGTCCAGTTCGGCACGGACACGGAGCGGATGATCCTCTATGAGGTTTTGGACCTGCGCTATGAGGCGATGCTGCCCGTGATCCTGACCAGCAACATCCGGAACATGAAGACAATGGAGAAACTCCTCGGCGAGCGGATCATCGATCGTCTCTTCGAGGGGGAGTCGCGGATCCTCTTTTTCGACTGGGAGAGCTACCGGCGATTTCAGCAGCCGCTCACGGAAACCGGGACGCCGTCGATCAGGCCTTTGATGAAAGACAACGGCGCAGACGACCGGCGCGGGGAAAGTGCCGGAACTGTTAGAGAGGCAAACAACGCAGCGATCAAGCCTTTCGTAAAAACCCCCGGCGTCCACGGCCCCTCTCATACGGATGGAGAACGAAAATGAGACCCCTGACGTTTTCCATGCCGTTTCTTCCCCCGTCGCTGAACGTCTACCGCAATGAGCACTGGCGCAAGCAACGGGAGGAGGAAAAGACGTGGAAGGATTTCATCGCCGTGAAGTGGGCGGAGCTGGGAAGGCCGAAGCTGAAGGCTGTCCGGATCACGATGGTCTTTTCCTTTCCCGACAGAAAGACGCGCGACCTGGATAACTACCTGGCCACGGGGAGCAAGCTCGTGGGGGACGCCGTCAAGGGGCGCTTCATCCCCGACGACAGCCCGGAGCACCTGACGGCCTGGATCTTCCGCTTCGAATTCGGCAGCGAGGCCAAAACGACGGTCGTGATCGAGGAGGCGGGCCGGGGCGGCGCCGGAGACCAGGCAACGTTATGGGAAGAGCTCCCTTTACAGAAGAAGACAGCCGGCCGCGCCGGTGACGATGCAAAACGATCTGCCGGGGAGCGAGTTTCGACGGGACGTCTTTCCGGTCGGCAAGCATCGGAGGTGGAAACCGCCACCGGTTGTCCCTTCCAGGGGAATTCATGCCATCGCTGTCCATCGGAAGGCTCTCCAGCAGGCCGCGCCTCCGCCGGGCCTTTTTCCGACACACGCCCGGCCTGCGCGCTTTACGAGACCTGCCTTGCTCCACTGTGCCCCCTGGACAAGATCAGCCTCAACGGCATCTGGTACCCCGACGAGGAGATCTGCCGGTCCCGGACACATGGAAATCTTTCATGGCTCAAGGCGCAGAGAAGGCTTTCCCGGGTCGCCGCCACCGGGTACTTCACCGTCGAGATGCTCAACCGCCTGGTCGTGATCAGAAAGGGGATCGCCGGCCTCGATCCCAATGAGACGGAAGAGCCGCAGTTGCGGGCCTGGTTTCAGAAGCGGACGGAAAAACAGGACGCGCCGCCCGAAAGCCAGTCCGCCCGGACCCGTCACCTGAAAAAATACAGCTTCAAAAAACGGGCCGGCGGAAAAGGGGTCGAAGGCGTTTTGAAAAGGGGTCGAGATGGCGCCGCCTAACCCAAATTTGGGGTCGAGATGGCGCGTCCTACGGATTAAAACTTTCGGGGAGGGGTAAACCACGCACCCGCAGTTTATGACGATGATCCATCAGGACAAAAAGATCGCATCATCGGTAGAGAAATAGAGGGAAAAGTGTCCACGATTTCCAGCGCGCCCACAAAACGGTACTACCGCGTCAATGAAGTCGCCATCTATTTCTCCGTTTGCGAACAAACGATCTATCGTCTCATTGACATGGGCGACATGAAGGCAATCCGCCTCAGGGGCTGCATCAGGGTCCCCGCGGAAGAGCTCCGGCAATTCGAGGAGAGGCTGCGGGATGATTCTTAGGCAGGCGACGGGGGAGATGGCGGAGCAGAGGCGTGGGCGGATCGGGGAGGCCCGGCGCTATGCTGAAACAAGGCAGCTTTACGCCCATGAAATCCCGGATACTCGAGAACAGGGAATCGTGCACCGGGGACGAAGGCGGGTGCAACGGGGTGTGACATGACCAGCAAAACGCTAACAGAAACTGCATCGCAGAAGGGGCAGGGGGGCGGTCATCCGACGCGGAAGCGGCACCCTGAAAGAGGGGGCGGCCTACCTGGGGCGTTCGGAGTGGGGGATGCGGGAACTGATCTGGCCGGCGCCATTCCGGTGGTCAAACAGCAAACCGCGCGCAAGATCTTCCTGGACATCAACGACCTTGACCGGTTTGTGGAGGCGAACAAGTCCGTTTATCGCTGATAAATGTTGAGGCATGATCAACTTTGTGCTAAGGTCACCCCATGATGGGGAATCGCCTGAAAGACATTCTGACGAGGGAGGGGGTATCGGCGCACAGGGTCTGTATGGCCATCGGCCAAGACAAGGGGCAGCTTTCCAAGTTTCTCAACGGGAAAGGCAACCTGACACTGGCCAGGCTGGAGCGGATCGCCGATTACCTCGGCTATGACCTGCAACTGGTCAAGCGCGAACGCTCCCGGAAAGGAGAGGAGCATCAGTGGGATGCATTTACAGGCCAGGGAAAAACTACTGGATCAAGTATTACCGGAACGGCAAGCCTTACACCGAGTCCACGCACAGCGACAAACTCGAGGTCGCGAAAAGATCGCTGAGGATTCGGGAAGGGGAGATCTCGCAGGGGAAAATGCCGGGGATCTGTTTCGAGAAGGTGAAGTTTGGTGAGTTGCTCGATGACTACGTCACCGACTACAAGATCAACGGCAAAAAAACTCTGCTGCGGGCCGAAGGGTGCGTCAGTCTCTTGAAAGAGGAATTTGGCAACATGAAGGCCATCGATATCGATACCCCCGCCATCAAGCGGTATGTTGAAAGGCGGCAATCAAGGGAGCTGGCGAACGGCACCATTAACAGGGAGTTGGCGGCGATAAAGCGGGCTTTCAATCTCGCGGCCCGCTGCACGCCGCCGCGGGTTGCCCATGTTCCGTATATCCCGATGCTGAAGGAGCGGAACGTCAGGAAGGGGTTCATCGAGCAAGAGGCGTATCAGGCTTTGAAGGAAGCACTGCCGGAATATCTGAAACCCGTTCTGACTTTTGCCTATTTCTCAGGCTGGCGAAGATCGGAGATCCTGGGGTTGACGTGGAGTCAGGTGAACCTTCGTGACGGCATCGTGCGTCTGGAACCGGGCGACCCCAAGAACGACGAGAGGCGAACCCTCTATCTGGAGCCGGAATTGAAAGAACTAATGGAACATCTCTACCGATCGCGACCGATGAATTGCCTCTATGTGTTTCATCTGGAAGGAAAGAGGTGCGGGGATTTCAGGAGGTCCTGGAATACGGCGTGCAATCAAATCGGGATACCGGGGCTGCTGTTCCATGATTTGAGACGGAGCGCCGTCCGCAACATGGTCAGGGCGGGCATTCCCGAGCGGGTGGCCATGACTATCTCCGGCCATAAGACGCGGAATATCTTTGACCGGTACAACATTACCTCCCAGGACGACCTGCGGGAAGCAGCCCAAAAGCGCCATGAATTCTCGCAGCTGCAAGCCGGACGGTTACATTTTAGTTACATTTTGCCCCAAAAAGCACAAAAGGTCACAGCCCTGAAAGCTGTAACCTCTTGATTTTGTTTGGTGGGTCGTACGGGAATCGGACCCGTGACCAACGGATTAAAAGTCCGCTGCTCTACCGGACTGAGCTAACGACCCTGGAATTTGAAGCCGAACCTCTTAACAGGAACGGACTTTTCTTGTCAAGCATTAACTTGATTATTCCACCGCAGCTTGCTGCGGGGGAATATCCTTTCGGTTTTGATACCCGGCAGCTCGCTACAGGATCATTCAATATGAATGTCCCTGAGCTCTTCCCCGTCAGTCCGCAAAGGGGTCGGCGAGGCTGATGGTTTCGTCCCGATCCGGGCCCACGGAGACGAGGACCAGTCGGACACCGGCCAGGGTCTCCAGCCGCTCGATATAGCGCCGGGTGTTCCGGGGGAGTTCTTCGATCCGTTTTGCCCTCCGGATATCCTCCGTCCAGCCGTCCAACTCCTCGTAAACGGGCCGGCAGCGGTCCATGAGGCGCAGGTTTGCAGGAACGGATTCCGTGAATTCCTCTTTCTCCGTCCGATAGCCGATGCAGATCTTCAGCTTTTCAATCCCGGTGAGGACGTCGAGTTTGGTCAGCGCGATCCCGGTGATGCCGGAGACGCGGACGGCATGGCGGACCAGGACCATGTCAAGCCAGCCGCAGCGCCGCTTCCGGCCCGTGGTCGCCCCGAATTCCTGCCCGATCTGCTGGAGCCTGGCCCCCGTTTCGTCGGTGAGTTCGGTCAGGAAGGGGCCTTGCCCCACCCGCGTCGTGTAGGCCTTGCAGATGCCAACCACCGACCGGACGGTCAGCGGTCCCACGCCGGTTCCGCAGGCGGCGTTTCCGGCAACGGTGTTCGAGGAGGTCACATAGGGGAAGGTGCCGTGGTCGATGTCGAGGTGCGACCCCTGGGCGCCCTCAAAGAGGACCTTCTTTCCCTTCGCGATCTCCTTCTGCAGGAGGAGGGAACAGTCGGCGGCGTAAGGGCGGATGCGGTCGGCATAGGCCTGGTACTCTTCCCGGATCGCCGTACCGTCGATCGGCTCCTCCCCGAAGAGCTTTGTGAGGTAGAAGTTCTTCTCCTCCACGTTCCGGGCCAGCTTTTCCCGAAAGACCTCTTCGTCTAAGAGATCGCAGACGCGGATGCCGATTCGCGCGATCTTGTCCTCGTAGGCCGGCCCGATCCCCCGGCCGGTCGTGCCGATCTTCTTGCCGATGCCGTGCGATTCCCGGGCGACGTCGATCCGCCGGTGGTAGGGCATGATGATGTGCGCCCTTTCGCTGAGGAAGAGCGGGGTATTGTCGGGGAGAAGGCCCCGCTCCCGGAGGCTGTCCAGCTCTTCGATCAGGACCTGCGGGTCCACGACGACGCCGTTTCCGATCATGCAGATCTTGCCCGCGTGCAGGATTCCGGAGGGGATGAGGTGCAGGATGGTCTGTTTGCCCCCGACGACCAGGGTATGGCCGGCATTGTTGCCCCCCTGGAACCGGGCGATCACATCGGCGTGTTCCGCATAAATATCGACTACTTTCCCTTTCCCTTCGTCACCCCACTGGGTGCCGACCACAACCACGTTTGCCATAGTGATTCTCCAAAAATGTTTACATCTCCAGTTCGGTCACCGAGATCACATGGGGAAGCTTCCTCAGTTTGTCGATGACCTCCGGGGACGCGACGCTGTCGGTGCCGAGGACGACCATCGCCTCTCCGTCAACCTGCTCGCGGCTCAGGTGGAGGCGGGAGATGTTGACGCCGTTCTGGCCGAGGGTCGTGCCGATATTGCCGATGACGCCCGGCTTGTCGTTGTTGTACAGGACGAACATCCTCCCCTCCGGGATTACCTCGACCGTGAATTTGTTGATCCGGACGATCCGCGGTTGCTGCCGCCCGAAGATGGCGCCGGCGGCGAATGTCTTCTCTCTCGCGGTTTTGACGGTCACGGAGATCATGCTCGTGTAGTCCTTCACTTCGCTGCTCCGCGCCTCGACGACCCGGATGCCCCGCTCCTTGGCGACGAGGGGCGCGTTGATGTAGTTGACGCTCTCGTTGAGAATCGGGGTGAGCAGACCCTTGAGCAGCGAGATGGTAATCGGGGCGACGTTGTAGTTGAGGATCTCGCCGCTGTATTCGACGGCCACCTCCTCGATTCCTCCGGAGACGAGTTGGGCCTCGAACTTCCCGAGTTTTTCCGCCAGGTTCAGATAGGGCCGGATGACGGCGAGGATCTCCGCGCTGACCGCCGGGAAGTTCACCGCCCCCTTGATCTCGCCCGTCGTCAGGTAGGCGCTGATCTGCTCGGCGACGGCGATGGCCACATTGATCTGGGCCTCGTCCGTCGAGGCCCCGAGGTGGGGCGTGCAGATGACGTTGTCCAAGGCGATCAGGGCCATGTTCTTTGTTGGTTCCTCCACAAAAACGTCCAGGGCGGCGCCGGCTACCTGCCCGGAAACCAGGGCGTCGTAGAGATCCTTCTCGTCGATGATCCCGCCCCGGGCGCAGTTGATCACGCAGGCGCTCTTCTTCATCTTCGCGAAGGCCGCTGCATTGATCAGCCCCCGGGTCTCCTTCGTCATCGGGGTATGGACCGTGATGAAATCGGCCGTCCGGAAGATCTCGTCAAGCGTTGCGAGGGTAAACCCCGCCTTCTCTGCCGCCTCCGGCGAGATGAAGGGGTCGTAAGCGAGGACCTTCATCTTGAGCCCCAAGGCCCGGTCGGCGACGATGCTGCCGACGCGGCCGGCGCCGATGACGCCGAGGGTTTTGTTCATCAGTTCATGCCCGGTGAATTTGCTCTTTTCCCATTTGCCGGCCTTCATCGACGCTGTGGCCTGGGGGATCTTCCGGACCAGGGAGAGCATCATGGAGATCGCGTGTTCGCCGGTGGTGACGGCGTTGCCGCCGGGGGTGTTCATGACAACGATCCCCCGCTTGCTGGCGGCCGGGATGTCCACGTTGTCAAGGCCGATGCCGGCGCGGCCGACCACCTTCAGCCGGTCGGCGAGGTCGATGACCTCCTGCGTCACCTTCGTGGCGCTCCGGATGACCAGGGCATCGTAATCCTTGATCACCGCCTTCAGTTCGTCGGGGGTCATCTTCGTCTTGACGTCCACCTCGATCCCCGGCGTCTTTTTGAATGTCTCGATTCCTTCTGCGGACAGGTTGTCGCTGATCAGCACTCTCTTCATGGGTCTCCTCCTCCTTGGGGAAGTCTATAGCGCGGCGATCTTTTCCCGGTAAACCTTCTCCAACTCTTCCAGTGCGGCGCGGACGTCCTCAGGGGCGATCGTGGGACCGCACCAGAAGCGGAATCCCGGCGGCGCATCCTTGTAGGAGCCCATGTCGTAGGCCGCTTTTCTCTTTCCCATCTCGCTTGCGATCTCCTTGAGGAATTTCGCCCGCTCCTCCTTCGGGAGGGCCTTGATCGGGTCACTGACGACGGAGAGACAAACCGAGGTGTTGGAACGGATCTCCGGCGTTTCGGCCAGGAATGCGATCCAGTCGTTTTTCGCGACCCACGCCTCGACGACTTTGAGATTCGCCATGCTCCTTTGGATGAGGCCTTCGAGACCGATCCCGTCCGCCCACCGGAGCGCGTCTAAGTAATCCTCCACGCACAGAAGCGAAGGGGTGTTGATCGTGTCCGCTTCAAATATCGCCCGGTTGACCTTTCCGCCTTTCTTCAGGCGGAAGATCTTGGGAAGCGGCCAGGGCGGATCGTAGGAATCCAGCCGTTCCACGGCGCGGGGGCCCAGCGCGAGCATCCCGTGTCCCGCCTCGCCGCCAAGACATTTCTGCCAGGAGAAGGTGGCCACATCGACCTTCCGCCAGTCGATCGGCATCGCGAAGGCGGCGCTGGTGGCGTCGCAGAGGGAGAGGCCCTTCCGGTCGGCCGCGATCCAGTCCCAGTGGGGGATCTTCACGCCGCTGGTGGTACCGTTCGCGACGAAGACGACGTCGTTATCCCAGTTCGTCGCGGCGAGATCGGGAATCTTTCCGTAATCGGCCCTCCGAATCGTGGGATTGAGCCGCAACTGTTTGGCGACGTCCGTGGCCCACCCTTCGGAGAAGCTCTCCCAGACCAGGACGGTGACCGGCCGGACGCCCAGCAGGCTCCACATGGCGGCCTCGAAGGCCCCGGTGTCGGAAGCGGGCATGATCCCGAGCAGATAATGTTCCGGGATCCCGAGGATCCGTCTTGTTTCCTGAATGGCGCGGAGCAGTTTTTCCTTTCCCAGGGCGGAGCGGTGGGAACGCCCGACCGCGGCGTTCTTCAGTGCATCGAGGTTCCATTCCGGTCTCTTGCTGCAGGGACCGGAGGCGAAATGGGGATTGTTCATGAGCGACTCCTTTCGTAAAGTGAGGCCAACGGCGAAAAAACATATCAGCATTGAAATGATTACTCAAGCGTTTTTGGATAGAGGTTGACGCCGGAACGGGGAAAGGGTATGGACAACCAAAGAGGTGAAGAGTCCCCGTGAAAAAGATCAAGACCATGTTTTTCTGCCAGAACTGCGGTCAGCAGTCGACAAAATGGCTTGGCCGCTGCCCCTCCTGCGGCGAGTGGAACCGTTTCGTCGAGGAGGAGATCCGGGACGCCGACGCAGCCTCTTCAGTTGATGTCCGTTTCGACGGCGTTCCCCAGTCCATCGAGGCCATCACGGCCGACGAGGGGGAACGGCTCCGGACGGGGATCGCCGAACTGGACCGCGTCTTGGGAGGCGGGATCGTTGCCGGATCCGCGATCCTGGTCGGGGGCGATCCCGGCATCGGGAAGTCGACACTGCTTCTCCAGGCCATGGAGAAGCTGGCCGTTCGGGGCTTGCCGGTTCTCTACGTCTCCGGCGAAGAGTCGGCCCGGCAGATCAAGCTTCGGGGAAAGCGGCTCGGCGCCGCCGCGAAGGATCTCCTGATCCTGGTCGAGGTCGAGTTAGAGAATATCCTGAAACGCATCGAGGAGGTCAAACCCGCCGCGGTCGTCATCGATTCGATCCAGACCGTCTATTCCCCGGTCCTCTCCTCCGCGCCCGGGAGCGTGGGGCAGGTGCGGGAGGCGTCGGGGAGGTTGATTCTCTTAGCCAAAAAGACGGGCATCCCGGTCTTCCTGGTCGGCCATGTCACGAAGGACGGTTCGATCGCCGGGCCGAAGGTTCTGGAGCACATGGTCGATACGGTCCTCTATTTTGAAGGGGATTCGGGCCATGCCTACCGAATCATCCGGGGGATCAAGAACCGCTTCGGCCCGACCCACGAGATCGGGGTCTTCGAGATGCGGGACACGGGCCTCGTCGAGGTCGCCAACCCCTCGGCCTTCTTCCTGGCGGAGCGGCCGGAGGGGGCGGCGGGGTCGGTGGTTGTGCCGAGCATGGAGGGGACGCGGCCGATCCTGATCGAGGTCCAATCCCTGGTCAGTTCGACCAGCTTCGGCATGCCGAGAAGGACGGCGATCGGCGTGGACCACAACCGCGTCTCGTTGCTGACGGCCGTCATGGACAAGATCTGCGGCATCCACCTCGGAAGCAGCGACATTTTCCTGAATGTGGCGGGCGGGGTGAAGGTCGATGAGACGGCGATCGACCTGGGGATTGTATCCGCGATGGCCTCCAGCTTCCTGAACCGCCCGATTGCGACCGGGACCGTCGTCTTCGGAGAGGTCGGCCTGACGGGGGAGATCCGGGGGATCTCCCAGACGGAGATCCGGATCAAGGAGGCGGCCCGGATGGGCTTCACGCGCTGCATTTTGCCGCGAACGCAACACAGCGAAAGCCGGCAGGGGAAAAACATCGAACTGATCCCGATCCGTTCCCTGAAGGAACTGACGGAGCATCTCTTTTGATCGCTGCTTGATCAACAAAAATTTATCCAGCCCGCCTTGACAGCGGAAAATAGATGCTTATGATAGCCGGGAAGAACGAGGTCATACGATGATTGGTAAATATAATTAAAATGAAGAAAGGAGAAGTTGAAGCATGAAAATCAGGCCATTACAGGACAGAGTAATCGTAAAGCGGATTGAGGAGGAGGGGAAAACCAAGGGGGGGATCATCATTCCCGATACGGCCAAAGAGAAGCCGATGGAAGGGCTGGTCATCTCCGTAGGGAAGGGCAAAACGGCCGATGACGGCAAGCTGATCAAACCGGATGTCAAGGCGGGTGATCGGATCCTTTTCGGCAAGTATTCGGGGACCGAGGTGAAGATCGACGGCGACGAGCTTCTGATCATGCGTGAGGACGACATCCTCGGCATCTTAGAGAAATAATCAATTGATCATATAAGAAGGAGGACAGATACATGGGAGCAAAGGTACTTCAGTACGATGAAGAGGCGAGGAAATCCATTCTCAAGGGTGTCAACACCCTGGCGGATGCGGTCAAGGTAACCCTCGGTCCCAAGGGCCGGAACGTGATTATTGACAAGAGCTATGGCGCTCCGACGGTCACCAAGGACGGCGTAACCGTTGCCAAGGAGATCGAGCTGGAAGACAAGTTTGAAAACATGGGCGCGCAGATGGTGAAGGAAGTGGCCAGCAAGACGAGCGACGTCGCCGGCGACGGCACCACCACCGCGACAATCCTGGCCCAGGCGATCTTCCGCGAAGGCGCGAAGAGTGTGGCCGCCGGGAGCAACCCGATGGATGTGAAGCGCGGGATCGACAAGGCCGTGGAAGTGGTCGTAAAGGAGCTCCGGAAACAGAGCAAACCGACCAAGGACGCCAAAGAGATCGCCCAGGTGGGAACCATCTCCGCAAATAATGACGAGGCGATCGGCGCGATCATCGCCGAGGCGATGGAGAAGGTCGGCAAGGAAGGCGTCATCACCGTGGAAGAGGCCAAAGGGCTGGACACCGAATTAGAGATCGTCGAAGGGATGCAGTTCGACCGCGGTTATCTCTCCCCCTATTTCGTGACCAACGCCGAAAAGATGGAGGTCGAGCTCGAAGACTGTCTCATCCTCATCAATGAAAAGAAAATCAGCAACATGAAAGACCTGCTTCCGATTCTGGAGCAGATCGCCAAGATGGGCAAGCCGCTTTTGATCATCTCCGAGGATATCGAAGGAGAGGCGCTGGCCACCCTCGTGGTCAACAAGATTCGCGGCACCCTCCATGTGGCCGCCGTCAAGGCCCCTGGATTCGGCGACCGTCGCAAGGCCATGCTCGAAGATATCGCCATCCTCACGGGCGGCAAGATGATCTCCGAGGAGATGGGCTACAAGTTGGAGAACGCAAAGATAGAAGACCTCGGCCGCGCCAAGCGAATCACGATCGACAAGGACAACACAACGATCATCGATGGGGCCGGCGACCGCGCCTCCCTCCAGGGCCGGGTAAAGCAGATCCGCGCCCAGGTCGAAGAGACCACCTCCGATTACGACCGTGAGAAGCTTCAGGAGAGGCTGGCGAAGCTGGTCGGCGGCGTGGCGGTGATCAAGGTCGGCGCCGCGACCGAGACGGAGATGAAGGAGAAGAAGGCCCGCGTCGAGGATGCCTTGAACGCGACCCGCGCGGCCGTGGAAGAAGGGATTGTTCCCGGCGGCGGCGTGGCCTATCTCCGAACGCTTCCCGAACTGGACAAGATGAAGCTGGAAGGCGACGAAGGGATCGGCGTCCGGATCGTGAGGAAGTCTCTCGAAGAGCCGCTCCGAATGATTGCGAACAATGCCGGCATGGAGGGCAGCATCGTCGTGGAGAAGGTCAAGGAGAAGAAGGGGGCCTACGGATTCAACGCCCGGACCGATAAGTACGAAGACATGATCGCAGCCGGTGTTATCGACCCGACGAAGGTCACCCGGTTCGCGCTGCAGAATGCGGCGAGTGTCGCGTCCCTCATGCTGACCACCCAGTGCATGATCGCCGACAAGCCGAAGGATGAACCGGCGATGCCGGGCATGCCTCCGGGCGGCGGATACCCCGGCGGCATGGGGATGTAATTCTCATCTGATTTGTTGAACCAATAAGGCCCCCGTTGCTTTTCCGGAAACGGGGGCCTTACTATTTTATATGAAAATAGATCCAATTACTTGATAATTTTCATACTTCGTTGTGCCCTAAAATCAGGGTATGGGAGTTATTCAAAATATTGGGCAGATTTTTTTCGTAAAATCGCCGCACACACAAAATTCTTGACAGGCTCGTTTTTTCGAGATAGAACGGCTCCCATGAATGAGTATTCACTCATTTTGCGGGTGAGGTTTTAATCATGAAAACAGAAGACACGCGCAGCGACATCATGCAGGCGGCCTTGGATCTCATTGTCGAACAGGGTTTTCACGGCGCCCCGGTGGCCGAGATCGCCGAAAAAGCGGGCGTGGCTGCCGGAACGATCTACCGTTATTTCGTGAGCAAGGATTTCCTCATCACTGAGTTGCACCGGGAACTGGAAGAGAAAATCGTGGCGGTTGTCCAGGAAAGCTATCATTCCGAGAGGCCCCTCCGGGAAAGATTTCTCTACCTGATCAGGGAGCTTCTCCGGTATTTTATAACGAATCCTCTTCATTTCCGTTACATGGAGCAGTACTACAACTCTCCGTACGGAATATCCCTGCACAGGGACAGGCTTTTAGGCAAGCCCGGCAACCAAGATATTCTGATGGATATTTTTGAGCAGGGGATCGATCAGCAGGTTCTCAAAGAGCTTCCGAAGGCCATTCTGTTTTCCCTGTCCTTCGGTTCCTTGATTTCCCTGATGCGCGACCATATCCTCGGTTTCATCGTCCTGGATGAAGCCCTGATCAAACAGACCACGGAAGCCTGCTGGGACGCGATCAAAAGGTGACGCCCATATTTCATGGGGGAATCGGGGCGTTATTCTTAAAATAAAGAGTGAACATTCATTTTTGCTTTGAAGCGAGTTCCACGGTGTTTTATTCACGATCAAAACGACATCATCCGGACGTGATCGACAATGGGTCGCCAAATTTTAAATGATAGAGGTGTCGCATGCAGATTTATGACAGGGCCAAACGCGTTGCCGCCGGGGGTGTTCTCAGCGGGATATTAATCTTGGGCGCTTGCGGACAGCAGACCGCCACAGGCGGACCCCCACAGGGCGGACCTCCGGAAGTCGCTGTCGTGACGATACAGCCGAAGCGGCTGGTGAGCACGACCGAATTGGCCGGGCGGACCTCCGCCAATCGGGTTGCCGAAGTGCGTCCCCAGGTGGGCGGCATTATCCAGAAGCGCCTGTTTACGGAAGGCGCCGATGTGAAGGCCGGCCAGGCGCTCTTTCGAATCGATGCGGCTCCTTTTCAGGCCGCGTACGACAATGCAGCGGCGAACCTTGCGGCCATACGGAAGAACGTCGACCGGGCGCGGGCCGCCTTGAGAGCGAGCCGCGCCGGCGTCACCAGGCAACAGGCCGCCCTGGATTTCGCCCGGACGAACCGCGAGCGGTTTGAGGAGGTGTTCAAGGACGGGGCAGTCTCCGCCAGCCAGCGCGACCAGGCTGTGACCGAGGCGGACGTGGCCGAAGCGGCGTTGCAGGCCGCCGGGGCGCAGGCGGAAAGCGACCGGGCAGCGGTGGCCGCTGCCGAGGCGGCCATCGATCAGGCGGAGGCAGCGCTGGAGACGTTCCGGATCAATCTGGGATACACCTCCGTCACGGCCCCCATCTCGGGCCGCATCGGGAGATCTGGCGTCACGGAGGGCGCCCTGGCGACGGCGTATCAACCCATAGCCCTGGCGACCATCCAACAACTGGATCCCATGTACGTGGATGTGCCTCAATCCACGACCGAAGTGCTGCGGTTGCGGCGCCGCCTGGAGGAAGGCCGGCTCAATCACAACGGGGAGATCCGGAACAAGGTCCGTCTCGTCCTTGAGGACGGCGCCCAATATCCCTTGGAAGGGGCGCTTCAATTCCGCGACGTCACGGTCGATCCGTCGACCGGATCGGTCAATCTGCGGGTTGTCTTTCCCAATCCGAAGGGCGTTTTGCTGCCGGGCATGTTCGTCCGGGCGCTGGTGGAAGACGGGGTCAATCCAAAGGCCCTTCTGATTCCTCAGCAGGCCGTTTCACGCGATCACAAGGGGAACCCTCTCACGTTGATCGTGGATGCAGGGGGCAAGGTCCAGCAGCGGATGCTGACGCTCGATCGCGCCATCGGCGATGCCTGGCTTGTTTCATCGGGTCTTGCACCCGGCGAGCGGGTGATCGTCGAGGGGATGCAAAAGGTGAAACCCGGCGCCTCCGTGAAGGCGGTTCCTTTTGATGCCGGTAGCGAAAAGAATCGCGGGGAACGTAAAAACACGACCCTGCCGCCTAAAAAATCGAATTGACGGAGGCGTCTGATGTTATCGAAATTTTTTCTGGATCGTCCGGTCTTCGCGTGGGTCATCGCCATCGTCATGATGGCGGCGGGGGGGCTGGCGATCTACAACCTGCCCATATCCCAGTATCCCCCGATCGCCCCGCCGTCCATCGCCATCGATTCCTTTTACCCGGGGGCCTCAGCGGAGACGGTGGAAAACAGCGTCACCCAGATCATCGAGCAGAAGATGACGGGCTTTGACGACATGCTCTATCTCTCCGGCACGAGCGATTCGGCCGGGGCCTCCCGCATCGAATTGACCTTCAAGCCGGGAACCAATCCCGACCTGGCCTGGACCAAGGTGCAGAACAAGCTCCAGCTCGCCATGTCGAGCCTGCCGGAGGTGGTCCAGCGCTCCGGCGTTACCGTCAGCAAATCCACGCGGAATTACCTGGTGATTGTGGGCTTGATTTCGGAAGACGGCAGCATGGACGGCAACGACCTGCGGGACTATGCCCAATCCAACCTGGAAAAGGTGCTGGCGCGCGTCCCGGGAGTCGGCGAGGTCCAGAATTTCGGCTCTCAGTATGCCATGCGTATCTGGCTGAACCCCGACAGACTCACCGATTACCATCTGACCGTGGCGGATGTGATCCTGGCGCTCAGGACCTACAACGTGGAAGTTTCCGCCGGGCAGTTCGGCGGGGCGCCGGCGCTGAAAGGCCAGCGCCTGAACGCCTCCATCATCGTCCAGAACCTCCTCCAGACCCCGGAGGAGTTCGCCGCCATCCCCATTCGCACCAATCCGGACGGCGCCATTGTGCGCGTCAAGGATGTGGGACGGACGGAACTGGGGACCGAGTTCTACGATATCGAGGGCTTTTACAACGGCAAACCTTCCGCCGCTCTGGCCATTCGGCAGGCGCCCGGCGCCAATGCGCTGGATACTGCCAATGCCGTCAAGAAGAGACTGGAAGAGATGAGCCCATACTTTCCGCCGGGGATGAAGGTGGTCTATCCATACGACACCACCCCCTTTGTCCGGGTGGCCATCAATGAGGTGGTGAAAACCCTGTTCGCGGCGATTCTGCTGGTCTTTCTGGTCATGTGGCTGTTCATGGGCAATCTCCGGGCCACCCTGATCCCGACCATCGCGGTGCCGGTGGTCCTCCTGGGAACCTTCGCCGTGCTGGGGCTGTTCGGGTTTTCCATCAACATGCTGACCATGTTCGCCATGGTGCTGGCCATCGGGCTTTTGGTGGACGACGCCATCGTGGTGGTGGAAAACGTGGAACGAATCATGGCCGAGGAAGGGCTTTCGCCCCGGGAGGCCACCGCCAAGTCCATGGAACAGATCACCAGCGCCCTGATTGGCATCGGACTGGTGCTTGCGGCGGTGTTCGGCCCCATGGCCTTCTTCGGAGGGTCCACCGGGGTCATCTACCGCCAGTTTTCCGTGACCATCGCCGCGGCGATGCTGCTGTCGGTGGTCGTGGCCTTGATCCTGACGCCGGTGCTTTGCGCGTCGCTGCTTAAGCCGGTATCCAAGGGGCATGAGGCAGACAATGCGATCTTTTTTCTGCGCCCATTTTTTAGATGGTTTAACCACGTTTTTTTTCGCTTCAGACGCCTGTATGTGAAACTGGTCGGCCATGCGCTGGCCGGGAAACGGCGTTACCTCGCGGTTTTCGTCCTGATTGTGGCGGGACTGGGATTTCTTTTTATGAGGATGCCGACGAGCTATCTTCCCGATGAGGATCAGGGAATGCTCCTCGCCCAGATCCTCATGCCGACGGGCAGCACCCTCGAACAGACCCAGGGGGTTGCTGGTGAAGTCCAGCGCTATTTTCAGGAGAACGAAAAAGAGACGGTGGACTCCTGCATGACGATTGCCGGCATGGGCTTTTCCGGCCGGGCGCAGAACAACGGCATGGTGTTTGTCAAATTGAAGGATTGGAAGCTTCGCGACCGTAGGGATCTGCGAGCCAAAGCCGTGGCCGGCCGGGCCATGGGCGCCTTATCCCGAATCCGCAACGCCCTGGTCTTCGTCTTTCCGCCCCCCGCCGTCGTCGAACTGGGCAATGCCCGGGGGGTCGATTTCCAGTTGCAGGACCGCGGCGGCCTCGGTCACGCCGCCCTGATGAACGCCCGCAACCAGCTCCTCGGCATGGCCGCCCAGGACAAGCGGCTGGTCGCGGTTCGGCCCAACGGCATGGAGGATGTGCCCGAATACCGGATTGACGTGGACTGGGAAAAGGCGGGCGCCCTGGGGCTGCCCATCGCCTCCATTCACAACACCATCGCGGCGGCCTTCGGCAGCGCCTATGTCAACAACTTCATTCAAGGCGGACGGGTGAAGCGGGTCTATGCTCAAGCCGACGCCCCTTACCGCATGCTGCCCAAGGACCTGGAAAAACTGTATGTGCGAAATACCGCCGGGCAGATGGTCCCCTTCGCCTCGTTTGCTTCCAGCCGCTGGACGACCGGTTCCCCCCGGCTGGAGCGCTTCAACGGCTTTCCGTCCCTGAACATCTGGGGCGAGCCGGCGCCGGGGAGGAGTTCGGGAGAGGCGATGCAGGCCATGGAAGAGATCGTCTCGAAACTGCCCAAAGGGATCGGCTTTGACTGGACCGGTCTTTCCTACCAGGAGCGGATGGCCAGTTCTCAGGCGCCCCTGCTGTACGCCTTTTCCATTTTCGTGATCTTCCTGTGCCTGGCGGCGCTCTACGAGAGCTGGCCGATTCCCATCTCGATCCTGCTGGCCTTTCCTCTCGGGGCGATCGGCGGCGTCATCGCCGCGAGCGTGCGGGGGCTGCCCAATGACGTCTATTTCCAGATCGGCCTTTTGACCACCCTGGGATTGACCACCAAGAACGCCATCCTGATCGTCCAGTTCGCCAAGGCCGGACTGGAAGGGGGGATGGGGCTGATCGACGCCACGTTGGAGGGGGCGAAATTGCGTTTTCGTCCGATCATGATGACCTCTCTGGCCTTCGGTTTCGGCGTCCTGCCCCTTGCCCTGGCCACCGGCGCCGGGGCAGGGGCAGGGGCCATGAATGCCATCGGCACCGCCGTGCTCGGAGGGATGGTGACCGCCACCGTTCTGGTGGTTGTTTTTGCACCCCTCTTCTATGTGCTGATTGAAATGCTCTTCGGAAAACGGGGGGAGCGTGAAGCAGCCAAGACAAATGATGCAAATCCGTCGGGGGATCGATGATATGAATAGAAACCGGTTTCTTCTTGTGGGTGCGATCGTCACTCTTCTGGGGGGGTGCACGCTGGCCCCGGAATACACGCGGCCTGTCGCTCCCGTCCCTGCCGATTGGCCGACCGGCGCCGCTTACCAGGAAACGAACTCCGCCGCATCCACGCCGACGGCAGTGGAATTGCCGTGGCGGGAGTTCTTCACCGATGAACGCCTGCAAAAGGTCATCGAAACCGCCCTGAACAACAACCGCGATCTGCGGCTTACGGCCTTGAATGTCGAAAGGGCGCGGGCGTATTACGGCATTCAGCGGGCCGAACTTTTGCCGACGGTCCAAGCGGTCGGAAGCGGGAGCAAGGAACGCGTCCCGGCCGATCTTTCTTCCACCGGAAGCGCCATGACCGCCGAACGATACGGCGTCCATCTCGGGATCAGTTCCTGGGAAATCGATTTTTTCGGTCGTATCCGGAGCCTGAAGGATCGGGCGCTGGAAGAATACCTCGCCACGGATGAGGCCCGCCGCGGCGCACATATTTTGCTGGTGTCCACGGCAGCGCAGGCGTATCTGGCCCTGGCAGCGGATCGGGAAGCCCTCAAGCTGGTGGTCTCCACACTGGAAACGCAGGAGGCCTCCTACCGATTGATCCGGAAAAGTTATGATGTCGGGCTCGCGTCCAAATTGGATCTCCGTCGGGCGCAAAGCCAGGTGGATGCGGCTAAGGGAGACGTCGCCCGCTATACCCAACGGACGGCGCAAGATGAAAACGCCTTGAATCTTCTGGTCGGATCTCCCTTGCCGCCGGCGCTCCTGCCTGCGGAGTTGGGAAGCGTCAGCCCTCCCAAAGATATCTCTCCCGGCCTCTCCTCCGAACGGCTCCTGCGCCGACCGGACGTGCTGGCGGCGGAACATCGGCTCAAGGCGGCCAACGCCAATATCGGCGCCGCCCGTGCGGCGTTCTTTCCGCGCATCGCGCTCACGACCGCCATCGGAACCGCAAGCGCCGATCTGTCCGGACTCTTCAAATCCGGCCAGGGTACGTGGAGTTTCGCACCGCAGATCATCATGCCGATTTTCGATGCCCGCACTTGGTCGGCCTACGCTGTAACGAAAGTGGAGAGGGAAATATCCGTGGCCCAATACGAGAAGGCGATCCAGACGGCTTTCAGGGAAGTGGCCGACGCCTTGGCCGTGAGGGGCGCCGTGAACCAACAGATCGCGGCGCAACAATCGCTGGTCGACGCCGTTGCGGAAACCT
>Ga0210051_1001935_pt1 | contig 20949 bp, 23 predicted proteins | sample CryGey092014_all_FD_185464 | JGI IMG/M metagenome (GOLD analysis project Ga0210051, IMG submission 185464) | Groundwater microbial communities from aquifer - Crystal Geyser CG23_combo_of_CG06-09_8/20/14_all (SPAdes) (version 2) | ecosystem: Environmental > Aquatic > Deep subsurface > Groundwater... | reverse complement strand
GTCATGATGCTTCCCTCCTTCTTTCTTTTGATATTTGTAATAAAAATGAACTTTTTGTTTGGACATTTTTTGTATTTTTGTTATTATTATATTATATTATTATAGAATATTGTCAAGGCATATTTATCTTCTTAAATTATCTTCTTGAAACACCTCGGATATCTTTTAACGGTTTTTTAGCTAAAATTTATTAAACACGGCTAATTTCGAATTTTCCCACATAGTTCTTTCAATTTTAAAAAAAAATATGTTAAGCTAATATTAAAAAATTCTTTTCGGCCCTATCGGGCATTTAATCGGGGCAAATTTATTTTTTTATTTTTTAAATATCAAACACATGAGTAAAAAAAGTTACATTGTTATCGCAGTTATTACAATAACAATAATCATGGGGGATGTGTATAATAATTCAAACAAGAAAAGCGCAATAAGTCTGCCTGTAGGGGAAAATCCACCAAAAAAAATACTACAACTGAAAAAGTTACTGGAAAAACCGGCAACTTTGAAAATTCACAACTTCTTGAGATTGCAAAACAATATGTATTAAAAAAACCAAAGATTTATTGGCTTAGTGAAAAAAAATTTGTATCCTGGGATGATTACAAAGTATTAGGGACTGATTTTCAAAAAGTTAGTCCAGAATGGATTGTTTCTCACAAAGCTTCAATTTAATATATCGAACCAAATAAATACAAACCACCGTATGATAATTTAAACGATAAATATATGATTAGCTGGTTTTTTATTCCGGGTTGTGAAGAAAATCCAAATAGATCAGATAGTCCGAATTGGTTCAACAAAGACGGTCTTAATTGTATGGGGGGATATTCATTGAATGTTATTCTAAATTCAGATGGCACAACCAACAGAATAGACATGGATGCGGTTAATTAGAGACAAAAAAAATTCTCCGATTAAATTTTCTTAGAATATGCTATAATATAAAAAATTTCAAATTTATTATTTATAGTAAGTCTTATGCAAAATCAAGAAGAGCAAAACACTCATCTCTCCTTATTCAAAGGCAAAAATATTCGTCGCACTATTTTTCAAAAAGAATGGTGGTTTTCGGTTGTGGATATCTGTGGCGTATTAACTGATAGCCCTGACGCTGGTGCTTATTGACGAAAGTTAAAACAAAGACTAATAGCCGAAGGAAGTGAGGTCGTGACATTTTGTCACGGACTGAAATTGGAGGCTAACGATGGTAAAAAATACGAAACCGACTGTGCTAACACCGAGGGCATGTTCCGTATTATCCAGTCAATCCCCTCGCCTAAAGCAGAGCCGCTTAAACGTTGGCTTGCTAAAGTCGGTTATGAGCGCGTGCAAGAGATAGAAAACCCGGAACTAGCGACCAAACGTACAAAACTGCTATACAAACTCAAAGAATATCCCAAAGATTGGATTGAAAAACGAATGCGCGAAATCGCAATTCGCGAAGAATTGACTGATGAATGGCAAAAGCGAGGAGCGGAAAATGAAAGGGATTATGAAATTTTGACTGCCGAAATTTCGCAAGCAACTTTCGGAATAAAACCGAATGAATATAAAAAAATAAAGGGATTAAAACGTGAGAATCTCCGTGACCACATGGATGACTTTGAGCTTATCTTGACTATGCTTGGCGAAAGAACGACAACTGAAATTCATCGCACAAAAGATTCAAAAGGATTGCCACGATTAAAAGATGACGCTCGCGTTGGCAGACAAATCGCTGGCACAGCCAGAAAACAGATTGAACGACGAATTGGAAGACCAGTCGTCTCTAACAATAATTTCCTTAAAAATAAGATAATTAAAAAATTAAAAAATTAAATTTGCCCCAATTAAATCTTTCGCCTTCGGCGAAAGCCGAAAAGAATTTTTTATTACATCATATAACAACGAGTATCCGGTTGCGGCTTCGCAGAAGCCTCCACGCAAATTCGCCTAATCGGCGAACTTCGGATACTCGTAACGTTATGTGAAATTTTATTTGCCCTTAAATTTTTTTTAGATAGCCCTTTTTTGAAATTTTTTTACAAAGAAAAAACCGTTGCTTCCAATATTTTTTGGATAGCAACGGTCTAGGAATTGTCGTCGGTTGGAATTATGCCTAATCCTCTTCTTCGGACATGATATCGGCAAGATCGACACCCTCCATTGGGTCAGGCTTGCATGCTTGACTGAGACATTCAACACATCTCAGTTCGCCAAAGGGACAATTTTTTTTCATTTCCTCCGTAACGGTAACTAAAACTATAGACTTTTTCATAAAAAGAACCTCCCTTGTTGGTTTGTTGGCCGTGTCGCCAATGTAAAAATTTTTCAAAAAATTATTTTTAAGATTAGCCAAATTTGACAAAAATCAAATAAAATTATTTTTGCTAATTTTAGATAAAAAAATTTAATTGGCGACAGTACCTTGTTGTTAAAATTGAATTAGGAAATCCAGCATCAAAGTAGTATAGCAGGAAACCGACAGTCTGTCAAGGCAACGCCAAAAAATTGAAAAAGGGCTTAAATTAAGGTATTTTAAGGGCAAATAAAACATTGCCTAACACAGAATAAACGGTTAAAAAATTTTGCGCAATTATATTTCAAGGAGTGCAAAATTTCCTCACCCAAATTGCGCTGACGAAATGGCAGGTTTGATGATATAATAGAGATAAGCGATAATTAACAAATTTAATCAATAATCCACGGCACAACTTCGCATGTGCCGATATGTTAGGTGAAATAAATTTTTTAAATTCTTCCACAAAGGAGGGCTGTATGTCAAGAAAGAAAAAAACAAAAAGAGTAAAAAGAGTAAAAAAACAAACAATTCCGAGGAAAGTATTAAGAAGAATTGAGACGAAGAAAAGTCTTGCTCTTTTGAAAGGAATACCACATCGAACTATGTATTTATAATATAGCTTCTTCTAAAAAATCTTTTTAACCTTCTTTATAGAAGGTTTTTTTATGTCTTTGTATTTTTATCAATATTAAAACTTTTTCCAATTAATAATTTTTTATTTTCCATTAAGCACTTTTAAATTTTTGATAAAAAGCGGTTTTCTCTTCAAAGAAAACGGCTTATTAATACATGGTCAATTATTGCAAACTAGCTGTCGCAAGCAACTCAAATGGAATAGATTCACAAGGGACTGTTGCTAGTGCAGGACTTCCATAAGCTGATGCTTCATACATATATGCAAAACAAATATCTGTTCTCGGATCCTTAATATAGAATATTTTTTAAATTACTTCGTTGGCCACACCCGGGGAACCTGGCTCCTGAGAACATCCGACATTGAGAGAATAAAGTAGTAAAATACTACATACTGCAAAGCGCTTCAAAGAGCTTTTCATAGAATACCTCCTTTTTTGGTTTTATTAGACGCCAAAATTAGCATTCAAAGTAATATAGCAAAAACGTCCAACCTGTCAAGAGTATTATGTTTTTGTCCTGCTCTTAAAGCCGAATTTTTCAATGGCGATGGTTATTAATAATCCGACCGGCCAGATAATTTTTAAAATATAATACTGCCAAGCCGAATGCCATTTTTTGAAATATTTAAGCTGACTGTCGCGGAAATATTTTTGCTTTTTTATTATCTCCACCTGCTTAAAGCTTTGGCCGACAAAATCAATACACTCGGCCACCGGCGCATACCAAACTTCCCCACCTTTTTTATAAACCTGCCGGCAATAATCAACTTCTTCAAACCAAAGAAAATACCTCTCGTCCAATAAGCCCGCTTTTTCAATCGCCTCGCGCCTAATCATAAAAAATCCTCCTCTGATAGAATCAATTTTTTGCGCTTGGGAATAATCAAAATCTTTTCTTAAATATTTATGCAAAATATTAGGAAATAGATGAGGCAGTTTTAATGCTATGGCCGCTTGGTCCCAAAAAGCCGGAAATTGCCGAACATGATTGATGATCTTCCCGCTTTCGTCCAGTAAGCGGCAGCCAGCCACGCTGGCTTGCTTATTCTCGCGCATCCAAGCAATCATATTTTTCAAAGTATCTTCTTCCACCATCATGTCAGGATTAAGCAGTAAAATAAAATCTCCATTGGCTATTTTTATGGCCTGATTATTGGATTTAGCAAAGCCAAAATTTTTTGGATTAGCTATCAGCTTCGCTTGCGGAAATTCCTTTTCAACCATATCCACAGTTTTATCAGAAGAATTATTATCCACTACAAAAACTTTAAATTTAAACTCACCTCGGCTGTTATATAAAGCTTTTAAATTCTCTTTTAATTTTTCCTTGACATTCCAGGAAACGATTATTATTGATAAGTCCATGTTTTTATTTTCATTGCGAGCGACCCGCGGGAGCGAAGCAATCTCGGAAAAAGGTATAACTTCTGTTTTAATATTAAAGTTTTTTTCTGCTCACCGAGATTGTTTCGTCGTCCCGCCGCTCGCAAGCGACGGGACTCCTCGCAATGACAATTAGTATTTTATAATTCTCTTTCTTAATTTATATAATTTAACATACTGCCCCAATAAATATTGCTCAAAAATTAATACAAATAAAAACATTTTTAAAGCGTACCATATTATAGCCAGTTTATTTTTAAAATTCTGCGGTTTCCAATATTTAATAAAAATAATATGCTGGTTTAAAAAAGCCCAATTTTTCGCCTGCTTGCTTTTGTTTAACCTATTTAAAGCAATTTGCCAATTATTATTGCCTTTGGCGCTTATGGTCCGGTCATGATAAACAACCGCTTCGCTCACAAATTTTGATTTATAGCCGGATAAAAACAAACGGTAAGCCAAATCGCAATCCTCCTTATACATAAATATTAATTCATCAAAATATTCACTTTTTTCTCCCTCTCCTCGGCAAGGAGAGGGTTGGGGTGAGGTCTTAACTTTTTCCAAAGCGCTCAAGCGATACATAGCCGCCGCGCCGGACGGGCCTAAAATTTCTGCTTTATCAAACCGGCCATCATCTTTTTGCTCTTGCCCCAAATCTTCAAACCTTAATCCCGGTTGCAAAACAATTCCGCATGTATCAATAATTTTTGTTTTTCTATTATTGGGAAAACCCCATTTAAATATTTTGGGTGAGGCCGAACCCAGCGCGCCGTCTGCCTCCATGGCTTGAACCATTTTTTCAATTGCATCCGGCTCTAAAATCATATCGCTATTTAATGATAAATAATACTTTGCCCCGGCCGCCATCGCTTGGCTTATTATTCTATTATGGGCTCGGGCAAAGCCCAAATTTTTTCCCGCTTGCTCAATTTTTATTTCCAAATAATTTTTTTTGATAAAATCAAAACTCTCATTATCTTTATCTTCCATATCCGAATTATCTACTGCTAATATCTTATAATCTTTATATGCCTGCTTCTTCAAGCTATCTAAAAAATACGGCAAGTACTTATAAATTTCCTTGCCATATATAATAAAACCGATTATTAATTTTACTTCTTTGCCATCCATAATTATTTATTAGTTATTTTAAATATTTTTGTCATTCCTAGCATAGCCGAGGAATCCCTTTTAATAGTGATAAATTTTTTAATTAATAAATATTGTTTAGTGTGATGGATAAGGGAATCCCTGCCTACCGGCAGGCAGGTCTCCACTCCCCCTTCGGCAAGCTCATGGTTCGGTCGAGATGACAAGAAAATTATGGAATAATATTAGACATGGTTATATCACCAACTTATCCTGCAATTTATTCTTTGCCAGTATCTGCGCTTCCAGCAAGCTGTCAAAGGTGCCGGCATCCAGCCATTCCCCTTTAACCATCGCCACTGCCAATTCTCCTTTCTTTAAATAAAAATTATGGAGATCGGTAATTTCCAGCTCTCCCCGAACGCTTGGTTTTACATTTTTGGCCGCGGCCACTACCCGATTGTCATAAATATAAAGCCCGGTGATGGCATAATCTGAAATCCATTTCTTCGGTTTTTCTTCAATTTGAACCGCTTTTTTGTCTTCATTGAATTTTACTACGCCAAAACGCTCCGGATCTTTGACTTTTTTAGCGAATACTTTTCCGCCCTTTTTAAAACTCTTAATGTCTTTGGAAAAATCATCTTCAAAAATATTATCCCCCAGTATCATGCAAACATTTTCCTCGTCAATAAAATTTTCGCCGATAATAAACGCTTCCGCCAACCCCTTGGGCTTATCTTGAATTTCATAAGTAAACTTAACTCCAAACTCATGGCCGCTTCCCAGCAAATTCAAATAATCACCGGCGCATTCCGACGCCACGATAATTAATATTTCCTTAATGTCGGCCTTAATTAAAGTATTTAAGGGATAATAAATCATCGGCTTGTTATAAACCGGCAATAACTGCTTGCTGGTTACTTTGGTGCAGGGGCGCAGCCGAGTGGCTGACCCGCCTGATAAAATTATTCCGCGCATATAATTTTTGAATTATGAATAATGAATAATGAATTTTTATATTTATTCGTTATTCATAATTTATTATTCATAAATAATAAATAATCTTTTAACGCATCCTGCCAATCGCGCATTGGTTCTATCTTAGTATTAAGTAGTACTGAATATTTCGGCCTCTTGGCTGGTCTGGAAAATTTATCACCAGATACTGGATTTACTTTAATATGCAAATCTGCCATTTTAAACAATACTTTAGCGGCCTCGTACCATGTGCATGAACCGCTGTTGGTTATATGGTAAATGCCATATCCTTTATCGCTATTAATTAATTTTTTTGTGGCTCGCGCTAAATCCGGAGTATAAGTAAAACAGCTTACTTCCGCATTAACTACATTTATACTTGCCTCGTTAGAATCTTTACCGGATAATTCTGAAACTTTTTTCAGAATGATGTCAAAGAAACTCGGCTTAGCCAGTTCGCTTTTACCCTTGGAACCGAATAATTTTGAAGTTCTGATAATATACCATTTCAAGCTCTTGTGGCTTAATTCAATTATGGCTCTTTCGCCTGCAAGTTTTGTTTCTCCATATTTGTTAATCGGGGAAGGCGCGTCATCTTCTCTATATCCTTTCTTTTTCTCGCCCTTAAATACATAATCCGTGGAATAATGAATTAATAGGCAGTTATTTTCTATAGCCGCCTCTGCTAAATATCCAAGCGCTTCGCCATTTAATTTTTTTGCCTTTGAAAATTCATCTTCATCAGCTTCACATTTATCCACGGCATTATAGGCGGCGGCATTAATTATCGCCTCCGGCTTGATATCGTTTATTTTTTTAATTACCAATTCCCTGTCGGTTATATCTATTTCATCCCTGTCCCAGCTAATTACATTATTTCCATTGGCAAAGACTTTTACCAATTGCTGACCTAAATTGCCTTTGGCTCCTAATATTAATATTTTCATATTTAATAACTTTATAACTTTTTATTTTTAACTTTTAATTTTCTCCACCAATTTGTATTATTTTTATACCAATCAATTGTCTTTTTCAGCCCGGCTGTAAAATCAACCTTTGGTTCCCAGCCCAATTCCTTTCTTGCCTTCGTATAATCTATAGCATAGCGCCAATCATGCCCTTTTCTGTCTTCAACATATTCTATCATTTCTTCTCCTTTATCCATTAATTTTAATATTTTTTTTGTAATATCTATATTTACCAATTCATTGCCGCCCCCCAAACAATAGGTCTCGCCCAGACGGCCTTTTTTAATAATAGCGTCAACTCCGGCATTATGATCGTCAACATATATCCAATCGCGGATATTTTTACCATTACCGTAAACCGGAACTTTTTTTCCTTCTATTAAGTTAGTTATAAATAATGGCATTAACTTTTCCGGATATTGACACGGTCCGTAATTATTAGAACAATTGGAAATTGTAATGGGCAGCTTGTGCGTATGGAAATAAGCGCGGACAAGGTGGTCAGCAGCGGCCTTAGAGGCGCTATAAGGGCTTCTGGGATTATAAGCTGTTTTTTCATTAAAAGGTAAATCATCAGACCCCAACGCGCCGAATACTTCATCAGTAGAAATATGGTGGAATCTAATATTTCCATTCCGCCGACTGGCGGATTTAGCCGCATCAAGAAGCACCCTAGTGCCTTCCACGTTGGTTTTTATAAAATCGGCTGAATTTTTAATTGAACGGTCTACGTGCGACTCAGCCGCAAAATGGACAATTAAATCTATGCCTTTTACTATCTTATTTACTAATTTATAATCGCCAATATCGCCTTTGACAAATTTATAATTAGGGTTGCCTGCTATATCTCTTAAATTTTCCAAATTGCCGGCATAAGTTAAAACATCCAGATTGACAATTTTGTCCTCTGGATATTTATTCAGCCAATAATGGATAAAGTTGCTGCCGATAAAACCGCAACCTCCGGTTATAAGTAACTTCATAAATAAAAAATTAATTATTTGCGTGTAATATAAATATTATATTTTACTTTTCCCGTGTACGGAATCCCGCTTGGCGGTGATTATTTTTTTTGCCGTTTCTTCCGCTTCGCCGTCTCTGTATTTCCCCTGCGGCCAAAGATGGAGCCCGTCGCCTTTCTTTCTCGGTATTACATGAAAATGGATGTGGAGCACTATTTGGCCGGCAATGGGATTATTATTGGCCGTTACGTTGTAGCCAGCCACATCTAGACCGACTATTATCGCTTGACCTACTTTCTTTACCGCCATGATTACTCGGCATAATTCTTTGCCGGAAATTATTTCTAAATTTTCATAATGTTTTTTAGGAATTACCAAAGTATGACCGTAATTTACCGGCGCTATATCTAAAAATGCCAAAGTATATTCATCTTCATAAACTTTATAACTGGGAATTTCTCCGGATACAATTTTACAAAATATGCAGGACATAAAATAAATTTTTAATTTTTTTCTTGTCATCCCGGCAGGAGTTTATCAGACTATCCGAAAACTATTTTTTTTGTCATTCCCGACTTGATCGGGGATCCAGAAAGGTTTAATATTAGACAAATTATGGATTACCTGCCTGCCGTCAGGCTGGCCGCTTTCGCTCGCCTCGCTGAAGCTATAGCGAAGCGGGCGGGAATGACAGTAAAGTGCAGTTTTTGAATAGTCTGAAGTCTGAATCCAGCAGGGAAACGTGAGTATACTTTATTATCGTTTACAATTTCCGATATTTCTGCGGTTTTTCCCTGGATTCCGGGTCAAGCCCGGAATGACAATTTATTAAACTATTTTATAAGGCGAATTTCTATCCGTTTCCCATCTAATTTCATCAACATCTTCTTTTTTGTCTTTGCCTCGATATAATTCATCTGGAAAATTAACGCACCAGCCGTCTATTTTTGAAACGCATTTATAGCCGTGCACCACGCCCGGAGGCACTATTACCATGGTCGGATTGTCCTCTCCGGCTTCAATTTTTAAATATTCGCCTTTAGCCGCGCTACCCTTCCTCTTGTCCCATAAATGAAGCTCAAAATTTCCCGGTCCAGCAAAAACAAAGCAGTCGCTTTGCTTTTTATGCTCATGCGGTCCCCTAACCACTCCCGGCTTGGTAACGCTGATATAGGCCATCACCGGCTTAAAGTTAACTTCATCGCTTCTGTAAATCTCCGCCAACGAACCCCGCTTATCTTTATATCTTTCCAGTCTTTTTACCACTACTCCTTTAATCATAAAATATAAATTATAAATTCTCTTCTATTTTCCGCAAGCATTCTTCAGCCTCGCCTTCTTTATAACCGCCCTGAGGCCATCTTTCTAAACCATCGCCTTCTTTTCTGGGCACGACATGAAAATGAACATGGGCAATATGCTGATTAGCGGCGCTTTTATTGTCCAGAAAAAAACTATAGCCCTTTACGCCCAAACCAGCCATAATGGCTTTGCCGATTTTTTTGGCGGCCAGCGACATAGCGCATAGTTCATTATCAGACAAGACTTCCACGTCGGCCACATGCTTCTTGGGAACGACAATAGTATGCCCAGGGCTCATGGGCAAAATGTCTAAAAAAGCCATGACGCTATCGTCTTCGTAAACTTTATAGCTGGAAATTTTTTCCGCTATCACATCGCAAAAAATGCAATCTTCCATAAAATTAAATTTTAAAAATCAAATTTCAAATATTAAATCCATATTTTAAACTAAAAACTATTTATAAATAAAATAAAAAGCTTTTATGTTTTAATTTTGAATTTTGAGTTTTTATATTTTAGTTTATTAATTATTAATTTTTATCTTTATATCATTGATAGTTAATACTAATATACCAATAATAAGCCAAAAAATCAACACCCAGTTGATATTAATGTAAGCCAGCACCATCCCCGGTCGTAAAATTTCCATAATGACAAAACACCCTAAAGCACCGGTGAGCGAATAAAACAACTCTTTAAATATTAAATATAAATTTTTCATTTTATTTTAATTTTAATTATTATTATAATTACCTTTGTCATCCTGAACTTGATCCAGGATCCAGGAGTAGTCGCGACTTACTTATTAATTTTAGTAATAATATTTAGATGCGCCTAACCCTGGATTGCGGGTCAAGCCCGCAATGACAGGTGAAAATAATTAATCAAAATATTTTTTTTATTTTTTCAAATAATGTTTTTCCTTCCAGATTAATCCTAATTTCGCCAATTTCAATATAATCATTAATATCGTCATCGGCTTTTAAGCCGGGAATAGAAATTATAAAACTGTATTTATTGTCTTCTTGATACATTCCGATTAAATCAAATTCGGCCGTGGCGCTGTGCCAAACATCGGAACCGACGGTTATAACTTTTTTGGGAAAAATATAACTGGCGATTATGTAATTGACGCCGCTGTCATCAATATTAAAATTATTATCAACTTTTTTAAGCTGGGGATTTATCAAACCGGCTTGGCTAAAACTAAAAACTCCGTCCCCTGATAAAATTATATCATCTTGGCTTAATTTGATTTCATTCACGCCATCAAGATTATTAATACTGAATTGTTTGTAAGTTTCACTAACTCCCAATTCTTGGCTGCCGATTTTAAAAACTTGTAAGCTGGCCGGATTGGCTGTCTGGGCGTTTATTGTTTGGCTGTCCGTAAAAAGGGAAATATTTTTATTGCCGCTGTCCGCAAGCCAAATTTTATTGATAAAAGCCATTTTATTTCGACCAGTAGCAATGCTTTTGGTGATGATATCGTCATTCGCCCTTAATTCTATTTTATAAGCACCTTCCGGCAGATTGGCTAAATTAAATTTTAATTCCCTATTTTTGCCAACCTCCCCCACATCAGATACTATGCCGTCATCAGGCAAATTATAATTATCAATCAGTGTATTATTATAATATATATTTAAATTTATAGGATCAGCATCTTTATTCTTGTTTAAATCTGAAAAAATAAAATTAAAATCCAAATCCTCATCTTTGAGATAAGTATAAAATTGATACGGCCCCCGCAGGGAATAACCAATAATTTGTTTTTCCTCTGCCGATTTATAATTCGCTAGTAAATATTCTGCTTTAAAATCATAATTATAGACGGCAATCTCGCTTAAATTTTTTTCTTTATCTAAAAATTCATTAATTGAATTATACTTTTTTCCCCTTTGCAGTAATACTGTTCCGTTTCCCGCTGTCATATCCCAGCTTTGGCTCAACTTGTTTATGATATTATTTTCCAGCGGCTGTAAATAATAGCGCCAGATTGTTTTATCAGCCAAAACTCCAGCTTCAATTATAGGTAAGACGCTTTCATTTTTATAAATCATGGTTAGCCTGGCTTTATCAAATTTTCTTGGCACGCGCAGATTAAAATAAACCGGATCGCCGATAATTTTCTGTTGCCCATTTTGCATCTCCCCTACCCGTTCCAAAGGCGTTAATTTGGAAATAAAATAACTGCCCTGTTTAAAATCATAAACATAGCTGATTTTCCCGCCCGGTACCACCGCCATATAAGCCAGCCAGCCGATAACAAAGAAAAGTATTAACCATAATGCAATTCTGATTTTTATTATGTTTTTCATATTATCTTTTTTTTCATTATGAATTCACTCGTCATCCTGAATCCGCCAGCTGGCGGATGAAGGATCCCGAAATTTACGAACTGTCCGTTATTAAACGGGATTCTTCACTACGCTTCGCTTCGCTTGCTTCGTTTAGAATGACGAAAGAATGAAATGATAATTTTATTATATAATACTTTACCCATAATGAAAACAAACAATAAAAAACTTGTAATTTTAGAGGAGTATTGGTAAAATATTTATACTATTAATATAATTCATTATAATAAAGATAATTATAGTAATTTAATCCAATACTACTAGTTTTAACGCCAATAAGTACGCAGATAACTTATTATGTGAAAAATGCTTTTTTCCGGCTAATGCCTTACAATTTTCTATAACGAACAAATTTTGTTTTTTATTTTTTAAGAGGGGAAATATAGTGTTTACTCCGCTTCGCTGTGAAAACTATTTATTTATAAGGGGAAAAGGATTACAATACTATTGTTAAGAATAATTTATGGCAAAATCTTCAAATTCAAATTTAAAAAATGCGAATAAAGCGAAAAAAGACGAGTTTTATACTCAGCTTTCTGATATAGAAAGAGAGCTAAAACATTATAAAGAGCATTTTAAAAACAAAATAGTTTACTGTAATTGCGATGATCCTCGTGTGAGTAATTTCTTTCATTATTTTTCTCATAATTTTGAAAAATTCGGTCTAAAAAAATTAATTACCACTTGCTATAAAAATCAAGAGGTAAATTTATTTAGTCAAAATAATTCTGAAAAAGCAATTTATTTGGAATACAAAGGAGATAAAAATGAAAATAATGTTCCAGATATTGAAGAAATTGGGGTTAAACATTTAAAAAAAGATGGTGATTTTCGCAGTGAGGAAAGTATAGGACTTTTGAAACAAGCCTATATTATTGTGACAAACCCGCCATTTTCTTTATTTAGAGAGTATGTAGCACAACTCATGAAATATGATAAAAAATTTATAATAATCGGAAATGTAAACGCTATAACTTATAAAGAAATATTTAGATTATTTAAAGAAAATAAGATGTGGTTAGGAGCGAGTATTCATAGTGGCGATAGAGAGTTTGGGGTTCCAAAAGATTATCCATTAACTGCCGCCAGTAGCAGAATTGATGAGAATGGAAATAAATTCATTAGAGTTAAGGGGGTGCGTTGGTATACAAATTTAGATTATAAAGAAAGACATGAAGACTTGGTTCTTTATAAAAAATATTGTGGAAATGAAGATAAATATCCCAAATATGTTAATTACAACGCAATTAATATTGATGTGACAAAAGATATTCCTATGGATTATAAAGGTGCAATGGGTGTGCCAATTACTTTTATGGATAAATATAACCCCGATCAATTTGAAATAATAGCTTTAGGAATAGTGGGATCTGTTGATTTTAAATCAAATAGAAAAATGGAAATTTTAGATAAAAATGGAAAACCGACTGGCAAATTTACTTTTAATGCCAAGGGCACACTTTATCGTTTATATGATCCAAAATTAGATAAAAAATCGCCGTCATTTAAAGATGTGGTAACTGGCGAATTATATTCAAGTATTTACGCACGAATTATTATAAAAAATAAGAAAGTTAATAAATAAAATTATGAAAATAGAACTCAAAAAAATTACAGTCCGTGAATTAACTAACGGCTTTGAAGATAACGACGAAAACGGCGTTGTGGGTTATGGTAAAAAACTTGATATTCGTCCGCCCTATCAAAGAGAATTTATTTATAAAGACAAACAAAGAGACGCCGTTATTGATACTATTACAAAAAACTTTCCTTTGAATGTGATGTATTGGGCAGTTCGTGAAGACGGAAATTTTGAAGTAATAGACGGACAACAAAGAACAATCTCGGCTTGCCAATATGTTAATGGCGATTTTTCAGTGGACGGATTAGCTTTCCATAATTTAACAAATGATAAAAAAGAACAAATTTTAAACTATGAATTGACGATATATTTCTGCTCTGGTGCTGATAGCGAAAAATTGGAATGGTTTAAAATAATTAATATCGCAGGGGAAAGATTAACAGATCAAGAGTTAAGAAATGCGGTTTATTCAGGTTCGTGGGTTTCTGACGCAAAACGGTATTTTAGTAAAAATGGTTGTGCCGCTTACGGAATCGGTAGTGATTATCTAAATGGTTCACCGATTCGGCAAGAATATTTAGAAACTGCTATCAACTGGATTTCTAAAGGTAAAATTGAAGATTACATGTCAAAGCACCAACACGATCAAAATGCAAGTGCTTTGTGGAGATATTTTCAAGATGTAATGACTTGGGTAAGCACAACTTTTACTAAAAAAAGAAGGTTTATGAAAGGGGTTGAATGGGGTACGCTTTATAATACTTATAAAGATGAAAAATATAATACGAAAGAAATTGAAAAAGAAACAGAAAGATTAATACTTGACGATGATGTAACAAAAAAGAGCGGTATTTATCCATATATTTTAACTCGTAATGAAAAATATCTTTCTATCCGTGCATTTTCTGACGCCACAAAACAAAAGGTTTATGAGAAACAAAAAGGCGTTTGTGTAGTATGTAAAGAAAAATTTGAAATAGAAGAAATGGAAGCAGATCATATAACCCCTTGGCACGAGGGCGGAAAAACAATAGAAAAAAATTGTCAGTTATCATGTAAGGAATGTAATAGAAGAAAATCTGGAAAATAAAATTATGAGAATATTATGTCACAAGTATTAGCAACAATAACGAATATATTTTATGATTTAGGATCTTTGATAAATCCTATTTTAATAAATCTTGACCCCGCACTTTTTCAAAGCGTTATTTTAGGAATTTTAATGATTTTGATTTTTGTCGGCGAGCAAATATTTACAGAAGCAAAAACTCAAAAAGGTCGTGGTGAATTTTCTAAAATGGTTATCTTTTATGAAATTTTAAATATCGTTTATATTCCAGTTCTCGCAATTTTTGCTCTAACATTGTTTGCGTTTTTCAAAGATGATTTAAATAGTAACCGCATAGATACATCGTTCAAGGCTTTATCTTTTGCATTTCTTTTGATTTTTGTGTTTTTTCTCTTGCGTCCCATTTTCAAATTTCAAGAATTTTTTCGGGGCAAGCGTCATAAATTTGAAATTTCTTTCTTGAAAAATTTAGGCTTTTCTAAAATTTTAAAGTTTAGGAATAAAGTAAAAGCCAAAAAAATGGTGCGAGCATGGAATTCTTTTTGGTCCGAAAAATCAGAATTTAACGAAAGAGATTTTACAAAAATTTTTATATCCCATATTGACGACGCTATAAAATATAGAGAATTGGAACTTGCGATTCAACTTTCACAAACTTATGTAAATAATATTGAGAAGCGAGATCGTTTTTCGATCGGCTACGAAATTTTGCCGAAAGTGCTTGAATGGAACGAAAAACTTTGGGTTGGAGAGAAACTTTGGTTAAAAAGTTATGACACTGAAAAGAAAATTCAAAATTTTATTTCACAAAAACATTTCCCAACTTTTAGATCGTGGGCGTTGAAAATATATAAAAAGACTAATTCAAAAAAGGATCGTTTTTGGAACTGGCACTATTTTGGCAGAGAATTTTTCAAGGCGATAATTACAGCACTGCTTAAAGACGGCCATGGTCCATACCAACTTTTTTCAGCATTCAAAAAACATGTTGATGAAAGCATAGAAAAATTGAATAAAATTAAGGACGAAAAAGAAAAACAGAAATATAACCGTTATATCACAGGACTTTTTGCAAGTTTTTGCCCAACATTTTTTAGTGAAATAGATAGCGCACCTTCCAATTATGAAATTTGGGAGCATAATTTTCCTAAAGAATGGAAAGTATCAATGGCAAATATAAAGAGTGAAATTCCTGGCGTTATCTTGCATGAGTTTTTGCAATGGTCGCGGGATCGTATTTTCAAAAAAGAAAATGAAGAAAATTTTGATAAAGATTTGACTAAGGTAATAAACGGAATTTTTCCAAATGTGCATTCATCATTATTTACAGCATTTTTAATGTTGTTTTTCTCGACGGAAGTGAAATATGCAGTAGAAAAAGAGCCAAATTTCTATATAATGGGAACAAGTGTGTCGTGGACTGGCTCTGCCGAAGAAAGTAAAGAAGATATGGATAAAAGACTTGCTAAAATGATGAATGCAAAAGCTGAATCCCAAAAAGAAAAAACTATTAATATTATTCTTAATCCTAATTTTTTCCCGCGCTACTGGGACAAGTTAAAAATAACTTTGGATGATGCTAATAAAGACGAATGGGAAAAAGCTGATAATACAAAGAAAAAATCAATGTTGAAAACAGCACGAAGAGAAAAATTGGAAAAAATACAAACGGAAATTGAAAGTGATGAAGTTAAAAAAATGTGCAAAGATGATGAGCGAAAAGAGTTATACAGAAAAAATCTTTTGGAATTAGTAAAATTGCTAGTTGCAGAAATAAATAACTAACCCCACCCACCATCCTTTGAATTTGTAGCCCAGCAAAAAAATCTGGCGAAGTCCAAATAAAAGGCAAAAATTCCATCCCCTTAAACCCCTTCCTTTTTGCCTTTTATTTGAAGAGAATAAGGAGTTTTGGATTTTGGGCATTCACCCCTAACTCCTCTGCCCTTTGCCCTAAACAGAATAAACAAAATTTAATTCTTTTTTTAGCTAAGTTACAGTCCTCTGCGGAGGACTGTAACGATGTTGAAAAGGGAGAAAAAGATATAAATCCCCCTAACCCCCTTTACACAAAGGGGGCAGAAAAAAATCCCCCTAACCCCCTTTACACAAAGGGGGTAATAACGAAATCTCCTCAACTTTCTAAGATGGGGGCAGGAAACAAAAGTCCCCCTTGTATAAGGGGGATTAAGGGGGTTTAAAGAACATGAATAATAATTTATACACAAACAAATACCATTACGCGTATAGAAAGGATTTAAGAAACAAATCAAGGGAATTGCGGAATAATATGACTCTGGCTGAAAAGAAATTGTGGTATGATTATTTGCGCCGGCATAAATATAGATTTTTAAGGCAAAAGCCGATTGGAAATTATATTGTTGATTTTTTTATTGCCCCAAACTGAAATTAGCGATTGAGGTGGATGGCACAACCCATTTGGATGAAAATGAAAATATAATTAAATATGATAAAATTCGCTCAAAAGAATTGAAGAAAATAGGCATCAAGGTGCTAAGGTTTTGGAACGATGATGTTTTGAATGGTTTGGAAACGGTTTGCGGGATAATCAATGATTATTTGGAAGAAATATAAATCCCCCCAGCCCCCCTTTATGCAAAGGGGGCTTAAAAATAAATCCCCCTCCGCCTCGGCAAGCCGAAGACGAGACGGGCTACCCCCCCCTTTATGCAAAGGGGGCTAAAACGAAATCCACCTCCGCCTCTGCAAGCCGAAGGCGAGACGGGCTACCCCCCTTTACGCAAAAGGGGCATAAATAAATCCCCCTAACCCTCGCCTCGCTAAAGCTATGGCGAAGCGGGTCTTTACGCAAAGGGGGCGATATAGAAAATATGATAAGAAAAAAATTGAAAAATTTAGAGTGGAAAAAAAGGTATGGCTATATTAAAAATATCATTTTTGATGAAAAAAAACTTAATCAGAAAGGGGCCAGGTTCCAAATTATTAAATTCCCGGCTAAGACAAAAATAGATTTTCATTTCCATAAAAGAGTATATGAAACCTTTTATATCAGAAGCGGACAAGGAATTTTTTACTTTAATAATAAAAAAATATATCGGCCGCAAAGACGATATTTTCCTCTGTCAGCCGAACGATATCCATAGTATAATTAACAATTCCTCCAAAGAACTGGTAATTTTGGTGTTTAAAACCAATGAAGATCCTGAAGATTTGCATTGGCTTGATAAAAAATAATAAATTAAGTAGTAAGGAGAGAGAATATATTAGTGGATAAAGCGTGGAAAAGAACGGCTTGATAAAATTAAATTGATAAGGTAATATTAATCCATGCTAGAATCCAATTTAGGAAAAATGCCACCGCAAAATATAGAGGCCGAAGAATCGCTTTTGGGCTCTATTTTAATTGATAAAGACGCTATTATCAGAGTAGCCGACGCGGTCATGGAAAATGATTTCTATAAAGACAGCCACCGTATAATATTTGAAACCATCAAAGATTTATATGCCCGCCATGAGCCGATTGATATTTTAAGCTTGACTAACCGGCTGGATGAAAAAAACAAGCTGGAAGCTGTTGGCGGACGCGCTTATCTAGCCAAGCTTTCCAATATGGTGGCTACTTCTTCGCACGCGGTCAATTACGCCAATATTGTCCAAAGAAAAGCCACGCTTCGGCGCCTGCTTTCGGCCGCGGCGGAAATATCGGAAATCGGATACCGGGAAGAAGAAGATATAGAAAAATTATTAGATGAATCCGAGCAGAAACTTTTCGGAGTGTCTCAAAAATACCTGAAAAACGTCTTTATGCCGATTGACAACCTATTGGCCGAAGCTTTTGACCGGATTGATGAACTGCACAAACAATCAGGAAAACTGCGGGGATTGTCCACCGGCTATGCCGACTTGGATAATCTCCTGGCCGGCCTGCAAAAATCAGATCTGATAATTTTAGCGGCCAGGCCGAGCGTGGGAAAAACTTCTTTAGCCCTGGATATTGCCCGCCAGGCGGCCATTAAAAGTAAAGAGGCGGTGGGAATATTTTCTTTGGAAATGAGCAAAGAACAATTGGTTGACCGCATGCTTTGCGCCCAAGCCGGCGTTTCTCTTTGGAAAATGCGCACCGGCAAATTATCCGACCGCGAAGAAGACAATGATTTTTCCAATATTGGCACGGCTATGGGCCAGCTTTCCGAAGCGCCTATTTTTATAGATGACTCGGCCAATTCTACTATTATGGAAATAAGAACTAAGGCCAGGCGCCTGCAAATGGAGCAGAATTTAGGCCTTTTGGTAGTTGACTATCTGCAATTGATGGAAGGCCGGGGCAAATACGGCGATAACCGCGTGCAGGAAGTATCGGAAATTACCCGCGGCTTAAAAGGCATCGCTCGGGAATTAAATGTGCCGGTGCTCGCCTTATCCCAGCTTTCCCGCGTTGTGGAGCAATCCAAGCCGGCCATACCGAAACTGTCCCATTTGCGCGAGTCCGGCTCTATTGAACAGGACGCCGATGTGGTTATGTTTATCTACCGCAAAGCTTCCGACCGAGGCTATAACCGGGATGACTTATCGGAAGAAGAAAAAAACACCGCCGAAATACATATTGAAAAACACCGGAACGGCCCGACCGGAAAAGTCAAATTATTTTTTGATGAAAATTCTGTCAGTTTTAAAAATCTGGCTAAATCCAACCTGAAAGCGCCGCCGGAATTTTAATCATATAACACAAAACTTGAAACAAATTAAAATTTAAATAAAAAATCATGTTGCATGTTATATGTTGCATGTTTAAAAAATTAATATGTTCAACAAACTAAAACACTTAAAAGATCTGCGCAACAAGGCCAAAGCCATCCAAAACACTTTAGCTTTGGAATCCACTACTGTCGCTAAGGGCGGAGTTAATATTACCATGAATGGCAATATGGAAATCACCGCTATTACCATTAATCCTGATTTGGCCATAGCCAGTTTGGAAGGAATTTTAAAGGATATAATAAATGACACCATTAAAAAAACGCAAAAGTTAATGGCTCAAAAAATGCAGGAAATGGGCGGATTGCCTAATTTTTAAATTTATAATTTAAAAATTAAAAAATTATAATGAACTATCCTCCGGCTATCCAAAAATTAATAGACCAATTCGCGAAATTGCCTACCGTCGGGCCTAAAACCGCGGAGCGGTATGTTTTTTATTTATTAAAACAGCCGAAGGAAATAATAAATAACTTTGCTAAAAATTTATCTGTCTTAACGGATAAAATAACGATATGCAAAAATTGCTATGCCTATACCCAAACCAGCCCTTGCCCGATTTGCTCTTCGGACAAGCGGAATAAAAATTTGCTGTGCGTAGTGGCCGACTACCGCAACATGATAACCATAGAATCAACCGGACAATATAACGGATATTATCATGTCTTAGGCGGACATTTGAACGCTATAAAAGGAATTAAGCCGGAAAATTTAAATATTAATACCTTGATTAAAAAAGCTAAAAACGAAAAATACAAAGAAATAATTCTTGCCTTAAGCCCGAATATGGAAGGAGAAACAACAGCTTTGTATCTGGTAAAAATATTAAAGCCGTATAAATTAAAAATTACCCGCTTGGCGAAAGGCCTGCCGGTCGGGGCGGATTTGGAATATGCTGATGAAATAACCCTGACTAACGCTTTAAAATATAGAAATGAATTATAAGCTTATTTAGCGCTTTAATATTAAATAATATCAACACTAATCGCAAACCATCAAAAAAACCGCCTTCAAAATGAATGCGGTTTTTTGTATTTCATAACAATAAAACATTGTTGTTTAAAATTTAAGCAATACCGGTAATTTTTATCTGGGAATAATGCTGGCGGTGGCCAATGTTTCTTTTATATCTGGTTTTACTTTTATATTTAATAACATGAACTTTTTTTCCTTGGCCATGCGCCAATATTTTGCCTTCTACTTTATTTCCCAATGAAGGCTTGCCAATACTTACTTCCCGGGCGTCAGCCGACGCTATTAATAAAGTATCAAATTTAACCTTGGAACCGTCATTGGCCGGCAACTTTTCTATTTTTATTATATCGCCGATTTTAACTTTGTATTGTTTTCCGCCAGTTTTAATGACTGCCATTTTAGACATAAAAAAAATATTAATTAAAAATAAAAACCGCAATGCTCGCGGTATTATTATTATACTCAAAACTAAAAAAAAGTCAATACATTGTACAAGATGAGTACATCGGTAACACTTTTGAGAATTCCAGGGGTGTTTGATAATTTAAAGATTGGTGCGGTCTTTTAAAATTGTATTCAATGAGCCATTCCGTCAGATTATGGTTAAATTGATCTTGGTTAA
>Ga0210051_1001930_pt1 | contig 20977 bp, 16 predicted proteins | sample CryGey092014_all_FD_185464 | JGI IMG/M metagenome (GOLD analysis project Ga0210051, IMG submission 185464) | Groundwater microbial communities from aquifer - Crystal Geyser CG23_combo_of_CG06-09_8/20/14_all (SPAdes) (version 2) | ecosystem: Environmental > Aquatic > Deep subsurface > Groundwater... | reverse complement strand
GGGCCCAAGGAGAATCTCGCCTTTTCTGGCGCCTAAGATGATAGTCAATATGGTTGCCGGAGAAATCGCCATAAAATTCGGTCTCCATGGTCACAATTTCAGCATTGTTTCCGCCTGCGCCTCATCAAATCACGCTCTCGGCACGGCTTTGCGCACCATACAATACGGCGACGCCGATGTCATACTTTCCGGCGGCGCGGAAGCCGCGATAACGCCTCTGGGCCACGGGAGTTTCTGCGCTCTGAAAGCCCTCTCAACAAGGAATGATGATCCGAAGACGGCCTCGCGGCCTTTTGACAGGGACAGGGACGGCTTTGTCATGGCCGAGGGCGCGGGAATAATCGTGCTTGAAGAACTGGAACACGCCCGGAAGAGGGGCGCGCGCATATACGCGGAACTGGCGGGTTTCGGCGCCACGGATGACGCCTACCACATAACGGCTCCGGCACCCGGAGGTGACCCTTCGGCAAAAGCCATGGAATTCTGCATCAGAGACGCGGGGCTTTCTACCGAGGATATAAATTACATCAACGCCCACGGCACTTCAACGGCTTTCAACGACAAAGGCGAGACCGCCGCGATTAAGAAAGTGTTCGGTGAGCGCGCTTATAAAATACCGGTTAATTCAACCAAATCCATGACGGGGCATATGCTGGGCGCCGCCTCGGCCAATGAGTTGACGGCCACGCTTCTTCAGATGAAAAACGGCAAGCTCCACGCCACTATAAATCAGTTCAACGCCGACCCTGAATGTGACCTGGACTATGTGCCGAACAAGCCCAGGGACTATCAGATAACAGCGGCGATATCCAACTCACTGGGTTTCGGCGGACACAACGCCACGATCTGCGTTAAGGCTCTGTAAAGTGATGAAAAAGGGCAAGATAGGCGTTGTGGGGGCGGGCCTCATAGGCGGCTCTATAGCCGCCCATGCCGTGAAAAAAAAGAAAGAGGTCATCTGTTTCGGCAGAAATCCTTTGCGGCTTAAAAAGGCCCTGCGTTCAGGCATATGCACGGAAGTCACAACGGATCTGGCGCGCGCCGGCGAGTGCGGCATCATATTCCTCTCAACGCCTGTGGATACCATCATAGGCCTCGGTAAAAAAATAATACCTTTTATGAGCAAAGGCGCCGTGCTCACTGATGTAGGGAGTGTCAAAGCTGAGATATGCGCGTCTCTCTTTCCAGAGGCAAAAAAAAGAGACATCCTGTTCTGCGGGGCTCATCCCATGGCCGGAAGCGAAAAGACGGGTTTTGAAAACGCCTCGGCGGATCTTTTCCGCGACACGGTCGTTTTTGTCGCGAAGGGCGGGAATTCTTCATCCCGCGGCGGAAAGATTGTCCGGGAATTCTGGGCCGGCGCCGGCGCCGAATGTGTCAGCATAGAACCGGAAAAGCATGACGAGTTTGCCTCTCTGACAAGTCATCTGCCGCACCTTATAGCTTTTAGTTTCGCGGAATCCTTCTGCCGTTTTGAAAAAAAACACCGCTCTGTGAGAGACGCCGCCGCGGGGAGTTTTGAAAATATCACCAGAATAGCCGCCAGCAGCCCGTTTTTGTGGAGCGCTGTTTTCGCGCAGAACAGAAAAAATATTATCCGTCGCGCAAAGGATTTCAGAAAGAGCCTGGACGCGATGATACTGTCTCTTGAAAAAAAAGAATCAACCCTGAACACGCTCAAAAGGATAAATCGAAGTTATGAAAGCTATGCTGATCAAGCCTGCAAAAAAAATAAGCGGAACCGTTAGAATACCGCCGGATAAGTCAATATCACACCGCGCGGCGATGCTCGCGTCGGGCGCCGTGGGAACGAGTGTCATAGAAAATTTTCTTTTGAGCGCCGATTGCAAATCCACCCTCTCGGCCGTCAAGGCTTTCGGCGCGGGCGTGAAGAGAAAGGGTTCCACCGTAACAGTCAGCGGCGCAAAATTTTCTTCTCCGGCCAAAGCCGTTGATTGCGGAAATTCCGGCACTACCGTGAGGCTGCTGGCGGGATTCGCCGCGGGAAGGGGCGTGAAAGCCGTTTTTACGGGGGATGAATCGCTCTCGCAAAGGCCAATGAAAAGAGTGACGGAACCGCTTAAACTGATGGGCGCTTCCATCACATGCAAGAACGGGCGTTTGCCGATGAAATTAAAAAACGCGCCTCTCCACGGAATCAATTACACGATGCCCGTCGCTTCCGCGCAGGTGAAATCCGCTTTGCTTCTGGCCGCTCTCGGCGCTTCCGACGAGATGAGAATAAATGAAAAAATAATCTCGCGTGATCACAGCGAACGGATGCTGCCGATGTTCGGCGTGAAAATATCATCATCCGCGGGAAAAATAAGGATGAAATGCGGACAGAAACTCAAAGCCTGCAGAATAAAAGTGCCGGGAGACATATCCTCGGCCGCTTTTTTTATATGCGCCGCGGCTCTCCTCAAAAGCCGACTGAAGATAAAAGATGTCGGCATTAATCCCACGCGCACCGGTTTTCTGCGGGCGCTCAAAAAAATGGGCCTGAAATATGTTTTGAGCAATAAAAGATTGTTCGGCAAGGAGCCCGTAGCGGATATTGTGATTATGCCCGGCTCTCTGAAAGGGGCCGTCTTTTCGGCGAAAGACATGCCTTCAATGATAGACGAGGTGCCGCTTCTGGCTCTGTGCGCCACCCAAGCGGAGGGAATGACCGTTATAAGCGGAGCGGGCGAGCTTGCGGTCAAGGAATGCGACAGGCTGGAGGCCACATATTCTCAACTGTTGAAAATGGGAGCTGATATAAAAAAGAGGCCGGACGGTTTTATTATACGCGGGCCCGTTAAGCTGAAGGGCGCGGCTCTATCGGGATTTGCCGATCACCGCATCATCATGATGCTGGCGGTGGCGGCTCTTGCCGCCGGGGGGAAAAGCGTTATAGATGACACGAAAGGCGTGGGAATATCTTTTCCCGGATTTTTTAAGGAATTACAGGGACGGTGCAGGCAGCAATAAAGGAGAGGAAATGAAAGTGATAACAATTGACGGTCCTGCCGGAGCGGGGAAGAGCACCATAGCGAAAATAGCGGCCGCGAAACTCGGCTTCACCTATATAGACACGGGAGCGATGTACAGAGCTATCACATACAAGGTCCTGAAAAACGGCTGTGATCTTGCGGACAGCGCGAAGATTATCGCTCTCGCGGGGCGGTCCGAAATACGGCTTGATAACGGAAAGATATTTTTAGACGGCGAGGATGTGTCGGAGAAGATCCGCACGAGGCAGGTGACCAACAGGACTTCAATTATAGCGGCTATGGGGGAAGTGCGGAAAATCCTCCGTGATAAACAGAGGAGTTTCGCCAAAATTCAGAACCTGGTCATGGAAGGCCGTGACATAGGCTCCGTGGTATTTCCCGACGCCGAATACAAATTTTATCTTGACGCCAGCATCAGCGAGCGGGCCCGGCGGCGCTATGCGGAACTGCGCGCCAAGGGCTCTGATGTCAAAATGGAAGAGATCGTCAAGGACATCAACGAACGCGACAATCTTGACCTTAACAGGGGGCTATGCCCTCTCGTAATACCGAAAGGGGCTTTCGTCATAGATTCCACAAACAAGACCATTGAGGAAGTGGCTGACATAATTGTGACGCATGCGGGAAAATAACATTGTCTATCATGCCGGAAGAATAATTTTTACAATATTCGTGCGCGTTCTTTTCAGAGGAAGCATAACGGGTTCCATGCCGAGAGGCGGCGCCGTTATCTGCTCTAATCATCTCTCCAATCTTGACCCGCCGGTCATAGGCGCGATATCCCTGAAACCGATACATTTTATGGCGAAAAAGGAGCTTTTTGAAAATCCGCTGTTCAGAGCATTGATCAATGCTCTGAACGCTTTTCCGGTGAACCGGGATTTTTTTGACAGCAAGGCCTTCCGGCGGGCGATAGCGCTGGCGGAAAGCGGGAAGAACATCGCCGTTTTTCCCGAGGGCACGCGCAATAAGAGCGGCACTGATAAGCTCGGCGATATCAAAAGAGGCATGTCATATCTGATATACCACACAAGCGTGCCGGTTATACCGCTGTTCCTCTCCGGCACCAATAGATGGAAAACGCTGGGTAGAATAAAGATCAGGATAGGGGATGCCATTGATCTGCCGGAAAGGCGGCTGCCTTACACGAGAGAAATATCTGAAAGCATCCGCGTAAAAATTAAAAATGGTCTTGAAAAAACAGCATCAGGCGCCTAAGGATGTGACGATAGCCGGCTGCGCCGGCTTCTGCGGGGGTGTGGCGATTGCCGTGAAGGGCGCCGAAAAGATCCTCGCTGAAAATGAAGTCTTCTGTATAGGGGATATCATACACAACTCTTTTGTCATTGACGCGCTGAAAAAGAAAGGTTTGAAAACCGTTTCTTCCCCGAAGGATATTCCGCCGGGCGCGCACATGATAATAAGGGCTCACGGTTTGCCTCTTGAAGAAATAGCATCTCTCAAAAAGAAGTGCTGCGTCATACATGATTTTACCTGCCCCATACTCAAAAAAATACACAGAGACATAACACAACTGAAACGAAAAGGTTATGAAATAGCCATAGTCGGCAACCCTCTCCACGCGGAAGTGAAGGCCTTTGTCTCCCGCTCCGGAGATAAAGTTTCCGTCGTGGCAAAAGCTCACGATGCGGAAGCGCTTCCTTATGCCGCCCGCCGGGCCATTATATGCCAGAGCACTATAAGCGACGAGCTTTTTGTGGGACTGGCCGCGAAGGCCATCAGCCGAAGCGCCCGGACGCTGGTGATTGACACCATCTGCAGCGAGGCCAAAAAAAGACGGAAAGAAGCCAAAGCGCTTGCAAAAAAGTCAAAAATGGTTATAATAGTCGGTGACAGTAAGAGCAGTAACACAATGATCCTGTCGGATATTGTCGGAAAGCACTGTGCTGTCGCGCTAATTTCATCAGCGGATGAAATTAAGAAAAATAAAATCAGATATCCGCTCGCTATCGTGTCGGGAGCTTCCTCCCCGCGCGGGCTTGTTTTGGATATCGCCAGGAAGGTGTGTTGAATGAGTGAAATAAAAAATTTGATGGATGATGCCGTGTCTGCGATGCCGGCGCTGGAAAGAGGCAGTATCGTTAAAGGTACGGTGATTGATGTTTCTCTGGACATGGGTGTTCTCATGGACATAGGCGCGAAAGTGGAGGGGGTGCTTCCCCATTCGGAAATCCCCGCCATCGGCGGAGTTTCCGTAGGGCAGGGCATAGAGGTGTATATATGCGACATGTCCGGAACAGACGGTCACCCCACTTTGTCATGGGCTAAAGCGCAGAAGTACAAAGAAGTGCATGAGCTGGCGAAAGCCTTTGAGTCCGGAGAAGTGATAGAGGCCGTGATAACGGAAAAGATAAAAGGCGGCGTCAAAGCCACGGTCAAGGGCATTACCGCCTTCATGCCGAATTCCCAGATAGGTTATCCGCCTGTCAAGAATATCGCCGAAACCATAGGCCAGACGGTGCCGGTCAAGATAAAAAAATTCAACCAGAAAAAAAACGACATTGTGATATCGTGGCGTGATGTTGTCGAGGAAGATTATAAAAAGAACCAGGAAAAGTTCTGGGATGATGTGCGCGAAGGCGAAGTGCGCGAAGGCACCGTAAAAGGAATAACGAAATTCGGGGCTTTCGTTGACATAGGCGGTTTTGAAGGGCTGCTCCACATAAAGGACATCTCGTGGGGAAGGACAGAGAATGTCGCCGACGAGCTGCGGATAGGTCAGAAGATTAATGTGAAGGTGACCAAACTCAACAAAACGAAGAACAGGGTGTCGCTCAGCCTCAAGGAGACCACGCCTCATCCCTGGGACGATGTAAACGACAAATACAGTGTCGGCAGCATACACAAGGGTATTGTCAAAGGCATCCTTGAATACGGCGCTTTCGTGGAACTGGCTCCGGGCCTTGAAGGCCTGCTGCATGTCAGCGAGATCTCATGGGCGAAGAACAGCAAGCCCTCTGAGCTTCTGACGCGCGGCCAGGAAGTGGAAGTGATGGTGCTCAGCATTGACAGCGACGCGAAAAGAATATCGCTGAGCCTGAAAAATACCCAGGAAAATCCGTGGCTCGCTTACGCTCAGAAACATTCCGTAGGCGATGTGCTGGATTGCGCGGTGACTCACATAGTGAAGAACGGCATGACCGTGTCTGTCGGCGACGGCCTTGAGGGATTCATTCTCCTGAAGGATTTCTCATGGAAAAAGAGAGTGGCTTCCGCCTCGGACATGTTCAGCGAGGGTTCAGAGCTGAAGGCTAAAATCCTTGAGATCATCCCCGACGAACAGAAAATATATCTCGGCATCAAACAGCTGGAGGACAATCCTTTCAAGGATTATTCAAGCGGCAATGTCGTAACAGGCGTTGTGACCGGCACCACAAAAGACCGGATACTTGTGGACCTGAAAGACGGCGTGAAAGGCTTTGTGCACATCTCACAGGTCGCTGACGAGAAAACGGAAAATCTTGACGATTTCACCCCCGGCGTGAAAGTGACGGGCGTGATTGTGAAGGTGAACGAAAACACCGGGCAGGTGGAAATAAGCATCAGAGAAATGGAAAAACAGCAGGAACATGAAACGATGCGGCAGTATTATTCCACCGAATCCACGGGCTTCAGCATAGGCGACATACTGAAAAAAGAATGAACACGCCAGGGACGGCGGGTTCAGAAGCCGTGCCTGGGACGGCGGACAAAGACGGCCGCCCCATGCGGATCCTCCCCGGCGGACGGGGCGCTTCGCAAGGCTCAGCCGCGGGCAGCGGAGTATTTCCCCTTTTTGTAAAAGGGGTGGCTCGCCCTTGGCGAGACGGGGTATTTTCTTTCGTTCCCCTTTTTGTAAAAGGGGTGGCTCGCCCTTGGCGAGACGGGGTATTTTCTTTCGTTCCCCTTTTTGTAAAAGGGGTGGCTCGCCCTTGGCGAGACGGGGTATTTTCTTTCGTTCCCCTTTTTGTAAAAGGGGTGGCTCGCCCTTGGCGAGACGGGGTATTTTCTTTCGTTCCCCTTTTTGTAAAAGGGGTGGCTCGCCCTTGGCGAGACGGGGTATTTTCTTTCGTTCCCCTTTTTGTAAAAGGGGTGGCTCGCCCTTGGCGAGACGGGGTATTTCCCAGCAGGGCAAAAGTCCCCTGTTTCGCTTTAATACTTTTTTTCACGGCGTTTTCCGCCCTTTTTGCGGGCGGAGCCTTCGCCGCGGCTTTCGGAAAAAATCAGCTATACACAAAAACTTTTGACTGGCAGACATGCGAGACGGATAATTTTAAAATTTATTTTTACCCCGAGCTGAGCGCCAGGGTGGATAACATCGCCCTGGATATAGAGTCCGCCGCCCGGGAGATTTCTGATTTTATGGGTGCGCGTCACAAAAATAAAGCTCATCTCCTCCTTTTTGAAACGCATCCGGATTTTCAGTCCAACAGGCTGTATCCGGCGGGATGGGGCACGGGGGGCTTTTCCGAGCCCATGAAAAACAGACTTGTCATGCCCTTTTACACATCACCCCGCGAAATGCGGCACATCATAAGGCACGAATACACGCACATAAACAGTTTTGACATATTCTACGGCGGTTTCTGGCGGAGCTTATCTCTTGTCCGGACAATGCTCTATCCCATACCCCTCTGGATGCAGGAGGGGCTGGCGGAATTCTGCTCCGATATATGGGACGGCGAGGATGCCGCCGCGCTCAGGGATATTTATTTAAACGGCCTGCTGCTCAGGGCGGATGACATGATATCCTTCTCTCATCTTGAGGGATACAGGGTTTATCTGGCTTACAAGCAGTCGCACAAGATGATGATTTTTATCGCCGAAAAATACGGCGAAAAAAAGGTGCCGGAACTCATCCGCCAGTTCCCTAATGTATGGGAACAGAACATAGCGCTCAAAAAAGCGCTGAACATGAACGCGAAGGAGTTTGACCTTAAATTCGCGGCTTATCTGGACGATATTTACAAAGATGTGTGCGCAAGCCGCAATTCTCCGGATGTTATAGCAGAGCCCATGTCCGCTGAATTCAGTTTTTACCGCTCGCGCGCGCCTCTGCTGACAGAGCATGGCGAATTCTTTATAAGCGACGGATACGGATATGACGAGCCGATAATGAGGAAAAACGGAAAGCTCCGGAGATTCCTCAAAAAAAACTATTTTGACAGGATAGCTCCGGCTTTGGCATACTCCGACGGAGAACTGATATTCTACGCGTGGAAGAACGCTAAACCCTATATCGTCCGCTATGGCCTTGATGGGCGTAAAAAGGGGAAAATGCGCTTGATAAGCGCTCCTTTCGCGGATGTGCGGCAGATTGAGACAGCGCCGGGCGGGGGCTTGCTTTTTGCCGCCGATATGAACTGTCGCAGCGATATATTTCTCTGGGAAGACGGCAATATAACAAATCTGACAGATGACGCGGATTATGAGGATTCTTTCGCTTTTGACGCACCCCGCCAGATGATAATCTATTCCTGTGAAAGAAATGAGCAGCTGGACCTGAGGGAGCTCCAAATAGCGTCGGGAGAAAAGAGATGGCTGACTTCAACGAAGCACGATGAGCGCCGGCCGGTCATATCGGAAGAAGGCCTTTTTTTTATAAGCGGGAAGGGCGGCTTTGACGATATCTATGTATTGGGGACGGTTCCTATTACAGCCCCTTCTGATAACAATGTAATAGGAACCGTCCCCATTACGAATCTCACAGCGATAAAAACGGGCATTAATGACTTCAGCGTGTCCGCTGGCGGCGATATAGCTTTTGTTTGTCAGTGGAAAGGTTCGCGCCAGATTTATCTTCTTGACCGCACCGCGGGGCCTTTTAAGGAATATCTTTCTTCCCGTGAAAAAAATTTCCTGAAAAGGGGCATAGATATAAAAAACCCTGCTTCAAAAGGCCCCGCGGGAACTGATGAATATTCTGTCGCCGGAATGGAGGCCGCCAGCGAAGACAGCGCTTTGCCTGTGACCCGGCCGAGGCCCTTTAATTTTCAACCATACAGAACCCGATGGACATTTGATCTCATATACCCCCTTGCCATGTTCGTTTTTTCAGAAGGCGACGCCGACTTTTATCTCTTGAATTATTTTCAGGCCTCGGACATGCTGAGCCGCCATGAGGCCTCGCTTTTTCTGCAATGGCTCTCGTCCACAAAAGACATGAATTACGATTTTACATATCTCTATAAAAAATGGAAAACCAATGTCGGCTTTTTCGCCTCGGGTTACAGGGACACAAGATGGACGACGCTTGAGGATGATTCGGCAATGCTCGTCAAAGACAGCAGGAAGAATTCCGCGGGGCTGCTCTTCCGCCGGGCGCTGGACCGCGAGCACAGGCTGGAACTTCAGCTCGGCCAAAGCGGCCGTGACTGGGCGCTTGCCGAAAATTACACATCACCCGACAATTTTTCTTTTTACGAGGATTATGAGAATTATTATATGCTGTCACTGGTGAGAGACAAAAGCGTTTACCGTTTTATGGATGTCGTGAACGGCTCAAGGTCCAACATAAGTTTTTTGCAGAGCCGCGGCGCTTTTGAGGGCGGTGAAGTCCTTTTCAGCACCTCAAGCGCGAAAGGCGATATCAATTATGACTCGCTGTATTTTGAGCATCAGATTTTTCTGCCGCTGCGTTTTCCGGGCGACATACTGGCCCTGAGGCTGGCCGGTTTTCTTTCATGGGGCCCGACCCCGGAAACCTTTGACCTGAGCCGCTGGGACAGGGTCAGGGGGCTGAGGACATTCCCCGAGAGAAATCGCCTCGCTCTTTTTTCGGCTGAATACAGATTTTATATTTTCCCGGATATCAATTACAACCTGTGGTGGCTGCTGCCCCCCATGTTTTTCCAGAATCTGAAAGGCGTTTTATTTTATGACGCGGGGGAGTGCTTTTCGCGGAGCGATGATTTCACGAGGGAAAACCTTGAACACTCCGTCGGTTTCGGCTTCAGGCTGAACACGCTGCTTTTCCAGACCTATCCTCTTATGTTATCATGGGACAGAGCGAGGATGCTCAGCAGAGACGGTTATGAGACTTATTTCAAGCTGGGTATGAACTGGTGACGCATAGGGTTAATAGGAGATAGTGAGATAATGGCCCTTCCGGTAAATGAAAAAGAACTGATTGAAGGCAGTTTTGTGGAATGGGAAAGATTGGAGTATAAAAAAGGCTGGCAGCCGGAAAATATTCTGCATACAATCTGCGCTTTCGCAAATGACATAAACAACTGGGGTGGCGGTTATATTATCATTGGAATTGAAGAAAAAAATGGCCAGCCGGTTTTACCCCCGGCAGGACTGCAAAAGAACCAAATAGACAGCATGCAGAAAAAAATTGTGGAATTAAGTTCTAAAATTCAGCCGAATTTCACTCCAATTGTTCAGCCTTATGATTACAACGGCAAACACATTCTCATACTATGGGCTCCCGGCGGAGATATACGGCCATATAAAGCGCCCGATTTGATGGGTAAGAAAAAAACAACTTTTTCTTATTACATAAGAAAAGCGTCTGCTACAGTAAAAGCCAAAGGGTTTGACGAACGGCGGCTATTGGGCTTGGCGCAAAAAACACCTTTTGACGATAGGATAAATCATAATGCGGATGTATCCGATTTTGATGTTCAACTTATCAAAGATTTTTTAAAATCTGTAAACAGCGGTTTATACAAAGAAGCTGATAATATCAGTCTTGCTGAATTATGCGAACAGATGAATATACTCAGAGGCCCCAAAGAATATAAAAAACCGGTTAATGCCGGTTTATTGTTTTTCAGCAAAACCCCGGAAAGCTTTTTCAGAGGCGCGATAATAGAAGTAATTATTTATCACGATGATATCGGAGACAGCCTGTCAGAAAAAATATTAAAAGGCCCTCTTCACATTCAATTAAAGGCGGCTTTAGAGTATTTACAAAATAATGTAATCCGGGAAGAGGTAAGGAAAATTAAAGGTAAGGCTGAATCGGAAAGATTTTATAACTATCCTTATGAGGCAATTGAGGAAGCCCTTGCTAACGCGGTTTATCACAAAAGCTATGAAATGCAAAATACTATTGAAATAAATGTCAGGCGGGAGAAAATTGAAATAATAAGCTATCCGGGCCCGCTTCCTCCGATAGATAACGAAATGCTTAAAAGGAACCGGATCGTTGTAAGGAATTACAGAAACCGGAGAATAGGCGATTTTTTAAAAGAATTAAAATTTACCGAAGGCAGGTCAACGGGAATACCCAAAATCCGCAATGCAATGAAATTAAACGGATCGCCGCTGCCTGTTTTTGAAACTGATGCTGACAACAATTATTTTTTAACGGTATTGCCTATCCACAAACTGTCACAAAAACTGTCCCAGGCGGGGACTAAGCCGGGACTAAGTTTTGACCAAGCGGCAGGGCAAGTACCCCGCAAGTACCCCGCAAGTACCCCACAAGTCACCCCACAAGTCACCCCACAAGTCACCCCACAAGTCAGAAAATTATTAAGGGTAGTACAAGAGGAAATGACAAGGAAAGAAATTCAAGAAGCTCTCGGCCTGAAAGACAGATTTTATTTGAGAGAGTCATATATTATACCGGCATTAAAGTTAGAGTTAATAGAGATGACTCTCCCTGATAAACCTAAAAGCCGTTTGCAAAAATATCGTCTTACAAAAAAAGGAAAAAGGCTTTTACAACAATGAAACAATATCTAATACGCGAAGATTTTGCAGCGAAAAACCGTTCATGTGTAGAAGCCTGCACAATGAGGAAGGTATTATAAGTATGAAAAATGAGAAGAAAGACAAAGTCGTGATTTTGGGCGCCGGGTTAACCGGCCTTACGGCAGCTCATTTTTTAGAGAATCCATCATCCGGCGGAAAAGCGATAAAACCTTTTATCCTTGAGAAACAGGATATCGCGGGGGGGCTCTGCCGCACGGAAGAGAAGGAGGGTTTCTCTTTTGATCACACGGGGCATCTTCTGCATTTCAAAAAAAAGGATTCCATCTGGAAAAAATTTATAGAGGGTGAGCTGAGGATAGATCTGAAAAAGCACTCCCGCGCGGCTTCCATACACATAATGAACACTCTCGTCCCTTATCCTTTCCAGTACCATCTCGCGTATCTTCCGAAAGATGAAAAAGAAAAATGCGTCAGGGATTATTTGAAGGTTTATAAAACAGGCGCGCCCGCCGGCGCCTCATTCAGGCAATGGGCGGAGCATTCCTTCGGCAGGAGAATGGCCTCGCTTTTTTTTCTACCCTATAATCAGAAACTCTGGAATTTTAACCTGAACAAAATGAGCACGGACTGGATGGGCCGTTTTGTGCCGGGGCCCGACGCGGGTAAGATCCTGCGCGGCGCCGAAAAAAAAGACCCGTCGCAGTCGGCCGGCTACAACGCCTCCTTTTATTATCCCCGCTCCGGCGGGATAGGACAGCTTCCCGCGGCTCTCGCGAAGGGCAAAAACATAGTGTTCAATGCCAGCATAAAACAAATTGATTTCACGGCCAAGAAGATTTTTTTTGAAGGCGGCAATATGGCCTATGACAGGCTGATATCAACAATTCCTCTGCCGGAACTGCTGGGATATCTCAAGGGCGCTCCGCAGAACGCAGCGGCTAAAAAGCTCAAATGGACCGGCGTTTACAACATGAACATAGCCGTAAAGAAAAATTTCTCAAAATTGGGGCACTGGATATATTTTCCGCACGGGAAAATCCCTTTTTACCGTATCGGATTCCTGTCCAATTTCAGCGCTCTGCCGGACGGCTTCTCAACGATTTATATTGAGAGCTCTTACCGTTCGGAAAGAAAAAAAACTTCCGGCGCGTCGGTCATGAAATTTTTTAATATCAAATCCGATGAAATAATTGTCAGGAAGGACATTGATATACCTTACGCTTATGTCATCTATGACATGGCGAGAGAAAAAACCCTCGCGGGCATACAGGATTTTCTGAGCCGCTGCGGTATAATATCCACGGGGCGTTTCGGGGGATGGAAATACTCCACGATGGAAGAGGCCATGCAGGACGGTTTTGACGCCGCGTCCTCTTCTGTTTAACTGATCTCGCCGGCTTTTCTCAGCGCTATTCTTGTGCAGACAGGCCCCACCAGTTCGTAAACGACGGTGGTGGTGACAATTGTGGTGAAGACCATTTCTCCGTACTGGGGCAAGCGGTCTCTGACCATGAGCGCCGCGCCGAGAGCCACACCGGCCTGAGGCACGAGCCCGAGCCACATGTATTTTCTGATCCTCGCCGGCGCGTGGGACAGCACGCTTCCGATATAGGATCCGGCGAATTTACCGGCGATCCTGGCAATGAAATAAACCGCGGCGATTGCTCCAACGGATGTTATGGTGCTGATTTTCAGATTGGCTCCCGAAAAAACAAAAAAAAGTAAATAGACGGGCGCGTCAACTTCATGCAGAACATCAAAGAATTTTGTTTCATGAGATATGTTGGCCAGCACCCCGCCCATCACCATGCATGTCAGAAGAAGCGGTATTTTCAGCATTTCGGAAACGCCGATACCTATCAAAAGAAAAGCGAGCATGAATATGAGAAGATTTTCACGCGTTATTATAAAGGGCGCGATTTTCTTGATGAGGAATGTCAGGATGATTCCCGTAAGTAAGGCGCCGCCTATGCTGCCCAGGGAAAACAACAGGGCATGGCCCACAGCGGCATTTCCCCCTCCCATGACGGCCATGGTGTTTACCATAGCCAGAGACACGGAAATTATGAGGAGGCACACGGCGTCGTCAAAAGCCACAATGCCTAAAAGCGTGCTGGTGAAGAGGCCGCTCGCGCGGTATTCTTTTATCACCATCATGGTTGCCGCGGGGGCCGTCGCGGACGCGAGCGCTCCGAGGCACATGGCGGGCGCCCAGGCCATGGATAGCAGAAATCTGGCCGCGAACATCACCAGAAAATACGCACTCAGGGCCTCAAACACTGATATCAGCAGCACCATTTTGCCCATTCTTTTGATATCGCTCCATATGAAATTCTGTCCTATGTTGAAAGCTATCAGCCCGAGGCCCACGCTTGAAATGAGGGGGGATACATTGATCAGATCCCCGTGCACAAAGTTCATGACGAATGGCCCCGCTATTATGCCGAATATTATGTAGGCCGTGACGAGGGGAAGGTTTATAAGTTTTATTATTTTTCCTGAAAACCACGCACCAAGGAGCACAAGCCCGAGACTGAATAAAATGTGCATTTAAATGCTCAAATAATCCCTTTTTCCTTGAGGATGCCGATAACAATATCAAATTTTGTCAGCATACCGGAGAAAACAGGCCCCTTGAGAACAGGGAGAGTACCTATTCTGTTGAGGTCCATTGTCTGCTCGGCGGAAGATATTGTGTCGTCCTCCTGAACGGTGATTATTTTTTTTGAATAAAGGTCGTCAATGAGAAACAGCGTCGCCGAATCGGGAGGGATATTGATATACTGGAGCTCGTTGATCATGAATCCGCCGCCGGAGGCGTATTTCACCGTGCGCATCATGTGGGAAGGGATGCTGCAGAAAGGCTCTATAACATTTTTCAGCGTGATGGCTCCGAGAAAAACGCGGTTATTGTCCACCACGGGCAGGAGAGGAGAGGTGTGAAATTTTGTGAATATGTCCAACAGCTCTCTCAGATTGGTTGAGCGCGTGACGGTCACAGCGTCGCGTATCATAACATCTTTAACCAGCATGACAATATGTTAACAAATTAACCGTGATTTTTAAACAGCCAGCGCTGCAAACGGTTTATTCTTCCGCTTTTTTCTGCATTTCCATAAATTTCCGGGATATGAGTTTACGCATGGAACGGGACTCTATGACGCCTATAACTTTTTTATCGGAGTCTATCACGGGCAGACATTCAAGATAAAATTTATCGCATATCCTCTTCGCGGTAAAAACACTGTCGTCGGGCCCGCAGGAAGCGACAACCGGGGTCATAAGGTCAAAGGCCAGCAGAAAATTATTGAGTTCCGACTCCATAAAGGTGTCTCTGATACTGTTTATCGTGACAACCCCCTTGAGGGTCATATCCCTGTCAACGACGGGATAATACAGATTTGTGTGTTCGCTGAATATCTTCAGTATGTTCCGCAGAGGCATTTCAGGGTGGAGCAGGGGGATGTCCGTGTCCATGAGTTCGCGCACTTTGCACTTCTCCATGAGTTCTTCTTCCGTTATGTTGAGGCCTGTCTCGCCCGATTGGGTGAACGCGCGTTTCGCGAAAGCCGGGCCCGCCAATTCAACGAGTAGCGTCGTGAGAGTTATGATTATGACTATGGTGTCGCCTATCTTGCCGGGGAAGCGGTGGGCCACCATTATGGAAAAACCTATGGCGACGCCCGCCTGGCTGAAGAGGCAGAAGGGGATATATTTTTTGACTTTATCCGAAGCTCCGGCCAACACCGCGCCCGCGCGGGAACCGTACATTTTTCCTCCCGTGCGCGCGACCAGGTAAACAACGCTCATGGCCAGAAGACGAGGCGTGATATTGGCGATTTCGAGTTTGGCGCCGAACAGCACAAAAAAGAGTATGTAGATCGGAGGAGCGAATTTGCTGACGATCTCAAATGCCTCTTTGCTTTCCCTCGGTATTATATTGGTCACGACAATACCCATGGCCATCGCCGAGAGAAGGATATCCACATTAAGGAGAAGCGACAGGCCCAGCACAAGCAGAATGGCTCCGAGCGAAAAAGCCAGGCGCCGGTCATCTTCATGATAGCGCGAAAGAAGTCTGCTCAGCGCTCCTCCGGAAAAAGATCCCAGGAGAATGGATCCTGTTATTTCAAAAACCGGACGCAGGATTGATGCGCCCACGCCCGGTGCCGAACTTGATAAAAGCGTTTCCGCGACTGATGCCGCGATTGCAAAAAGCGCCAGCGCCACAGCGTCGTCCATCGCTACGATACCAAACACCGTGGATGTGAGAGCGCCGCGGGTTTTATACTCCCACATTATGTTTGAAGTCACCGCCGGAGCGGTGGCCGAAGATATGGATCCAAGCAAAATACCCAGAGAAACTGATGCGCTCCAGTCCGAAGTCATGAGATAGGACGCGGCTGTGATCAGAATTGATACGGACAGAAAAGAAGCTATGCTCTCCGAGAACATTATATACAGCACCTGGCGGCCATATTTCATAAATGCTTCTCTGTTTAGAGAACCGCCTATGGTGAAGCCGACAAGCCCGAGAGCGAAATAATTGAAGGGCTGCATGGTTCTGATGGTATCTATGTCTATGAACCGGATGCCGGTTTCCCCCAGGATTATGCCCATGACTATGTATCCTACAACCTGGGGGATTCTGATCTTTTGAAAAAGCCTTCCGAAGATGGCGCCGCCCGAGAGAGCAAAGCCCAAAAGCAGCAGTATGTTGACATGGACCTGCGTGAGACCGAAAAATAAATTCTGAACCTGTTCCTGCAATTAATACCTCCCCGCATTGCATTGCGCAAATGATATTATACACGTATGCCGCTAAAAGTCAAAAACCGGTGTTTCCGTGCCGCCGCGCGCATGTGGCGGACTTCCAGGGAGTTCACATTTAAGTCTTTACTCTTGGCGCATATATTTATAGAATTAGCGGATACGGAGGTGTTTTTATGAAAAATAAATTGTTTTTGGGCGCTTTTGCCGCGATGATGTTTTTGGGAGTTCCTCAGCACAGTGATGCCGCCGGCAATGCCGAGCGCATCATATACGTTCCCAGCGGGGAGTGCCTCAACTACGGCGAATACAATATGTCCTTCAGGGTTTACAATTACGGGGGAATGCTGACCCGTTGCGTATTCGGGGTGCTTCAGGGTTTGAATGTGGGTTTTTCATGGGACATCGCCAACCTCATAGGTTACGAGACAATACACGGTCGTGACCCCGCCTTGTATCTCAAAATAGACATTGTCAGGGAAAACTTCCGCATGCCCGCCGTGGCTCTGGGTTATGACGCTCAGGGATACGAGTGGGACGACGGCGAAAAAAAATATTCGAGAGACGCCCTCGGCGCTTTTGTGTCAATGTCCAAAGAACTCATCCTGCCGAACCTCTATGTGACGGCCGGAGCAAACTTCAATAACAAAGACCGCCGGCCAGACACGGATTTCGTGGACAAGCTCGGCGCTTTTGCCGGATTTAAATACAGTCCTTCAAGGCTGGGACTGTATTACGAGGCTGTTAATCTGGGCCAGGGAAGGGATCCCGCGCGTATGAATGCCGGAATAAACTATGAGGTCGTGGATGGACTGCAGTTCACGCTCGCTTTTGAAAACATCTCCGAAGCCGGCCGCATAGACAGGCACGAGGAACAGCAACGGACTTTCTCCATCCTGTACAGGGGAGCTTTTTAAGGACAATGAGCGAGCTCGCGCCGGAATTTGAACAACCTCTCTTAAAGATAGAGAAAAAAATAAAGAGCCTGGAAGTCAACCCGATAGAAAATGAGAAGAAAATAGCCGCTCTCAGGGAAAAACTCTCAAAAACACGACGGAAGATCTTCACAAATCTCAGCCCTTTCCAGAGGGTGCAGCTGGCGCGCCACCCGCTAAGACCGCTTTTCAGCGACTATCTTTCGGGAATGTTCACGAATTTTACCGAACTTCACGGCGACAGATTGTTTTCCGATGACCCGGCGATAATAGGCGGCCTTGCCGAGTTCAACGGCACCCGCTGCGTCGTCATCGGCCAGGAGAAGGGCAAGACGACAGCTGAAAAATTAAAACACAATTTCGGCATGTCTCAACCCGAGGGTTACCGGAAGGCCCTGAGAATAATGAAACTCGCCGAGAAATTCTCGCTGCCGATTTTTACTTTCATAGACACCCCCGGAGCGTATCCGGGCATCGGCGCCGAGGAGAGAGGCCAGGCGAGGGCCATAGCCGTGAATCTTGAGGAAATGATGATGCTGCAGATTCCCGTGATATCCGTGGTAATAGGTGAAGGCGGCTCCGGCGGCGCTCTGGCTCTGGGTGTGAGCAATTACATAATGATGCTGGCGAACTCCGTGTATTCGGTAATATCGCCCGAGGGATGCGCCTCAATCCTTTTCAGAGACGCTTCCAAGGCGGAGGAAGCCGCGAAGGCGCTCAAGCTCACGGCTCAGGATCTTCTGAAACTGGGCGTGATAGACGAGATCGTCTCCGAGCCCATGGGCGGGGCGCACCTCAACCCGGTGAAACAGTTTGAGATTCTTTCAAAGAGCCTTGCGGCGGCTCTTGAGGCAATCGGCAAAAAAAGAAATTATTCGGAACACAGATATAAAAAATTCAGGCAGATGGGCGAATTCAAAACTTGAAGGAAGGGGAGGCGGATATGGAAAAGAAAGTTTCAGGCAATATGCTGATAGCGCAGAGCGGCGGTCCGTCCATGGTGATAAACCAGAGCCTTGCGGGCGCTGTCCTCGAGGCTAAAAAGCACAAAGAGATCAAAACAATCATCGGCGCCGTCCACGGCATCAAGGGCATCCTCGCGGAGGATCTTGTAAACATGGGAAAGGAAACAAAAGAAAACCTTCTGAAGATAGCCGCCACGCCATCCTCGGCCCTCGGCACGGTCAGGAAAAAACCCACAGCGGACGACTGTAAAAAAATATTCGGCGTCCTCCACAAATACGGGGTGCGGTATTTTTTCTATATCGGCGGCAACGATTCGGCCGAGACGGTGCATATTATAAACAGCGAAGCGCGCAAAAAAAATTACGAGCTCAGGTGCTTCCACATACCTAAAACCATAGACAATGATCTGCGTGAAAACGACCACACGCCCGGTTTCGGTTCCGCCGCGCGCTTTGTGGCCTGCGCCCTCATGGGCGACAATCTTGATAACAGGGCTCTTCCGGGGGTGAAAATAGACATAATAATGGGGCGGCACGCGGGTTTTCTGACCGCGGCGTCGGCGCTGGGGCGGGTCTATAAGGACGACGGCCCGCATCTGATATATCTTCCCGAGAGGCCTTTCAGTTTAAAGAAATTTGTGGATGATGTGAAAAAAGTTTATAAAAAATTCGGCCGTTGCGTCGTCGCTGTGTCCGAGGGGATATCTGACAGTAAAGGCGCGCCCATAGCGAGCAAATTCATCAAGGAAGTGGACGCTCACGGCAACGCCCAGCTGAGCGGTTCAGGGGCGCTGGGCGATCTCCTCGCCGCTGAAATAAAGGCGAAGACATCCATAAGCCGGGTCAGGGCGGACACCTTCGGCTACATACAGAGGTCTTTTCCGGGAGTTGTTTCAGATGTGGATGCTTCTGAGGCCCGGGCCGTCGGCATCGCGGCCGTTAAAACGGCGCTGTCGGGAGACATTGACGGCTCTATAGCCATAAGGCGCCGCAAAGGCAAAAAATATTCCGTTTATTACGAGAGAGTCCCGCTGAAAAATGTGGCGAAGGAAACAAAGGAAATGCCCTCTAATTTCATTTCCCGCTCGGGAAATGATGTTACGCGAGCTTTTATAGAATATGCCGCGCCTATCGTCGGGAAATTGCCGGAAATAAGCAGGATCAGGGCATACCCCGTTGCGAAGAGAAAATAACGTCGGCTTCCTTCTGAAAAAGGCCGTAGCGGCCGTCAGAAAGGCCGGCCGCGCCGCTCTTCTGATGCAGAAAGGCGTTCACATAGACTACAAGGGCGCCATCAATCCTGTCACAGACGCCGATAAAAAAAGTGAGAGGGTGCTGATAGACGAATTGTTCAAACTGGGTGATTTCGGTTTTCTTTGCGAAGAGAATACCCTCGAAAAAATAAGGGAAACAATGTGGGTCATAGATCCCATAGACGGCACGGTGAATTACGCTCACGGAGACCCCACATGGGCCGTCAATATAGCGCTCGTTAAAAAAGGCGAGCCCGTGCTGGCTGCGACGCTGAATCCGCCGACAGGTGAGATTTTCTGGGCTCTCAAAGGGAAGGGCGCCTTTCTCAACGGCAAAAGGATAAGGGTATCCCCCGTCAGGAGACTGAACAGGGCACTGCTTTCAACCGGCTTTCCCTATAATGTGTGGCAGAAGCCGGGCAAAGTGATGCGTATTTTCAGGAAATTTCTCGTATCTTCGCAGGGTATCAGAAGGCCGGGTTCGGCATCCCTGGATATGGCTTTCACCGCCTGCGGACGTTTTGACGGTTTCTGGGAGCAGAATCTCTATCCATGGGACATCGCCGCCGGCAAGCTGCTGATAGAGGAGGCCGGAGGCCGCGTGACGGATTATAGCGGCGACAGGATCAAATGCGACAGGACATATATAAGGAAAGACCGCAGCATTCTCGCCAGCAACGGCCTTCTGCACAATAAAATGCTGTCGGCCATCGGCGAAACAACAAAACGGTGAATGTTTACAGCATAGTTTTTATAGGCTAAGATAAAGAGCTTTACGATGTCCTCGTTCAGAGCCTTGCGGCGTACGAGTTCAGCTATTTCAGATTTGAAAATTTTGTCAAATTTGCGGAATTCGCTGATAAAAATATCGTGAATTTAATTATGCTGGCCGGCGATTCTGAAGATATGGCAAGGGATCCGGCCTTTAAAAAACTGCTTGTCCGGAAAGACAGAAAGATCCCCGTGTTCATATTTTCCCGTCCGGCCCTGTATTATTCCCATGACAAGGATTTCGCGGACAATCTCGTGGAAAAGATAAAACATGCCCTGGGGCAGACCATGCTTCCCATGAAACAGGCGGAATTCGGGGTTATTAAACTGGGAAAGAGCGCCGGCATGAGGAGCGAAAAAAGGGAAGCGCCGCGTTTGAGGGCGAGTATCCCCTTTGAGCTCTACGCCGACGATTCACGCGCGCAAAAATTTGAAGCGCGCCTCAGGAATATATCGGCGGGCGGACTTTCCGTAAACACGAAAACCGAGCTCCTAGACAGGGAATCCTTCTTATGCTGTTTCAGCATTGAAGAGGGGGAAAAATACTCGCTTAAAGCCGTGAAACTGAGGTCATTCGCTGTGGGAGACCACTATCACACGGCTTTGCGATTTGCCATGAT
>Ga0210051_1001908_pt1 | contig 21110 bp, 19 predicted proteins | sample CryGey092014_all_FD_185464 | JGI IMG/M metagenome (GOLD analysis project Ga0210051, IMG submission 185464) | Groundwater microbial communities from aquifer - Crystal Geyser CG23_combo_of_CG06-09_8/20/14_all (SPAdes) (version 2) | ecosystem: Environmental > Aquatic > Deep subsurface > Groundwater... | reverse complement strand
TCCTGATGCCCCTGCCGATGAGAACTTTTCTTCCAGAGTCCTCAACCTGCTTTTTTATAGAGTCCAGCTGCCCTATGAACTGAACTGTTGTGAGCAGCCCGACAGTTTTAGGCAGCTTCTCAAGCTCCTTTTCCTGCACTTTCACAGGAGATTTTGAGCGGGCCTCTGCAAATATTACCTTCATGACAAATAAAAAGCACTCATCCCTTAAAAAAGATTTCCATAAAAAGCATTAATAATTTTTATTTTAAATTTTTATGCAGAAAAGCGGCAAAACTCCAATCTTCAGATTGGAGATAAGCCGCTTTTAGCATCCTAAAAATCCGCGATTAAGAGAGCGTCCGGTCAAACTCCGGACTTTAGTCCGGAGTAGGACGCTCTCAGCGGATTTTTATGATTTTAAATTTTTATTTATAAATTTTTGATTAAAAGAAAAATTACTACTTTTTAGTTTAGATAACTCTTTTTATACCTTTGAGAGGTTTTAGGGGCTATGGCTGAACTGAAGAGGGAGCTCGGTTTCTGGGCAGTATTCGCGCTTGCGCTGGGCTCGCTTGTCGGAAGCGGGCTTTTCTTCGGGAGCTCGATTGCCGCCGGCTATTCGGGAAACATGTCCCTGATTGCCTGGGCGCTGATGGGTGCAATCTCCATCTATGTATCAGCAATATTCGGCGAACTTGTGGCAATGTTTCCGAAGGCAGGGGGGGCTTATGAGTTCAGCAAGCAGACCTATGGAAGGTTTGCCTCTTTTGTGATTGGCTGGCTGCTGTGGTTTGTAGCCAATATACAAATCGCAATGTTTATCATAATTGCTCTTGATTACCTTATCTCGCCGTCAGCGCCATATTACCCAATCCTGAGAGTTCTAATTAGTGTTGCATTCATATTGCTCATAAACTATATTGCCTACATTGGAGTTGAGGCAAGCTCAGTAACGCTCCTGATATTCACAGGCATAACAATCTCAGTAGCGCTTTCAATAATAGTTCCCGGGCTTTTCCACATAAACATTTCAAATTTCAGCCCATTCTTCACCCACCCGCCAACTGCAATTCTGGTAACCATGTTCTTCATTGCAGAGACATTTTTCGGCTGGGAGGCTACAACCTTCCTTGCTGAAGAGATAAAAGAGCCGGAAAAGGTGATTCCTAAGGCGCTACTCTGGGCAGCAGGGGTAATGGCTTTCATCGGGCTCGTGCTGGCATTTGTCTCATTAGGAATAATACCCTGGCAGCAGCTTTCACAAATCAATGCGCCATTAGGAGAGCTTTCGCAGATGCTCTTAGGAGGGCTCGGCAGGACAATAATAAGCTTGGGAATCTACTTCACGATGATTGGCTCAGCTGCAGTAGGCATAATCTCAACCCCCCGCCTCATCTTCGCGCTTTCAAGGGACAGGCTTTTCCTCTCCCAGATGGCGAAGGTGCACCCGAAATACAAGACACCATACAAGGCAATAATCTTCCAGACAATAGTCTCGATAATAGTGCTTTTCATGTGCATGGGCAAATACAAGGTCTTTCTCAGCCTCATAGTTCCCCTTTCCATCATAATGTATATCCCAATAATCCTCTCAGTTACAATTCTTAGGATAAAGAAGCCATTCCTGGAAAGGAAGTTCAAGGTTCCACTCGCAAGGTTCGGTCCTATAATTGTAAGCATTTTCTTTGTTGCAATAATATTGGGCTGGCTCAGGAGCGAATCAGATGCCCTGAACTTATTCCTCCTTGGGCTGTCCCTTATAGCAGTATGCATACCTCTCTATTTCCTCCTCCAGCTTTACTACAATCCCAAGGCAATAATAATAGTGAATGACCTTTTTGCATACCTCGCGCTCTTCACTGAAAGGTATCTCTTCCCGGTGCCAGTTAGAAAGGAAATAATAAAGCTTCTAGGCGACATAAAAAACAGGACAGTTCTGGAGTTTGGGTGCGGAGTCGGAACCTTCACAATGCACATTGCAGAGGCAGTGAGCAGGAGCGGAAAGGTTTATGCAACAGACATCTCAGAGCGCGAAGTTAGGATAACCCGCGGCAGGATGAAGAAGGCAGGGCACGAGCATGTTATAGTGCTGCACGAAAAGAAAGACACTCTGCATGAGAGTGTAAAGAGAATTGACGCAGCTGTCTCCATAGCGGCACTCGGCTACATCCAGGATGTAAAATACGTGCTTAAAGAGATAAACAGCCGGCTCAAGAAGAATGGCAGGATTGTCTTTCTTGAATATGACAAGTTTTTCTACATACTGCCAAACATTGACTGGCTCTCAAAGGATGAGGAGATAAAGCAGATTTTCAGCGAATGCGGCTTCTTCGTGCACATCGAGAGAAGGCAGGGCATCTTCTGGCAGTACATCTACATATACGGGAACAAAGTGAAAACAGTCAAGAATCCCGGAATCATGGAGATGAAGGAAAATATAGAGTAAAATTAATTAAGCCCCCCTTCCTGTTCCTGAAACAATAATGAAAAAGATAAGAATATCCATTGGAATTCCTACCTATAATGAGGAACAGAACATTTGCCTTCTTCTTGATGCAATAGAAAAACAAAAACTGAAAATAGCTGTTATAGACAAAGTGTTTGTAATTGATGACGGAAGCACAGATTCCACAAGAGAAAAAGTTTTGAAATTCGAAAAATCAGGAAAATTAAAGGGAAAAATTGAGTTAATACACTTTCAAAAGAGGAAAGGCAAGTGGTTTGCGATAAATGCCTTCCTTAAAATCGCCAAATCGCCAGTCCTAATCCTTGAAAGCGCCGACAATATTCCAAAAAATGACTGCTTCGACAAATTAGCAATGCATTTTTACAACAGGAAAACAGGCATAGTCGCTTCCAGGATAGTTCCCGTCAATGACAGCAGGCACTTTTTCGGATTTGCATCGCAACTGATATACTCCTTACATCACGAACTGTCCCTCCAGCAGCCCAAATTCGGCGAGCTGATAGCTTTCCGGAACATAATAAAGCGCATTCCCCCCACAATAGTTGATGAAGAAGAAATTGCGGGCATAATCAAGAAGAAAGGGTATTCCCTGGCGTATGAGCCGGAGGCAATTGTCTACAACAAAGGGCCGGAAAACCTCCCTGACTTTATAAGCCAAAGGAGGCGCATCTACTGCGGGCACATCATGCTAAGCAGAAAAACCGGTTACTCACCCTTAACGATGAATTCTTTTTCTATCCTAAAAAATCTTCTAAAAAAGGTAAATGTGAAAAATTTTGCTTGGATAATTGGAGCTGCGGGGCTTGAAGCAATTTCCAGATTCTTGGGCGCCTTCGATTATCTGTTTGATAAAGAAAAACACATAAAGTGGAAGCCAATAAAATCAGTTAAAAAATTAAGAAAATAATTTAAAAGGTTTATGCGTCATACCTTTTTTACTTCATACTATGAATAAAAAATTTATTGATGAGAAACTTGTTTTAGAGGTAAATAAAATACTCCATAATTATTTCTCTAAGATTTATGTTGGGACCCCCTTGCAATTTAGGAATACTGCAGTCAAAAAATGGACCGAAGTTGCCACTAATTTCCTATCAAAAGATTCGCTTAAAATATTAGATTTTGGCTCTGGAACAGGGTTTGTTCCCCAGGCCATAATTCCACATTTGCAAAACTCAACCTTAATATGCATGGATATATCCAAGGATTCCCTAAAAATTTCCAAATCAAGATTAAACAAATATAAAAAATTAATAAAAAGAAAAAAAATCAAACTTAAATTTATAACAAACCTGCCTTCGATACCGCTACGAATCCCACTGCCATCAAGTTCAGTGGATATTGTGCTTGTAAACTTTGTTCTTCACCATTTGTACAAACCAGAAGACTTCGTGAGCGAGGCTCACCGAATATTAAAAAATAAGGGCATACTTATAGTCGGTTTTGAACCAAATCATAAATTCCTAAAAAATAGAATGTTGCGTTTCTTAAACGTTATGTATTCTCTTGTAATTTCATTGATTAATCCTTCCCTAATATTTAAATCTATTTCTAAAATGCCTTTGATGTATTATCCAAAAAAATTCATTAAAAAAACAATGTTAAAGAAAAGGTATGCTAAATATGATGTGATTGAAAACAACTTAAACCAACATTTTATTAAAAATGGGTTAATAAGAAAGTCATTATCATTGGATGATTTTTTGAGTATTTCAAATTATCAGGATTTTATAGACCCGGAAATATTAATCAGTAAGCGATTGTTCACTCCTGTAACTTTTGAGACCTATGTCCATTTAGATCTGTTAAATTATGAGATAAAAAACAGAAAATTAAAACATATAATGGAAAAGATAGACCTCTCTCTCAGAAGGAGATTCCCAGATGATGGATCTTTGTTCTTTGCTGTTCTTAAAAAGAAAAAATAGATTTATCTTGATGCTTCTGTCTGCCTCTCAGTCATGAGCTTCTTGGAAATTGCGTTTGAGTTTGAGCTCATGTTGTAAGCGTCAATTATCTCTGTGGCGAGAACCTCGGCAAACTTCTTCTTGGTGTTGAATGTTTTTGCATAAGCCCCCTGAACCATGAAGCGCAGGGCCAGGTCAATCCTTCTCTGAGGGCTGCAGTCCACTGCCTTAGGATATCTGGCTCCTCCATACTCGATTGAGACAATCCCCTCTCGAGGGGCTGCATTCTCTATTGCAGTCACAAGCACCTGTATCGGGTTCTTCTTGACCCTCTGCTCAATTATATTAAGCGTTTTTTCCACAATGTTATAGGCGCTCTGGCTCTTTCCAGTCACTATGGAAGATGTGTATGTGTGCTTCTTAGCCTTGTGCCCCGGCACCATAAGCTTGTTTATCAGGCGCTCAACTATGAATGTCTTGGACTTGTAGAATTTGTCTCCTGCGTATGTTGCCCCTGTCTTAGGCACAATCCTCGGCTCAAGGCAGATGTAATCCTTCAGCCCAGGGTCAGTTACTGTAATTCCATCTGTGCTCCACTTGTTAAATGCTTTTATCTCGCTCATTTTGAATATTCCTCATAAAACTTGATATAAGAGAGAACGGCAGGGATTTAAAAAGGTTTCTAAAATATCTCCTACCTGAGAATTTTTCAATACATTTAAAAGATATTGTTATTTTTATAGAAATGAAATGTTCCAGAAGATTTTCAAAAATGCATTTTACCTTAGCTTAGCCAGTTCACTAAGCAAAATATTTTACCTTATTCAGGCAATGCTGATAGCTCGCTTTTTGGGAGTTGAGGGATATGGATTGTATTCATTTGCTTTTGCATTTGCAGGAGTGTTCTTTGCTTTTGCTGATTTAGGAACATACAACTTTGGGCTACGAGAAATTTCAAGGAAAAAATCTGCACTAACTAAGTATGCTGCAGGAATGCTACTTATTGAAATTGCAAGTTGTTCAATCGCTTTTTTGGCACTTCTAATATTCTCGTTAATTCTTAAAACAGGGGCTTTGCCACTAATTGCAGGCATAGTTCTGCTCATTGGAGTAATTCAATCTGCATTCTCAATCGGCTTTTATGCCAGACAGAGAATGATTGTACCTGCTGCAGTTTCAACATTGCAGAGCGCTGCAACCCTCGCTCTTTCAGCAGTTTTCATCCATTTAGGGCTGGGTGTATCATATCTGCTCTTATCCTTTCTGATTTCTAAGGTAATAGCCGCGCTCATCCTGATTGCATATTTTAGAAAAGCTTTTGGAAAATTAAACTTTAAGACCGACTTTACATTCTTAATAAATATTTTCAAAAAATCGTTTCCATTTTTGATAAACGGAATTGTATTTTCATTGCTTTTCAACATTGGCATGCTGATGTTTCGCTTTATGAAAGGCGATTATGCATTTGGAATATATTCGGCAGCGAACAAGGTGGTTGAGAATTTATCATTCCTGCCTGCTTCACTAATAAGCGCAGCCTATCCTGCATTTTCAAGCTTTTTTGGAGCAAAGAAAAGGATTTCGAGGGCATACACAAAAATTTTTAATTCACTAATCCTCATGTGTTCATTTATCATAATAATTCTAGTAATATTTGCAAGGCAGATAATACAGATAGTTTTTTCAAATAAATTTTTGGACGCAGTTCCAGTCCTTAGAATACTCTCCTTCACATTTTTAACAAGCGCATTAATATCAATGAATCTCTCTTTTTTAAACGCAGTGAATAAGACCAAGGTCAATATCGCAATTTCGGTTTCATTAATTCCAATCTATGCATTATCGGCTTTCTTTCTTATTAAAAACTACAATTATATTGGCTTTGCAGTTTCCATCTTACTAATTGAGATTGTATTCCTTATTGCCCAGCAGTTGTTTATAAGAAAAAACAATAAAGAATCACGTTCAAAAACTAGAACTAAAGAACGATCATTTTTACATAACTAAACGCAATTTTTCAATAAGTAAAATATTTTGTTCTGGTACACAAGAAACCTCTTTATAAACTTGGATATTTTTTGTTATAAGCGATGCTGTATATAAGATATTTGCTGTATATAAGATATTTTAATGCTGATATTTTATTAATGAAATACCCAAAGAAAATATGTTTAAGAGCAAACATTAATTGTTCTCTTGGCGCTCTAATACGCTTCTTGACTATTTCATTAATCTGCACACAACCGTTTTTAAAATATATATCTGAGTGCTCATATAATTCAGCGCCCAAATATATTTCCAGATTGAAAAAAGCTACAAAATCAATTCCGCTTTTGATTATGAACATAAGGGTATTCCATAATTCTCTAAATGTTTCTGATGGAAGGTCATAGATGAAAGAACCACGGGTAAGAATTCCGTGTTTTTTGCAGTTTTTTATTATTTCATAAGCGTCTTTTAGGTCTATGTTTTTTTTAATTAGTTTTATTAGTCTTGGTGAGTAGGTTTCAATTCCGAATGATATTCTTCTGCAGCCTGCTTTGGACATGAGTTTTATTGTTTTCTCGTTTAAATTTTCGATTCTGGCCATACAGATCCAGTTTATTTTTAATTTTCTTTTAATGATTTCTTTGCATAGGGATTCTAGATGTGGTTTACTTAGGTTTATTGCGTTGTCATAAAATGAAAAATTTTTAAAACCAAATTTTTTATTCAATCTTTCTATGTAATCAACAAATATTTTTGTATTTTGAAATCTTACTTGATAATCCATCATTCTACCACAAAATATGCAATTGCCGATACAGCCCCTGCTGAATAAAAGCGGCATGCTCTTTTTTAACTGGTAGTAAGCATTTAGGTCTACAAGTTCTGTTCTTGGATTTTTGATTTCTGATGATTTGAGAAGTCGTTCTTTTTCTGTTCTGTGTAGTTTTTTGTTTAATCTGAATGCAATGCCTTTTATTTTCTTTAAGTTTCCTTTTTTTTCTAGGCAGGGGATTAAATTTTTGAAAATTAGTTCGCCTTCTCCTAGGATTATGAAATCTGTTTTTGTTTCGTTTAAGATTTTTTTCCAAAGTCTTGTGGCGACGTGTCCTCCTAGGATTATTTTGGTTTTTGGGTTGATGGATTTTATTTTTTTTATGAATATTTTGCATATGGAATAATTGTCTCCGTTTATTCCTATAATGTCGTATTTTTTTGAAAGTTCTTCTTTTAATATTTTGGTTATGTATTTGAATACTTTTGAGGATGTGTTCTGGTTAGAAATGAATTTGTTGTGTGTGCGGATTCCGAATTTTTTAATAGAGTGCATGTTTAGGTCTAAAATCTTTACTTTGTCTTTTTTTGGGATATAACTAGCTAAATAACATAAATTTAGGGGAATATCAAAAAGAGAAGGAAATAAGAAGGTTCTAGGAACTTTAGAATGGTGTGGAAGGACTAATAGTAATATTTTCATTTTTTTTAAAGGATAGATATTTATATAAATACTTATCTATCCTAATTTCTGAAATGAACTATACTTTAAAAATAAAAATAGCAGACTATGTTTTCCAATGTATTATTGAGGACTTCAATTTATATAAGATTTTACGAAACAAATACCGAGCATTCAGCGACAAAAGAAGAGCAGATGTGGTCATGCATTTTAGTTTAAAACATGATAACCGCAGATATTATAAGTTGAAAGATGATTTTAAAAAGCATAAGATTGATTTTAATGTTAATTCAAAGGATATGTGCAGGATTATCCACAATAATTTTTATGGCTTTGAAAATTTTTTATCTTCTGTCATTTATTATTGGCTGTTGCATAAAAAAGTGATTGTTTTGCATGCTTCAGGCGTTATAAGAAATAGGAAAGCGTATGTGTTCTGTGGTAAACCAGGTGCGGGCAAGACTACAATTGCAAAACTTTTGGGCAGCCAGATAATGAATGATAATGAAATATTAATAAAAAAACGAAATTCAAAATTTGTGGCATATTCAAGTCCATTTAAAAGAAGAGGCATAAAGCCTAAAAACATAAATGCGCCGCTTGCAGGCATTTTTTTCTTGAAAAGAAGAAATTTTAAGAAGATAACAAAATTAGGAAAAGATCAAGCTTTTAAACATATAATCATAAATCATTACATCCCAAAATTTTCATATCAATATAAAAATGATGTAGAAAATTTGTTTAAAATGTGCATAGGAATAACTGGCAGTGCTCCCTGTTATGAGTTATCTTTTAAGCTGGATAAAAAAATTTGGAGGGATATAAATGCGCTTACAAAACTACATAATGAAAAAGAAGGATTTAGTTTCAGGAACAGTTGAAAATAAAACATTTATAATAGACCTTAAGAAAAAGAATGTTGTTTATGAATTAAACAGGGCTGGAAGTTTTATCTGGGGCTTAATAAATGATAAGAAGTCTATCCCTGATTTAGTGGATGGAGTGAAAAAGGAATTTGGCATTGGTGAGAAGAAAGCTGAAGCTGATGTAAAACAGTTTATCTCTACTCTTAAGAAATCAAAACTTGTAATAAGCAAGTAAATGCTCATATCTCGTTTTATGGATGCTCCTAAAATGATTTGCAATCAAAAAGATAAAAATAACAGAATTTAAACTTTTTCCTGTAAGCAAAATAACCGCAAAAATAAAAGCAAAGTTTCAAAATTTTATCATACACTCAAAGTGCATTAAAACTTTCGGGTAACAGAATGTCAAAATCAATGCAAATAAAATCCTGGGCAAACCTTTTGAGAAACGCATTCTGCGTATACGTTTTCCCGCAGGGAGTAAGAGTTTTAGCTGCTTCTGTTTTCATAACTAATGAATGTAACCTCAACTGCATCATGTGCTCGATTGGCAGAATGAAGAGCAAAGAAAGCATGAGCCTCTCTAAGGTAGATAAAATCTTCAAAGAGCTGAAACGGGAAGGGGTTATGAACATAGTTCTGGTTGGCGGAGAGCCGACTCTTCATAAAAATTTTAAGGAAATAGTGGAGATGGCAGCAGCTTACGGTTTTTCTATTTCTATGTCCACAAATGGAATATTCCTAAATAAGATAGGAAAAGATACATTAAAAAAATTTTCAGAAATCTCCGTATCTCTGGATTCAATTAAACATTATGAGCAGATACGGGGAAAGCCGTTTTTCGAGCAGGTTGACAAAGGCATACGCCGCCTAAAAACCCTTGGGATACGCACTAATGTGATGATGGTTGTTCAGAAATTAAATTATAATGAGATTGAAGATGTTATTGCATACTGCAAAAAGCTGGACCTTGGCTTGCGTCTGGAAACTGTGGTGATAACTGATTTGAACCCATTTGTCACAAGCAATAAGAAAATAGCGTACTACGATGCTGATTCCGTGATTCAGAGGACAAAAGAGCTTTCAATCAAATACCCCCAAACTATTATAAATAAAACTTCTTTCTTATCTCAGCTGTCCCAAAAAAAGAGTTCAAGATGTAATTCGTGCGTGTGGCCACTTAGGTCAATTCAGGTTTGGGTTAATGGAGATTTGATCTCCTGCTGCGGCTTTTACCCTAAAATGCTGGGAAATATCTTTGAAAAGGGCTTACATAAAATAAGAAAGGACAACATGCGCTATTTCATCAGCATACTAAATGGGAAAGGTGCATGTAAAGACTGCTCTTTTTATCTTACAAAGAAGCAGTACGCAATTTCAAATATCAGCGTATTTTTGAAAATCCCTTTTGATTACGTAAACTCAAAGATCAGAAATTCTCAATGTAAAATATGATTTCCAGATTTCAGTTCTTCTATTTAATAAAATGCCAATGATACTTTGTTCTTTGAACAGGGCATATGCACCAACCGATGACTTTTTTTTAGAAAAATGATTTTCTTTACAGCACACTATACTTTTTCATATAAAAAATGCCGTAAATAATCTCTTTTAAGCCATATATTTTGTTGATAGATTCAAAAAATGTGTGTTTAAGCATAAAAATGAATTGTTCTTTTGGTGTTCTAATTTTTTGTTTCGTTATTTCATTAATGGAAACGCATCCATGTTCAAAATACTTTTCTGGGTGCTCATATATTTCGGCGCCTAAGTATATTGTCAAATCGTAAAAAAGTACAATATCAATTCTACTTTTGATTATGAACATAATTGTGTTTAACAAATCCTTGAATGTTTCTGAAGGAATATCATATATAAAAAAACATCGGGTAAGAATTCCGTGTTTTTTGCAGTTTTTTATTATTTCATAAGCGTCTTTTAGGTCTATGTTTTTTTTAATTAGTTTTATTAGTCTTGGTGAGTAGGTTTCAATTCCGAATGATATTCTTCTGCAGCCTGCTTTGGACATGAGTTTTATTGTTTTCTCGTTTAAATTTTCGATTCTGGCCATACAGATCCAGTTTATTTTTAATTTTCTTTTAATGATTTCTTTGCATAGGGATTCTAGATGTGGTTTACTTAGGTTTATTGCGTTGTCATAAAATGAAAAATTTTTAAAACCAAATTTTTTATTCAATCTTTCTATGTAATCAACAAATATTTTTGTATTTTGAAATCTTACTTGATAATCCATCATTCTACCACAAAATATGCAATTGCCGATACAGCCCCTGCTGAATAAAAGCGGCATGCTCTTTTTTAACTGGTAGTAAGCATTTAGGTCTACAAGTTCTGTTCTTGGATTTTTGATTTCTGATGATTTGAGAAGTCGTTCTTTTTCTGTTCTGTGTAGTTTTTTGTTTAATCTGAATGCAATGCCTTTTATTTTCTTTAAGTTTCCTTTTTTTTCTAGGCAGGGGATTAAATTTTTGAAAATTAGTTCGCCTTCTCCTAGGATTATGAAATCTGTTTTTGTTTCGTTTAAGATTTTTTTCCAAAGTCTTGTGGCGACGTGTCCTCCTAGGATTATTTTGGTTTTTGGGTTGATGGATTTTATTTTTTTTATGAATATTTTGCATAAGGAATAATTGTCTCCGTTTATTCCGACAAGGTCATATTTTTTGGAAAGTTCTTCTTTTAATATTTTGGTTATGTATTTGAATACTTTTGAGGATATGTTCTGATTAGAAATGAATGTGTTGTGTGTGCGGATTCCGAATTTTTTAATAGAGTGCATGTTTAGGTCTAAAATCTTTACTTTGTCTTTTTTTGGGATATAACTAGCTAAATAACACAGATTTAAGGGGACATCACAAGGAGACGGAAATGAGAAGAAGTGTCTGGAAGCTGTAGAATGGTGTGGAAGGACTAATAGTAATATTTTCATTTTTTTTAAAGGATAGATATTTATATAAATACTTATCTATCCTAATTTCTGAAATGGAATATGCTTTCCAATTCTGATGCAGATGTGAAACAGTTCATCTCCGCTCTCAACAACTCAAAACTTATTATAAACAAGTAAATTCAAAATATTTTGTTAACTTTTTAGATTATTATTTTTTCTCTTGGCTCTTTTTTGATAAGCCATAAAAACTTTTTATCATTTTTTAACCTGGTCCAGACCTTATTTGATACATCAAAGAAGAGCAGCGCTGACCTGCAAAGGGTAAAATCATCTGTGAATGAATTGCCGGTTGTAAAGAGATTAATTCCCGGGCAGATATTCTTATCACATATTTTATTTGCCCTGCAGTTTTCGCATTTTTTAAAATCCCTGCAAAAAGATAAGTTCATCACCCTGAACATGTTGTACTTTGCAGTGTCAAAATTTTTGGCGCTTCCAAATGAGAACTCTTTCTTATTCTTGTAAAAAAAGCAAGGATAAACCTTTGAATTCTCATCTATGCAAAAGTATTCTCCTGCTCCGAACTTGCAAAAACTCTTTCTAGTGACAATTCCAAACTGCTCATAGTCATAAGACCTTGCAAGCAGCCGGTTTAATCTGAGAACCGACGGCAATTTCTTGTTTTTTTCAAAAAATTTGATATACCATCCAGCTATTTTTTTAATGAAGCCGTCATATGTATTCTTATCATAACCCCTATTATAGTGGTAAATATTCAGGTCGAGGGATATATTTTTGGCTCCCAGTGTTATAAGATTATCCAAGTCCTGAACTATGCTTTTGCTATAAATGTCAAAGACAAGTGCCAGGTCTACTTCTGACTTTGTATCCAGAATTCTTCTTATATTCTTTTTAACGCAATCATAGCTTCCCTTCCCATTCTTAAAAACCCTGTTCCTGTTGTGGGTTCTTCTTGAGCCATCTACGCTGACTGTAACCTGCAAATCATATTCTTTAATCATTGAGAGTATGTCCGCATTTAAGAAAGTGCCATTAGTGATTACGCGATAGCTTATTCTCTTCTTTTTGTGAATGGTTTCTTTGTTGGCATACTTGATTATCCTTTTTATGAGCTTGTGCTCTATAAGGGGTTCGCCACCACTGAAGGCGATATAAATCCTCTTCCTGTTGCTTTTGATTAGAATGTCAATGAGCTTCTTGGCATCGCTAAAAGAAATGGTTTTTGTGCTCTTTTTAACAGGACAGTATTTACACCGCAGATTACATCTATCGGTAATCCAAAAAGTTATTTTTTCAAGAGAATCAAACATATTAAAAAAGCGCCTATGTGCTGTTTATTGAGGTTGTACTACAGGAAACTTTTTCTTTTTCATTTGATTTAAAAAAGTTAGTGATTGTTATTTTTTTTACAGCAGGTTTTACATAAACTTTTTTCATCTGTTCGCCTCTTACTTTTAAATATTAATAACATATTTAAATCTTTCTGTATTTTTTAATTACATGCTCCTACTTAAACTGAAAAAAAACAGAATAGTTATTACGCGCGGCTCAAGCATGCGGCCTTTTATACCATGCAACTCCCGTCTCATTATTTCCAGAAACAAAAATCCAAAATTTGGAGATCTTTTAATCTTCCGCAGGAAAAACGGTCGTGTTTTTGCCCACAGAGTTGTGCTAATAAAAAATAAATATGTCCTAACCATGGGAGATAATGTTAGGAAGCCGGAAAAGGTTCAATGGTATGAGATCCTTGGAAGGGTAACTCATATCATTACACCAGACGGGAATGTGATATCTCTTTCCTCATTTTCTCAGAGAATACTTTCCATATTATTCGCTCTTCGCTCTCTTTTTCGAATTGCATTATTAAAAATTAGAAGTAACAATTTTGTATTACCAATCTATTTTCAAAAATGAAACAGTTTCTTCATTTAAGTTTATTCTTAAAAAATCATCCTCTCCTACATTAAATACCAATATGTCGTTATCAATTTGTCTCTGCTTGAAAAAACTTTCATTAAAACAATAAGCAGTCACATTTTGAACATCAAATTCGAGTTTGAATACATAGATAATATATGCATAAGTGCGACTCAGATCATTTCTTTTACAATTTTTTCCTATATCTATTATTTCTCTCAGATTAAGAGAGGGGGATGTATTTAACACTGTTAGCGAAGAACCATCAATGAACGCAATCTCCATATCCTCTTTTATCATTATATTGGAAAGTTTAATCTTTTCAAAAAAATCTTTGTAATGCGTCGCATCCCGCAGCGGAGTCATTAATTGATACTTAATATCATATACAATAAGGACTGATAACACAATCCAAATTAGAGCACTAACAATTTTATATCTTTTTTTAGTTGTAAGAATTTTTTGCATAACAGAAAATATTAAAATGCAAAAACCTATTGAAGCAATATAATACCATCTTCCTCCAATTATGAAAGAATATGTATACCCTTCAGCTACAGACATTATATATGGAGAAAGAGCTAGTATGGTCCATAAATAAAAGAATTTTTCCGCCTTTGACCTCCAGCCCAAAATGTATACTGAAAATATTATAAGAATTATAAAAAATATCATATTTTTTACTAAAACTTCAATTGACGAAACATAAATCCTATGAAAAAAGATGAATAAATTTCCGTAATTAAGTTGAAAATAAGCAATTATTAATAAGACAAAAGGTAAAAAATAAATAAACTTCTGGGTTGCACTAATTTTTGGACAAACTTTTTCTGAATTTTTATCAAATAATACATATTCTATTGCCAATAAAACAGGCAATATTAAGCCTACCTGATGAGTTAGGATGCTTAAAAAACATAAAATAAAAGTAACAACATAAAATTTCTTTTTATGAGTTTTTATAAACTTGTAAAAAGTTAATATGGTGAACATAAAAAGGATGCCTAAAATTAAATAACATTGGCATGAAATCCAATTTACAACATCAAATCTTGAAGGGAGAAGAATGAAAAGAAGAGTTGTAAAAATAGCAAAACTCTTTTTGAATGGATTCTTTAAGAAAAACATTGAAAAATGATATAATAAAATTGCATTAACGGTAAATAAGATAATATTTGTCAAATGAAAGTATTCTGACTTATTACCAAACATAAGATATTCTAAGTATAAGAGAGAGTTCATTGTGAATCTTCTAAAAAATAAGGAAGGGGTTTCTCCTACATTTCTGTATTCAAAAAATTTTTTACTGAAAGAGAGCCATGCGCTATCATCCAAAGTAAAATAAAACTTGAGAGATGGCGCGTATATTATAAAAATCAAAATTATTATTAAAGTGTAAACAATTAAATCATTATTTTTTAGATTCAATTTTTTAATCATCGTTAAGCACTTTTTTTATAATGCTCATTTAGCAAGTGAGGACTCAATAGCATATTTCATCATTGTTAAAACTTTTTGAAAAATATATTTCAACTGCTTTAAATTGACATTTCCTTTTTTTACAGCATTTAACCCTTCCAACATCATCCCTTTAAATTTTATCTTTTTCATTTCTGCTTCCTTGACATCTGGCAGAGAGAAAACCATGTCATCATTATGATACTCCTCCAGATTTTTATTTGTTAAAAGATGAAATTTTTTACAAGTTTCATAAACTCTTGAACCAGGTGTTGGAATCAAAAATCCCCAAGAGATATAATCCAACAAACCTTTCTTCAGAAGATATTTTGCAAAATCTAATGTATTCTCAACATCTTTCGTTGTTTCATAAAATAATTTGTTATCTTTTTCCCATATATGGTATAATATGAAAAATCCCCCGACCTTAATCTTATGTCTCTTAAGTATTTTACATGCATTCACTATCCCTTTTATAGTTAAATTTTTACCAATGCCATCCAGAGTTGTTTGGTTCCCACTTTCAACACCGATGTGAACAAACCACGTTCCCATTTTTTTTAAAGAACTGGCGAGTTCTTCAGTAACATTGCTTGCATGAAGCATACATTTGAAGCTTATATCTTCAAACTTTAATTGTTCAATACCCCTGCAAACACTATAAGCCCATTTTAAATCAATGTTGAATTCATCAGAGTAATCAAATATCTCTTTTACACCATATTTTCTTACAAGCGTTCTAATCTCTTCTTTAATATTTTTTGAACTACGAAATCTTTTCAAAGGTGTAGATACTTTCCAGACTGGATTTGAGCAGAAATTACAATTAAATGGACAGCCCCTGCTTGAAATAAAAATCATTTCAGGTGTTTTTTTATGATAAAAGTAATCAGGATAATCTTTAATGTTAATTGCATCCCAATACGGAAATGGATATTTATCCAGATTTGTTTCTAAATCCCTTTTTGGAGTAATTATGATTTTATTTCTTTTCCTAAATGCAATCCCTTTAATACTATCTTGTTTTTTTATCTCTCCTCTAATGAATTTCAACAGTTCAATAAATGTTTTTTCTCCTTCACCAATAACACAGACATCAGCATTGCTTTTTTTCAGAATGATTTCAGGAGAACTCGTTGCATAGGGCCCTCCAACTATAATGAACGTTTTTTTCATATGCCTTTTTATATCATTAATCGCCCTAATTGCTTCTTGAGAATTAAAAAAAGAAACAGATATAGCAATAATATCCGGTGACATCTTCAGGATTGTTTCTACATAGTTTTTTAGAAAGCAGTTTCCTTCAAAGTATGTGGTTTCTATGCCAGGAAAAAATTTTTTAGTGTTAGAAATAAGATATAAGAGCCCTAAACTTGGGAATAGGTGCATAACATCTCTATCTCTAAATTGTTCATTATAAGGCGGCGTAGTGAAAAGTATTTTTAAATTCCTATGTTTTTTATTATGAATTCTTTCCATTTTGGTTTTATAATCGGCTGAAATACTATCAAGGAAACAGTTAAGTAAAGTTTTTAAATGTATCCTCCATTCATAAGTTGATGGACAAAGAGTTAAGGTTATGCCTTGAATTGTTAAAAAAGAACCCTAATAGAACAACACTAAATCGTTTATACCATTCTATAAATAAAGAAAAATTTATCTTTATTTCAAGCGAATTTCCGATTGAAGAAGAGCTTAAAATTTCTAAAAGGTGTGGATTGAAAGAAATTAGTGCTATTTTGAACAAATCCCTATTCATATACAGCTTCAGGAAAAAATTGTTGTATTACAATTTAATTACACTGATAAAAAGGTTTAATAAAGAAAAAATTGATTTTATAATATTAAAAAGCTTTGCGTATCCCGAATTAATCAAAACAAGAAGAATATCTGATGTCGATTTCCTGTTTAAAATAGAATCCTTGAATGGGTGTTTGCAAATCCTTCACAAGATAGGTTTTGTTAAAAATGCTATGAAAAGCGAGTATTACTTTAGAAACTTTTCAAACGAAGTTACCATGTATTTAAAATCAAACCCGCAAATCAAGGTTGAACCGCATCTGACTATAACTCCTAAATTTTCACCTTTTGCTGTTGACCATGAATCTCTTTGGAATAATTCAAAAATAAAATATTTTGATGGACAAAAAGCAAGAGTGCTTTCCGATGAACATAACATAATCCATATCTCAATTCATGCACTCTATCAGCCCGCATTATCCACTCCCTTTCGGGACATTTATGTAATCTCAAAAATAATTTCTAACAAAAGAATTAATTGGGAGTCTTTAGCAAACGATGCGTTACAGTGGAATGCCAACAACTTTTTATATTACTCATTGGTTTTAGCTAGAAAATATTTTGATGCAAAAGTGCCTGAACCAATTTTGCTTAAACTTAAGAAGAGAAACCTTCAATACTTCCTGTTAAAAATGATGCTGTTCAAAAAATTAAATTTCTTAAGAAGAAAAAGATACGATGTCAATGATCTATTATATGAACTTATCATTGCAAAATTTTTTGATAAAGTTAATATAATCAAGAGGGTCACATATGCAATTAAATCTAAACTCTGAAACTAGATTACATAAATTAAAACTTTTTTTAAGGCGATATGACGCACTTATTTTCTTACTGCTCTTAGGTTTCTTTTTAAGAATGGCATGGATTAATGCTTTGATTGAACGGGACGAGGGCTTGTTTGGAATACAAGGTAAACTCTTACTTGAGCAGGGTCCTGATAGTTTTTTAACTAATAAGCCCCCATTATTAACATTAACCTATGGACTTATTGTAAAAATATTTGGCAATAGTATTCTGCCAATACGTTTGTTTAATAATTTATTATTTATGATTTCCATCATTATTCTGTATAATCTCTTGATAAAAGCATATGACAGAAAAACAGCATTTATTTCAACTTTATTCTATTGTTTATTGATGAATTTACCTATCTTTGAAGGAATGCTTGCTATGAGTGAATCTTTGTCCATGCTTCCAATAATACTATCTTTTTACTATTTTTATAAATATGAACAAAAAGAAAATAGAATTTTTTTGTTTCTCTCTCTAATTTTCGCATCCATAGCATTCTTGTTGAAATTTTCAAACATTTTTATCTTATTCATTTTTGTGATTTTATTAGCATTAAATAAAAAAATCAATTTTAAAAAAACTTTCTTAATGATTTTAATTTATATTTCTATTCCAATTCTTGTTCATTTTTTATCCCTCTTTTTTACTGGAACGTCATATTATTTAGGAATAGGGCGTTCTCTTATTCATTTTTTTTCTACAAACCTTTCGCATTATATGCCTTCCAATTTCCGGCTTTTTATGCTCCTAGAATCATCATTTTTCATTTTCTTAGCATTTATCGGGTTAATTAAATTATTAATAACAAGAAATTCTGATGTTTCAAGCAAACAAGCGGATGTTATGTTCTTATGCTGGCTTTTTATGGGCTTAGCAGTAGCTTTTATGCCCGCTGCTTTCGGGCACTACTTCCTGATAATTATTCCGGCAATTGCACTTTTTTCTGCAAAAGGGCTGATATTCTTAATGGAAGTTAAGAATAAATCACTCAAGATAACTTCAATAGTGATTCTTTTTTCACTTTTATCAGTAACCATATTTTTTTTCTTAAAGCAGTATCCTGATTATAATGTTAACTATAAGAATTTTCATTTTACATACAGCGATTTTTCCAGCTATGATGAGCAAATGCAAGTTATCAATTTTGTGAAGGAACATACAAATACAACAGACAGAATCCTTGTTTATGGTTGGACTGGTGAGGTATACTGGCTTTCAGAACGAACTCCTTTTGGAATTCTCAGGTTTGTTTGTTATGACAGGACTGATGATTTTTTGAGCAGTATTGATCATGATGCTCTATTAGAATGGTGGAACCCGAAATTATTGATTGTGATGCCACAATATCCCTTGAACTGCAACGGTAAAAATCTATTCTCTTCATTTATTTCAAATAGCTCTCTTTATCAAATAGGAAACATAAAAATATACGAAAGACAATAATAATCGCTTATTGTTCATTAAAATACCCCCATCAAGCCAAAATGATTAATCGCAAGAGACAAAAGTTGAAAACAAATTCTTTTTTTATTAGCATAAGGACAATTCTTTTTATTATCATATTTTTATTCTTCTGCTCGTTTGTAATTTTGAAAATAAAGTCCTCGACGAATTTGAACATTGAAAATACTCATTATCAACAACCGCGATACACTGCCAATTATAAAAGATCTTCTCAAAATCCAGTATTACTCTATGAGTTAAATCCTAATTTTGATGGCCTTTATGACGGCTATATTGTTAGATTAAATGTTACGCGTATTACCATAAATTCCGAAGGTTTCAGAGATTATTATTACCCTCAAACCAAGTTTAATAATACTTTTCGCATAGTTGCATTTGGAGATTCTCATACATTTGGATTGGGCGTTGAACTTAATGACAGCTATCCGAAACAGCTTGAAGCAATGCTGAACAATAACTTGACGATTAAGTATGAAGTGCTTAATTTTGGGATGCCTGGGTATAATACTCAGCAATCTGTAGAACTTTTCAAGAGCTGCGGTTTGAACTATAGTCCTAACATGATAATACTTACTTACTTCCTGAATGATGATATGCTAAATTCCACCCGGCTGATGGAAATACGAAGAGCATTAGACGCTGAAAATAATTCCGGCGAAAATGCTTCCAATACAGAAATAAACCGAACTATGGACACATTTAAAATCGCTCATCATGAGATTAGGACCACGCCATTTGAAGAAAGCTGGCTTATTGTTGAAAATCCACTCGCTCAATTAGAAAATATCACAAAAGAGAGAAAGATCCGGGTGATTATCCTGATTCTACCTGTAGATCATGTTGGTTCATTTGCTGAATTGCAAATAACAAAATTGAGAAATATTACATCACAAAACAACTGGTCGCTAATTGATCTTTCACATCTTTATTATAAACAAAACCTAACTGGAATGGTACTTAACCCGCTTGACCGCCATCCCAATGCTTTGACTTACCATTTATACGCGCAAGCAATATACAATCATGTGTTTGCTGATAATATATTCGCAAATATATCTATGACATAAACTTTTATATCGCTCAACAAATAGTAATCAACTTATCTCAAACACCATACTGATATTCATACCAATACTCTTTTTATTTTTCATTGATAAAAACATAACATTTTTAAAACTTTGATTTTATGCAGAAAAGCGGCAAAACTCCAATCTTCAGATTGGAGATAAGCCGCTTTTAGCATCCTAAAAATCCGCGATTAAGAGAGCGTCCGGTCAAACTCCGGACTTTAGTCCGGAGTAGGACGCTCTCAGCGGATTTTTATGATATTCATACGAAAAGGCGCAATTTTGGGTTCAGTTTCCCAATGAAACTCTACTTGAATGTCTGGATTAGTCCTCTTTGAATACTTAGTGTGATAGCCTTTTGATATCCAATACTTCCTGTTCTTGTCTTTGCTTATCTCGAATCCATTTTTTATTGCTATGGATTCGCATTTATTCAAATCTTTCCTGTTTATTAGAATATCAATATCATGCATTCTCGAACAAATTCTTTTCTTCCCTAAACAAAAACCTTTCAAAACTACAAAATTGATATTTTCTTTTATTAGTAATAAAGATAACCTTTTTAATTCATTTAAAAAAATCATCCCGCGATTTACATTTGAGAACATCAATAATTTAATTGATTCAATTAAATCTTTTGGAGCATTTATCCTTTCAAGCGCCTTTAAGATTACATCGCATTGAAGAGGCGCTGCATACCGCAAAAAATCCCGCTTTTCAGATTCAGACAGCGCAGAAACATCTTTCAAAGAAACATTCATGTTCAAACAATCTTCTAAAATGCGGGAAATCTTATTCATTAATACAACACACCTATTTTAAATAGTGACAATCACTATTTAAAAGTTTATGAAACCTGTTTTTTATAGACTACTTCTCGCAGTGGGAATAATCAAAACATTTTTATACCCTTCCCCGCTCACTTTTAACAGTATTCTGCGGGGGCAAAAAATGAAGGAATTGAACATTTTGATTACTGGGGGAGCAGGCTTCATAGGTTCAAATGCTGCTGA
>Ga0210051_1001906_pt1 | contig 21117 bp, 32 predicted proteins | sample CryGey092014_all_FD_185464 | JGI IMG/M metagenome (GOLD analysis project Ga0210051, IMG submission 185464) | Groundwater microbial communities from aquifer - Crystal Geyser CG23_combo_of_CG06-09_8/20/14_all (SPAdes) (version 2) | ecosystem: Environmental > Aquatic > Deep subsurface > Groundwater... | reverse complement strand
TATTAACGCATTACTACGCCCAACACTATTCCTCCCAAAACTGTATAAATCGGGTTGACTTTAAAACCGTACGTCAGTAGAATTACGTCGATTGCTATCACAGCACTTCTTAGGTCAGTTATAGAAGTTTTGAACAGCTTCATTATTGCCACGGTAATGAAACCTATAGCCATCGGCCTGATAACTTTGAGAATGCCCTGCATCAGAGGGTAATTTTTGAATTGGGCGTAATTTAAGCTAATAACGTAAAGAGTGAAAAAAGGAATGATGATCAGGCCCAAAGTCGCAAATATTGCTCCTATAAAACCGGCTACTTTCGTTCCGACGAACGTTGCTAAATTAATCATAATAGGGCCCGGGGTAATTTCAGATATGGCGACTAAATCGGTAAATTCCTGCAGAGTTAACCAGTGGTAAGTATCGACGACATATCGCTGAGCTAAAACTAGCATAGAATAGCCGCTGCCAATGGTAAACAAACCGACTTTAAGAAAAACTAAAAACAGCCTGATAACTACCATACCATCCTCTCATTCAACCTGTAGTGCCTTTATGGGGTCTAAAAACGCCGCCTTCCTTGCCGGATAAACCCCGAAGAACATCCCGATAATAAAAGTAGCAAAGAATGATAACGCGACAGTCTCAATAGGAATAATCAGTGGCACCTTGGCAAAAATTGCCGTAATAACGGCTGCGGCAATCCCTAAAGCAATCCCGATTACTCCGCCCCCTATACTTAACAGCAAAGCTTCGGATAGAAACTGAGCAAGGATATCTCTCCTTTTGGCTCCGACAGCCCTTCTTATGCCGATCTCCTTAATTCTCTCCCGGATGGAAATAAGCATAACCGCCAGGACCCCTATGCCTCCAACTAAAAGCGACAATCCAGCGATACTCCCGATAAGGAGAGTAAAAGTCTTACTGCTTTCTTTTTGCGCTTCTAAAATTGCATCTTGGTTAAGAATAGTAAAATCGGCTTCTTTGCCTTCCTTTATATGATGCCTCTCCCGTAAGATGGAATCTATTTCCTTTGAGGCCATATCCATTAATCTTTCGTTTTTAACTTTCACATAAATCGTATTAATATAGTCCAGGTTAAAAAGCCTGCGTAAAGCTGTTCTCACCGGAATAAATATCCGGTCATCCTGGTCTGCTCCATAAAGATCCAGCCCTTTGGGAGAAAAAACACCTATAACTTCAAAAGGCACTTTACCTATCAGTATTGCCTCTCCAATCGGTTCTTGGTTTTCAAATATATTTTTTACGACCGTTTCTCCGATAACCGCGACTCTTCTCAAGCCTTTATCCTCGTCCTCGTCAAAGAATCTCCCTTTTAAAAGCGAGTGGTTCTGAATTGCCGTGATATCAGGGGTCGTTCCGACAATACTGGTGTTTGTGCTTAAGTTGCCGTATTTAACCTTCATTTTCTTTAGCTGGCCGGAGCTACGTATTGCGCGCCTGATGAACCTTCCGCAATAGAATCAGCGTCTCTTAACTCAAGCGTGGTCACAATCTTTGTCTGTCTGGCTCTACCGGCTATAATCCTGACTTGGCCGGCATTAACAAGCAAAAGGTTGCTTCCCATTTTAGTAATCTGAGAAGTGACTTTTTCTTCCGTCCCTTTACCCAAAGCCACCATAACAATGACCGCCGAAACACCGACAATAATCCCCGAAAGAGATAAAATTGTCCTTACTTTTCGCTCGAGTAATATTTTCTTGGATACGAGTATGTTCTTGGCAATCTTCATTTTTGGCTTAAGGCGCTTGCCGGATCAAGAGATGCTGCTTTTTTTGCCGGATAAATGCCGAAAAACAACCCGATAAGGCTTGAAAATATAAATGCGACCGCAAAGGGCTGCCAGCTAATGCTAATCGGCTTACCGAAAAAGCTAAATATTAACGCAACCGCAAAACCGATAATTACTCCGAAAAAACCTCCGGTAAAAGTAAGCATAAGAGACTCTGCGAGAAATTGAAAAACAATATGTTTTTTCTTGGCACCTACCGCTCTTCTTAGGCCAATCTCTTTTTTACGCTCCGAAACTGCCATGAGCATGATATTCATGAGCACAATACCTCCAACAAGGGGCGAGATAATTCCCACAAGCCATAAAAATAAGGTAAGGGTCTGCGAGGTGCTTTTAATCATCTTAGTTATTTCCTCGGGGCTTAAGATCTTAAAATCGTCTTCTTCGGTAGCAGCCAGATGATGATTCTCGCGCAAAGTCTCTCTTATCTGTCCGGCAACGTTTTTGACCTGTGCAGGACGATAAACAACCGTCCTTGCCATACTGATATAAAGGGGCTGATTCATTAGCCGCCGGGATGCGGTGGTAAATGGAATAAGGATGAGGTTATCAAAATCAGTCCCGATAGGAGACTGTCCTGCTTTTTTTAAAATCCCTACAATTTTAAAAGAAACATTCTCGATCATGATGTCTTCTCCGATTGGGTTAGCGTCGCCAAACAGATCCTTTGCCGCAGTCTGGCCAATAACACAAACCTTGGAAAGCTGCTCATTATCCGAATCGGAAATAAACTCGCCCTTTGAGGCGCCCCTTCTCCATGCCTCCTGCCAGCTCTGTTCAACCCCAAAAACCCAAGATGTGGTAAACTTATTCCCGTATTTTATCGGCATATCCAGCGATACCTGAAAAGGCGAAACCAGTTTTACCCCATCAATACTCTCGATATCAGCTATATCTTTTTTTGTTAGGTTAGCTTCAGACACCGTTGATGGCCCACGCATCTGCCCGCCTCCGGAATGAATCATAATCGCATCGGGTCCGAAATTATTTATGCGCTGTAAAATTGTTTTATTTGCTCCTTGTGTCAATGCCACGATCACGGTAAGAGTGGCAATGCCAACCACGATAGCCAATACAATAAGAAGCGTGCGCACCTTATGCTTTGCTACGGCACCCAAAGAGACGCTAGCAATCCTGAATATTTTCATTTCAGCACCTCTTCTTTATCCACTCTGCCGTCTTTCAAATATATCGCTCTTCCGGCCTGCCGGGCAATAGAGCTATCATGCGTAACCACAATGATTGTCCTGCCTTGGCTATGCAAAGACTTAAATATCTCCATAATTTCCTTAGCTGATGCGCTGTCCAAATTACCCGTAGGCTCATCTGCTAAAATTACCGCCGGATCGTTGATAAGGGCTCGAGCAATCGCAACTCTCTGCTGCTGGCCTCCGGAAAGCTCATTCGGCTTATAGTGAATCCTTTCTTTTAAACCGACCGCCTCTAAAAGCCCAGTGGCTTTTTTTGAGGCGTCAGCAGGATATATATCCGAATAAACAAGAGGCAGGAGCACATTATCAAGCGTACTTGTTTTTTCCAAGAGATTGAAGGTCTGGAAAACAAAACCTATCTTCTTATTCCTGATTTCGGAAAGCTGATCGTCATTCAATGTCTCGATATCATGTCCCTCGAATAAATAGGAACCGCTTGTCGCTCTCATTAAACATCCGAGGACATTCAACAATGTCGTCTTGCCTGTCCCTGAAGGCGCCATAATGGAAACAAACTCGCCCTTGTCTACTTTAAAAGAAACGCCCTTAAGAACCTCTGTTTTTATCGCGCCACTTGTAAAAGATTTGGCAATATCGTTAAACTCTATCATCGAAATCCCCCTTCTCAATCCCGTTTAATACCGATAACGTCACCTTCCTTAAGGCCGAAGGTTACCTCAATATCTTTTCCGCTTTGTATGCCGGTTTTAATTTCTTTTTTCTCGAAAGAGCCAGAGGTCTCCTTCACAAAAACAAACCTTTCATTCCCTTCCTTAACAACTGCCGAGCGAGGAATCACCAGAACTCCTTTTCTTTCTTCCTGATAAATGGTCACGCTGGTAGTCATATCCGGCCGCAGGAGTTCAATATTAGGATCATCGATTTCTATAACAACGTCAAAATTAACCACGTTTTCCTGAATAATCGCTTTAGGATAAATGGCTTTTACCTTGCCGGTAAATTCCTTGTCCGGATAAGTATCAACCGTGAATAATGCTTTTTGCCCTACCTTAACACGCCCGATATCCGTCTCATCCACAAAAGCATCAACCTGAAGCCGTGTAAGATCGATGATCGTAACAAATGTAGGGGGCAGTAAGCCCGGCAGCAACAGTCTCTCCTTCCTGCGTAGTCACGGAAGCAATTACTCCGGAAATAGGCGCCTTAATAGTAGCGTAGGACAACTGAACTTTGGAAAATTCAAGTGCGGCTTTGGCGGCCTCTTTAGATGCCTTTGACTGTTTAATCGTATATAAATCCTGCCCGTTAAAAAGCGGCATGCTTACTTTTAATCCGGCGAAATTCTGACCCTGCTGGGGAAAATATGTTGTGCCTTGCGCTCCATAATCAGTCTCAGCGCTCAAGGCAGGCCAAAACGAAGCTTTTGACACGCCAACCCCGGCCTCTGACGCTTTAAGATTTGCTTCCGACTGAGCTACCTGAGCCTCCAAATCTCTTTTTTCTATTTCCGCGATAACCTGATCCTTTCCGATCTTGTCTCCGATATTGGCATAGAGATGCTCGACCTTTCCGGAGATCCTCGCTCCTACCTTAACTTCCGCGCCGATAACCGGCTTAACCGTGCCTGTGGCAAGTATGGAAGACCCGATGTTTTTCTTTTTTACGTTCACAGCCTCAAAACCCGAACTTTTTTCCTTTTTGCCGCGGAATAAGAAATTGCCCGCAAAGGCCAAACCGGACAATGTAGTAAGCACCATTAGAACAAAAATAAAATTTTTCACATTTAACCTCCTGACTACTACTTGCTGGAAACACTCAAAGGCTTTTTACCCTTAAAATGTTCCTTGTATTGATTAAGGAATTTTCCAAGAACCTGCCTTCGAATAGCAATACCCTCTGCCCAAGCATGGAGTAAGGCGAGGCCTTTGGAAGTCAATGTGTAATTTCTTTTAGCGGGACCTGCCTGTCCGGTATCCCATTTCGAAGAAACACATCCTTCTTTCTCAAGATAGCGAAGCGTCCGGTAAACCATCGCGGGATCGGGTTTAGCTTCCTGAAAACCGAAATTGTTTAATCGCTCCATCAATTCATAGCCGTAAGATGATTTCCGAGACAAGAAAAACAAAAGACACGGTTCAACGAAACGCGTCATCTTCCCACTTGGGCATTCACACTTCTTTATTTTATATTTCTTCGCCAGATGGCTACTTTCAAACATATTGATGCCTCCTTTTAATTATTACTTCATATATATGTATATTACATATAGTATACACAAAAATAACCTTTTCGTCAAGTAAGTTTTTAAAGCCAGATTTCTTTTACTTCTTCAAACAGGATAGGATTGTCAAAGTCGGCGGGAAGAACATCTTGTTGCGGCTTATTAAAGAGGTAATCGCCTTCCTTATAAAACCCCGCTGCTATCAGTTCAGAGCAAATAAATCTTTTGTTACTGCTGAATAATCTATGCAGTATTAAACCAATTCTGCCACAGAAAATTGATAAAGGAAGCCAAAAGAATTGTAAAGTGTCGTAAGGAAGGTTATTCATCGTTGCCCACCAAAGAGCAATCTTATAACGCTTATGCTCAACTTGACCTTTCCTTCGTAAAACCTTAATCTCAATACCTCTATCAACGTATTCCTTTTGCAGGTTAATCGCTCTGGATTTTGGCACCGCTGCCTCAACTGTATCATAACCACCGATACTGCCGGCAACGTGGGTCCATTTTGAGCTGTCGCCATATCCGGCTTTGCGCTGGAATGCCTGAATCGCAGGCTTACGTGTAGCGACCAGAATTACATAGCCAATTTTTAGAGTATCAGGATTAAGGATCGACATCCAGAAAATCCCCTATCTTTTGTTTTATTTTATCGCGTATTTCTCTGAATACAACCATCCGCTCTTCTTCGCCGCCCCGCACCTCTGCCGGATCTTCTAAATCCCAATGGATTTTTTCATACTTGCCGGGAAAGACCGGACATATTTGCTTAGCATTGTCGCACACGGTAACCACATAATCAAATTGTTGGCCAATAAATTCCATCGCGGACTTTGATTTGTGTTTGGAGATATCAATGCCTACCTCTGCCATAACTTTTACAGCCAGAGGATTAATCTGCGTAGGTTTTACACCTGCGCTAAATACCTCGAATTTATCCCCTGCCAAATGCCGCAAGAACCCCTCGGCCATCTGACTGCGGCAAGAATTTCCGGTGCAAAGAAATAATACTCTTTTTCGTGCCATAAGATTAACACTCTATTTTTTGTAGGGCACTAATAATAAAGATGAATTTGATTTTCTTACAACTGCGTGGGCTATGCCGCCAATAAAAACTTCCTCTATCCAGCCCCTGCCTTGCGTCCCCATTACAACCAGATTGTATTTATTATTATTTATCTCGTTAATAATTGCCTGCTTGGGATGCCCTGTCTCAAGCTTAGTGGCTACGTCCTTTATTCCTCTATCGAGTAATAATTGCTTCAAAGCATCAAGCCGCTTTTTATCTATAATGTTAAACTCTGTTAATTTGTGCTTTAAATGCGGAAATATAATATTCACATCCTGAACGTGATAAAGAGTAACTTTTGCTTTGTATTGGCTAGCGACATTTGCCAAAACCTCAAAAGCTATTTTTGCATTATCAGAAAAATCGGTAGGGAATAGAATATTGCCTGATAAGCCAAAAGCACAGGTATTCAATTTACTTGGCGGGCACTTAATAAGAAAAGCAGGAATCTTAAGGTTTCTGATAATGCTATCGGAAACACTTCCCAATAATATCTCTTTTGCCATGCTCTTTCCGTGGGAACCTAAAATCAAAAGTTTATAGCCTTCATCCGCAATCAAACGGTTTATCTCCACAAAAGGAATCCCATAACCGAAAGAATATGATGCAGCGATGCCCGCCGCTTTTAATCTTTCTACCTGAGCTTCTATAACCGGCCTTTCAACATTTTCAAGCGTCTCTTTAATGCCGCCAGCGGTTTCAACTGAATGAATATGGGCGAGTTTTGCTTCTTTTGAAAAAGACTTTCCGTAATGGGCAATGCAATCTACAACTTCACCGGATGCCTTTGATAAATCGGTAGCAATCAATACTTTTTCCCACATCGGTTCTCCCTTTTCTATTTTTACAGGTTCAAAAGCTATTTTCTTCTCCGGCTCAAACCAATGGCGGGTTTTATTGGAAAAATTAACCAAGCTCAGCATTATCGGCACTTCGGTAAGGACGCCTACAACAGTAGCAAGCGCTGCTCCGCTCTTTAATCCAAATAGAGAAATTGCCACAGCTACGGACAACTCAAAGAAATTGCTTGCCCCAATCATTGCTGCAGGTGAAGAAATATTGTGAGGCAATCGCCATTTTTTAGACCATAAATAACCTATAGCAAAAATAAAATAAGTCTGGATTGTTAGAGGAACGGCTATTAACAATATATGGAGGGGATTACCGAGTATTATATTCCCCTGAAAAGCAAAAAGAATAATTAAAGTCAACAATAAACCTAAGATTGTAACTGGCTTAAGTGCTTTCAAAAATACGTTTTCAAACCAATTTGCCCCTTTCGTCTTCAATAGATACACCCTAGAAATATACCCGCCTGCGAGTGGAATAACAACAAAAAGAATAGTAGAGTATATTAAAGTATCGTAAGGCACAGTAATTTGATTTACACCAAGCAGAAATTTAACAATAGGGATAAAAGCGACTAATATTACCAGGTCATTTACTGCTACCTGAACCAGGGTATAGGCGGGATCGCCTTTAGTTAAATAGCTCCAGACAAAAACCATGGCCGTACAAGGCGCAGCTCCTAAAAGTATGGCGCCGGCAATATATTCTTTGGCTAAAGCCGGGTTTATAAAAGCGGCGAATATGTATTTTAAGAATATCGCGGCAAATATCGCCATGGTAAATGGCTTAATCAGCCAATTTACCACTAATGTTACTACCAAGCCCTTGGGTTTTTTCCCTGCCTTTACAATACTGGAGAAATCAATCTGCACCATCATTGGATAAATCATCAGCCAGATAAGGACCGCAACCGGAATATTTACCTGAGATATTTCCAGTTTGCTTAAAAAATTTACTCCCGCGGGAAATATTTTCCCAATGATTACACCAGCTATGATACAAAGGATAACCCAGAGAGAAAGATACCTCTCAAAAAATGGAAGTTTTACATTAACGCCATTTACAGACATTCTACAGACTCCTTTTTCATATCCATATTATAAAATTCTGTTATAGTTTCCGGGCAATTTTAACAACTCTATCAAGCGGCTGAGAAACACATTCTTTCATCTGCGTAAAATACGATTTAAATAATTCGTCATTCACTAAACATTCTTGCAGGCATCTTAATATGCCCCTTTCAAATTTATCCCGTGGCTTAAAAAGGGAATAATGCTTCCACTTCCACTGGCTCCTTGCTTTTACTATCCCGTGCTTACGTAAATACGCCAGATGCCTTGAAATCTTCGTTTGATGCACTTTTAACGCAGCTTGAATCTGGCATACGCATAATTCTCCCTTTGCAAGGAGAAACACAATGCCAAGCCGAGTAGGATCGGATAAAACCCTGAAGAAACGTGTATAAGCCTTCATCGAACTACTGTTTATCTTTGTCATATTTGCCTATGCGTATATGATAGTTAAATAAAAAAAATTTGTCAAGTTCTATTTTATTTTTTATTTCAAAGCCCTAACGCCTCTATCATTTCCTGCATTATGTTTCTATTTTCAGCATATTTATGCTCACTAAGCAGGGGCCTGCAATTTTCTAATTTCTGCTCCCCATGAAGCAGCTTAACCGCAAAGGCAAGACACGTTGCCTCGCCGCAGGCCTTACAATTGCTTTTGGGAAGCCAGCCGTATATTTGTAGGGCAGTTACTTTAACCCTTTCTTCATAATTTGGTTTTATTGCATCCCTGTTTTTATAAGTCCTATTTATAAGCTCTTTAACCTCATCCAAGACTTTCCAAGCGTCAATAATATCATCCGCTTTGGCAATCGTAATTTTAATGCTATAAAGATTAACAAGCCGGCGCTCTTTGGCGTAGGTGAGTGTCGGCGCATTCTTGTTATACGACGCTCCTTTTATGACGGCATTAAGATAGGGCAGGAGTTCCGATATATCGCGGTCAAAATAGGCAATCAAGCGTATCTTTTTCTCATCAGCCATGCAAGGCGCGACGTAGCAAAGGGTAATCGATTTTAAGTAATCCTCTTCTTTGCCAGATGGCTTGTATTCCCGGGCCGTTTTGAAAAAATCTTCCTCATAATCGCGGTATAAAAATGGGTAATATCCGCTAATAAGGGCACCCTCTTTAGTCAAAAGGTGGCAGATATCTTGATATTTTTCTTCAGGGACCACAACCGCTAAGGTAGAAATGTGCTTGAAATCTATATTCCTTGTAACTAAAATCTGCTGCGCTTTCAAGCCTATTTCCTGATTAGGGAAGACGATGATTTCGTATTTCTTATTTTTTGCTATTTCCAATTAGCTTATCCTCTATTTAAGCATCCCGCCTACAACAATATCAATTGCCTTCTCTTCTTCGAGGCCGCGCGCCATAAGGGTTTCTACCTGCTTTTTATCTACACGGCCTATGGCGGCCTCGTGGGTAACCTTGGCAAATTCGTTTGTAACATTGACTATAGGGATAGCCTTTGCCTGGGCATTTCCCTGAATAATCTCAACGCAGTCTACATGTCCTCTGGCCCCAGGAGCGCTGGCAGTAAGTTCGTTGATTATCTCGCTTACAGCATTATCTTTTACGGCAATACGGCTTTTAATCAGGCCTCGCGAAGCTCTACCATTAAGGTAACCTGCTTCTCTAATTTTTATCCTGTCATTGCCATAACCGTAAATTTTAGCGGTCATATCTAGCGTTGAATTATCCAGTATCTCTGATTCGTAATCCAAATCAAAAACGCCTACCCTACCTTTGAGTAATGAGAAATTTGTAACCAGATGGCTATTCTTGCCAATTTTTATCCTTGCCTTAGGAATAACCTCTATGCCGCCGCTCTCGCCATGGAAATGGACTTCATTGTATTCATAATAAGCATTGTCACCTATTTCAATCTCGGCTTGCATCTTATGCAATACTTTTACCGCGTTAGGAAAAACACAATGGGCAAGGAGTTTAACACCGGAGCCATCTTCAATTCTGGCTTTGATATTGATTTCCTGGATCCCTTCTTTAGGCAACACCCCAAAGCAAAGATGAACAAGGTTTTCTATTTTTATTCCCTTTTCTACAGTCAACATAATATCTATGCCGATCGCGGTTTCCTTTGGGACCAAAACTAAACCTTTTACCGAATTACTTCCGATTACCTTATTTTTGTGGACGACTAGATGGGCGATATTAGAGTCTTTAAAGACAGAGGGCGCTCCGCCTGCCTGAGCATATGCATCCAGCATTAATTCATAATCTTGCATTAGCTCTTGTCTCCTTTAGGTACGCCATTTTCTTTACCGGGAAATATTTTAGTTGGACATGGTATGCACTTTTCCTTAAAATATTTGCCCACTTCTTTTGACTTGCCTTCATGAACAATGTTGCCTGAACACATCAAAGAAGTAATATCTGCGATTTCAGAAACTTCCTCGCGATGCGTGATCAAAAGCACGGTCGTACCTTGTTTTTTGAGCGCTTTTATCATATTGATAATGTTATCCAAAGCCAAAATATCAATTCCAGAATCCGGTTCATCCAAAATCACGAGTTTCGGCCGCATGGCAAAAATCGCCGCAAGCTCGATACGCTTTCTTTCTCCGCCGCTTAAGGTCTTGTCTACCTGACGCCCTAAATAATCACTTGGCTCCAGTAAGACATGATGCAATGATTCAGTAATCAGCGCATCGTCTCTATTCTTAGTCCCTACAGCGATATAATCTTTGACGGTAAGGCCCTCGAACCTTGCCGGCTCCTGCCAAGCTAAAGTTATCCCCATCTTCGCTCTCTTGGAAACAGACAGATTAGTGATATCATCACCTAAGAAATGAATCTTTCCGGACTCAAGCCTATAATCGCAGCAACCCATAATCGCATAGGCGAGGCTTGATTTTCCCGCGGCATTGGATCCGAGAATGGAATGTATTGTGCCCTCTTTAACTAAGAGGCTCAAATCCTTTAGAATCTGCCTTCCCTCTAAGTTAAGTGAAATTTTTTCTATGTTTAATATTTCCATTTTATTTTAAAACCTCCCTAAACTAATTGCAATAGGTGTTGGGTTAGCCAAGTTATCGCTTACCGGACAACGCCCTTCTACTTGCGCAAGCCATTTCTCTAATGTTTCTTCATCTACATCGCTCTCGACCTTCATTTTAACCTTTATTTCTTTTATGCCAGCTCTTTGACTACCTTCTCCATAGACCCTGCCAAGATTAAAAGTTCCTTCAATTTCAACTTTTAAATCTTCAATGGTAATTCCCATCTCCATAGCCACAATCTCTCCCAGGCTCTGAAGACAACCTGCCAAAGCTGCTAATAGGCACTGAATTGGGCTTGGATAGTTTGCCCCGCCCTTAGAAAGAAAAATTTCATGTTTTCCCGATTTAACTTTCCATTCGCCGGAAGAAATTCTTTCTCCCACAACTTTAATTATCGTATCATTATACTCAGCCATAAAGACCGCCGATTTTATGTTTACGATAGCCCGTAATTTTAACTATAAAAATCATGGCTCCTACCAAAGTCATGCCCAAACATAAAATCTGTCCCATTGTTAATATTCCTATTATAAAGCCAAGATGTGAATCAGGTTGGCGGAAAAATTCCACAAAAAATCTTACCAATCCATAGCCTATAAGGTATAAAGGAAGAAGAAGTCCGCTAAGTCTTTCTTTCTTGCGAATACTCCAAAGTATAGTAAAAAGAAATATCCCCTCAAAAAATGCCTCATAAAGCTGAGAAGGGTGCCTCAGCAGACCTGCGGGGTCAAGGGGAAAATACATTCCTATACAAGCTTTGGTAACCCGGCCGTAAAGTTCTCCATTAATAAAATTACCGATTCTGCCAAAGGTATAACCTAAAGGAATAGCAGGGATTAATAAATCAGAAAAGTCCCAGAAATCTACTTTTCTTCTATAGCAAAAAATTAAAGAAACAAAAATTACTCCTAAAAGAGCGCCGTGATAACTCATTCCATAAATCCCAACATAATTAAATCCATGGTTAAAATAAAAAGGCAAAACCTCTAAGGGATTCTTAAGGTAATATCTTAAATCATAAAAGAAAATGTATCCTAATCTTCCGCCAATTAAAATTGCGGGGACTGCCCAGAGAAAGTAGCTATCAATGAGGCCCTTGGGAAATCTTACCTTTTCAGTCTTTAATCTATATAGAACAAGAAAATATACGGTAATAAAGCTTGCCAGATACATTAATCCATAATAACGAACCCGGATTGAACCAATTTTAAAAATTACCGGATTTATCCTTTCAGGTAGATAGGCCCAAAATCTAATAAATTGCTCCATTGCTAATTGAATTGCATACTATATTTGTCCTTCTATAAAGTCAATACTTGCTGGCTTAGGCAGAAATAACCCAGCAGTAACTTCAATTGCCTTAAATATTGCAGCAGGGATAATGCAACTGTTCCTGCAAAGATGCTTTGTAGCCAATTTATAAACCTCGGTCTCGTTCATTGGCCTGGACATTTCCTCGCCAACGTTAAGCTCTTTTAATTCTCCAGCCAAAGCCTTGATGTGCTCACAATTAGTCTCAAAAGTTAATTCTATCTTTGTGGGAGATGTCTTTTTTGCCTTAATAACTACTTCATTCCCGCATATTCCTGCTTTTATCCATACAGAAGCCATGGCTATTTCTTCTTTCTTAACGAAATTTGAAAATCCTCCCCGACCTTCTCCAGGGTTATATGCCCTTCGCGCGCTAACCAACCAATGCTCATAAGGATACGGTCTTTTTGATAGCCTAGACAATCATAGATTTCACCAAGGGCAAGATCTCCCCTCTCCTCTAAAAGATCCCATATATCACCAGCAATAATCCCAATCTCTATAATCATCGCTTTAGAGTAAATATAATGACGTGCGATGCCAGATAATATATCCCGACTAGAACAAAAATAATACCTGTGGCTTTGCGCATGTAATACTCTAACTTCGTTAATTTATTAAACCACCGGCTCAATGAACTGACCCCCATAGCAATCGCAATAGCAAACACTAATACCGGTAAACCTGTGCCGATTCCATAAATGAAGAGTAGCGTTACCCCAAACTTAGATTGAAGCGCAAGCGGAATGAGACTGCCGAAAAAAAGGGCTGCCGATACCGGACAAAAGGCAAGGGCGAATACCGCTCCTAATAAGAACGCTCCTGGGACACCGGCTTCAACAAGTTTATTGCGATGCTTCTGGGAAAGCGATAATCCCGGAAAATTTATCTTAATTATATCGAGTAAAATTAATCCTGCGATAATTAGGATGGGCCCGAGAGCCTTTACCATATATTTTTCCAAAAATTGCGCCACCTGAGGGATACCCAGAATAGAATTAATAAGAATAAACCCCAATAGCGCGTAGATAGCCATTCTGCCGATGGTATAGGCAATGCCAGAGAGTAGAACAAAAAATGGGTGGGTTATTTTTTTGGCTAAGAACGATATGGCCGCAACATTAGTAGCCAACGGACACGGGCTTATGGAAGTCATTATGCCTAACCACAATGCTGATCCAAAACCAATCAAAATATCTGTCATTGTACTTCCTTTAGGAAATTATTCACTTCTTCGCTGACGTAGTCGAAGAATTTTTGTTTATTCCCAACATATTCCCATATCTTTGTAAGATTCTTAAATTTTTCTTCCTTACCGCCCCTTACGAGAGAAATCACCAGTGATTTGGTGTAAAGTTGATAATCGTTAACAAAATGCTCATTACCGCGCTCCTCTACGTTGACCGCCTTAAATTCAGGTTTTCCTAAAGCAAGCGCATCTTTGAGGTTTGTCTCAACAGCCTCCCGGATATACTGCTCCATCATAGTGCAGGTATAACAGCGGAAATTGCCGTGAAAATAATAGGCAATGACATAATTCTTCGGCACCAAAGTAGCAGGTTCTTCGGAAAAACATTTAAGCGTAAAGATAACGGCAAAAAAGAACAAAAAAGAAAGTATCATAAAGAGAAGCTTTCTTCGCATGTCAACTCCTTTTAACTTATTACGGATTATTTTTAATCGCTTCCTTTATGGCGGCTACCGCTTCTTCAGTAGTTTTATTCCTAATGTCAAAAGCGATATGCTTAGACTTATCAAAGCCGACCGCATCAAACGCGTCACGAAACATCTTCTGCTGCATCAAAGGATCGCATCCCGCAACATACAGTTTATCTATATCCTTGTTATCCAGTAAAATTTTAAGATATTGATCGCCGTCATCCGCGCAAAGCTGAGGGTGCAGAGAAACAAAGTCTACGATCTTTTCCCTGCGAATGGCGTTTAAAACCTCAAAGGTGTCCATTTTTTTAAACGACGGGCAGGTGCCCTGGCAGACGCAAAGAATTAAACCTTTCTTAGCCATTCTATTTGCCTCCTTTTTTATGGTATAGAAAAGTATGAAACTTTTCTAACCACTGAAAATCGCCTGAAAGTTATCGCGAAGCGATTTTCTTGTCACCAAAAAATATTATTGCCTTCTGATCGCATATTTTGCCGCATCCTTTGCAGAATTCTACGCAATTTTCAGGATGCGCTACTTTTGGCTTCTCATCAGGACCTATTTCATATACGTTGTGCGGGCAGAAATTATAACATTGCATACAACCAGCGCATTTAGTGTAATCTATTATAGGGTACCAGTTCTTCGCCATTTATCGCTCCTTTGCCAACTCTTGCTTTGTTCTTTTGACGACAAAAAGTATATCCTGCTGAGAGAGTTTAAAATTCTTAGTCTTAGCAATTCCTTCTTTAGTGATGTCAATATAATCGGTTATAGTAAGGCCCGCGTGTTCCAAGGTCTTTTTTGCGCATTCAACTGAACATCCATCAATAGCAACTATTCTCTTTGCTGATTTTGCCGACTCAATCATACCCGGAATATGGGCTCCTATCCCGGCAAGACAAAAAATAGTCCCAACCCCATCCTCTGTCAAATCAACAGCCACCTGATTAGCGATCTGGCCGCAGTTTGAGCCCCCAGAACATGGGAATACTACAATTTCATTTGCCTGACATAAACATTCTTTAGCCATATTTTCGCTCCTTTACTTTGCAGAAATCCATTTCTTTATTTCATCCGGCGTGGGAATCCTGCCCGCGGACCTCACTTCACCGTCTATGACAATAGCAGGCGTTGACATAATCCCATAATCCGTGATTTTCTGTATATCTTCGACTTTAACTATCTCTGCCTGCACATTCAATTCCTTTACTGCAGATTGAGCGTTTTCGTAGAGTTTTTTGCATTTTGGGCAGCCCATGCCCAAAATTTCAATCTTCATCTTGCTCCTCCGTTTAACTTTAAAGCGCCACCACTTTGCATCCTTTATCTTTAATAATCAAAACAGCGCACGGTGCTTTGCGCGCTACCTTTTCTGCGGTAGAACCTAAGAGCGCGTGCTTTATGTCGCTTCTGCCCCGGCTTGACATGACAATCAGATCCATACACCTATTCCTGGCAAACTTTACAATCTCCACAAAAGGATGGCCTTCCTTTATCAGGCCGCCGGCATAATGGCGCTTTGGGATATAGGATTTAAACTCTTCAAGCCTTTTTTTGTTTTCAACTATAAAATCTTTATGGATTTTATTGCAGATATTTTCCAATGGAGGATGCACTTTATGGATTTGCTTCATATGAAAGATGTCCTCTTCCACATGAAGGAGAAAAATCTTTCCGCCGCAACAACCGACCAATTTTACCGCTTCATACAATGCCTTTTTGGAAAAATGCGAGAAGTCAATCGGCACTAATATCTTTTTGAATTGCATATATCCCCCCTTCCTTTTATTTTTTCACAGCCGAAACTTTTATACTGGCTATTGTATTTTCGGCACCCTTAAGATTATCAAACATTGCATCTACCGGATAACTTGATTCGTCTATCACCTTGACATCCTGAAACCCGACCATTGTTATAAGTTTTAGATATTCGTCTTTCTTAATCGCTCCGGCAAAACAGCCCACATATGCCTCAACAGATTCTTTAATTGCTTCCGGCAGATTTTTCGCAAGCACCAAATCTGAAACCATCAATCTACCACCGGGTCCTAATACTCTGAATGCTTCCTTAAATACCGCTTCTTTATCCGGCGAAAGATTAATCACGCAATTGGAAATGATCACATCGATGGAATTGTCTTCTACGGGAAGTTTCTCGATCTCGCCTAAACGGAACTCCACATTGGAGTATTTTCCCTTCTTGGCGTTTTCTTTTGCCTTAGCAATCATCTCTGGCGTCATATCAACGCCGATGACTTTGCCGGTTTTTCCGACTCTTGGAGAAGCAAGAAACGCATCGAATCCGGCGCCACTCCCTAAATCCAAAACAATATCTCCTTCTTTTAAGGACGCTATGACAACCGGATTGCCGCACCCAAAACCTAAATTCGCGCCCTCAGGAACGGCGTTTATTTCCGCATCGCTATAGCCAACCTTCTTGCTGATCTCTTTTGCTTGGTCTGTTCCGCAACAACAAGAACTTGTAGAACAACAGGAGACATTCTGTGTTATGGCTTTGACATAACCATCCCTGACAATTTTTTTGATTTCTTCTGCTTTTCTTTTCATGTTTTACCCTATATCCCTTCCCGCTTCATCTTTGATGCATTTTCCCTATCGATCTGTTTTTTAATCACTTCCTTGACGAAATCCAAAGCTCCTTCCTTATCGCGGTCAAGCACGATTTGCTCAATCCTAAGTAACTCATCTTGATTAAGACTAATAAGTTTTTTCTTCTCCATATATCAAGCCTTAATCAAACTAACCCCTTTACACGAATTAACTTCAATCTGCAACGTCACATGAGTAATGGCAAATTTATCTTTAAGTATCTCTCCTACTCGCTTGACCAAAAGGCATGTTTCGCTCACTGGCATATCGCGCGACACATTGATATGCGCTTCAAAGTGAATGTCCCGCTCAGTTACCGCCCATAGATGCGCATGATGAATGTCTTTTACTCCGTCAATGCCTTCTATCTGCGCCTGAATTTCCCTTAAGTTTATTCCCTTCGGAACATGTTGCATGAGAATGCGCGTGCTTTCTTCAATAATCTTGTATCCTTCTTTCAATACATAAATACCGATGAGAATTGTCAAGGCCGGGTCAATCCAATAGGCTTTGGATATAAAAATCGCACAGGCCCCGATAATCACCGCTATGGAAGAAAGAAAGTCAGAAAAAAGATGCACGTACGCGGCTTTCACATTTAAATCTTCATGCGCATGCGTCTTAAGAAGAAATACTGAGATGATGTTCGCAATCAAACCGACTGAAGCTACAGACAACATCAGCACGCTGTTTATAGGATGCGGATGAGTAAATCTAGTAATAGCCTCCTTAAAAAGGAATATCGAAACCACTACCAGTGCGCAGGCGTTAAAGAGGGCTGCCAGAATCTCAGCGCGTTTATAACCAAAGGTTTGAACTTCGGTATTTTTGCGCTTAGATATCCGCACCGCAAAGAAACTAACCACCAAAACCACAGTATCGCTTAAATTATGCAACGCATCAGAGATCAACGCAAGGCTTCCTGAAAGGATACCTCCGATAATCTGCGCCAAAGTTGTGGCAAAATTAAGCCCTGCGGATACAATTAACCGGTTCTCTTTATTATTTTCTTTATGCGTGTGCATGTTTTCCTGCTTACTTAACTATCATCCCAAAAATCATGCCTGTGATTGTAGACATAACTACTACCAAACTCACATAAACAACTGTTTTCTTTGTTCCCATAATACTCCGCAACACAAGCATACTAGGAAGGCTTAAGGCAGGCCCGGCCAAAAGAAGCGCCAACGCAGGCCCTTTGCCCATACCTGAACCAATAAGTCCCTGTAAAATAGGCACTTCAGTAAGTGTGGCAAAATACATAAATGCCGCTACTATCGAGGAAAAGAAATTTGCCCACAGCGAATTGCCGCCCACCAGCATAGCAACAAATCTGGAAGGAATAACGCCTTCATGCCCGACTCTGCCCAATAGGAATCCCGAAACAAGCACCCCTCCAAATAAAAGCGGAAGTATTTGTAAAGCAAAACCCCATGTTGCAAAAGTCCATTCTTTTAATTCGTCCTTTTTAAACCACCTAAACAAGATAATAGCCAAGCTAAGCAAAGAGAACCCGGAGATCCACCACTTATTCTGATAGATCAACGACCATATCCCGCGGTCTCCTTCAAGCGGCTTACCCCAGTTAGCAAAAACGAGAAACGCTATCATCGAAGCAAAATAAAAAACGGTTTTGCCCAAAGAGCGAGTTTCTTTTACCTCGCCAACGTTGAAATCACCGGTTACCTGACGCGCCCTTTCTTCCTTTAAAAATATAAGGTGCATTGATAAACCGATAACAACGCTGAAAATTACAGCACCAATGGCTCTCGCCAAGCCCAATTGCCATCCAAGGATACGCGCCGTTAGAATGATAGCTAAAACATTGATAGCAGGCCCAGAATATAGAAAAGCAACCGCGGGCCCAAGGCCAGCGCCTCTTTTATATATACCAGAGAATAAAGGTAAAACGGTGCAGGAACAAACCGCCAATATCGTACCGGATATCGAAGCAACGCTATAGGATAGAAATTTATTCGCTTTAGCGCCAAAATATTTCATCACCGATGCCTGGCTGACAAAGACCGATATTGCTCCTGCGATAAAGAATGCCGGGACAAGGCATAAAAGCACATGTTCCCTGGCATACCACTTAACAAGTGCAAGTGCTTCGAAGATCGCATTATTAGTGAAGGGCAGGTTTTCAACCGGCAGATAAAAACAGCCTAAAAATATAGCAACAATATAAAGAAACTTCTTCCACTCTTTCATTTCTTTATCCTTCCGATAATCTGGCAACATCCGCCTTCAATTCTGATGGCTTTAATATTCACAAGCGCATCTGCTATTTTTCTATGCGCTGAGGTTTCAATCCGAGAAAAAGTCGGCCGGGAAATTTTCATTAATTTTGCGGCCTTTTCTTGTTTTAAACCCTCTAAGCAGGAAAGCCGGATCGCTTCAAACTCATCAAGCGTCAAATAAACATTTTTCAGCTTACTCAACGGCCTGCATAAAGGCTTAAAACACCTCTCTCCAGGCTCGTGTTTTATCCATCTGGTCTTTTTTGGCCTCATGGAATCCTTTCTCGTGTTATGAGCATTTGTTCATAAAGATTCTATCATACGTTGCTATTTTGTCAAATAAAATTTTTATTTCTAAAGCTTGCTTAGCCGGCTTTGCACTAAAGAGCTTTAATGGCGGGTTTATGTGTGGCAGCTAAAATTACATAGCCGATTTTAAGGGAATCAGGATTAGGGTTGCGCATCTTCTGCTTTCCCTAATATTCTTGTTACATACACATAATTTCTTTTAGGATTATCTATGTTTTTCCGGGCAATCTCGCCAAACACCCTCTTTACTTCTTTTTCTCCATATTCTTTTGTCTTTAGGATTACATCTTCTATCGCTTCGGGGTTGTTTTCTTCAAAGACTATTTCGGCGTATTTTCTTGCTTTTGCGTATGCGTCTTTACCGTATTTATCTTCTATCGCCTTTAGCTTTATCTCTCGCTCTTTCGGATCATAGAGCTTTAAGATTTTATACATCTTCAGTCTTCTCTCTTCATAGCGTTTGCCAGATAATTCATCGTATTTTACCTCAAGCAATTTCTTCCTTCTTAGTTCAGCCATCCCCTTATGAATGACATCCCGGCCTACGTCGCCAAATTGCTTCGTTATTGTAGTAACACTTTTCGACCAATATGGCTTTATATCGCTTATATCCGAATAGGCAAGGTTTATAAGATAACAGAATTTGGCCCTTAAAGATAACTCTCTATTCCAACCTAACTTAAAGTAATCATCGGGAAGATCAAAGTATTGCTCGTTAGGTATTCCATAAACTCCTGCCGGTTCATCGTAATAGACCTTTATTCCGGCATCTTTAAGGCGCTTATAGACCCTTGTGCTTTTAATTTTGGGTTCCCCCCACAGAAGGCGGGGCACCCGCCGATCCGATACGGCGGGGTGCATATTTACAAAATCTACATTTTGATCTAAAATAACTTCCACATCTACCCCTCTATTCTTCACCTCTATTAGTGCATCAATAAGCTGGTTGGGCTTTGAATCCTGCTTAGACAGAGATGATTCTATGGTAAACATAACCACATAAATTGACTTCTCTGCTTTGAAAAACACACCTTTTACGGCAGGAAAGTATTTCGTACCGCTTATATCTGTTACTTCGGCCTGATAACAAAAAGCCCTTGCCGTTATCACTAACAAAGCAAGAGACATCATGAAAACTGTTTAAATATTTCTTCAGTTTATATTGATGACGAAACAAAAGACAAGATGATTAACCGCTTTGATGAACTCTTTCAAGAGGAAAGCAAAGCCTCCTTTTCTCTATCTCAGGAAGTTAAAGACCGTATCAGCGAATTTGATGCAAAGGTTGAACGCCTTGTTGACATCTTCATTGACCGCCAGATTACTCAAGAAGAATACGCTAAAAGGAAGGCAAAATTACTCAATGATAAGAAGGATTTAGAAGGTAAACTTAAAGAAATAGAGAAAAGCGGCGGCGGGTGGCTCGAACCGGCAAAACAATTCGTAACTACTTGTAATCAAGCGGGTTTTGTCGCTTGGCAGGAAATTTTAAGCCCCAAAAAAGATTTTTTGAAAATTTGCGGCTCGAACCTCGTCTTAAAAGACGTAAATCTCTCTGTTTCATATAAAAAGCCCTACGACTTCATCGCAAAATCGCAGGGTCGTCTCGACTGGCGGAGAGGCAGGGATTCGAACCCTGGGTAGCCTTACGACTACACATGCTCTCCAGGCATGTGCTTTAAACCACTCAGCCACCTCTCCAGAAAATTATACTGCTTTTAGATAATCTTATTCTTGTTTAATTATTTTTTCCAGATAATTAATTGGGATAG
>Ga0210051_1001905_pt1 | contig 21144 bp, 19 predicted proteins | sample CryGey092014_all_FD_185464 | JGI IMG/M metagenome (GOLD analysis project Ga0210051, IMG submission 185464) | Groundwater microbial communities from aquifer - Crystal Geyser CG23_combo_of_CG06-09_8/20/14_all (SPAdes) (version 2) | ecosystem: Environmental > Aquatic > Deep subsurface > Groundwater... | reverse complement strand
TTCTGCCGCGACATCTTTAATCGCCCCCTCTTTCCGCTGCGACTCAATGGTATTCAAATAGGCAAGTCTTCCCCTGCCTTCTAATATGGTTTTGAAATCGGCAAAATCAATGTTTATTAAACCCGGCTCATAAATTGTTTCAATCAATCCTTCTAAACTCTCAGATAAAAATTTATTAATGGTGGATAAGGCCTCTTTGAGAGGAGTATCTTTGTTAATAGTTTGAAAAACTCTTTCGTTGGGGATAATGGTAATTGCGTTAAAATGCCCCCTTGCTTCTTTTAAAGAGTTAATGGCAATTTCCATTTTCTTTTCTCCTTCAAACTTAAACGGTAAAGTGAAAATTCCGTAAGTAAGGTTGCCTAAATTTTTAGAAATCTTGGCAAAAACAGAGACAGCTCCTGACCCTGTTCCGCCGCCAAGAGAAGTAACTAAAATGCATAAATCCTGACCTTCAAAAAGTTTTTTTATTCTCTCTTTTTCGCTTAAAGCCGCCTCTCTTCCCAATTCGGGATTCATGCCGGTACCCAAACCGTGGGTAAAATTCTGACCGAATTGAAATTTTATCACCTTTCTGTTGCAACTTTTTAATGATTTTGAATCCGTGTTGGCTACAACAAAACTGGCTTTTGATACTTTAGAAGCAATTTCAGAAACAATGTTACCGCCCCCTCCGCCAATACCAATTACCCTGATTTTGGTCTTTTTAATCTCCTCTGTTTTTTCGGCTGGAGTTTCTAATTCCGGCTTCTTTTTTTGTTTTTTGACAACTTTTGGCATTATTTTATTTTACCCCTAAATTACTTTTTTTTCAACCCCGTCAACTTCCCGAGCGGTAGCGAAGGGGAAAGAAGAAGATTTATCTTCTTCGCTCTCTTTCATTCTATCAAAAAACCATCCCCGGCGATAGAACAAGCTCAATACGGGAATGGTCTTACTCAATGCGGAAAGTGCGCACAAAATTCCCTTCTTTTCCTCCGCCGTTCTGCGGGGCGTATTGCGATAGACCTATTCCATCAACTCCGCGGATGGAATTATCTTCCAAGAATACGGTAAGGTAATAAGGAAGGTCTTCCTCTTCAAATTCTTTTGCGTCAACTTTAACCGTAATTGTTCCCGAGCTCCCTTCTTTTACAAGTGACTGAAAGTCTGCGAATCGAATTCGATAGATATCCTCTGATCCGATTCGCGTAAAAGAGTCTCGGTTCACTTCCTTTTCTGCCACGGTGCGCCAGCCGTACTGAATTTTTATTTTGTCCAGATAGCGCCAGACCTGGGAATCGAAAAACAAGTCCAGTCTCACGATAGTGATATCGGACTGAGTGGCTTCCACCTTAATCGCCATCACTGATTGATTTGTCCCTTCCGGCCTCACCCGAATATTGTTAGAAGGAGAACTCTTCAATTCGGCAGAAAGAATCCCCTCGCCGGAAGTCTCAGGGACTACAGAAGAAACTTCCGGAATGGACGGAGCGCACACATTGGAGGCCTGTGCGGATACGGAATCTGAAAAATCGCTCCAGCCACCTCTGTTTCCTGCCCTGATTTCGTATTCGTAAGTACGGCCTGGCGTAAGCCCGGAATCCACAAACTGAGACAGAGAACCGCTGTACACTTCCTTGCTTCCTCGAAACAACTGATATACGCTCGCTTCCGAAGCCAAGGTCCAGCGCAAAGTTAACTGACCGCCGCACGGCTTCCTTCCAAGAGTCAGACTTGGAGTCTTGGGAGGACAAACATCCGGAGCGGTTATTCCCTGAACTTCGGACGGGTCCCCCTCTTCTCCGCGATACAATCCGTACGCCACATATCTATATTTCTCTCCCAAAACAAGTCCGGAATCCACGAAACTTCGGTCTTTTCCTTCGTAAATCATATTGCCATCTCGGTACAAACGGTATCCGGTTGCTCCCTGAACTGAGCCCCACGAAATCTCAAGTTGCGCACACTTCTTTGTCTCGGAAACCGACACATCAGGTTTTATCAAAATAGTTTCAGTAAGAAGCGCGAGCTTAATTTTTAAAAGCTCTATCTGCATCTGAAGCAAACGCACCTTTATTTGCATAATTTCTTCACTCATCCCCTGTGTCGTTTCCGCGCCTGCCGATTGCGGAATAAAAAGAAGAATGATGACAATGAAAATGGAAAGTTTTAAGAAAAATTTAGACATATTCTAAGAAATACATTATGTTTCTCGCATTAAAGCATAAATTACATTAAAAGTCAAGGAAAAATAAAAACTACCCGGGAACGGGCGATTTTTCTGATACTTCTCGGTCTCTCGAACCGCGCTCAGCGATGCTGCGGGTCGTGGACGACGTTAGAACCTGTTTGGTGGGTAGTTTAGCTTAAAAACTACAGGTGTCCCGCCGACGCGACTCGGACGGAGAGCCGTTTGATAAAACGGCGACTCTCGCCTCTATTTTGTTTAAGTACGATTACATTCCGGATCGTACTTATCTATAAGTTCTGTCTCTCTACTCTCGGAATTGGAATTTTCTTCAAAAGCGAAGTATTCTATATTTTTCCTCCGAAGGCAGGAATTTTGAGGATCTGGGTGCTCAGATAGTCTTTTTCTAAGATCATCTGCTCTACCGGCATACACTACATTGTGATAGGTATCCGCTAATAGGTACACACCTTCAGTGCTAGGTACTAAATTCAGATCCTCCGAAAAATTATACCAATTTGTCATGTTTTTAATTTTCTTACTAAATTATTATGGATGAAGCAACCGACCTTGCATTTTTACTCCTTCTTCCTGTCTGTAAAATGAATTACATTTTTAACTTTACCAATTTGAGAACGCCTACTCTAAAAATCCGGTATTGCTGCGGGTCTTGAACGACGCTAGAACCTGTTTAATAGAGTTTCCCGCCAATTTCAGCGATTTCTTTGTCGGGAACAATTAACACACACTCTCCACCTTTATCAGGAACACCGAGAGTCAAAACTTCAGAAAGAAATGGGCCGATTTTTCTTGGCGGAAAATTAACCACGCCAAGGACTAATTTATTTTTCAGCTCTTCTTTTGCATATAAACTTACTATTTGGACAGATGAATTCTTAATACCTATTTCGGGTCCAAAATCAATCTTCAGCTTATAAGAAGGCTTTTTAGCTTCTGGGAAATCTTCTATTTCAATTATCTTCCCCACTTTAATATCTAATTTTTCAAAATCTTCAATGGTAGCCATTAAATTAAAATTATAGCTTATTCCATAATTTTCTTAATTTTTCTTTGCTTAAAAGAACATAGTCTTTGTCTCTAGAAAACATTTCTAAAGTTACTGTTCCATTATAATATTTTTTTAAAATTTTTAATGTTTTCCCCCAATTTATACTTCCTACCCCCATTGGCAAATGCAAATCTTCCCACCCTAAATTATCATGCAAATGAACATGCCTTAGTTTTTTATAAAATCTTATAATAAATTCTTCCGGTTTTCTTCCATTCAAACTTGCGTGACCAATATCAAGGAGTAAAAATAAATTTGGAACACTATTAAATATCGCGGTAACATTTTCAATGCTGTCTTGCGGTGTATCAATTGGTTCATACATTAGATTTAAATTATAATTTTTTGCTTCCTTCACAAGTTTTTTTAATGTTTCAATCTGCCATTTTATTCCTTCTTTTGAAGAAAACATCTCGGTAGGCCAATTAGCGTGAATTGCCACAAACTTTACACCTAATTTCTTGAAAATTTCAAAATATCTAACTGCTTCGGAGATAGCGGCTCCCCTTAAAGCTCTAATTGAAGAACCAATTGGCAAATACCAAGCGGTGTGGCCAACAACATCTAATTTATATTTTTGAACTAATTTTTTAACTTCGTGAATATCAATTTTTTCAGGAACAGCTATATCTTCTTCTAAAAATAAATCTACGAAATCAAATTTATTTTTACCAACCCATTCAATCTCATCAAGTATATTTTTTCTAGGATGATTGGGAAAACCAATTTTCATAATTTTATTAAATTAATTATCTTCCTCTATTCTACCAAAAAATCGCCCCTTTGGCGATTTCCTAGATGACATCATAATCTATTTTCTATGTTCTTTATAAAAATCTACCAATCTTTTCCCTAATTCCCTTGCCGATTTTAAATCATTTTTCTTTTTTGAAATTTCTCCTCTCTTTACGGCAAAACCTTCAGCTGTGCATCTTCCAGGCAATGTTATCCCCTGCCAGCTCAGAAAATCCCAAATATGGTATTCTGCTTCGGCATTACCGACGAAAAAACCAGAAACAGTTATAGCTCCGCCAACTTTGCCCTTCAATTTAAGTTTTGGATGAGTTAGACAGGTACACCTATCTATAAAGTTTTTAAGCAAACCTGACACATTACAGTAATAAACAGGACTACCGACAATTATAATGTCGGCCTTAATCATTTTTTCGCAGATCTCATCCATATCATCTTTAATTTTACAAGGATATTTGCAACCTTCTTCGCAGCCATCGCAACCCAAGCAATATTTAATATTCTTTCCTGCCAACTGTATCAATTCTGTCTTAGCGCCATCTTTTTGCGCTCCCCTTAGCGCTTCTTTCAGCATAATTTCTGTATTCCCATTTTTTCTTGGACTACCGTAAATAGCGATTACTTTCATAAAATTTACAATTTAATTTATTATTTTTCTATTCTACCAAAAAACCGCCTGTTTGGCGATAATTTGCTGCGGGGCCTGGACTCGAACCAAGATACCATTCTTCAGAGGAATGTGTCCTACCGTTAGACGACCCCGCAATGGTTCGATACGCTCACCACAAGTTTTAAACTCTAAGATATCTTTTAACAGCGATTAAGCTGGAAATAATTCCCAAAATTATTCCGGTCAGTAATTGAATCAATAAAATTAACCAGAAACTGCTGACAAAAAAACCAAAAAGACCAAGTCCGGGAAATAAAACCTCTGCTTTTGAATTGAGTCCCCAGGTTAATAAAGCGAAAAGTGAAAGACAAATTAAGGCGGCGAAAAATCCGCAAATTGCTCCCTGGACCAAAAAAGGACCCCTGATAAACCAGTTTGAAGCGCCAACCAGTCTTTGAATTTTTATTTCTTCTCTTGAGTTATAAATTGACAGTCTAATGGTGTTAAAAGCAACTAAAATGGCAACAAGCGCCAAAATTATTGAAAAAACAATGCCGGCTCTATCAAAGTTTGAAGTCAAACTGTAAATACTCTCAATAACCGGCTTTCTTTCATGATAGTCAATTTTTTCAATCAGAGAATTAAACTGAGGCTTCTCTAAAAAACTGACCACCGCTTCGTATTGCTGGGCCCGAAAGGCTTTAATGCCCAAAGAAGCTAAAAAGGGATTTATTCCGACTTCCGCCAGAGATTCCATTAAAATCGGATTGTCTCCGTGTTTTTCGGTGAATCTTTTAAGGGCTTCTTCTTTTGGAACATAATTTACTTCTTTTACTTCGGGAATTTTGTTAATCTCTTCTTTAACTTTTAAAACATCTTCTTCTGCGGTTTCATATTTGAAATAAACCGAAACATCAACTTTTTCCTGAATGCTGGAAATCAGAAATTGACTGACATCTTTGAAAAGGAAAAGCGAAGTTATAACGGAGATGGCCATTGTCATAATAAAAATATTGGCGGCAATCATTCCCCCGTTTCTTGTTAAACTTTGCCAGCCCGAACGAAATATTCTTTTAATTAAAGTAAACATAGTTTTTACAAAATGAAACGGCCTATTTTCTCATCTCTAATCATCTTTCCTTCGTGAAGAGTAATTGTTCTCTTCCCCAGGGAATTAATTATTTCTTTGTTATGGGTAGATAAAATTATAGTTGTGCCGAATTCATTGATTTTTAACAAAAGGCGAATAATATCCAGGGCATGATAAGGATCAAGGTTGCCCGTCGGCTCGTCAGCCAGAATAACTTCCGGTCTGTGAATTAAAGCTCTGGCAATTACCACCCTCTGTTTTTCCCCGCCGGAAAGCTGGACCGGAAAATTATGGGTCCTTTCTGTTAATCCGACAATATCCAATATTTCAGCCACATCTCTGGCAATCTCCGAATCCGAAGCGCCTATCACCTCCATAGCATAAGCTATGTTTTCATAGGCAGTTTTTGAAGGAAGCAGTTTATAATCTTGGAATACGGCTCCGATTTTTCTCCTTAATTGGGGCAGGTGTCCTGACTTGATTTTTTGAACATCCTGATCATCAAAAAAAATTCTGCCGCTGGTTGGTTTTTCTTCTGCCAAAAGAAGCTTAAGCAAGGTCGTCTTTCCGGCTCCGGATTTTCCGACAAGGCAAACAAATTCTTTTGGTTCAACCTCAAAAGATACATCATTCAAAGCTACGGTATTGGGCGGGTAGATTTTGGTGATATTTTGAAATTTAATCATATACCGAGCTTTCGCGTAGCGAAAGCGAAGGTGAAGAAGAGGACGAAGTCCTCTTCGCCTTTTACATTTTAATCTCCTCCTCAATAAATTTATCTAAATCTCCATTTAAAACTCCCTCAACATCGGAAGTTTCAACTCCGGTTCTCAAATCTTTAACCAGCTTATAGGGCTGCAGAACATAAGACCTAATTTGGTTTCCCCAGCTGGCTGAAATTTTTTTCCCTTTAATTTCTGACAATTCTTTTTTCCTTGTTTCCTGGTGAAGTTGGTAAAGCTTGGAAAAAAGCATCTGCATCGCTTTTTTTCTGTTGCCGCCTTGCACTCTTTCTGATTGGCAAGCAACAACAATGCCGGTTGGCAAATGGGTAATTCTTACCGAGGTTTCTCTTTTGTTGACATTTTGGCCGCCGGGGCCCGAAGCCCGGTAAAATTCAATTTTTAAATCATCCGGCTTAATTTCAAGTTCATCCTCTTTCTCAATTTCGGGCAATATTTCCACTAAAGAAAAAGAGGTATGGCGAAGCTGTTTGGCTGAGAAAGGAGAAATCCTAACCAATCTGTGAACCCCGGTTTCTTTTTTTAAAAGACCGTAAGCATAAGGCCCTCTTATTTCCAAACTAACCGATTTCGTGCCGATTCTTCCTTCGGGCCCGCCGGCTTCGCCAAAAGATTGGTGCAAAACTTTAGTTTGAAATCCTTTAAAAGCGCAGTATCTTTCGTATATCCTTAACAACATTGTTGCCCAATCCTGGCTATCCTGGCCTCCGGTTCCGGCATAAACAGATAAAATGGCAGGCCCCTTGTCGTATTTCCCGAAAAGGAAGATCCGGAACTCTTCTCTTTTTATTTTTTTTTCAAACTTCTCAATCTCTTTTTCCAAATCTTCGTCTCCTTCTCCCACCCGAGCCGCAACGAAGGGTGAAGAAGAGGATTTATCCTCTTCGACTAAATCTTTTAGCTTTATAAGATCTTCCAGTTCTTTCTTTAAAATATCAAATACTTTTATTTCTTCTCTAAATTCATTTAATTTTCGGGTCGTTTCTATCGCCTTTTCTTTTCCCTGCCAAAAATCAGGTTTTTGAGTCTCTTTTTCCAGTTTTTTAATTGTTTCTCGTTTCTCTCTTATGTCAAAGACAGTCTCCCAACTTCAGGAGTCTTTTTTGTAATTGTTCAATTTTTTCAGTTAAATCTGGCATATTCTTTAAATAATATATCATGAATTCTCCGAAATGCGAAGAGGCAAATCTCTTCTTACCCCTCGCTTTTGCTTTCCAAAAGCTCGGTATTAAAAGAGCCGAAGGTGGGAATCGAACCCACGTTCCTACTTTACGAAAGTAGTGTTCTGCCATTGAACTACTTCGGCGTAGTCATAACTAACAAACGGCCTTCTTCAGCTCTTTTGCTCAAAACTCGATTCTTCCTACCATGTCCCCTATTTAACCCAGCATATGTGGGAGTCAATGCATCACAATTTGGACAAAGTAAGCGAAGATTGTTCTCAATATTGTTGCGCCAATTGCCATCAATATGATCAGCGACCAATGGGACCTGTTTAGTTTTAGGATTAACCTTTGCCCATCCACATAAACAACACTTATTACCAAACTTTTTTCGTAAATATCGTTTAATATATCTTGAAACTATACCTAAGCTTTTTAATCCATTCACTTCTCCGGCCTTCCATTTTCTGATATAAAACTGATATTGATATTCAACTTGGCATGCATTGCTGCAATATTTATATCCCGGCCGTGGTGTTTCTTTACCACAAAAAAGACATTTTTTTCTGGGCTTTTTGGGCATTGACATATATCCAGTATACGGAGATTTACGACCAACGTCAATGTTAAAATTGGTCGTAGATTGAACTGTCACTAAAACTAATCTGGTAAGTATTTATGTGACTCCTGAAAGTCAAATTGTGGAGCGGGTGAGCGGAGTCGAACCGCCGTCTGTTCCTTGGGAAGGAACCATAATAGCCGTTATACGACACCCGCCTAATTTTTAGGTGACGTCAAAACCCAATTTTTTCCAATAAATTTTCCCAAAAATTTTTCTCTTTTGGGACAGCTGTTTCATTCTTCCCTTCCGGCGGAAGCACGACTATTGCTTCTTCTCCCGGTTTTTTGTATCCTTGTTCATAAAGCCTGGCCTCCCAATAAGCGGCGCTTTCTGTCTGAAGAATTCCTGTTTTTAATTGTTCGTTTTTCTCTGATAGAAGCCGGATTTCTTTTTTTAGTTCTTCTATCCTATCCGTCAGTTCTCCTCTCTTTTGGTTTATTTTTAAGTTGGAAACAACCAAAAACCCAACAATTGCCAAAAGAAAAATTCCAATTAATATCGGAAAAAATATATCCTGAGAATTGCCGGCCTTTTTTATTTTTCTGTTTTTTGATAACATGGGGACAGCGGTATGGTAAAGATAAAACCAAAGACAATTTTTAAAACAATTTGGATTATTTTAATCTCTTTGGTGGTTTTAAGCATGCTTGCCTTCACATTAGCTCCATTATTGTAACATAAAACTAACTAGTCTTAAAGATTTCTAAAAATACCCTGGAAGGAATTCTAACCCTTCCTTTTTCTTTTAATTCTTGCTTGCCCTTCTTTTGTTTCTCTAACAATTTTCTTTTTCTGGTGTAGTCTCCTCCGTATAACGGAGCTATTACATCTCTTCTTTTGGCGGAAATTGTTTCTCGAGCGACAATCTTGCCGGAAACAACGGCCTGAATGGGGACCGAAAAAAGCTGAGGGGGTAAAATTTCCTTTAGTTTTTCTGCCAATTTCTTTCCCTCTTTAAAAACTGCATCCTTATAGACAATTTTGGAAAAAGCTTCTTCTTTTTTGCCGGCAATTAAAATTTCCAATTTTACCAAATCCCCTTTTCTGTATTCTAAAATTTCGTAATTCATTGAAGCGAATCCCTGAGTTATTCCTTTAAGATTGTCGTAGAAACCAAAAATAATTCCTTTAAAGGGAACCTCGTAAATTAGAAGAATTTTATCTGTGCCAAAATATTTTGTTTCAAGGGGTCTGCCCTTTAGATTATTTAAAATCTCTAAAATTCTTCCGAGATATTGAGCTGGCGTAATAATTTCTAATTTCGCCCAGGGCTCTTCAATTTCCTTAATTTCGGCTGGATTCGGCCAATCCGAAGGAGAAAAAACGAAATTTTCTTTATTTTTTTGATTAATAATTTTAAAAACCACCGAGGGAGTAGAAATAATCAGGTTAAGACCAAATTCATTCTTGAGTCGTTCCGAAACGATTTCGGTATGCAAAGATCCTAAAAATCCGCAACGAAAACCCCGACCCAAAGCCTCTTTTGCTTCTGATTCAAAAGTAAAAGAAGAATCGTTAAGTTTTAATTTAGATAAGGCCTCTTTTAAATTTTCAAAATCGTCCGGATTTTCGGGATAAACCGAGGCAAAAACCACCGGCTTTGGCACTTTATACCCGAGCAACGGCTCCACATTAACATTTGACATTATTGTAATGGTGTCTCCCACCCTTACTTTTCCGGGCTCCTTGATTCCGGTAGCCAGATAACCTATTTCTCCGCTTTTTAATTCTTTAACCGGCTGAAATTCCGGCTTAAAATAACCCAATTCTTTGACTTCTCCCTCGCTTTTGCTTTGAATTAAATAAATTTTTGAACCTAACTCTATCTTGCCGTCAACCACTCTTATAAAAGCCACTATCCCTTTATAGGGGTCGTATTTTGAATCAAAAATCAAAGCACGAAAGGGTTTTTCAATGTTTCCTTTGGGACAAGGAATTTTTTCAATTACAGCTTGTAATAACTTTCCAACATTGGTGCCATATTTGGCAGAAATTTCAAAAATCTCTTTTTCTGGAATCTTCAATAATTGAGCTAAAGATGCTTTCGTTTCTTCAATCCTCGCTTGAGGCGAGTCAATTTTATTAACTGCCGGAATAATAACCAAGTTTTGTTTTTTTGCCAAATCTAAATTATGTATTGTCTGTGCCTGAATTCCCTTGGTCGCATCAACCAGCAGGATTGCTCCTTCGACTGCTGCCAAACTCCTTGAGACCTCATAATTAAAATCAATGTGCCCCGGAGTATCAATTAAGTTTAGAATATAGAATTTAGAATCTAGAATGTAGTGCATGCGGACGGGGTGCATCTTTATCGTAATTCCCCTTCCTCTTTCCAAATCCATTGAATCCAAAAATTGCTCCCGCATTTTAGTTTTTGGCACGGTTCCTGTCAATTCCAAAAACCTATCGGCCAAAGTAGACTTACCATGATCTACATGACTGATTATACAAAAATTGCGAATGTTTTCCATTAATCCCCCTTCGTTTTCTCTCGGGAAATAGAAGACCGAATAATTTTGATTTCCGGAGATTTTAATAAAATATTGATTAAAATATAAACGGCGGCAGCCACAAGACAAGCTATTATTGTTTGAATTAAAATTCCAGTAAAGGTTCTTGTATTTAAAATTCCGCCGGTAAATAAAAGAGAAAGATAAGTAAAAATAGCCATCAAAAGGCTTGCTGTCAGAATTTTTTTAAGAGACTGCAAGATTTCGCCAACCTTAAGATTGGCTGTCTTTTTTTTAAGAAAAAGTAAAAGTAAAAAAAACTGAAATATTCCCGATACCGATAAAGCCAAGGGTAAACCAATTACGCTAATGTCTTGAATCTCCTGAAGTTTTAAAGCGTTTATTATAAATTCCTGAAAAAAATTTGAAAATCCCAGGAGAAAAACAAATAAAAAACAAAGGCCGACATTAAGGGCCATGGAAATTAAGCTAATCATCACCGGCGTCCTGGTATCCTGGAAAGAGTAGAAAACCCTGGCCAAAAAAGGAACTAAGGAAGCGGCAAAAATACTTAAACAAAAAATGCCGAGGGAAGCGGCAGTTAATCTCGTTTCCAGCCAACCGAATTCACCGGTTCCTAAAACAACCCTGACAATTTGAGCTCTTAAAATAAAAGTTAAAAGAGATGTCGGAATTATCAGAAAAAGAATCTGGCGAAAAGTTGAAGAGAAAATTTTAAAAAACTCTTCTTTAAGACCGGAAGCCCAGGTTCTGGCAAGGATAGGGAAGGCGGCAATCGAAAAAGAAACTCCGATTAAACCAATCGGAAAATATTGAAGATTGTTGGCGAAGTTAAAAATAGCAATCGAGCCGGCGGGTAAAAAGGAGGCAATGGCCGTAATTACTATTAAATTGATGTGGTAGGCAGCAGCTCCGATTGTTCTTGGAACCATTAGTTTAAAAACCTTAATTAATCCAAAGTTTTTAAAATTTAAAAAGGGTAAATATTTGTATCCGGAAGCTTTGGCTGCCGGAAATTGAAGCAGCCAATGCAAAAAAGCTCCCAGAATTACTCCGTAGGCCAATCCGTAAAGGCCGAAGCTGGGCACGAGAAATATTATCCCAAAAATTATTCCAAGATTATAAATTACGGGCGCCATTGAATAAGCGAGAAATCGGTTAAAGTAATGCAATATTCCTGAAAAAATACTGGATAATCCAAAAAATATTGGAGAAATAAACATTATCCTTGTTAAAGCAACGGCCAATTCTTTATTTTCCGGAGAAAACCCCGGAGCAATTAAATTGATAAGTAAAGGAGTAAAAAGAGCTAAAATTCCGCAAATTAAAATAAGCAGAATTAAAAAACAATTCAAAAGGTTGTTGGCAAATCTCCAAGCGTCTTCTTCGTTTTTTCTAAAATATTCAGAAAATACCGGCAGAAAAACTGCAGCCACTCCGCCCATAATTAAAATTCCATAAACAAAATCGGGAATTCTGAAAGCGGCAAAATAAATGTCCAATTCCTCCCCTGCTCCAAATTTCCCGGCCAACAAACGGTCTCTTATTAAACCTAAAAATCGGCTGATTAGAGCCGAAAGTCCCAATAAAGTTGCGGCAAAAGTAACGGTTTTGGTTTGAGAATTAAATAATTTGGCAAACATTATATACCGAGCTTCTATTTATAGAAGCGAAGGTGAAGAAGAGATTTATCTCTTTGACCGCCGAAGCGCAGCGAGGCGAAAGAAGAAATTTATCTCTTTGACCATCTTACCCGCTTTCATTTTAAATTAAAAAGCCCAAGCAGACAATAAGCCGAATTCTGTCTCGCCCGCCTAAATTTTGCGAAGCAAAACTTTTGGCGGGTTAAGCAATCATCTATCTAGTCCCGCAATTACTTACGGGATCAAGCGAGTCACTTTTAACCCTATGAGATAGCGAAATATCTCACCAGGCTTTACTCTTGCACCCAATAAGGATTTAGCCGTTTCACCCCTGAGATTTCTCTCAGAGCTCGCCCTCCTGAGCAACAGCGAAAGGGGAAGAAGAAAGCTTGCTTTCTTCGCTCTCCTACGCATAAAGCTTCGGAGGGCGGCCTTCAGCTTTCGCTTCAGGCCGTCTCTGTTCGCACCTCTATCCTTACGGACGACGGCTGTTAGCCGCTATCTTTTTACCGAGCACATAAATAACTTATGTGCTACGGGAGTGTTCGGACTTTCCTCCGAGCACATAAATTATGTGCTCGGCGATTGCCTTGTCTACTTGAGCAGTTTTATTTTATCAAAAATACAGAAGTTGTCAATAACCAAGCTTCCATTCATAAGATATCAATACATGTGAAAGCGCAGGTAAAGATGAATCTTTAGATTCATCGCTTATCACTAAAGCAGTTTTTGGCTCTTGTCTTTGTTCTCCAGGGCTTCGTTTGCCAATCTGTCAGCCTCTTTGTTTTTTTCTCTGGAGATAAGACTAAATTTAATTTTTTTAAAGTCAATCTTTAAATTCCAAATTTTTAAAAAGAGGGGTTGAATCTTTAGGTCTAAAATTTTATATTCTCCCTTTAATTGTCTAATTAACAGTTCTGAATCTGATTTAATTTCAATGTCGGTATTTTTTGCCAATTCTTTTCCAAAGAGGGCTTTGAATTTTTGCAAAGCGAAAATCGCTGCCTGATATTCGGCTTCGTTATTGGTTAAATTTTCTCCCAAATACTCTGAATATCTTTTAAAACACTGCCCTTTCTCGTTGCAGAAAACAACCCCTATGGCCGCGGGCCCCGGATTTCCGCGGGAGCCGCCATCTATATAAATAATTATTTTCCGCATATACCAAGTTTTTATTTATAAAAACGCAGGTGGAAAAGAATCTTTAGATTCTTTGACTATTTTTTATTAAACACTCTTTAAACTTTTCTAAATTTCCATTCTTGAGTCTAAATCCGGCAGCTTGAGGATGCCCGCCGTAAGTCAGCAAATATTCTGAGCATTTTTTCATCAGAGAAACACCGTTTATTTGTTTTGGCGTTCTGACCGTACCGTGGCTTTCTTTTATCATTTTTTTATATAAAAAAACGGGTTTGAGGTATCTCTGGCAAATCGTTGAAGCAACGGAACTAATCAATATTAAATCAAAATCAGCATCTCCTTCAAAAATTATCGGCTCATCTTTTCCTTTTAATCTTTTTTCAACTTCAGCTTCAATTTCTTTAATCTTTTCTTTTCTTGCTTCTGTTTTCCCCAGCAACTCTTCAATAATTCCCTTTGCCTCTTCCAAAGAATAAGAACTCAGCAATCTAAAACTGGCCGGCAAACCGTTCTTGACGTCTCTAATGTTTAAAATTGAAATGATTTTGTAAACTTTTTGATTTATGTCGGGATACTTTTTAAATGGCTCTATCTCCAGAAAAGCTTTAATGCCCGGCCGCCACGAATTTCCCAAAAAAGAAAGTCCTTCCTCAGTAAAAATTTTATTTTCTGATTCTTGAGGCATCATATCGGCAATAGTGGCAAGAGCTACCAACTCCAGGAAATTTTTTCTTAAGCTTTCCGTTAATTTATTGCCGAGAAGGGCTTCCGACAGTTTAAAAGTAAGGCCGGCGCAAGACAAACCTTTAAAAGGATATCTGTCGTCTTTTTGTTTTGGGTCAACTATGATTTTTGCCTCCGGCAGCTTGTCTAAGATTTCATGGTGGTCAATTATCATCACCTCAAAACCAAAATCTTTTGCCAGCTTTGCTTCTTTAAAATTCCCTATTCCGCAGTCTAAAGCAACTAATAAAGCCGGTGCTTCTTTTCCAAGAAAAATTAAACCTTTTTCCGTGATTCCGTAACCTTCAATCTCTCTATCTGGAAAATAAACGGCTGAAATTTTCCCTCCCAAACTCTTGATAGAATCCTGTAAAATAATTACCGAGGTGGCTCCGTCCAAATCCGCATCCCCGTAAAGAATAATCTTTTCTTTATCTTTTATCGCTTTTAATATTCTCCGGGCTGCTTTTTTAAGATTTTTAATCTCCATAAAAAACACGTTGCCGAGTATTTTATTTTAATGCTTCAACCCCCGGTAATTTCTTGCCGGATAAAAATTCCAGCATTGCCCCGCCGCCGGTAGAAACATGATTAAATTTTTCCGTTAAGCCAATTTTATTAATAAATTCCATTGTTTCTCCTCCCCCGACAACTTTAAAAGCTCTGTGATTCCTTATTATCGCTTGGGCAATTTCTTTTGTCCCTTTTTCAAATAAAGGATTTTCAAAAAAGCCGAGAGGGCCTGACCAGACAATCGTTCTTGCCTCTTTGATTATTCTTGAAAAAATATCTATTGTCTCCGATCCTATATCCAGCAAAAGCTCGTCTTTTTTAACTTCAGCCAGGGCAGACTGTCTGACATAAGCCTTTCCCGAACTGTCGGAAGAAGCTAAGACATCAACCGGTAAATGAAGCTTGGTTGAAGTAAGGGGCACTTTTTTTATCTCCTCGACCGCCTCTTTTGAAGGCCTTTCTCCGAATAACCAGATGCCTTTTACTGCAAGAACGCTATTGGCAATCTCCCCTCCCAGCAAGAGATGGTCCGCTTTTTCCAGGAATGTTTTTATTACCATAATTTTGCTCTCAATTTTTACTCCGCCGACAATCGCAACCAAAGGCCGCTTTGGATGAGCCAATATCCCGGATAAAACATCAACCTCCTTTTGCAGAAGAAATCCGGCGGCAGAAGGCAGAAATTTTGGAACTCCCGTAATTGAAGCATGGGGCCTGTGCGAAGCGCCAAAAGCATCATTAATATAAATATCCCCCAACCTGGCTAACTCTTTTGCAAAATTCAAATCTCCTTTCTCTTCCTCTTTATGAAGCCTTAGATTTTCCAAGAGCAAAATTTCTCCGGGCTGCATCTCATAAGTCCATTTTTCAATCTCAGAGCCAACGCAGTCCGGCGCTTTAACTACGGACAAATCCAAATACTCCATTAATCTGTTTTGAACCGGGGTTAATCTTAACTCTTTGACTACTCTGCCTTCCGGCCTTCCCAAATGGCTCATTAAAATTACTTTGGCTTCTTTCTTAATTAAATATTCTATGGTTCTTATGCTTTCTTTAATCCTAAAATCATCTAAAATTTCCCCTTTGTCTGAAAGGGGAACATTAAAATCGCATCGAACCAGAACCCTTTTATTTTTGACATCAAACTTTCTTAAATCCCTCATCCTCTTTCTCTGGTTTTATTTCTCTTAAGGATTCTTCTAAAGTTTTCTTCAACTCTTCTAAATTAACTTCTTTTCTTTTTCTCTCTTTTTCTTCTTTTGACTTTTCAACCTCTTTCTTTCCGGAAAAAGAAACCGGCTCCTTATCAATGGCTTCTTGAAGAGAAAGGGCAGGCGAAGAGGATAAATCCTCTTCTTCACCCTTCGCTGCGGCTCGGGTTGGAGATGTTTCTTTCTTCCCCTGTACCTCAGTTTGCTGAGGTACGGAACCTCTTTCGTCTCTGACTTTTTTCAAACAAGTTTTACAATAAACCGGCCTGGAGGCGTCCGGCGGGAAAATCACTTTTGTCCATTTGCCGCACAAAGAACATTTAGCGTCGTATAAAACCTGCCTGGATTCCTGCAAAGGAGCTTCCGGCAGATTTGACGTTCCTGTCCATTTAGCGATTTTTTCTTCAACAATTTTTCTTGGAATACTATACCTTTCTCTGGAAGCCTTAATTATTTTTTCCCGATTTGACTCCTCTAATTTGGGAAGCGGCGACAAAGTTTCGGCTGAAAACGCGGAGCCGGCCACCCCGTCAATCATTAACTTTAAATCAATGTTATACTTTGGCAGGTTAACCAAGTCTTCGGCAACAAACTCCGGAGCAAATTCTTTTTCTAAATATTCGGCGTCTTCGGCCCCCACCCTGAAAACAACAATCGTTCCCACGTTGCCAAAAACGGCATCTCTCACCTCTTCCTCCATTTGAGTGATATACTGATGCCCTAAAATTAAAGATAATCTGTATTTTCTCGCTTCGGATAAAATATTAGTAAAGGACTGGGTGGCAAAATTTTGAAATTCATCAACGTAAAGGAAAAAGTCCTGTCTTTTTTCTTCCGGAATATCCACTCTGGACATTACTGCCAATTGGAGCTTGGTAATCAAAAGCGCTCCCAAAAGACGAGAATTATCTTCGCCGATTCTTCCTTTAGATATATTTACTATTAAAATTTTCTTCTCATCCATAATCTTCCTCATGTCAACACTGGATTTTACCTGGCCGATAATGTTTCTAATCAAAGGGTTGGAAATGAACTGTCCCACTTTGTTTTGAATGGCAGCGGTTGCCTCTACTTCATATCTTTGAGTGTACCTGGCAAATTCTTGAACCCAAAAAGACTTAATTACGGGGTCGGTCACCTTGTCTACTATTTTTTTTCTGTATGCCGGGTCAGCCAACATTCTATTTACTCCCAAAAGGGTTGAACCCGGATATTCCAAAAGCGCCAAAATTGAATTATTTAATATGTATTCCATTCTGGCCGACCAAACATCGGGCCAAATTTTCTTAAAAACCCCCATTAAGCCCGAAGCAACCAAATGCCGATGTTCCACATTAACCTTTTCCACAATATTAAAAGCAATGGGAAAATCTAAGTCAGCTGGGTTAAAATAAACTACGTCATTAATTCTGTCTGAAGGAATAAAGTCCAATAATTCTTCGGCTGCCTCGCCGTGAGGGTCAATAAAACCAATTCCCTTCCCTTGCTGGATATCCTGAATTGCCATATTCTTTAACATCACGGTCTTGCCCACGCCTGTCTTACCAATAGCATAGACATGCCGGCGCCGGTCATCGGTTTTAATCCCAAATTTTTTCCTTTGGTTTCTAAAAGTAGTTTCGCCAAAAAAATTAATTTCGTTATTGACCGAGTTTTTATCCATATTTACTCTACGGGCAAACCTGGCGGCACACCTTTCTTTTTTGTTTCAATTCGAGCAACGCCAAGAGCAGGAGCCACTGCTTCTCCCGGAAAATGATACAAAGTAGCTAATTCTTCGGTATTCAGAATATAAGTTGCTCCGCGGCGAGGGAACAAAGTGGGCCATCTTTTCTTATAATATCTGAATATTCTTCTTTTTCTCAAATAGAGCCTTCTTTTGTCCAAAAACCAGAAAGGAACCGATTTTACTTTAGTCATTGTTTCGGACCAGGGTTTCAATCCTCCCAGGTTCTCGGTAGAAACTTCCTTAAAAAAACCAAAACCAATTTTAGCGGTTGGCTTAAAAAAGACGTCTCTCTTTCCCAAGTAAACAAATCTAATGTTGCAATCATAACCGAATTTAGCTAATTTTGCTTCAACGCCAGCCAAAATTTCTCTCTCTCCAGGAGTAAGTTTCATTTCCGGAGGGATAATTTCTTTTATTTCTTCTTTCTCTTCGGCCGGACCGCTAATTAAAATCTCGGCTGCCTCTTGGATTATCGGCTTCAGCTCTTTCTTCTCCGGCCTTCTGGCTAACTTATCGGCTAATTCTCTTCCTCTTATTTGCCAGGGATTGTCCTTGCCAAGAACAGGTTTGGCAACAATCTGAATCCAAAACTGCTCTCCCGGTTTTAAAGTGCTTAACCCCTCCAAAAGGTCAGACAGAGGATCAATTCTTTTTTCCTCTTTTCTCTCAGATTCTGTTTCAAATTGTTTGTAGGTTTTAATTGGATAAACTTCATCTTTCGGGTTGATATAATCTACGCCCCAAAGGTCCCAGTCTTTATTGGGAATGCTCTGGGGAACGTATTTGGTATAATCATCAACAAGGGAAATTTCAGCTTCGGGATACTGCGAGTAAATATTTGATTCAATAAAACTTCGGAACATTTCCGGGGTCCTGATATAAAAATGAATTTCCCCTCCAATGCTAACAATTTCAAAAGACAAAGTAAGCTGAAACACTCCTTCAATCCATTTTTCTCTCCAGGTTACTATATCGTGGATGCCATGAAAGCCGGTAAAAACCTGATCCATGGCTTTAATTGGTTTTAGCACCTCTTTTGGTATTTTTATTTCCAACAAGATTCTCTTTACTGTACTGTTCCATTTTTCCATTATGTAGAAACGGTAAAGAAATCTTGCCGGATTCCAAAGCAAAAAAGGCAAAGGAACCCACCACCAGTTTTTAAGTGTTTGCAAGAGAGTAGTTAAAAAAGGATAAATAGACGACAAAAGAGATGATAGTTCAAAAGGCATAATTAATTTAAGCTTCTCTGATTGTATAAAAACCTTCAGAGTTTCTTAAAAAATATTTTTTATTGCTTAAATTCAAAAAAACGGTATTTTCTTTAACCAGTCTTTGTTTTAAGGTCTTTTCTAAAATCTCTTCTTTTTTAAGCGGCTGGCCGGCCGTCTTTAAAATGTTCAAAATAACATCTTTAACTACGCCTTCTTCATATCCCCATTCTTTCAAGGCATAAATGCCTCTGCCAACCAAAACGAATCTTGAATCTTTAATTAGTTCATTATGAACGGTCTGGGGCAAGGTCGAAGAGAATAAATTCTCTTCTCCCCCCTTCGCTGACGCTCGGGAAGCTGAATCAATTAAATTAGCCACCTGGGTAAAATGAAGGGGTTTTTGAGTTTTTCTAAAAACTAAGTAGGCCTTATCCTTGATTCTTTTTGGGTTAATTTCCGGCCAGTCCTTTAATCCAAAAAACCCTTCTGCGTTTCTTTGAATTTTTTTGGAAACTTCTAAGGTCGAAGAGATAAATCTCTTCTCTCCCTTCGTCCCTTTCGGGAGCTCGGTATAAGAAGTTAAAACTTTCGGATTTAATTCTTCCAACTTCAGCGGTTTGCCTGTTTTCCTAAATTGTTCATAAATAGAATTAATGATTTTTTGAGCAAAACTCCAAGCTTTTCGGTCAATTGTCCATAAAGAATGAAAGTCCTTTGTTTCTCCAAACCTCTCAAAATCTCCTCCTAATGTTAATAAAAAATAAATTTCATTTTGAAATTTTTCTCCGCCCAGCTCCTGCAAAAGCGATTCTTCTTTTCTCAAATTTCCTGTTTTTTTAAGAGAATCCTTTAAATATTGAAAGATTTTCTGATATTTTTTGACTTCCGGCTTTAAAGCCAAAAAGGCGTCCTTCTCTATCTGCCTCACTCTTTCCCTGGTAACGCCGATGTCCTTGCCGATTGATTCTAAAGTTTCTCTTTTGGCTCCGGCTTCGCCGGGAAGAGCTACGCTGGACAAAGCAAATCGGCGTAAAATCACTTCTTTTTGTTTTTGAGGCAACGTTCTAAGAAGACTGGCGCAGATTTTTGCATAATCGAATCTTGCTTTCATATTTTTCATTTAAATATTTAACCATACTTTAAAACTATTGTCAAATCCTATCTTAATGCTTCCTTTTTCCCCAATTTCAACCAGGTAACCAGCAAGGGGGCGGCCAGGAAAATCGAGGAATAAGTACCGCTGACAATGCCTACGATTAAGGTTAAGGCGAAGTATTTCAAGGTTTCTCCTCCAAGGAAAAATATCGCAATTAGAACCAAAAGCGTGCAGGCTCCCGTGCTGAGCGACCGGGAAAGCGTTTGGTTCAAACTTTCATTAACCAAATCCTCAAAATTTTCCTTGCGGCTTCTTAAAAGATTTTCCCTGATCCTGTCAAAAATGATAACTTTGTCGTTAATCGTATATCCCAGAATGGTAAGCAGAGCAGTTACTATGGGAATGCTGAATTGGATGTTATAAAATTTACCCAAAAAAGCGAAAAGCCCTACGGGGATTAAAACATCGAAAAAGAGAGTGAAAATCGAAACTATCCCGTATCGCCAGCTGGAAACGGGACGGGAAACTTTTCGGAAAGCAATGGCGATATAAATAAGCAACGCCAGCAAAGAAACAACTGTCAGAATTATCGTTTTTTGACGAAGCTCTTTGCCGATTGTCGGGCCGATGCTTTCAAAACGTTTTTCGGTTGTTGTTGAAATTTCATTTAATTTGGAAATGATTTGCTGATGGGTGGCCTCGTCAATTTCACGAAATCTCAAAATCGCTCCCTTTTCCCCGGTCGGCTGGATTATCGTTTCTCCTAAATTCAAATCCTGTATTTTTTCCTGTATTATTTGGTTTTCCGGCCGCGCTTCAAAATCAACTTCCAAAATGCTTCCGCCCAGAAAATCTATACCAAATCTTAACCCGAAAAACAAAACAGAAGCCAGGCTGACGATGAGCAGCATTCCCGAAAAGACATAATAAATATTTTTATACTTTAAAAAGGGAATCTTCATAAAAATTTCAGTATTTTTTTTGTTTTATCGGTTTTTTCCCACGTAAAATCAGGGTCGTTTCTGCCGAAATGGCCGTAACAGGCGGTCTTGCGATAAATCGGTCTTAAAAGTTTTAATTGTTTTATTATTCCAGCCGGAGATAAATCAAAAACCTTTCTAATAATTTTTTCTATTTTTTCTTCGCTAATCTTGCCGGTACCGGCGGTGTCAATATTAATTGAA
>Ga0210051_1001896_pt1 | contig 21182 bp, 20 predicted proteins | sample CryGey092014_all_FD_185464 | JGI IMG/M metagenome (GOLD analysis project Ga0210051, IMG submission 185464) | Groundwater microbial communities from aquifer - Crystal Geyser CG23_combo_of_CG06-09_8/20/14_all (SPAdes) (version 2) | ecosystem: Environmental > Aquatic > Deep subsurface > Groundwater... | reverse complement strand
GCGGAGCTTTTTGCCGAATACGGCGATTACTGCGCTTCGGAGCGGGGGCTGTCAAAGCTGACCATACAGGCATACACGAGAGATATCAGAGAATTTTTTCAGACGCTGGATATCCCCGCCGCCGATATAGGCGAAAAACATATCACGGCTTTTTTAAGAAAAAAAAGAAGCGCTGTTTCAGCCCGCACCCTGGCCAGGAAGATCTGCGCCCTCAGGAGTTTCTGGAAATTCCTGGTGGAAGACGGCCTGGCCCAGCGCAACCCCGCTTCCGCTCTGCGGAGCCCGCGTCTTGAAAGTTATCTGCCGGATGTCCTGAGCATTGATGAGGTGGAGCAGGTTATCAACCGGGCGGCGCGGGGCAGAAAAACATCTTTGCGGAATGTCGCGATGGTGGAAGTGCTCTATGGTTCAGGTCTGAGGATCAGCGAACTCATCTCGTTAAGGGTGAAAGATGTCAATCCTGAGGTGGGTTTTCTCAAATGCCTGGGGAAAAGAGGCAAAGAAAGAATCGTCCCTATGGGCGATAAGGCTTCTTCCGCTGTGAAAGCTTTTTTGCTTGCCGCGCCGGCCGGAGAAGGGGATTATCTGTTTCGCAACCCCTCCGGCGCCCCGTTCAGCCGGATGGGCGTGTGGAAGATAATCAAAAAACTCTGCGCCGCCTCCGGCATTACAAGGCGTATCACACCGCACACTTTCAGGCACAGTTTCGCGACGCATCTTCTCCAGAACGGCGCGGATCTTCGCGTCATACAGGAATTGCTCGGCCACGCGCAGATAAGCACGACTCAAATATACACTCACATTTCCACAAAGCGGCTCCGCCGGATACACCGCCAGTTCCATCCCCGCGGATAAAGAAGAGAGCTTTTGTTGTCTTTTATTTTAGTGTCAAATATGATAAAAACAAAGATGTGGAAGGCAGCAGGGAGGCTTTGTGAGATTTCTTAGGGTTTTTGTGATAGCGCTTTCTCTTTTATCGTGCAGGGGCGAGGACACTATTGCCGAGCTCAATACCGAGAAAGGGATCATTGCCGTAAAGATGTATCACGAATACGCGCCGGAGACAGCGCGCAATTTTCTGACTCTCTCAAAAAAGGGCTTTTATGACGGCTTAACTTTTCACAGAGTGGTGAAGAATGTGATAGTGCAGGGCGGAGACCCCCGGGGTAACGGCTCCGGCGGCCCGGGCTACACGCTCCCGCCGGAAATACATCCTGAATTGAAACATGTGCCGGGCACGGTTGCCATGGCGCGCATGGATGACAGCGTCAATCCGGACAGGAGGTCAAACGGCAGTCAGTTTTATATATGCCTTTCTTCCGCGCCCCGTCTTGACGGTGAATACACGATTTTCGGCTATGTGACCGAGGGTTTGGATGTGGCCGGGCGGATATCCCCCGGCGATAAGATTATGAGTGTGCGGTTAAAGTAATATGGATTATTTTGAATACAGCGGCGGCGAATTGTTCGCCGAGCGGATACCCTTGAGCGCTCTTGCGGAAAAATACGGGACACCCCTGTATGTTTATTCCAAAAAAACTCTTTTGCGTCATATTAGCGAGGTGAAGAGAGCTTTCCGGTCTTCGGGGGCGCTTATATGTTTCGCATACAAGGCCAACAACAACAGCGCGCTTCTGGCTCTGATGAATAAAGAGGGGATAGGCGCGGACTGCGTCTCCCTCGGCGAACTGCTTCTCGCGCGCAAACTGGCTGTGCCGGCGGACAAAATCGTTTTCAACGGGAACGGCAAGACGGATGAAGAGATAAAACTCGCGCTCAAAATGAACATCAGGATGCTCAACGCCGACAGCGTCGAGGATATTTTGAACATATCCCGGATAGCGGCAAGTCTGAAAACAAGAGCCCGCGTGAGTTTTCGCGTGAACCCGGAAATATCTGTGCCGACCCATCCGCACATCGCCACGGGCCTGAAAGAATCCAAATTCGGTCTGGCCTATGATGACGCTCTCAAAGCGTATAAGCTTGCGGTCTCGCTTGAGAGCGTTGATGTTTGCGGAATGCACATGCACATAGGTTCGCAGATTCCCGTAACGGCGCCTTTCGCGGAGGCGCTTCAGAAACTCGCTGTTTTTTCAAAAAAACTCGCCAAGTCCGGGATTGAGCTGAAATACATAAATGCCGGCGGGGGGCTAGGCGTTAAATATCAGAGCGAGATACCGGAGACGCTTGATAAATACGCCGCCGTAATTAAAAAATACGCCGCAAAAATCGCGCCTAAAATTATCATAGAGCCGGGCCGTGTGCTGGTCGCCAACACGGGTCTTCTGCTGATGAGGGTGATATCAAACAAGAAATCAGGCCGCAAAAATTTCATAGTCGCCGACGGCGGTATGAACGATATAATGCGTCCCAGCATCTATGGAGCTTATCACGAGATTTTGCCGGTGAATATTTTTCCCGAACGGGAAAAGAGTGTTTATGATATTGTCGGGCCTATCTGCGAGTCGGGTGATGTGCTGGCAAAAAAGCGCAGGATGCGGAATGTTTACGCGGGAGAACTCCTCGCGCTCAGGAGCGCCGGGGCTTACGGTTATTCCATGAGTTCAAATTATAATCTGCGCGCCCGGCCGGCTGAAGTAATGGTCGACGGGGATAAAGCCGTTTTGATAAGAGCGCGCGAAGACATACGCAAGCTTATATGAGGGCCGCAGTTGCAGATAATAATTTCAGTGAGTATCTGAAAAAATATATGTTTTCAGATGCGCCTGCCGAGTTGTTTCCTCTCGCACCCAGAAGAACGAAATTAGAGTATTTTGATTATGGGGGCGATAAAATAATAAAGTACATAAACGAGTTTTGGACTGCCAAGCAAAGGCGGGCAAATTCAATACATGAAATATCGTACAGGGCCTGTTTTAAGGCTCAGTTGCCTGCATTTTTTATAAAACTTCTCACAAAGGAGGGTGATGTTGTTTATGACCCATTTGCCGGGCGAGGCACGGCAGTAATTGAGGCGGCTCTTCTGAACAGAAATATTATTGCGAATGACATAAACCCCTTAAGCGCGCTTATATCTCACCCTCGCCTGTTTATCCCCGAGCTGATTGAAATAAGGGAAAGATTGTATTCTATTGATTTCGATTACAGCGCAAAAGCTGATATGGATTTGTCAATGTTCTATCATAATAAAACCGAAGCAGAAATAATTTCATTAAGGGAGTATTTGATAAATCGTGAACACACAGGCGAGACTGATGATATAGATTCCTGGATACGTATGATTGCAACCAATCGTTTAACCGGACACTCTAAAGGTTTTTTTTCGGTTTATACGCTCCCGCCGAATCAAGCTGTTTTGCCCGAACGGCAAAAAAAAATAAACAAAGAACGGAACCAAATGCCGGGATACAGAGATATACGAAAAATTATACTATCCAAGTCAAAATCCTTGTTAAGAAATGTGGATCGTGAGCTTGTAACTCGATTGAAAAAAATCGGCAGGGGGGCGTTGTTTCTCAGCAATGATGCGCGTAAGACAAAAAGAATACAAGATAATACGGTGGCTCTTACGGTTACTTCGCCGCCTTTTTTAGATGTTGTGCAATACGGTGAAGATAATTGGCTTCGGTGCTGGTTTAATGATATTGATATAAAGAATGTTGAGAAAAAAATAACCATGGCTAAGAAAATTGAAGATTGGCAACAAGTTATGGCTGGTGTGTTTAAGGAACTATTTAGGGTTACAAAATTGAATGGCTGGGTAGCGTTTGAAGTGGGTGAAATCAGAGGAGGTAAAATAAAACTTGAAGAATATGTGGTCCCGCTGGGATTAAACGCGGGGTTCTCTTGTAAAGGGATAATGATTAACTCGCAATTGTTTTCTAAAACTTCCAATTGCTGGGGAGTGAAAAATAATAAAAATGGCACAAATACAAATCGAATTATTATTTTTCAAAAGGAGAGCCTGTAATGAAACAAAAAAACACACAAGTCTTAGAAAACGTAATCAAGCAGATGCTGAACCCGATTAAAAATGTGCCGTTATATCTGGTCATTGAAAGCATGTGCGGATATAAAGTGTTGCGTTATGACAACTTTGAAAAACAGGAATTAATTAAAGTGATAGAGATGTCGGCAAAAAAAATCAATGAAAGCGGCATCAAATCCAATCGTCCAAACGAAGTGGGTAATTATGCAGAGCCTTATATCATTCGAGCGTTTAAAAATTATGGATATACCGCTTCTATTCCCCAAACTTCAAGTAAAAGAAAACGTTCTGCCGGTTATCCGGATATATTTGTTAATATTCAAGGCAGGGCATTTTATATTGAGTGTAAGACTTACAACATAGATAATATTGCCACAACTCAGCGGAGTTTTTATTTATCTCCAAGCAAAGATTTTAAAATAACGAAAGATGCATATCATATAATTTTTGCATTTTCTATTGTTAGAAAGGCGCCGGATATTTATAAAACCAGCGGTATGAAAATTCTTGACGCAAGGGACCTTTTATGCGATGTTAAGTATGAGTTTAATTCGGATAACAAGCGCATGTATGGGAAGAAGAGGTTAAACATAATTTATCAAAAAAGTTTGATGGGTATTAAGGGGGAGGGAGTATGAAATTTAAAGGCGCGTGGACAGCGCTTGTGACGCCGTTCAGGGAAGATGAAAGCGTGGACTGGGAAGGCCTTGAGAAAAATGTGGAGTTCCAGATAAAAGAAGGGATATTGGGGCTTCTCCCCATGGGTACCACGGGGGAGTCTCCAACGGTGAGCCATGAAGAGCATGGCGCGATCAACAAAAAAGTTTTTGAGCGGGCCGCCGGCCGCTGCGGGATTCTCGCGGGCTGCGGTTCCAACTCCACGGAAGAGTCCATAAAATCCGTAAAATTCGCCGCGGAAGCCGGTATCAAAGCGGCCCTGATAATAGATTGCTATTATAACGGGCCCTCGTCTTTCGAGCTCCGAACGCGGCATTACGGCAGGCTCGCCGAGGCTTTTCCCGATATAGAGCTGGTCCCTTATATCATCCCCGGGAGAACGGGATGCGAGCTGTCCGCTTATGATCTGGCCCTTCTTGCCGGGAAGCATGCCAACATCAACGCTGTCAAAGAGGCAACCGGAGATCTGGAAAGAATGGCGATAGAGAGGAGTATTCTGCCGGAGGATTTCGCGATCCTGTCAGGTGATGATGGCATTACATTTGAGATGATGGCTTCTCCGAAAATAAAAGCAAAGGGCGTCATATCGGTGCTGAGCAACATAGTGCCCGCGGCCATAAGCAGAATGTGCGAGGCCGCGTTGACCGGCAAATACGGCGAGGCGGGAGAAATAAATAAAAAACTGAAACCGCTTTTTGATGTTATCACGGTCAAAAGCACGCGCGTTGAGGAGTTCAAGGGGATACAGTGTAAGGTGACGGACAAGTTCCGCAACCCGGTGCCTGTCAAAACGCTTATGCGCGCTTTGAGCATGCCGGCCGGGAAATTCAGGGCTCCGCTGGGAGAGATGACTCCGGCGGGAGTGCTGACACTGCGTTCGGCGCTTAAGAGCGTGTGGCTGCTGAGCCCCGAAATTTTAAAGCCGGTACAGGAATTTTATGGCGCGGATATAGCGAAAGTCCTCTCGGATGATTCGCTGTGGGCTTCTCTTTGTTCGGTGGAGGCATAATGATAAAAGTCTGTATAGCCGGTTCGTCCGGAAAAATGGGAAAAGCAATCGCGGAAAGTGTTTTATCGTCTTCGGGGATAGAAATAGGGGCTCTTTTGGAAAGGGCAGATTCTTCCGACATAGGCAAAGTCATTCACGGCCACAGGGTGAGCGCGGATATAAAGCGGGCGGCCGCCTCATGCAATTGCCTTATTGATTTTACCGCTCCGGCAGCGACACTTGAACATCTGTCGGTTTTTGAGGGCGCCGCCGTCATAGGCACAACGGGTTTTACGGGCCCTCAAGCTGATCAAATCAGAAAATACGCAGGGAAATTCCCCGTGGTTTTTGCCCCGAACATGAGCAAGGGCGTCAATCTTTTCTTTTCTCTTGTGCGTCAGGCCTCGGAGAAACTGAAGGATTACGATATTGAAGTGGTTGAGGCGCATCACAATAAGAAAAAGGACTCACCGTCGGGCACGGCGCTGAAACTTGTTGAAGAGATAAAAAGTGTCCGGCAGCTTAGGGACGTTTACGGAAGGCAGGGAATGCTCGGCGAGCGAAAAAAGGATGAAATCGGCATTCATTCCGTCAGGGCCGGCGACATAGTGGGCGAGCACAGCGTGCTCTTTGCCGGCCCGGGCGAATGCTTTGAGCTGTCCCACAGGGCTTATTCAAGAAGCTGTTTCGCGGAAGGCGCGGTAGAGGCGGCGCTCTGGCTTGAAGGCAGAAAGCCGGGTATCTACGGCATGGGTGAGGTGCTGGGACTATGAAAAAAGCGTTTTTCCTGTGCGCCTCGTCGTTATTTCTTTCTTCCTGCGCGTCTTTGCGTTTACCCGTTAGCGCCTTGAGGCCGGGCGGGGAGAATGAACTCCGCGCCGCCATCGCCGCGGGCGGAGATGTCAACGCTGTCTATCAGGGAGGCATTTCTCCTCTGATGGAGGCCTCTTACAGGAATCTTCCTGAAATAGTGTCAATCTTATTAGACGCCGGAGCGCATATTGAAGCGCGGGATAAGGACGGTTTCACGGCTCTCATCTACGCCGCCGCCGGAGCTTCTTTTATGCCGGCTGAAATGCTCATACAAAAAGGCGCGAACAGGGAAGCGAAGGAGTATCTGACCGCTAAAACGGCGCTTTTTTTTGCGGCGGAAAACAATTCTCCCCGCCTGGTTAAACTCCTTTTTGGCGGAGAGGAGGCCGTGTTTGACGGGGGCGTAACGGCGCTGATGCACGCTTCGGCTCTTGGCGCCTCTGATGCCGTCTCCGAGCTCATCAAAAACGGAGCGGATTTAAGAAGAAGGGATGATTCCGGCAGGGACGCTCTTTTCCACGCCGTCAGGAACGATATGTTAAAAACATCCGAACTGCTGATAAGGTCCGGAGCCTCCGTTAAGGCGGAATATGATTCAGGCCTTTTGCATTTAGCGGCCGCAAGGAACAATATAGATATGGTCAGGCTCATTGTAGATGCCGGGGCGGACATGTCTGTCAAAGACAAGCACGATTTCAGCCCTTTCGGCGAAGCCGTGAGGGCCGGTTCTTTTGAGGCCGCTTCTTTTTTTCTTGCCGGGGGCGCCTCAGCCAATGAACGGCAGGATGATTTGACGCCCATGATGATCGCCGCGAAAAACAATGACCTGAAAATGGCCGTACTTCTGGCCGAGAATATGGCGGATGTCAATTCTGTTTCTTCAGACGGTACAACGGCTATTTTTCACGCGGCCATGAGAAATTACACAGCTATGGCGGAATTTCTCATAGGGATGCTCGCGGATGTTAACGCTGCGGATTCAAAAGGCTGGACGCCTCTTATGACAGCCGTAGCCGAGAACAGCCTGGATACAGCGCGCTTGCTGATCAAAAACGGGGCGGATGTAAATGCCCGCAACGGGGAAGCTCTCAATGCTCTGGAAATAGCCAAACACAAAAGAAACGATAAAATGGTATCCGCGCTCAAAGCCGCAGGCGCCCGGGAATACTGAATCCTTTCCTTTTTCGCTTGAATGCAGGCATTTAAAAAGATAAGAGACTCCCTTTCTTCAGGCCGGGCTTATTTCCTGGCAGGACTGCTGAAAGAGCATAATCTTATCCTGGCCGTGTTTGAAGATTCCCCCGAGGCCGAGACGGTCTATAACGATCTTCGGGCGATGGGAAATAAGGCGGCGTCGCTTTTAACAGAGAATGATTTATTGACAGCGCAAGCGCTTTCATCACTTCTCCACAGGAAAAAAAATATAATTGTCAGCGATGCTGTTTCTGTCTTGAGAGCTTTGCCTTCGCGGGATGAATTCGCTAAAAATTTCAGCATCATGAAGGGCGGGGAAATGTCGCCGCAGGATGCCGCGAAGAAACTTTGCGGCATGGGTTTTGAGAAAAGCGATTTTGTTTTTGAGAGAGGCAGATTTTCTCTGAGAGGCGCCGTGATGGATCTCTGGGATTTTGCCTCGCCGCATCCGTTCAGGGTGCGATTCGGCGTCAACGGAGCCGACAGCATTCATTTATTTGATCCCGCGACCCAGCTAAGCCTCCGGAGCGCGGACAAGGCGGAAATCGTAAGGAGTCCGAAAGGAAAAGAGAATATTTTTTCTTTTATCAAAGAACCCTGCGTTCTTGTCGCTGCGGACGGCATTTCTTTTGCAGGCGGCCCCGCGGCCGCTTATGTGTTTTCTCCCGACGGCATTGACACGGGTATCCGGCGTGCGCCTGTTTACAGCGCCAGGATGGATCTGCTTGTCAAAGACCTCAGGGAATTCGCGTCCGCTGGTTTCAGGATCAAAGTATTCTGCTCTGTGCGTGAAGCTAAGGAATACCTTGAAGAAGAGATCACTTTCAGAAACGCTGTTCCCGCCGAATACATATATGGTGATATATCGGGCGGATTCCTTTCAAGGCCGGATAAACTGATATGCCTTAAAAGCGCCGAGATATTGGGTTTCGGCGGCCGTATCGCCTCGGCTTCCCGCCCGAAGACTTTGCCGGAAAAATTCACTCCTGAGTCGGTTTATAAACCGGGCGATATAGTTGTGCACGAGGATTACGGCATAGGTAAATTCATAAAACTTGCCGAGTTTGAGATTAGAGGAAAGCCGGTAGATTATGTTTCCATCTCTTATGCTGACGGCATGGCTCACATACCGGTGGAGGAATTCGCCATGCTTCACCGCTGGAAAGCCCCGAGGGGAGTCAGACCTGTGCTATCGCGTCTCGGCGCTGATGACTTCAAAAACAAAAAATCAAAAGTGTTCAGGAATGTTTTCAGCATGGCGAAGGAGATTATGGGCACCGCCTCCCGCAGGAAAAAGGTCAGCGGTATTTCTTTTAAGCCGTCTTCCGCGGAAAAAGATTTCATACGGCGCTTCCCCTATGAGGAAACATCGGATCAGCGCCTGGCTTCACGCAGGATTCTCGCGGAAATGGAAAAACCCTTCCCCATGGAGCATCTTCTTTGCGGTGATGTGGGTTACGGGAAAACGGAAATTGCCATGAGGGCCGCTTTCAGATGCTGCTGGAGCGGATATCAGGCGCTGTGTGTTGTGCCCACGACCATACTCGCCCAGCAGCAGTATTATGTCTTTCGCGAACGCTTTAAAGGTTTTCCTGTGGAAGTAGAGATGCTGTCAAGATTCAGCGCCGACCGCAGGTCTGAGATACTTGAGCGCCTTGCCTCAGGAAGCACGGATATACTGATCGCCACGCATTCCGCTTTTTCAGAAGATGTTGTTTTCGCGAAACTCGGCCTTGCCGTGATAGATGAGGAGCACCGTTTCGGCGTCAGGCAGAAGGAGCTTCTGAAGAAAAGACACCCTTCCTCCGACATACTCATGATGTCGGCTACACCCATCCCGAGGACATTGTCTATGTCCTTTTCGGGCATATTGTCATTTTCAATCATAGAGAGTCCTCCGTCCGGGAGGATGAGGGTTGAAACTTTTACGGGCGCCTACAACGAGGATCTGCTCAAAGAAGCTGTCCGTCGTGAAATATCCCGGGGCGGACAAATTTTTTATGTGTATAACCGTATATCGGGCCTCGGCAAATTGTACGATGATTTTATAAAGATGTTTCCCGGCCTGCGTGTTGCCACAGCCCATGCCGGCATGTCTTCACAGAAACTTTCGGAGGTGATGAGGGCTTTTGCCAATGGGGAATACGATGTTCTCATCTCTACCGTGATAATACAGTCGGGCCTGGATATAAGCAATGTCAACACTCTTCTGATAAGAAAATCCCAGCTTTTAGGTCTTGCCCAGATGTATCAGCTTCGCGGCCGTGTCGGGCGGGGTGTCAAAAGAGCATACTGCTATTTTTTCTATGACAATGAAGTGAAGAAGAATTCCAAAAAGAGGCTTGAATTTTTGAGGGACTATGACGCTCTTTCCTCGGGCCTCAAAATAGCTATGAGCGATTTGGAACTTCGGGGAGCCGGGAATATTTTCGGGCCGCAGCAGCACGGCTACATTAAGGATGTGGGATCAGAGCTGTATTTTAAACTGCTTGAGAAGGCGGTCAGGCGCCTGAAAGGTGAAGCGGATGTCAGCGAATGCCGTGTTGTGTTTTCTTCGGGAGGAAGGTATATCCCGGAGGATTATGTCGTTTCGCAGGAAGAGCGTTTCAGGCTGCTCATGAGATTGTCAAGGATCAGCAGTCTTGAACAGCTTGAAAGATACGACGCCGAACTTATTGACCGCTTCGGAGACTACCCCGGAGAGGTCAGAGGGCTCATGGAATCAGCCAGGCTGAAGATATTGGCGACCATGGCCGGCGTCAGCGGCATAGAAGAAAGCGCGGGCGGCTTCAATGTCACCATTAACGGTGAAAGCGTTTTTTACGCATTGTCTCAATCGGACTTGATCAAAAAATTCCAAAAAGTTTCCGGGACAGCTAAATCGGGGGAGAGGCAAAAGTAATACCTACTAAAAGGGAGCGATAGAAATTACCACTTGACAACAAAAGACAATAGATGTAGAATCCCAGTAGGTGTTAATTATGCAAAAAGAAATAATGAATGTTTCCGAGCTGGCAGAGTATATAGGTGTCAGCGGCTCGAAGATCTACAAGCTGATCAGGGACAAAAAAATACCCGCCTCAAAAATAGGCAGGCAGTATAAATTTTCTAAACAGGTAATCGATTCATGGCTGAAAGAAAGCATTATTACATCATCGAACGGACCACTTTTTCAGCCTAGAAAAAATATCGTAAAAGGGGGTGAGAAAAATGGCGAAGAAAAAAGCAGCGAAGAAAAAAGTAGCGAAGAAGAAAGTAGCTAAGAAAAAAGTCGCGAAAAAGAAAGTCGCGAAAAAGAAAAAGAAGTAAGGAGGCTATCTAGTATGGCTCAGAAAATTGTTAAGCTTGGTTTGAAGAGAGAGAAAAACCATCTCTATTACATCGGCAAAGACGGAAACGTCTGGGCCGCTCCGATGGCGCGCGCGGGCAAAAAAGGCGGAAAAGCCAAAAAAGTCGCCGACGCCGGAGTGAGGAAAGAGAAAGGTTTTCTTTATTTTCTTGACAAGAACGGTGACGTAGCGAAAGCCACAATGTCCCGCGGCGGCAAGAAAAGAAAAAAAGCGGCAAAGAAAAAAGTCGCTAAAAAGAAAGTCGCAAAGAGAAAAGCGGCGAAGAAGAAAGTCGCAAAGAGAAAAGCGGCGAAGAAGAAAGTCGCGAAGAAAAAGAAAAAGAGATAGTTTTCTTTTGGCCGCGCCTTTCCCGATCATGTCGGGACAGGCGCGGTTTTTTTTATGCCCAGATGTGACTTCACCCCAACGGGATTTCGCCCCGGGATGTCACCGGATTTTATATGTGTCGGGAAATTTCAGTTTATGGACCGCCCGGCCGAGCATTTCTTTCGCCCGTTTTTTTTGCGCGGGCGTGATTTCTGCCGGTATTTTGCCCGCGCGGGCTATCTGATCCATTATCCCGTAGGTTAATCCTATTTCCTGTTCGTCGCTCTGGCCCGGCCACAGGCCAGCGCTCGGGGCTTTGTCAATGATTGCTTTCGGAATATCAAGTTTGGCGGCCAGCTCCCTCACCTGTTTCTTCAGGAGTTCGGCCAGAGGCAGCACATCCGCGGCCCCGTCGCCGTATTTTGTGAAATATCCGAATTTCAGTTCTGTTTTGTTAGATGTGCCGGTGACAAGGTAGTTTTTGCTGTTTGCAAAATAATAGATTGCGCTCATCCTGAGCCGCGCCTTTAGATTGCCCCTGGCGGTTTTTGCGCTTTTAACGGGACAGGCTTTCAGGGCCGAAAGATATATTTTTGTCAGATCTATTACACGAAAGGGGATTTTGAATTTGCGCGCGAATTTCCTGGCGTCTTCAATATCTTCCCTGAGGGATTCGCATGGCAGAATCAGAGCCATGGTCTTCCCGCGTGAAGCCTTATGAGCCAGCACAGCCGCCACGGCGGAGTCTACCCCGCCGCTCAAGCCGAGCACAAAACCCGCGCAATGAGAGCTTTTGAGTTTTTTCCTCAGCCAACTTATGATTTTTTTTTCCATCGGCTTCAATTGTACATAAAAATTTGCTAAAATCAAAAAGGGCCGGATAGCGTTTGATGGCCCTAATTATGGAAAAAATACTGATTGTAGAAGACAACCCCGATGGCGCAGAGGTGCTGAAAGACATATTGTCTGCCGAGGGTTATATTTGCGATATCGCGCCTGATGGCGTGACCGCGGAGCTTAAGGCGCCGATGAATGACTACGGAGTGATACTTCTGGATATAATGCTGCCGGACAAAAGCGGTTTTGAGCTCCTGGAAAAATTTAAAAATGACTCATCCACCTCAATGACTCCCGTAATCATGCTCACTGCCCTCAATGACACTCAATCCCGGATCAAAGGCTATAATCTCGGATGCAACGATTTTATATCCAAGCCCTATAATCATTACGAGCTCATCGCCAGGGTTAAAAATCATCTCAGACTGAAAAACGCCCTCGCTGACCTGGAAGACACCAATAATGTGCTCTACACTCTCGCCGCGGCGATAGAGGCGAAGGATCTTTACACCCGCGGGCACTCCAACAGGGTGAGCAATTACTGTTATAATCTCGCAAAGAATCTCGGCTGGAGCGAGAATGACTGTATAGGGATAAAGCGCGCCGGGCTTCTGCACGACATAGGCAAGATAGGGGTGCCGGATTTTATACTGACAAAACCCGGCAGCCTGACGGCCGAGGAATATCAGATTATTAAAACCCATCCCGTGCTGAGCGCCGAGATATGTTTGTCGTTGACAAAGCTGAAGGACGCGATCCCCATTATCAAATATCATCACGAGCGTTACGACGGTAAGGGTTATCCCGCGGGGCTTGCTTCCTCCGCCATACCGCTCGGCGCCCGCATCATGGCGGTCTGCGATTCATGGGACGCCATGACCTCGGACAGGGCATACCGGAAAAAAATCAACAGGGATGATGTTATCAGGATTCTTAACGCGAACGCCGGCGCGCAGTGGGACCCCGAAATAGTTAAAGCTTTTATTGCTTTTCTGAAAAATAATCCCGAATGATTTTTTCCGCGGAGGGGTTGAGCTTTACGGCTTTTCTGAATTCCGATTCCGCTCTCGCCTTCTGTCCGCGCGCGTGGTATATGGAGCCCATTATCAGCCGCGCCTTGTAATCGTCGCTGATATCATAAATATATATTGACGAGCCGCATATTTTTACGGGTTTTATGGAAAGAAAATATCCGAAAGGCCTGCTGTAATGGCCTAAATATATACCCTGCAAATTTGTGGCGCTCAATGCGAAATATTCTTTTCCGGTGTTTTCAGCGCTGATCATTTCTCCGCCGCGCTCCACAGGCGTAGCCATAAGACATCCCTGATAGCGGATACCGTAATATTCGGGCGAACCGGAGCCGAAATACGAAAGTGTGAGAGGCGGTTTGCCTTCTTTTTCCCACCATTGGGCAAGCTGTTTTAAGCCCTGCCCCCAGTCTAGATTTGAATCGCCCAGATATTTGATGCCTTGTTTCGGCCCGCCCAGCGTGAAATTAAAATGAGAGATATAGTCAGGAAAGATCAGCAGATTTTCAAAAATGGCAAGGGCGGCTATAGCCGCGGGGGCCCGGCCTTTCAGGAGCTTTGCCGCGCGGGAAAAGAAAAGAAATCCGAAAGGCCATAAAAGAATGACATGCCGTATGCCGATGTTCAGGTTGCTGAGCATCATAAAAATCAGGAAAGCCGCGGAAGGCAGAATAAAAAACATCTCGTCCTTTTTTATTTTCAAGCTTTTGACGCTTAGTGCTGACAGAGCGGCAAGAACAATGCCAGCGAGAGTGCTTTTAAGAAGCATGGCCAGCGGGAAATAATAGAGCCAGCCTTTTACGGAATACATCCCGAGCAGATAGGCGCTGTGACCGCGCCGCGAATGGAAGAAACTGTAGGCTATGCCCTTGAGATAGGTCTCGGGGAGGAAGGATATTTTTGCGGCAAGATTCAGCGGCCCGCGTACAAAAAGCGGCAGTGACTTCAGTTCATCCGCATGGAAGAAAGCGCCGCAAACGGGTTCCGTGAATCCGTAGCAGAGGTTTATAATGAAAATGAGCAAAGGTATCTGAATCAAAAAATGCATGGCGAATTTCTTTTTGTCGCCAGTCCAGCAAAAGGCGCTCAGTTGGAAGATGGAAAAATAAAAAACGGCGCTGTGTTTGGATGAGAGCGACAGAGCCCATAGAGTTGAGGAGAGCAGATAATTTTTCAAATCCTGTTTCTTTGTGTAGCGCCACAAAAAGTATGCCGCCATAACGGCAAAAGCGGCGCTGCCGAAATCTGTTGTCACGAGTCCGGCGTGGGCGAGCAGATTGGGTGAGAGGGCGAGCATGAGGGCGCTGATATCGGCGGCTCTTCCGCCGTAGAGTTCCTTTGCCCAGCGGTGCAGGATAATTATGAGGGGTATTCCCACAAGAAGCAGAAGCAGACGGCCTGTGAATAAAAGCCGGTCCGTATCGCTTCCGTTTATGAAAAACACTTTATCGGCGAAGGCGAAATCTTTGCTCGGCGACCACTTGTTAACGCGTATTTCCTCGTCCGTCCTTATCAGGTGTTCCCGGGCGGGGAGTATCGCTTTCGCGAAATACCCGGACAGCCCGGCTATGTATCTTAAAAGGGGAGGGTGTTCTATGCCAAACCTGAAATTACTGAATTCGCGGTAGGCGATTCCATCGGCAAGATGCAGTGTTTCGTCGTAAACAGGAGATTTTTTCAGTGTGCTGGATATGGCGAGAATGATAAACAGCGTTACGGAGATCCACAGCGGAATGAAAGATTTTTGATTTTTCTTGCGGTCTTTCATGGTCTAAGAAAAAAGATAGAGCAGGGCGTTTCCGGCAATGATCACCGCGGCCGCCCCGAGACGCCGGATACGCTCTTTTTCTTTGAACAGCAGAAGCCCTCCCGCTACGGCTATCAGGACACCCGAGCGTTTGACAGCTATGAGATAGGACACCTTAGTCAGTTCCAACGCGGCCATGTGCGTCATAAAAAGCGCGGCGTTCAGTATGCCGCAGCCCAGCAGATATTTTATATCCTTTTTTTTTATTGATGCACTGCGCTTCATAAAAAAGGGGAAGGTCATAAGCGTTATGAGGGCGCACACATAGAAGGGATAACTTGCCACGGAAGATTTTTCCAGAGCCAGTTTGTCAAAATTAGCCACGAAAGCCCACAGGCCCACTGTGAGGAATGCCCACCTGACGCCTCTCTCGTCGCTGATTTTTTTTAAAGGTTCCGCGAGATTTTTGCCTGCCGTCAGCATATAGCAGCCTCCGACGGTGAGCATCATGGCGGCGGCCGCGGGGGCCGTCGGGAATTCCCCTAAAAGCAGTGCCGAGACGGGTATGACAAAAATGGGAGACATGGCGAGGATGGGCATTATGAGAGAGGCCTCTGAATGCTTGAGGGCTTTTATGCTCGCGTAAAAACCCACGCAATTTCCGATGGCCGCGGCCGCGGCTACGGGCCAGAAGCCGGGCGGCGGAAGCGGCGCTCCTTCTTTGAGAAAAGGTATAAGAAGCAGCGGCAGGGCAAAGGCAAAGTATGAAAAGAGGATCACGGAGGGTTCCGAAATGTTCTGTAAATGCAGATAGCGCACATACAGTCCAAGGACGCCGAAAATAATCGCGCACAATGAGGCGGGGATAAACCAGTTCATTGTTAATATTACAAAAAAGACGGCAAAAGTTAAAAGCCGGCCGCGTGTCCCGATAGATTGTAGCTGCCGCATTGCTATGCGGCCTTTGATGGCGGGATAGCAATCCCGCGGCTACACTTTTTATTGCCTTGTAGCTGCCGGTAGGCAGGCTGTCCCGATATTATTTATCGAGGTTGGAAAACCCCTCCTACAAAATATCGAACCCGAGGCGGAGAGCCGGGAAGATTTTTGAAATCGCGCGTTAAATGCTAAAATAAATAAATGGCGAAACAGAAAATACTCATAGTTGACGATGATAAGGATGCCAACGATATTGTCAGAGACTGCCTGGATGCGGCCGGCTACGCGACAATACAGGCATTCACGGCGGAAGAGGCGATAGAAAAAGCCGACGCCGCCCGGTTGGACCTTGTGGTGCTGGACATCAATCTGCCGGACGGCAGCGGCGAGATGGTCTATGCCGCTCTTCAGGGGATGACCTCAACGAAGTCTCTTCCCGTGGTTATCATATCCGGCGAAACACCGGCCCGGGTGCGGAAAATGCAGAGTGTCAAGGACATCCCGGCAGCGGACATTTTCGTCAAACCGCTGGATATCTCCGCATTCCTTGAGCGTGTTCATTTTTATCTCGCTGAGAAAAAAAAACGGGCCCTCCGCCGGATTCTCATAGTGGACGATGACAGTTTCACAAATGAGATAATAAAAGAAAATCTTGAGGCCGCCGGCTACAGCACGCTGTCGGCCTTCGGGGGTTATGATGCCCTGGCTCTGGCGAAAGAGAAAAGGCCGGACCTGATTCTGCTGGATCTGAACCTGCCCGCGGGAAGCGGTTCCCTCGCCTACACCGTTCTGCAAAGCCTTGACGGGCTCAGCGGTATACCCGTTATAATAATTTCCGGGGAAGACCCTGAGGTTATCAGGAGGATGCAGACGGGCAAAACCATTAGCTGCGAGGATATTTTCCTTAAGCCACTGGATTTCAGGCGTCTTTTTATGAGGATAGCGCGGCGCCTTTCCGAAAAATAATGATTGCGGATAACGCCGGCCTTTTGGTATATTGGTGCTATGACAACAGATAATCAATCCGGATGCAATTGTGGCCGCCCGCTGAAGCTCCTCGTGACAGGCGCTGCCGGTTTTATAGGTTCCAATCTCACCCTTGAATTACAGAGCAGATGGCCGGATGCGGAAATTACCGCCGTTGATAATTTTTTCTCGGGAGCTGAGGAAAATCTGCGCGGCTTTAAAGGAAAATTTGAAAACAGGGATGTATCAAAAGAGCAGGCTCTTTCGGGCGACTATGATATAATTTTTCACGAGGCCGCCATAACAGACCCCCGTTACGGCGATGACAGGCAGATGCTGAGATCCAATATTGAGGGCTTCAGGAATATAATCGCTCTGGCGCAGTCTTCGGGGGCGAAACTGATATACGCTTCATCCGCCAGCATGTACGGCAACGGGGCTGCGCCGCAGAAAGAAGATCAGGAAAAACATATTCTGAGCGCCTATGCCGAAAGCAAGCTGGCTATGGATGAGATGGCGCGGGATTTATTCAATAAGATGCATATTGTCGGCCTTAGATATTTCAATGTTTTCGGCCCGGGCGAAGCCCACAAGGGACGCCCCGCGAGCATGATATATCATCTGACGAGGCAGATGAAAGGCGGCGCGCGCCCCCGCATTTTCAAAATGGGAGAACAGAAAAGAGATCACATCTATGTGAAGGACGCTGTCGAGGCCACAATCCTTGCCGCGGATGCCCGCAAGAGCGGCGTTTATAATGTCGGCACCGGCACGGCGGTGGATTTTAACGGGCTTGTCGCCGATATAAACTCCGTTCTCGGCATCTCGCTTGAAGCGGAATACATAGATAATCCTTATGAGGGCACATATCAGAATCACACACAGGCGGACACTTCCGCCGCGGAGAAATATCTCGGTTTCAAAGCCCGCTACAGCCTCAAAGACGGCATCAAAGATTACATAGAAAATCACAGACTGTAGTTTCGCCAGCCGTTGCCCCGGAGATATCCGACCCCGCTTTTTTTGACAAGTCATTGACAGTCGCCCGGGCCTCATCTATAATCTTGTTGAGAATCAATCGCAATAAGCGTTGAATTTTTATAAAGAGGGGGAAATATATGAACCGGGAGATAGAGAGGGCTTTCAGTTCCTATCTGAGAAAAAACGGCATGCGTGTGACGCCGGAGCGGAAGGCCATTTTGCGCGAGGTATTTGCTCTGCACAGGCATTTTGACGTCGAAGAGCTTTTTGATATTCTCCGCAGAAAAAAAACACGCATATCGCAGGCCTCGGTTTACAGATCCATGCCGCTCTTTGTGAAAGCGGGGCTCGTGATCAGAACCGCCGGAGCTGTGGGGAAAGTTGTGTATGAACATGTTTACGGTCATGAGCACCACGATCACATGTTCTGCGTTAAATGCGGAAAGCAGATAGAGTTTAATGACGATAAGCTTGAGAAATTGCAGGTGGAGATTTGCCGGAAATACGGCTTTAATCCGGAATATCACAATCTGGAGATAGACGGATTGTGCAAAAATTGCGCGAAGAATAAGCGGACGGGGGGAAAATATGAAATTTGATCTTGTGAGCATGGAAGACGGTACCGGCGGGATTGTTTCAAGTCTTGACGGCGGCGAATTTTTCAGCGAGAAAATGGGAAACATGGGCATAGTGCCCGGCGCGGCCATTAAAAAAATTACAGGGCATTTTATGCGGGGGCCTGTGATTGTTAAGGTCAAAGACACTGAAATAGCCATCGGTTACGGCATGTCAAAGAAAATAATAGTGGAGGTGCAGTAATGAAAAAAATACTTCTGATGGGGAATCCCAACGTGGGGAAGAGCGCCGTCTTTTCGCGTCTCACAGGAGTGGATGTCATCACTTCAAATTATTCAGGCACGACCGTCGCATACACCCGCGGCTGTATGCGGCTGGGAGGAGAGAAAGCCGAGATCATAGATGTGCCCGGAGTTTACAGCCTCTCCGCCGCGTCCAAAGCGGAGGAGGTGGCTCTGGATATGCTGAAAGAAGGCGATATCGTGGTGAACATTATTGATGCCACTCGTCTTGAGAGAAACCTTAAACTCACACTGCAGTTAATGAGCCGCCTGTCGCCGATGCTTATCGTTCTCAATATGTGGGACGAGACAAAACACAGGGGCATTGAGATTGATGTGCCGAAACTTGAGGAGATATTGGGCGTTCCGGTCGTACCGGTTTGCGCGGTCACCGGAGAAGGAATAAGTGACCTTGTCGGCAGAATGGAGCAGTCCGGGGTGAGCGCTTTTGAATGTGATGTGAAAGACCTGTGGGCCGAGGCGGGCCGCATAGCCGGTAAATCGCAGAAGTTCTTCCACAGGCATCACACTTTTCTTGAAACCCTGGCGGACGCGAGCATAACGCCGTTAACCGGGATTCCAATAGCTCTGGTCGTAGCCGCGGTTTCTTTTAAGATTGTAAGGTTCATAGGCGAAGGGCTGATAGGATATGTTTTTGAACCTTTTTTTGAAAAATTATGGGGGCCGTTTATCGTCAAAGCGTTGGCTTTTCTGACCCCCGGCGGTCTTCTTCATGAAATACTCATAGGGAAACTCATAGACGGTGATATTGATTTCGTTCAGTCAATGGGGCTTTTGACCACAGGTTTGTTTGTTCCCGTTGCAATGGTGCTTCCCTATGTTTTTTCTTTTTATCTTGTTCTGGGATTTCTTGAGGATTCCGGTTATCTGCCCAGGATAGGCGTTCTGTCGGATAATCTGATGCACAGGGTCGGGCTTCACGGTCTTGCTATTATTCCGATGATGCTGGGCCTGGGCTGCAATGTGCCGGCCGCCATGGCCACGAGAGTGCTTGAGACCAGGAGAGAGAGATTCATCGCCGCGACGCTGATGGCAATCGCCATTCCCTGTATGGCGCAGATAGCGATGGTCATGGGTCTTGTGGGGAATTACGGGGCTAAGGCTCTGGCTCAGGTTTTCGGCACGCTTTTTATTGTCTGGATCGCGCTTGGCCTTCTGCAGAATCTTCTGATTAAAGGCGATTCTCCTGAAATTTTTGTGGAAATCCCGCCCTACAGAATGCCCTATGTTAAAGTGCTTTTTGAAAAAGTTTTTATGAGGGTCAAATGGTTTGTGAAAGAGGCTGTGCCCTTTGTAATGCTGGGCGTGCTGCTCGTCAATTTACTTTACGCTCTCGGGGTTATAGAGTTTCTTGGTAAATTGGCTGCGCCTGTTATCACCGGCATCATGGGCCTTCCCGAAAAAACCGTGGCGGCCCTGGTCGTGGGCTTTTTAAGAAAAGATGTCGCCGTCGGTATGCTCGCCCCCCTGGGGCTTTCAGTCAAGCAGCTCGTCATCGCCTCTGTCGTTCTGGCCATGTATTTTCCATGCGTGGCCACATTCGCGGTGCTTATCAAGGAACTCGGGTGGAAGGATATGCTCCTGTCATCGCTGATTATGATTGTTTCCACCTTATTGGTCGGCGGCGTATTGAATTTGATTTTGTAACCCAACTCTGCAGGGTGAGGATAATCAGACAGTTTAAAGGTGAAGTTATTATGGGAAATTTGAAAACTTATAGAGAAATGCTTGAAAGCGAAATCAAGGAAGTGGTGGGATGCACGGAGCCGGCGAGTGTCGCTTTTGCATTTGCCCGCGCGGTAAAAATTTTTAATGATAAATCTTCCCGCGGGCAAATGCTTTCTGATTTTAAAGCAGAGGTGACGGTTTCGCGCGATGTGTTCAGGAACATATCAACAGTGAGGGTGCCGGTTGTTAAATTAAAGGGCATAGAGCCCGCCGCCTCTTGCGGCATTTATATGAAAGCCGCCGGATTTAATCCCTTTGAAAAATCAGGGATTGAGTCCCGGGTTGATAAAGCGGAATCCATAAACAGAGCCGAAAAAAATGTGATAGGCGCCTCGGGAGACGAATATTTTTACGATAAACTTGTTTTGGCTATTGGTTCAAATCCTATAATTCCCCCAGTGAAAGGGATTGAACTTGACAATATTTTTTCAGTCAAAAAAGATTTCCTCTATCTTTCGGATATGATAAATAAACTGAAAGATGCACGGAACATATTAATTCTCGGGGGAGGATTCATAGGCGTTGAATTTGCTGATGAGCTCATTTCTTCCGGGAAAAATAAAAATATCTATATTGTGGAGATGGCGGATCAGATTTTATCTTCCTCTTTTGATGATGAGTTCGCGTCTATGGCCCGCGATATACTGAAAAAGAAAGGCGTGAAAATCATGACCGGAATTAAAGTGAGCGAATTCCGTGGCGGAAAAAGTGTGGAAAAAGCTATTCTTTCCGACGGCAGTATCGTGGCTGTTGACGCGGTTGTGTGCGGAATCGGTGGGGTGCCCAATACCGAGCTT
>Ga0210051_1001893_pt1 | contig 21218 bp, 35 predicted proteins | sample CryGey092014_all_FD_185464 | JGI IMG/M metagenome (GOLD analysis project Ga0210051, IMG submission 185464) | Groundwater microbial communities from aquifer - Crystal Geyser CG23_combo_of_CG06-09_8/20/14_all (SPAdes) (version 2) | ecosystem: Environmental > Aquatic > Deep subsurface > Groundwater... | reverse complement strand
CTCACCGTTGCCTAATTTCCATAGCTTTTTTGCTCCACAGTTATTGCAAAATATTCTTATCATAAGAATTAACCTGTTAAATCGGTTAATTCTAACATATCAAGGTGCTAATTTCTATATATTACCCTATATATATTTATTTGCACCGTATTTTTCTCTCGCTAGAGCATCACAAAGATATTGGGAAGGACTTCTCTGGAGCTTGGTTAACCTATTGCCTTCATTTGATTCTTCACTATATACATTTGATAAGAGTTTATTTCACATTTTTGTTGGTATTATAGAGAAGTTTTTTGTTTATACGGTTCTTCTTCCGATCCTTATTTTGTCTCTTTCCCGTAAATTCAGAAGATAAATGATTTTCAAATTCTAGAGTTTATTTTCTTACATTTTGGTATTGAATTTATCTGATTTTAAACATTAACCCTGGTAATCTATAGAAAAATTGCATAAGTAGAAATCGATGATAATTAATTTTTGAGAACTTACAGTGTGAAGTCTAACCCCTCAATAAGTGATATAATTTAAATACGATGATACATAACATCTCTGATATTCTTATCTGGTCAGAGGATTACAGAAAACTGGCCAGTTAGTATATGGAGAAATTAGAGCTTAAACCTATTGAAAAACTTAATCATCCCAAAGATACAGGGATAAGTTTCCAAGTTGGTCATGTTTATCTTTGGTTAGGACAGCATGATAAGGTAAGAGGTAAAAACAGGGATATGCACAGACATATGTTTAATTTTGTTGTAGATTCTGTATATAAATCTTATGACAAACTGAAAAGAAAAGGTGTCAAATTCTTTGCCCCTCCATTCAAAGCCCCGACATTTGATAAATATTTTGTTACTTTTTTTGATGTAGATAATAATTTAGTCCAACTTATAGGAGATAGGTAAAAACCCCTTATTTATTTCATCGTTAATATGATTTCGGTAACAGGTGCTTTCATAATGAAAAAAGGCAAATTCCTTCTGGCAAAAAGGAGTAGAGGAGAATTAAAAGGCCTATGGGAATTTCCAGGAGGAAAAATAGAAAAAGATGAAACGCCTTTCCAGGCAATAGTCAGGGAAGTTAAAGAAGAGCTTGATTTTAAAGTAACTCCCAAAAAAATTATCGGAAAATACAGTCATAACTATCCTTTCGGAAAGGTAACCCTCCATCTAGTGGAATGTGAAACAGAGATTGATCCTTGGCAGATTTCAATACAGGGTAGTCACTCAAAAATTGCCTGGGTAGGTCCAAATGAGATTTCCAAGTTAAATTTGGCGCCTTTGGATAGGAAAATAATAAATCGTATAAATTCATCGAAGATCATAAAACATATGGTTTCCTATTTTGTTAGCTTTAAAAATAAGAAAACATAAATTGTTCTCGACAACCTCTTGCGTAGGCATATTTCATATTGTATAATCCTATCTGTCCCAAAACAATTTTGTGGGAAATGTTTTATTTATTATATGCTTGAAAGGAGCAATAAAAATGGCAACAGGAGTATTTAAAAGAAACAAGCCGCATCTTAATATCGGAACTATCGGTCACGTAGATCATGGCAAGACTACTCTTACTTCTGCAATTACTCATGTATTAGCAAGTAAAGGACTTGCCAAAGCGCTAAAGTATGAAGAGATTGATAACGCTCCTGAAGAAAAAGCAAGGGGCGTTACTATTAATATTCACCATTCAGAATACGAAACGGAAAAAAGACATTATGCACATATTGACGCTCCGGGACATGCGGATTACATAAAGAACATGATTACAGGTGCTGCTCAGATGGATGGTGCCATACTGGTAGTTTCTGCGCCGGACGGACCAATGCCTCAGACAAGAGAACATATTCTCCTAGCAAAACAGGTTAATGTACCGGCTGTAGTAGTCTTTATGAATAAAGTGGATATGGTTTCAGATAAAGAACTTCTTGACCTTGTGGAAATGGAAGTAAGGGAACTTTTAACCAAATATGGTTTCCCAGGGGACAAAATTCCGGTAATAAGAGGAAGCGCTCTTAAAGCTCTTCAAGGTGATGCCGAGGCGGTTAAGTCCATCGAAGAGTTGGTAAAGACGGTAGATGAATATATTCCTGAACCCAAACGCGATACGGAAAAGCCGTTCCTTATGCCCATTGAGGATGTATTTTCCATCAAAGGCAGAGGGACAGTCGTGACGGGAAGAGTAGAAAGAGGGAAAGTAAAAGTTAATGAGGAAATAGAGATTGTGGGAATCAAAGCTACTCAAAAAACAGTAGTTACCGGTGTGGAAATGTTTAGAAAAACGCTTGATGAGGCAATTGCCGGAGATAACGTAGGTTTACTTCTTAGAGGTGTCGAAAAGGATCAGGTGGAAAGGGGACAAGTTATCGCAAAGCCCGGATCGATTACTCCTCATACGGAATTTGAGGCAGAGATTTATATTCTCACAAAGGAAGAAGGAGGGCGTCATTCGCCATTTTTCACTGGTTACAGACCTCAATTTTATATTAAAACAACAGATATTACCGGTGAGGTAACACTTCCAAAAGGTGTAGAAATGGTGATGCCAGGTGATAAGACAAAAATGACGGCAAAACTGATAGTTTCAGTTGCGCTTGAAGAGGGACAAAGGTTTGCTATAAGAGAAGGTGGTCATACTGTTGGAGCCGGAGTGATATCCAAAATAATAAAATAAGGTAGTTTGATATTAAGATTTATCATATTCAAGAGAATATTTTTACCGTCAGTCTAACTGAAAGTAACCTATTCACTTGTGTGAGTAAATAGAAAAGAAGATAAATGCCAAAAGGTAGAATTCGTGTACGTTTAAAAGCATATGATGGCAGGATCATTGACGATTCATGCCAAAAAATACTTGATACGGCCGTAAGGACAGGTGCTCGTGTTGTGGGTCCTATACCGCTTCCAACTGGCAAAAAGCATTTTTCCGTTCAACGTTCACCTTTTACGGATAAGGACAGTAGGGAAGATTTCATGATTAAAATTCATAAAAGGCTTATTGATATCATTGAACCGACAGATAAAACAATTGACTCACTAATGCATTTGGAATTGCCAGCAGGTGTTGATATAGCGATAAAAATGTAAACCTATCGGTTTGCAATTTTTTGTCTTTAATTTATAATAAATGTTAATGATGCTATTTATTAAAGGCATAACTTAAATACGATACGGATTTTGGGTAAGTTTTCCTAGCCCCAAGCCGGGGCTAATTTTTTTATGATAAAAGCAATATTAGGAACAAAAATATCACAGTCCCAGGGTTTTACCTCTGATGGTGAAAGAATACCTATTACCCGGATAATGGTTGGTCCATGTTGGGTAATTGATATAAAGAGAAAAGAAAAGGCAGGATATGACGCGATTTGCCTTGGTTTAGGTGAGAAACGGATTAATTTAGTAAATAAGCCAATTATGGGAATATTAAAAAAAGCGGGACTGGAAAAAAATCCACCCCGTTTTTTTCGTGAAATAAGAGTGAGAGACAATAATGTTTTTGAAGAAGGAAAATATAAAGTCGGGGAGAAATTGAAAGTGACTGATATTTTTTCCGTAGGTGATGATGTGGTAGTTACAGGAACGTCTAAAGGCAAAGGTTTCCAGGGTGTAGTAAAAAGGCATCATTTTAGAGGGGGTCCTCGGACGCATGGACAGTCAGACAGAGAGAGAGCTCCGGGATCCATTGGGCAAACAACTACACCGGGAAGGGTATACAAAGGTAAACGAATGGCAGGAAGAATGGGAGGAAATAAAATTACGGTAAAAGGATTAAAAGTAGTATCTATGGATACGGAAAATAACATTATGACATTACGCGGTTTGGTGCCTGGATACAGGAATTCTTTACTGATTATCAAGGAGCGATGAAATTTTAATTATGACTGTTAAGAAAAAAACTCAAAAAGGAAAAAGAGCCCAAAAAAATCTGGAAACAGACGTTTTTAATATGAACGGTGAATCAATCGGAAAAGTCAGATTACCGCCTGAAATCTTCAATGCAAAAATAAATCCATTGTTGATGGCTCAAGCAGTAAGGGTATTTTTGGCAAATAAAAGATCCGGTACCCATGCCGTAAAGACCCGGTCTCAAGTTCGCGGCTCTACAAGGAAAATATATAGACAAAAAGGAACTGGGCGGGCCAGACATGGAGATGTAAAAGCGCCGATATTTATCGGTGGAGGTGTGGCGCATGGACCTCATCCGAAAGACTATTCTTTAGATATGCCAAGAAAGATGAGGCGAATGGCTCTTTTTTCGGCTTTGTCAGATAAATTTAATGAAGGGAAACTTAAGGTAATAAATAATTTAAATGAGCTTCCTTCAAAAACCAGGAATCTGGTTGATACTATTACCAAGCTTAAAATAGTTTATAAAAATAAAAAGAACTTTCCCAAAGTTCTTTTAATTATGGATCAAAAGAAAGATAATGTTATTCTGGCTGGCAGGAATATTGAGAACCTGACTCTTATTCACGCCTCATTATTGAATACATATGAGGTTATGGTAAATAGTGAATTGATTATTATGAAAGATGCGATTGAACAGCTGATTGGTACATTCCTGAAAAAAAACAGTAAAAAAGACAAAGACACGAAAATTGAAACAAACAAAGAAAAAAAGATTGATGTAAAATCACTAAAAACCATAGAAGTAAAAGCAAAAGATAACAAAAAGCAAAAAAGTGGAACGGTGAAAAAAAGAGTTAAAAATACCAATACCTTAAAAACAGAAAGACCAAATAAAGTATGACAAAATATATCATAAAAAAACCGGTGATTACCGAAAAATCGCTTGATGACGCAGCAAGAGGAGAATTTACATTTGAAGTAGATAAATCCTGCAATAAACAACAAGCAAGAAAAGCGATTGAGGAAATGTTTAAGGTCCATGTAATAAAAACAACCTCAGTTATTATCAAAGGGAAATATAAGAAAGCAGGGAAAAAAAGAATTAATACAAAAAGACCTGATAAAAAAAAGATTAGAGTGAAATTAAAATCAGGTGAAAAAATTGATTTATTTGAAGTAGGGCAAACAAAATGAGAGATATTACCAAAACAAAACCGGAAAAACATCTGATTGGGATTTTACCTAGTAAAGCAGGCAGATCAAATACAGGTTCAATTACAGCAAGACATAGAGGTGGAAGAGAGAAAAGATTTTACAGATCAATTGATTTCAAAAGAAATAAGTTGAATATTGCTGGAGAAATATTGGCTTTTGAATATGATCCCAACAGGAATGTACAAATAGCTCTTGTTATGTATAAAGACGGAGAGAAAAGATATATACTGGCGCCTTTGGGTCTTTCAGTAGGTGATAAGATTATGTCCGGCATAGAGGTGGAAGTAAAAATAGGTAACAGTATGCCCTTGAAAAATGTTCCGGTCGGTACACCTATACATAATATTGAACTTCATCCGGGAAAAGGTGGGCAACTGGTAAGGAGTGCAGGAGGTATGGCGGTAATTCTGGCGAAAGAGGGAGGGTTTGCCCAAATTAAATTCCCTTCAAGCGAAGTAAGGATGATAAGAGAGATATGTTTTGCTACAATTGGTCAATTAGCTAACAAAGAGTGGAAAGACACACCACTTGGAAAGGCAGGTAAATCAAGACATAGAGGTATAAGACCAAAAGTCAGAGGAACAGCTCAGCACCCCAATTCGCATCCGCATGGCGGCGGTGAGGGAAGAAGTGGAGTAGGTTTAAAACAACCGAAAACTCCATGGGGAAAACCGGCTAGGGGTTTAATAACTCGTAACAGACATAAATATAGCAACAGATATATTATTAAAAAAAGAAGTTGAGAAGGTAAAAATATGTCAAGATCCAGTAAAAAGGGGCCGTATATTGATACAAAATTATTGAAAAAAGTATTGAACCAAAAACAATCTGGACAGAACAATCCGATAAAAACCTGGTCCAGAGGCTCACAAATTTCTCCGGATTTTGTAGGTCATAAACTGGCGGTTTATAACGGGAAAAATTTTATAGAGATTTTCGTGAATGAATCGATGGTCGGTCATAGATTGGGTGAATTTTCACCAACTAGAACTTTTAGAGGTCACGGTCAGGTAACGAAGAGAATATTAGAAAAGACATAATAATTATGAAATCTACAGCAAGTATTAAATATTTAAGAATATCTTCAAAGAAAATAAAAACTCTTGGGAAGATGGTAGTAGGTCTTCCTCCGCAGGAAGCTATTGACCGGCTTGTTTTTTCAGGAACAAAAGCAGGAAGAATTTTATCGAAGGTCATTCAGTCTGCATATTCTAATTCCGTAAATAATTTGAGAATGAATACCGCAAAGCTGAAAATAAAATCGGTCATGGTAAATAAGGGACCGATGTTTAAAAGATGGAATCCGGTATCAAGAGGAATAGCACATTCGATCAAGAAACGCACGAGTCATATAAAAATTCAGATTGAAGAGGTTGATAAATTAAACATTAAAAAGAAAGAAATTAATTCTGAAAAGGAAAAAGTAATACAAAAAGAATTAAAGAAATAATATCTATATGGGTATCTTAAGAAGTCGAAAATTTATTTTAAATGGAATTAATAGATTAGAAAGGAGACAGCGTGGGTCATAAAGTCAATCCAAAGGGTTTCCGTTTGGGTCCTTTATATACATGGGATTCTCGCTGGTTTGTCGGGAATAAAGATTACAAGGTGTTTGTGCTGGAGGATGTAAAAATCAGACAATCATTATTAAAGAAGCTGCAACCAGCAGGAGTGACAAAAATAGAGATAGAACGGTCGATAAATAAAATTAATATTATTATCAATGTTGTTCGACCGGGAATGGTGATAGGCAGAGGGGGTCAAGGATTGGAAGAACTGAAAAAGTTTATCCAAGAGCTTATAATAAATCATCGAAAAGCAGAAAAAATATATGATAAGAAGTTAAATCTAAAACTGGATTTAAAGGTGGAACCGGTGAAGAATCCAAATCTATCTGCATATTTTATTGCCATTCAGATTGCAGAACAATTAGCCAAAAGGATGCCACATAAGAGGGTAGTTGGGTACGCGGTAGAGAAAATAATGAATGCAGGTGCTAAGGGTGTGAAGATCATGTTAGCCGGTCGTATCGCAGGTGCAGAAATATCGAGACGAGAAACATTTAAGAGAGGTTCGATTCCTTTATCAACGATAAGAGAAGATATCGATTTTGTGGCGTTACCGTCTTTAACTAAATCCGGTTATATCGGTGTTAAAGTATGGATATGCAAATAGGATTAAATAACAAATAAATTTAAAACTGTAATAAAAATATTATGCTAGTTCCAAAAAGAGCAAAACACAGAAAACAATTTAGAGGAAAAATGAGAGGAAACGCAACAAGAGGGACAACGTTGGTTTTTGGGGAATATGGTTTGAAATCTCTGACATCCGGATGGTTGACCACAAAACAAATTGAGGCAGGAAGAAAAGTGTTAACAAGGTATACCCAAAAGGGAGGCAGGGTTTGGATAAGAATTTTTTCAGATAAACCAATATCTGATAAACCGCCTGAAGTCAGAATGGGAGGAGGAAAGGGAGATGTTGTAGATTATGTTGCCGTGATAAAACCTGGGAGAATTATATATGAAATGGGAGGTATTAGTGAGGAATTGGCAAAAGAAGCGATTGATAAAGCATCGAAAAAATTATCTATTAAAGGGAAATTTGTGAAAAGAAGCGAGAGATAATAAATATGAAAAAGAAGGAGATAAGAGAGTTATCGTCAAAAACCATAAATGATCTAATAGTTACTTGTAATGCAATTAAGAAGGAAATTGCAAAAATAATCATCGAAAGAAAAACCGGAAAACAAAAGAATGTCTCAATCATCCGAGAAAAAAGAAAAGAAATTGCACGCATATTAACAGTTATCCGTCAAAAGGAGTTAATAAAAAAATGAAAGCAATAATAGGTACGATTGTTTCGACTAAAATGAAAAATACAGTTATTGTTGACGTTCCTAGACAAAGATTTCACCCGCTTTATAAAAAAATCATGAGAAGAAGTAGTAGGTATAAAGCGCATAACCAAAATATCGAGCTTAAAGTCGGGGATAAGGTAAAAATAGGTTCGTGTAAACCAATTTCCAAAGAAAAACATTTTAGAGTATTAGAAAAAATAGATTCTAAATAATTATATGATACAATTAAGAACTCTTGTTAATGCAGCAGATAATTCAGGAGCTTATGTCCTTTCCGTTATTCAGGTGCACGGGAAAGGTAACAGGAAACATGCCTATTTGGGAGATGTGGTAACATGTGTAGTGAAAAAAGCCGATCCATTGGGAACAGTAAAAACACATGAAATGGTAAAAGCAGTAATAATAAGAACAAAAAAAGAGAAAAGAAGAAGCGACGGGTCATATATCCGGTTTGATGATAATGCAGTCGTTATAATAGATACTCCAAAAGATAAGAATCCCAGGGGTACAAGAGTATTCGGTCCTGTAGCCAGGGAATTAAAGGATTTGGGATTTAATAAAATAGTATCGATGGCTACGGAGGTATATTAAGAACAATATGAAATTAAAAAAAGGAGATGAGGTTATCATCAGTATTGGTAAAGATCGGGGTAAGAAAGGTAAAATTGAGAAGATATACCCTGAAAAAAATTCGGTTTTATTACCCAATCTTAATGTTTTTAAAAGGCATGTAAAAAAAAGGGATGAAAAAAACCAGGGAGGAATAATAAGTTTCAGTAAACCCCTGGATGTTTCAAAAGTAATGTTTGTATGTCCAAAATGCAGCAAGCAGACGAGATTGGGTTATACTGTCAAGAAAAATGAAAAGATTCGGATCTGTAAAAAATGTAAAACAGGAGTATGAAAGACTTATGATAGGCTCAAATTTATATAAATATTATTCAGAAGAAATTAAGACGAAATTACAAAGTGAGCTAAAGATAAAAAATTCTATGGCTACACCGAGGCTTCTTAAGATCGTTGTAAATGTAGGCCTAGGGGAAGCACTCATAAATAAGAACGCGATCGAGAATATGAGTCGTCAACTCATGGTTATTACCGGTCAGAAGCCAGTAATTACCTATGCTAAAAGAGATATTTCCACATTTAAACTGAGAAAGGGTGACGCTATCGGGTTAAAAATCACACTCAGAGGAATAAGAATGTATGATTTTTATGAAAAACTGGTAAAAATAGTCTTACCTCGGATTAGAGATTTTCGGGGAATAAATAGTTCAAGCATAGACGAAAAAGGTAATTTTACTTTAGGTTTAAAAGAACAAATAGTATTTCCGGAGATTGAATACGGTCAGATAGATAAGGTAAGAGGTCTTGAAATTACTATCATGACTAATGCTAGAAATAAAGAACAAGCTCTAAAATTGATGGAAATGCTTGGGATGCCGTTTAAAAAAACTTAATAAAGTCGAATTTATTGAATATTGCATAATTTATGGCAAAAGTATCAGATATAATAAAATTTCGTAAAAACCAAAAATTTACGGTTCGCAACAGGAACAGGTGTAGCTTGTGTGGAAGAAGTAGAGGTTATATGAGAAAATTTGGTTTGTGCAGACTATGTTTCAGAGAATTGGCTCATAAGGGTAATTTACCTGGAGTAATTAAAGCAAGTTGGTAAAGTTAATAATATTTATAATTAATATTATATGTTGACGGATTCGATTTCTGATTTCATAATACAAATAAAAAATGGCTATATGGCACATAAGGACGAAATAATTGCCCCATCTTCGAATAATAAGGAAGCGATATCGAGAATATTATCTAAATATGGTTATATTGGGAAAATTGATATTCTAAAAGAATCCAAAAATATGAAGAAAATAAAAGTTGAGTTATTATATAAAAACCTGATTCCTCAACTGACAAACATAGTAAGAATTAGTAAACCGGGCAAAAAAGTGTACGTCAAAGCTAGTAAGATACATAAGGTAATCGGTGGAATGGGTGATACAATTATTACGACTCCTATGGGTATGTTGAGTGGGAAAGAGGCTAAAAGAAAAGGAGTTGGAGGAGAATTAATTTGTAAATTTTGGTAATTATATATGTCAAGAATCGGAAAAAAACCAATTATTATTGAGCCAGATATTCAAATATCAATTAATAATGAAGTTGTGAATATCTCAGGTAGTAAAGGTGGAATGGATGTAAAAATTCCAAGAGGAGTATCCTTAGAAAAAAAAGAAAACCAGTTATTGGTGGTCATAAAAAATAACCATGATAACAATCTGCAAGGATTGACAAGAAGTCTGATCCAAAATGCAGTCAAAGGAGTAAAGTCAGGATGGACAAAGCAATTGGAAATGGTAGGTGTGGGTTACAGATCCGATACAGACGGAATGAGTATAAATCTTCATGTAGGTTTTTCTCATGTCGTAAAGATACAAGCACCAAAAGGGATAAGTTTTCAAGTGACAGAGAATAAAATTACTGTTTCAGGAATTGATAAATATTTAGTAGGTGAAGTAGCTGCTTCAATAAGAAGGGTAAGACCACCAGAACCGTATAAAGGTAAGGGTATTAAGTACATGGGTGAACATATCAGGAAGAAGCTTGGAAAGGCTGCAAAAGCCGTTGGAGGGGCGGGTACAGGAGCGAAATAAATATTAAATAGATAAATATGAAAAATAAAAAATTATTAAAAAAAGAATTAAGAAAAAAAAGAATAAGATCAAAAATTCAGGGAAGTGATAAAAAACCCAGACTTAGTGTTTATCGATCCAGTAAACATATTTATGCTCAGGTTATCAATGATTCAAAAAGTGAGACGTTGGTATCTGTAAATGATCGTGAAGTAAAAGATGAAAAAAAGAGATCAAAGATGGAAATTGCTTTAGAATCAGGTAAAATTATTGCCCAAAAGGCTATAAAACAAAAAATTCACGAAGTTGTTTTTGATAGAAATGGTAATAAATATCATGGAAGAGTGAAAGCATTAGCAGAAGGAGCAAGAGAAGGAGGGCTTAAATTTTAATGACATATTCTAATGATGATATACTAGAAAAAGTAATTCGGGTTAACAGAGTCTCCAAAAAAACCACAGGAGGTAATAGAATCGGGTTTTCCGTGTTAATTGTGGTTGGCGACAGGAAAGGTAGGGTAGGAGTTGGACTGGGTAAAGCAGCAGATGTATCCTCTGCAGTGAAAAAGGGATCAGCTTACGCACGAAAACACATGATTAGCGTTCCTATGGTAAATACGACAATTCCCCATGAGGTGAGGGTTAAAAAGGGAGCTGCAAAAATTATTCTTAAACCCGCACCGGGAGGAACAGGAATTCGTGCAGGTGGTGCAGTAAGAGCTGTAGTGGAAGCTGCAGGGATAAAAGATATTGTATCGAAAATATTAGGGACAGATAATAAAGCATCTAATGTGTACGCAACTCTTAAAGCATTACAAAATTTAAGAATTTATGATAAAAATAAATAATCTTCCTAAAATTACAAAAAAAGCAAATAAAAGGATTGGTAGGGGACATGGAAGCGGAAAAGTTAAAACAAGTGGACGGGGAACGAAAGGACAAAAATCAAGAGGATCGATTTCGAAAAGACTGGGATTTGCCGGTGCTTCGTTGATAAAAAGGTTACCTCTTTATAGAGGTAAATATCGCAATAAACCAATTAGGAAAAAAGCGCTCGTGGTGAACTTGAAATATCTGAACCACTTACCGAAAAACACCATAGTTGATATAGGCGTGCTTGATAAATTCCATATAATCGATGGTAGTGACGCAAAAAAATATGGAGTGAAAATACTTGGAGATGGAGAGATTACTGTTCCTTTGACAATAAAAATTTCCTGTTCCAAAGGAGCTGTAAAGAAAATCGAAAAAGCTGGGGGAAAAGTTGTAGCGGAATAGGAGATAGGAAATCTTCTGATAATTAATTTTTATGATGAACAGATACATAAAATCTATTCAACAGGCGTTCAAAACTCCTGAACTAAAAAGAAAACTAATTTTTACCGCATTGATTTTTCTAGTTTTCCGTCTTTTTGCCCATATTCCACTTCCAGGAGTTAATGTTTTAAAACTAAGAGCGCTTTTCGCTCAAAGTGAATTTTTAGGACTTCTGGATATATTTTCCGGAGGAACTTTGGTAAATTTTTCAATCATGGCAGTGGGATTAAATCCTTACATCAACGCATCGATAATCCTGCAACTTCTTACGATGGTTTTTCCGAAATTAGAAGCATTATCCAAAGAAGGAGAATTTGGAAGAGAAAAAATTAACCAATATACCAGATTTATAAGTGTTCCACTTGCGGCATTTCAATCATTTGGAATGTATGTTTTATTGAGGAATCAGGGTATCATTGAAAACCTTCCGATTCTTACTCTTCTTTCCATGATTTTGACCATGACGGCTGGAACTGTACTTCTGATGTGGTTAGGTGAACTTATATCAGAGTTTGGGATAGGTAACGGTATTTCACTTCTTATTTTTGCGGGAATCGTAGGCAGGTTGCCGGTATCATTTGGTCAGACTATTACTATTATTGATCAGGCATTATTAATGAATGTAATAATATTTATTCTCTTAGGCTTGACAGTTATAGCAAGTATAGTATTCATAAATGAAGCAGTACGGCAAGTACCTGTGAATTACGCTAGAAGAATAAGGGGAAATAAAATGTACGGAGGGTCTTCCACATATATACCACTACGACTTAACCAAGCTGGTGTAATTCCGATTATCTTTGCAGTATCACTTGTATTATTGCCACAACTTATTGGTAGGTTTGTAGAACAGATACCGAATCAAACGATTGTAAACATAGCCAAATTTTTTGTATCGGCTTTCAATACAGAAGGAATAATATATAATTTTACATATTTTATCCTGGTAATAGGATTTACCTATTTCTATACAGCAGTTACTTTCAATCCGCAGAAAATAGCTTCAGAAATCCAAAAATACGGTGGTTTCATACCCGGGATACGACCGGGGACTCCTACTGCAAATTATTTAAATTTCATACTTACAAGAATTACCCTTGCGGGTGCATTATTCTTAGGCCTAATTGCGATCCTGCCATCATTAGTCAAAGGAGTGACTGGAATATCAGCGCTTACTATTGGAGGAACGAGTATTCTGATAGTTGTATCAGTAGTGCTGGAGACGGTAAAGCAAATTGAAGCTCAACTGGTAATGAGAAATTATGATGGGTTTTTAAAAGAATAGAACAAATTTAGCTACAATTTATGTATTTAATTGTATATGGACCGGAAGGTTCTGGAAAAGGCACACAGGCTGAACTATTATCCGAAAAATTAAAGATTCCTGTTTACACATCGGGAGATCTGGTAAGAGAATCAGCAAATAAAGATAAAGGGTTGATAGGGAACATATGCAGAAATGCTCTTTCAAGGGGAATCTATGTGCCGGATAATCAGATGTTTGTATTATGGGGAAGCAAGCTGGAGAGTAAAGACGCGAAGAAAGGTTTTATTCTGGATGGATTTCCCCGAAATTTGAATCAAGCTAATTTTCTATTTGAAAAATTAGACAGGAATGCAATAAAAATAAATAAAGTGATTTATCTTCATCTGACAGATAAAGAAGCGAAAGTAAGACTGATCAAAAGATGCAGGAAGTTGTTTGAAGGCAGTAATTTATCTCATGATACACCGGAAAGAATAAATCAGAGATTGGAGACGTATCGCAAGTTAGAAAAAGAATTGCTGGAATTTTTTCACAGAAGAAAAATTCTACTTGAAATAAACGGGTCAGATACAGTTGAAGACATAAATAAGAATATAATAAAGAATTTAAATCTTAATGAATGAGCATAACACTACTTGCCTTGGTTGGTCTTCCAGGGAGCGGGAAAACTACTGCCTCAAGCTATTTTAAAAAAGAAGGTATGCCAGTTATCAGGATGGGAGATATAACCGATAATTTATTAAATAAGGATAAAGTACCGTTTAATGAAGAGAACGAAAAGAAATATAGGGAGTATATAAGAATCAAATACGGTAAAGAAATATATGCAAAATTGGCAACCCCGAAAATTTCTGCAGAGTTGAAACATAAGTCATTAGTTATTGTTGACGGGTTAAGAAGCAGGGAAGAGCTTGATTATTTCAAAGAGAAATTTCCCTATATAAAAGTACTTTATATTGATGTTCCAAGAAAGGTTAGATATCAAAGGCTTAAACATAGATTAATCCGGCCTTTGAATGTAACTGAAGCAAAAAAGAGAGATAAAAATGAAATTAGTAGATTCAAATTAACAGATATTAAAAAAACAGCAGAATATATAATCAAAAATGAAGAGAGCTTGAGCCATTTTCAAAGACAATTAAGCCTATTGGTCCATAAATTAAGAAAAAATTATGATTAAATTAAAAACATCCGACGAAATCGCAGTAATGAAGGAGAGCGGTGGCATTTTAAAAGATGTTCTCGAACTGGTTATAAGTAGGGTAAAAAAAGGTATTAGACTTTCTGATCTCGATAAATACGCTGAACAGGAAATTCTTAAGAGGAATGCGGAGCCATCATTCAAAAGAGTGAAGAATTATCGCTGGACATTATGTACAAGCGTGAATGATGTGATTGTTCATGGTATACCGGATGATTACATGCTTAAGGATGGTGATGTGGTAGGTATAGATTGCGGAGTGTATTATAAAAATTTTAATACAGATGCAGCTTGGACTGTAAGGGTAGGAAATTATAATAAATCAAGCACGATGGATGAAACAGATAAATTTTTATTCACAGGACAAAAGGCTTTGAAGAAAGCAATAAGTATGGTGGTTAAAGATAATTATATCTACGATATATCAAGAGCTCTACAGGAGACTATAGAGTCGGAGAAATACTCAGTCGTACCTTCCCTGGTAGGTCATGGGGTGGGTAAAGAACTTCATGAAGATCCGGAAATACCTGGATTTGTGAAAGGAAAGCGAACAAATACACCAAAAATAGTTGAAGGGATGACACTGGCAATAGAGGTAATTTATAACAAGGGAAGCGAGGAAGTTGTATATAATAGAAATGATGGATGGACAATATCCACTAAAGATGGTAAAATATCTGGGCTTTTTGAAGCGACCGTGGCAATGACTTCCCACGGTTGTATTGTTTTAACTTAAAAATTTGGGACATAGGATTTTAATAATGAATATATTAAAATAAATCCTATTTTAGATTATATTAGAGGAAATTAAATAATATTTATGAGTCATCAAGGGACGATAGAAGTTACTGGTCAGGTGATTGAAGCTTTACCTAATACGTTGTTCCGCGTGAAAATTGAGAATGAAAGAATTATACTGTGTCATCTTTCGGGTAAAATGAGAATAAATTATATCAAGATCATGCCGGGGGATTATGTGAAAATAGAGATGACCGCATATGATCCGAATAAAGGAAGAATAACTTATAGATTAAAATAATATGAAAGTAAGATCGTCTGTAAAACCGATATGTAAAAAATGCAAGGTGGTAGTCCGTCGGGGAAAAGTATATATTATTTGTGAAAATCCGAAACACAAACAAAGACAGGGATAGAAAAATTATTAGAGGTATTGAAAAACAAAATATGGCTAGAATTGCAGGAATTGACTTACCGGATTTAAAAAGAATAGATATTGCCCTTACTTCCATCTATGGGATAGGAAGAAGCAACGTAGTATCTCTTCTGAAAACTGCTGCAGTTGAAGGTGCGAAAAGAGTGAAAGATCTGTCAGAAGAAGATGTAAACAGGATTCAGAAAACTATTGATAAAGAGTTTAAAGTGGAGGGTGATCTAAAATCAGAAATTTCCGACAATATAAAAAGGTTAAAGGAAATAGGAAGCTATAGGGGTTTAAGACATATAAAAAATTTACCTTCCAGAGGTCAACGGACCAGGTCAAATGCAAGAACTAAACGTGGTAAAAGACAGACAGTAGGCGCCTTAAGGAAAGAAACTCGGGCAAAATTAACGCAAACACAACCTACAAAAGAATAATATTCATCATATAAATTATGAAATTGAAAAAAACTATAAAACATATTGAAAAAGGCAGAGTATACATTACTTCAACTTTTAATAATACAATTGTTACTATTACCGATGATAAAGGGAGTACTTTAGGATGGGGAACTGCTGGAAGTGTAGGTTTTAAAGGAACAAGGAAATCTACACCTTTCGCCGCAACTAGTGCTGTTGGTCAGGTAGCTAAAAAAATAATTAATACTTATGGTCTAAAGTATGTAGAAGTTTACATCAAAGGACCAGGAGCAGGTAGAGATGCGGCTTTAAGAGCTTTAAAAAGCGCTGGTTTGTCAATCAGTATGATAGCGGATGTTACTCCTATGCCACATAATGGTGTCAGGCCAAAAAAGAAAAGAAGAGTATAAAACTATATTTAATATTGGTTTATTTTGAATATTACATATAAATAATTATGGGAAGATATACAGGACCAAAAAACAGGTTAGCGAGACGTGAGGGTGTTGATTTGGGATTAAAAACAACAGGGAGCTCTGCTCATATACAACTTCTTCGTAGGCTTAAAATAAAGCCTGGACAGCATGGTCAGAAAGGTAGTAGAAGAAAACCGTCAGACTATGGCATACAATTAAGAGAAAAACAAAAAACGAAGAGAATGTATGGTCTTCTGGAGAAACAATTCCGTAAATACTTCATGATTGCCAGTAGAGAGCCTAGAAATACAGGTGAAGCATTGCTTAGTTTGCTAGAAAGAAGACTAGATAATGTTATCTATAGATTAAATTTTGCACCGACAAGAGCATTTGCCAGACAAATGGTTACACATGGTCATGTGAAGATAGATGGAAAAAAAGTTAACATACCTTCCTTTTTAGTGGAAACAGATATGATAATCACCATCAAACAAAGAATGCTGGAAAATCCTACTGTAAAGAAGTTATTGGAGGACAAAAACACAAATATATTACCTTGGTTAGAAAAAAAAGGCCCAGTCGGTAAAATAAGCAGACTTCCAAAAAGGGAAGATATCCAGGAAGATATAAATGAGCAGCTAATTATTGAGTTCTATTCACGTTAAGGAGGAATATATGGTTGATCCAAATTTTAATATTAAAACAGATACACAGGAAAAAGGTTATGGCAGATTTATCATAGAACCACTTGAACATGGTTATGGACAAACTTTGGGAAATAGTTTGAGAAGAGTGCTCTTAACCTCACTGAAAGGTACAGCAGTCACTAAGGTTAAGATTGATGGTGTTAAACATCAGTTTTCCACGTTATCCGGCCTTAAGGAAGATATCTTGCAGCTTATTCTGAACGTTAAAAAAATTCGTTTCGAGTTGCATAGTGATAAAGCTGTTACAGTAAAATTGAATGTTAAAGGTATAAGAAAAGTTACTGCAGGAGATCTAGAAGGCGAAAATGTAGAAATTGTGAATAAGGATCTTTATCTTGGGGAGTTAACAAACAGCAAAGCTAAGTTGTCGATGGAGTTGACAGTCGAATCAGGGTACGGTTTTGTCACGACAGAGGAATTTGAAGGTAAAAAAGAATTAGGCGTGATTATTATTGATGCACTTTTTTCACCTATCGTCAGAGTGAATTATAAAGTAGAAGCAACACGTGTCGGGAGGATGACAAATCTGGATAAATTAATTTTAGAGATATGGACAGATGGAAGTCTAGATCCTTTTGACGCGATAAAAGAAGCAGCCAGAACTCTTGTTTCATATTTCATGCAGATTATTGAACCGAAAGCAAAAAATGTTGATAGCGTGGCTGTAACTCCGGCAATTTCTGATGAGATACTGAAAATGACATTGGAGGAATTAGATCTCCCTACAAGAATTGTAAATGCCTTGCATAACGGAGGAATTGATACGGTAGGGCAATTATTAGGGACATTAAAGAAAGAACTTTATAAGATAAAGAACTTGGGAACAAAATCAATAAATAGCATTGACGAGGTATTGCGCCAACGGGGAATCGCATATAATGTATAAACTATAAATATGAGACATAAAGTTTTTGGTAAAAAATTGAATAGAGATACAAAGGAAAGAAAAGCACTTTTTAAAAGTCTTATCACCTCCTTTATAAAATACGGGAAAATAAAGACTACTTCACCTAAAGCTAAAGCTATTAGAGGTTTGGTGGAAAAGTTGGTGACTAAGGCCAAAGATGGTTCAAGTAGTGCGCTGCATCAAATATCATCATTCTTAAACAAGAAAGACATTGTCAATAAATTAGTATCAGATGTAGCTCCGAGATTTAAGGATAAATTAGGAGGATATATTAGGATTATCAAATTGGGTAAAAGACAGAGCGACAACGCTCAAGAAGTAATAATGGAATGGAGCATAGCTGAAAAAAAGGAGATAAAACTTAAAGAAAAGGAAGTTAAGGAAATTAAAGAGAAAGATCAAAAAGACAAAAAAATATGAAGATGACAGTACCTACGAAAGCAAAAGAGATAAAAAGACATTGGAATCTTGTTGATCTAAAGGATCAAATTTTAGGAAGAGCAGCTACACAGATTGCTTACAAATTGATGGGTAAGTCGAAACCTTATTATGTTTCAAATTTGGATTGTGGAGATTATGTTGTGGTAATAAATGCTAAAGAAGTGAATGTAACCGGAAGAAAGAGAACAAGTAAGATGTATCAGAATTATTCAGGTTATCCGGGTGGGTTAAAAGAGATAAATTTTTCTGAACTCCAAAAAAAAGATCCGTTAAGGATCATAAATGAAGCAGTAGCAGGTATGCTGCCGAAAAATAAGATAAGATCGCTTCTTCTCAAAAGATTATATGTATTTTCCGATGAAAATCATCCTTATAAAGAAAAATTGAAATAAATCGATATGCCAAGAAAACCAAAAGTTCAGAACAAAAATAGTATTAAGAAAAGCGATAGTAAGTTATATTCCACATATCAAGCTGTGGGTAGAAGAAAAGAAGCAACAGCGAGAGTGAAACTTTATGTTTTGCCGGACGGATCAGTAACATTAAAGGATAAAATTTTAAAAAAAGGTGAAATGATTGTTAATCTACTTCCTGTGGAAAAATACTTTTCTGGTGATGTCTGCAAAAAAATATATATGCAGCCATTTAATTCCACAGATACTCTGGGTAGATTTGCCGTCTCAGCTATAATAAAAGGTGGTGGTACTGCCGGACAGTTGGGTGCCTTTGTTCATGGAATTTCCAGAGCGCTGGAAAAGGTAGACAAAGAAAAATACAGGCCGATCCTGAAGAAAATGGGATTTCTGACCCGGGATTCCAGAGTGAAAGAAAGAAGGAAAGCAGGTTTCGCCCAGAAAGCAAGAGCTAAGAAACAGAGTCCGAAGAGATGATATTATTTTGAGCCCCCACTTAAATCATCCTTTGAATAGTTACCTATTTATTGGTATCGTTTTAAAATTCGTGTAGACCTTTTTCCATTATCCACATTCTCATAAAGTCATAATTCAGAGTAGAGTATAATGGAGATGTAGGCGGCATTATTGAGTTTAAAGTAAATACCAGGTCCGACCTCGTTTCTATTTCTCTCTTTTGGTCGCAATTGCTGAACGAAGCTCGAACCTATTTTGAACGAAACTCCGACTGATTGCCGCGCTTCGCGCGGCTGAAACCGAACGCTCGGGCGGGCAAAAAGGAAGGCCTGCCCGCAACGCTTCGCGTAGCGAGGCGGGCGGGGGGTTGGGGGGAAGGAATTTTTGCCCGCCCTCGCTTTCCGATTCCGATTTTTCCGCCGCCGCCGAATTTCGTGCCAGTGAAACTGGCGCGCCGCAACTCTCTATTCTAAAGACACCCATAATCTCTGGTAAAGATAATCTCCTTCCAAAAATAGGAGATTATCTTGCCATGTTAAAAGAGTATCATAAAAATCTTTATGTGCTAAATATTCATCTTTTGGAATTTTTGTACCACTGGTAGACACGTCTTTTAATTTAACCGATAACTCTTGTGGCCAAGTTTTGTAGTGCTTTCCTCCACTAACTTCCGTTCTCAATTCTTCTGCCCCAAAACATCCCCAAGTACCCGCCGACCCATCCACGCAACTTCCAAAATAAACGCTGTAGATTTTACCTTTGTAACGATAATAAGTGTTAAACTCATCAACTTCTTTCTTCAGACTTTCAGATGGTTTCATTTGTGAAAGTCTCGCTTTATTTTCTTGCCTGAATGTAATTTTGTTAGCCTCATCCAACGGAACGATAGATTCATATTCCCAATTCTTGATGATATATTTTTTGTTGTAAGTTAGTTTTCTCGTTGCCTCACTTCTGTAACTATCAATAATAGAATCTAACTTATCTGTTATAGGTTTGATATCTGATGAGTTTTTGTCCAATGAAATTGGTTGATACCTATTACAGATCAAGGAAAGAGACGGAGAGTAACGAGATACAGAAAAGTCAGACGCAATATTGTTAAACTTCGTCTGAGAAAATAGTTGCAACAAATCCTCAAGTTCTTTCTCGGTTAATTGTTTATCTGCAAAAATATTATTGTTGTTATCACGATAGAAAACCTTCCTGTCGTTAAATATCAAGATAAATCCATTACTGTTCGTTGTTGTAGGTGTGTATCTAATAAGCGTACCGCTTCGGTTGGCGAATGGATTCGGTGAGCCGCTAAAATAGTTTATTTGTCCGTCAATCTTTTTGATGTCTTTTATCGCTGTTCCGAAAGCAAGCTCAACCGAAGCATAGGTAAAACCGTAAAGATTACCGGAAATAATATCGTTGAATTTCAAAGATTGGATTTTATCTTTCTCGCTTTGTGACACAAATAAACCTTCCTGTATCCCGAGGCCGTCAAAAACATAAGAGGGATATGGTTTACTATCGAGAACTTCAACAATAAACGGATTAGTGTTTAAGACTCTAGCGATTACCTCACCGCCTTTTTCAGCGTCAGAGGGTAAGTTTATAAATTTTGTTTCAATCCCTCCTAAAATTTTTCCTTCCGTCGTTTGGCCAGAAAGTGAACAACCGGTTTTTGTCGCTGATACTTGCTCATTGCCGGGTGGCAAAGCCACATTTTTAGCGGATTGTGAATACCTATAAAATCCATAGCCAGTCGCGACCAAAACCACCAATCCTACTAAAACAGAAATGATAATAATTTTAGAATTCATCGGCTTTTTGGGTTCTGAAAAATTTTCAGGAGGGATTGGATTTGTCTGTGTTGGTTGTTCTAAATTGTCCATAGGTTTATTAGTTTAATTATAGCTTTTATAAAAAGAAAAACTAATTGATCAATTCATCA
>Ga0210051_1001889_pt1 | contig 21242 bp, 13 predicted proteins | sample CryGey092014_all_FD_185464 | JGI IMG/M metagenome (GOLD analysis project Ga0210051, IMG submission 185464) | Groundwater microbial communities from aquifer - Crystal Geyser CG23_combo_of_CG06-09_8/20/14_all (SPAdes) (version 2) | ecosystem: Environmental > Aquatic > Deep subsurface > Groundwater... | reverse complement strand
TGGCGACCTGCTCCACCACGTCGGCGACTGTCTGACGGACGCGGTCCTGCGCGACGAACTCGTCATCGCCGGTCGCTCGCCAGTACCGCCACAGTTCGAGCAAAGGGTAGCTTGCGAGGTCGAGCAACCGCGCTTCGCGGTGGCCGCGGCTTTCGCCCGTCGGCACGTAGGACTTGCCGGCGCCCGAACGCGAAATGGCGTTCAGGAAGTAGAAGGCCAGGTGACGCCGCGCCAGCTCGGGTTTCAGGAACAGCAGCGCGCCGGCGATATGGAAGCAGTCCCTGGCGCAATCCACGGGCCACTCGACGTGGTCGCAGAGGCCGGCCGCCTCGTCCGCGCCGTCAATGGAAGAGAGCATCGAGGCGGCGTAAACGGCAGTGCGCTTCAGGCCCGCGGTCAGCCGCGAGTCGGGCGTGCGCAGCCCCTCCAGGCACGTCCATTCCGCTCGCCACGCCTCTCGCGCGGGCTCAAGCGACGGCGGCGGTGAGTAGGTTTTCCGGCGCGGCGACTCCTCTCCGAGCGTCAACTCGAAGGCGACGGAAACCTCGCCCTCCGGCGGCACCTCGACTGGGCATCGCAGCTCAAACCTCAGTTGCTCCTTCTTCATGGAGCGCCCACGGCCGGACACGGCCACCTCGCCGCGCGCGATCTCGCAGTGCACCGCCTGTGAGCAGAGCAGTGCGCCAAACAGACCGGCCGGCTCGTTGGCGATGAGCAAGCCGTTCCGGCGGACCTCCGGCGCCAGGTGCGAGGGAATCGGCTCGTGATCGCCCACGGTGCCGTTCACCGGGTCGAATGGGCTGCCGGCTTCCTCGCCCAGCGTCGTCGCGCCTCGCAGCACCAGCACGACTTGCCCCCAACGAGGCAGGGCTGCAGGTGGCGTTAGCTGGAGATGGTGAACCAGCCGCGTCTCGCCCGGCAGGACGGCGCACCACGACCGCGCGCTCCAGCCGCTACCGTAGAACTCGGTCGCCGGAATCGCCGAGGCCTCGTACCAGGTCTTGGCGCGATAAGGCATCAGCGGCGAGTCGGCCACCAGCACTGCCAGCTCCCACCAGCCGAACTTGAGCGCCAGCCGATGCCGCTGGGACAGCCAGCCGATGTAGGGCAGCGCCACCAGCGTGTCAGGTCGAACGCCCGTCACCGCCCAGTCCGCCCAGAGGCGGTCGTTGACGGCGCAGAGCACAGTGTCGGAGTAGTGGAGCCGAAAACCACCGTGCGCCGCATGGGCGTTGTGCATCACGGTGTCGACCGTCAGCACCTCGCGACTCGGCTCGGTGCCATCCGCTGGGTTGTAGCCGTGGAAGGTCTCGTCCACCTGTTGCCTCTCTTTCTTGGCGGCGCTCGGCTTTCAGCCTCAGTCCGTCGCGCAATGCACTGTGAATGCCAACTCTCGCGCCTCTCGCGGCTCGAGGCGCACAGCTTCCTTCGCGCGGTCCAGCTCGAGCCCTTCCGGAAACTCAGCTTCCACCCGCGCAATGGTCTTCCCCTCGGGCAGCCGGAATCGGCAGTAGAGGACGGGAGGCGGGTCAGCGGCAAACTGAATCGAGGCCGCAATCCTGCCTTGCGCCAGTTGCGACTGCAAAGCGAAGCTCACTCGACCCCAGCGGGTAGGCGCATTGCGGACGGCGACGGTCTGACCGTCGGCCAGCCATTGGCGGGGCGTTCCACGGCAAAGCCACAGACCGTCCCCCAACTCGCATACGAGCATCCAGCGCGTCGCCAGGGGAATGGTCAGTTGGCTGGGAATGCAATGGTGCGGCAGCAACTCGCCGAGCCGCGTGTGCTCCGGCGCGAAGAACGTGTGCCGCGCCTGATGGTGCGCCAGGTGCGCGTAGTACGCCAGCAGGAACTTGGGGATGTGGTCTTCGCGCAGGAGCGCCCACAGGTAGTTGAACAGCGGCCAGTCGTCAATCAGGTCGCCCCACAGGCGGGTCACTCCCAGGAACTCTCCACCCCGCTCCTCGCGGTAGCGGAGGAGCTTGTCGGTGAGTTCCGGATCGAGCGCGTCGGCCGAGAGCATTTCGAGATAACAGCGGTAGTTGACGTAGGCCGGGAAGTTCAGCTTGTGGCGGCAGCCGGGATAGTGAACCCCCTCGGCGGTGAGGGACGGGAACGGCGTGGCGTAGCCGGGGAACGGCGGAACGAAATCGAGGTCGCCATCGGGCACGAGTCCCTCTCGCAGGGAGGCATTGATCGTGCGCCGTAAGACCTCACACTTCTCGGGCAGCGCATCGGCGAAGCCGGCTGCCTTCTCGGAAATGAGGCCCTGCCTGCACAGCGTCGGGAACAACTCCGCCGCCTCCTGCAGCCCGCGGTAGAGCCAGCAGTTGATGGAATACCAAGCCGCGTGTTCCCAGTGACGACAATCGTCTTCCGGGCAACCTTTCACCAAACCCGCGGCTTGCTCTAACTGCTGCGCCAGGCGCGAGGCGAGGCGCCGGGCGATCTCGTAGCCATCGGCGAACTGACGATCCTGCGTGTAGTAGAAATAGCGCGCGATGGTCTGAAGCAACATGCCGGCTTCGGCAACCGTCGCGCCGCCCAGCCGGTGCTGAAGCTCGCCGGTCTCGTTCACGTAGCGCAAGAGATAGTGGCGCAGGTATTCCTTCGCTCGGGCAAAGAACCCAAACGCCAGGCAGGCGTCCACCATGGTGCTGGTAGTGGGGGCAAAGCTCTCCGCGCCCATGCCGAGTTCATAGAAGTACCGGGTGGCGCCGTAGCGTGGGGCGGGGCCGACGTAGGTGTTGAACGCCTTGAGCAACGCAGCGCGGGTGGCGTTGACGGCTCTGGCCTCGGGCAGCTCAAAGGCCAGGCCCTCAGCGAGGAGGGCGTCGATCTCCTGAACGAGGCGGAACAATTCGGCGTAGAACTCCCGCCCCTCGGCGGATCGCTGGGCCGGCTGGTAGGGCAGAGCTCGCCACTCCTCCGGCGTATCGCAGTCGGGCGAGTCCACGAAGAAGTAGCTTGCCTCGGCATCGCCTTTCACGCGGAGATGCAGACGGGTGCGGCCCTGAGCGTCGGTCTGAGCAAAGCACAGTTGCTCCCACAGCGGCCCGCCGCCAGCGGGGCGGAAGTAGAGACAGCTCACGGGCAGATAGCCGTCCAGCAGTCCCTGGCCGCTGGGCCACGCGGCATAGGGCAGGCCTTCCTGCTCCGGGCTGAAGGCGCGCCACACGTCGCCGGAGTTCCAGTCGGTCAACGTCGGTCGGATAGTCACCGTGAGGCCGCCGTTCGGATGAATGAGGAACTTCCACTTCGACCGCTCCGTGCCGAGGAAGTCGTAAGAGATCGCCTGGGGCATGACGGCGGCGACTGCGGCATAGGTCGGGTCCGCGCCGCCGGCGAGAATCTGCCGAGCGCAGTCATCGGTGCGGCTGGCGAGGATTCGCTTCATGCGAGCCGGGTCAGGTTTGGCGCAGGACGCGAGCAGCGCCTCGGCTGCCGGCTTGACGACAGTTCTGAGCGCGTTGCTGTTGGCGAGGAAGGAGATGCGATCTCCTTCGGCGGCGAATCCCTCCGTAACGCTGATAGTGTCCCCGCCGTTCTGAAAGGTCTCCACGACTGGCATCAGCTACTCCTTCTTGGCCTGAGTGGCTTCGAGTAGGTCAAGCGTCCGCACCTCTTCCAGGATATGCTTGCAGCGCACGTGGTTGAGCCGGCTGAGTTCGCGGCGCAGTTCTTCGGCGATCGCCGGGCCGGGCGGTGCCTTGGTCTGCAACAGCGCAATCGCGGCCTCGGTCTCGTCGTTGCGGCTCAGCGGAACATCGTACTTCGCGATGGTCAGGTCCCCCGGCCCCAGATCGCTCTGGGCGCGGAACGACCGGAGCTGGTAGGGCTGAAGGCTGATCTGGACGGTCTCGCCTTCGAGCGGCCGTCCGTCCGACAGATCGACCAGCGACACGGGCTTGGCGAACTTCAAGGTGAGAGTCACCGGGAAGGGCGCGCGACTGACCACGTACACGTAGCCGCCTCTGCCGACCCGCACCACGGCAACGTCCGATGTTCCGGCGACCGTCTGGAATGGGACGGCGGGCAGCGCGCGGTAGGCGCGAGCGAACTCCTGCACGTGAGCGTCGTGGCCCAGCGTGCCCACGATGAAGCCGCCGGTCGTGATGAACGGAGCGTCGTAGAGCGCCACGGACTCCGCGAACATCTCGAGGTAGTTCCGCCCGCTCGGACTCGGGCCGCACACCCGCCAAGTCGGGCCGCCCCACCAGAAGTTCGGAATGGGGTTCTTCTGATCCACGTCGCTCTCAAAGTAGTCAACGTACAGGTTCGTGGCCACCGGCTGAGCGCCGTCCAGGGTGAGCGTCTGGCGCAACTCGTCGCTTCGGCGCATCTCCAGGCCGGCGTAGTGGGCGTGACCTGCCTGGTGCGCCGAGCGCCAGGCCATGTCGTTCGGGTAGAAGTACTTCTGGAGCGCGAGGTTGGGGATCTTGGCGAGCTGGGGGAAGTCAAGGCCCCTCTCTCGATACACGGTGCGCATGCTGCGGCCGGCCTCCAGCCACCGGGGAATGTCGCGGTCGCCTTCGGACATGAACCGCAAGCCCAGAATCAGCTTCAGGTCGAGCCGGGTGTCGGCGAGCACTCTCGCCAGACGCGCGTAGAACTGCGTCACCTTCTCGCAGCGCCAGTCGAGCCAGCCTTCCCAGGCGTTCTGCCTGAGCCAGTCGTAGCGTTGCGGGTACCGCTGCTCGCCTGTGAATTGGGGCATCGGCACACCGCTCTCCTGACGGAACAGAGCGACGGTGAAGTCGTCACAGCCCCACTCCGGCCCGCCGAACCAGAAGCTGCTCTCAATGACGAGATGAAGCTGGATGCCCTTGAACGCCGGCGAATCGCCCCAGCGCCGGCACATCTCGCGGAAGATCTCCGTCAACCGCTCCTGATACGAAGGATGCACCACGTTGAGCCGAGGGTACATGCCCGTGAGCGTCTTGCCCTGATTGGAGACGGCCAGGTAGCCCTTCTCCGGCGTCCGGGCATGCTCACGGATCGGCGACAGCATGCTCCAGGACAGGCAGCAGTTGATCTCCGGGATGAAAGCGAAGTCGCCCGTCGCCTCGAACCGACGCAGCAGAATGTCAATGTAGTTGGGCGGGTGCCGCTCGACACCGCTTCCCGCCACCAAGTTCTCCGCGAGCATCGCGAAGCCGGGGCCCTGGTAGAACGCCACCGGGTAGATGAGCGTGTTCATCCCCGTCCACCGCAAGTAGGTCACCATGCGGTCGGCGGTCTCGCTGATGAAGCGCTGGCTGTCCTTCTCGAGGTGGCGGCCGCCGAAGCACTCGCTGAGCATCGGGTCTTCCCAATAAAGCCCCAGTGCGCGTCGGTTCTCTGCCGGCGGCAATGCCAAGGGCGGAAGCGCCTCGCCCAACTCGTAGACCTCGAACGCGCTGACGGCGGCCGGCTTGCCTTCCGCCCACGTCGTGAGAATCAGCGCTTGCTCCTTCTCCTTCGGCCACCAGAGCACGTCATAGCTCTGGATGCTGTTTGTTTGTGTTCTCGAACTCTTTCCCAGTCAGGACGCCGCCCTGCGTGTCGTAGGCACAGGGCGCCGAAGGGCAGTTGAGGATGACGTCGAAGGTGCGCGCCGCGTCGTCCGGGTAGAAGAGCTTCAACAGGTGCGGCCGGCCCGGATTGCGGACCTGGAAGCGGAACGCGAGGCGGTCGAATCTACTCCGGCCGCATTCGACGTAGGTCACACCGTCGAGGCTCGCCGTGCGGCTCGGTGCGGACTCGCGGTAGTTGTCCGTCCCGCGCAGCGCCGCCGCCTCGTATCGCGCCAAGAGCACGGGTGGACTGGCCGGCGGCGCTGCTTCCTGCGGTCCCAGCACCGTCAACCGTTGCCGGTAAACCGCTACCCCGTTGAACGCGTAACGCAACTGATACGTGCCCGCCGGCAACCGGAGGACCGGCGAAGTGAGGGTGACTTGGCTGTCAGCCTTCAACCGGAGAGCCTCCGCAAGAAGCGAGCGTTCCGGCTGAAGGCCGGTGAGGCTGACCTCCAGTCGGCCCTGGAGGTCGAAGGGGCAGGGATTCTTCACATCGAAGAGCAACGCCTCGTTCTTCTCCGCGAGGATCGCGCCGCACCGGGCAAGGACCAGTGGGGCGCCGCCGGCATCTCCGAAGGCGCGGCGCCATTGGCGCCTCACTTCGGCGTCGCTGAGCGGCCGGTCGTAGATCGCCACTTCGTCCAGAACGCACTCGCAGCCGCCCCACGACGGCTCCGGCGTGTGATAGGTGTCGCGGCCTCGATTGCCCAGGAAGAAGCGCGGATGCGCCTGCGGCTTCCAGGTCAGGCGCTCCCGCAAACCCCACGGTCGGTCGCCGCTGAAGAACGATAGGCGCTGGCCGTTGACGAAGATCTCCATGCCCGTTTGCGCCTCCCAGGTGACGACCACCTGCTGCCAGACGTCCTTCAACTCGCCCGGCAAGCTGGCGTTCAGAGTGTCTTTCTGGGGAACCACGCGCAGGTCATAGCGAAGTTGTCCTTGGTAAAACCAGAGCCAGATATTGTTGACGGGATTGGTTTCGACCGGCCCCAGCGGCGCGTCTTCCTTGAAGAGGCAGGGGGAGAACGCCTTGCGCTCGGCGAACGCCTCGCGCTCAAAGCTCGGCTTGAACCAGACTTCCAGGCTGCCCCTGGCCTTGTCGAGGTTGCCCGGCTCGGTATAGGCCAGAATGCTCTGGCGATCCAGGAAGATTCCCTTGCCCCGCAGCCCCTCCACCACCTGCACGCCTTCGCTCATCTCCGGCTGCGGATTGCCGGCCGCCTCGTCGGCAGCGAGCGGGTTCCGGCCGTCAAACGTCAGGTAGAACAGCCGCTTAGGCGGCGTCTCGGCGCCTTCTTCAGCCCGACTGGTCTGAACGGCCCACGAACACAGGCAGAACAGGACCGGCGCAGCGCCGATGAGGCCGCGCCGGCAGACCGCAAGATCATCCAACTCGCGCCATCCACGTGCCTTGGTCAAAGCGTCCATTTCCATTCTTCTCCTTGTAGTGCAGCTAACTCTGCGAATCCTCGCCTGTTGCGAGGCTCTGCCAACCGGCAGGCGTCCTGTGCCCGCCTCTCTTCCATCCAGCCAAACGCGCGGCTGCTCATGACATTCGCCGGACTTGCTGCCCTTTTCAGTCACTCCTCCAGGCGGCAAGTTGATAGGGTCCCAAGACTGCCTCGCGACCCTTGGCAGTCCGTGTCAGAACCGGCGAGGAGCCAAGCGGCTGCATGTTGCGCGGGGCAACGGAGTCGCGGAGCGCCACGTGCATCTCGCTCGGGGAGCGGTTCACGAGGTACAGATGACGTTTCCCTTCCACTTCCAGCGTGCGTCCAGCGACTTGATCGCCCAGCCCCGGGATCATCTCCCACTTCCCTTGCGGCAGCAGGCGAAACACCCGGGCGAAGCGCTCGACCTGCCCCTCGTGGCCGACCGTGCCGACGGTCCAGCCGCCGGTTGTGATGAGCATTGGATCGAAGAGGGCCATCGCATGGGCGTAGTACTCCATGAAATGGTCGTGCCCGGGCACGATCTGTGAGGCAAGCCATGACGGATCCCGGTACCAATCGGATTCCAGCGCTTTCCACCCTCCTCCGAGTGGGCCCTTAGCAGCACTGCTCTGACTCTCAAAATAGCGGTCGAAGAATTGCACGCCAAACCGTTCGGTGGTCTGGTATTCCTTGAGTTGGTCCTCGGCGAAATCCGCCGCGCGGATGGGGAGCAGGGCCTTTTCATCCTTCAACCCCGCCCATGCGAGGCGCCATCGGTAGTCGGTGGCGCTCATGAACTTCTGGATCACCACGCCCGGAATCCGCCCGAGCAGAAGCGGATCGACACCGGCTTCCCTGGTCTGAACCACCAATCGCTCGCCCTGCTCCCAGCGTCTTCTCTCTTCGGGCCTTACCACCGCCGGCACCCACAGCGACAGCACCAGTTGGAGGTCCGGTCGGTTGCTCCTCAAGAGGCGGGCTGCCTCGCCATAGTAATCCGCGATCTTTGCACAGCGCCACTGGATCCACCGGTCCTTGGCGTTGGCCAGCAGCCAATCGTAGCGCTGGCGGAATCGCGCCGGGTCTTTGGCATCCACGGGCAGCCTCAACCCCGTGTCCTTTTCGAACTCCGAGATTGTCCAATCGTCGTAGCTGACCTCCAAACCGCCAAGCTGAAGGAGTTGGCAATTGGTCAGGTGGAGCGTGATCCCGCCGAACGCCGGCGACTGGCCGTAGCGTGTCGCGAGCTCAGCCACCAGGGCGAGAACTTGCCGCTTGACGCGCGGATGGATCGCGTTGAACGCCGGTGGCCGGCCATGGAACGTCTCGCGCAACACCTGATTATCTTCGGTGACCGTGTTGAACGTCGGCTCACCGGCCTTGATCTTCTCCACGTCCGTGATTGCCGTCGACACCAATGAGGGCAAGTCGTGGACATTGAAGGTGGCATTGAACTTGAAGCCCCGCTCTTCAAACCGCTTCAAGAGGATATCCAGCCAGCCGGTCGTCGGGAAGTTGCTTCCCCCGCCAGCTCCCTTGCCGGTTCCCCGCGATTCCACCAGCGAATTGTAGATGGGGCCGTTGTACCAGACCGCCGGATGGAACAGCACGTTCTGCCCCGTGTAGTCCATGTAGTCGCAGAGATTGTTCGCGACGCGTTCAAACGCCTCGAAGCTCCTCCCGTCGCCCCCGAAGCACGAGGCCAGCGGGTAAGCGTCCTCCCAATAGAGACCGACCTGGCGCAAGCCCGGCCCGGCGCTTGCCGAGCTCGCGGGAAGCCCTCCTTCGATCTCGAAAACCTCCACGCTGACTGCCGCCGCGGGACAGTCTTGCGCCCAGGTGCAGAGGCGGATCCACTGATCCGCATTTCGCGCCCACAAGAGGCATTCCAGCGTCTGGAAACGCATGGACAGCGGGTAGGGGGTGCCCGTGAAGTAGCCTGTCTGGGCGTTGTACACGTCCTCTTCGGCGGGCGAGCACGCGGTGATTTCGCAGGTGCGCATCCTGTCGTCGGGATACTTGACCCGCAAGAGGTGCAGGCCCGTTTTCTTCAGTGTTGTGCGCACCACGAAGCGCGAGAACATCCCAGGCCCGGCCTCCCGGTAGCGACCGATCGACGAGTCTACGACCCGGCTCGTGCCGTCGTCGCAGAGAAGGTCCGGGCCAAGATCGCGCGTCAGATCAATCGACACAACCTTGTTGAGCTTGGGTTCTCCTACGGCCGGTCTTGCCCGTGGAGCAAGCACATAGAGAGTCGTCCGAAACAGCTCCTGGTCGCAGACGCGGACGATCAAGGTGTGCCGGCCGGCTTCCTCAGGCTGGAACTTCAACCTGGCAAGCGTCCTGTCGCGTGCGGGTATCGACAGAGGCAGGGACTCATCAGAGAGCCTGGACCCTTTGGCGGAAACGACCGAGAACGAAGCGTCGCCACGGAACGGGTTTTCGGCACTGTTGAAAACGGCAATCTCTACCGGTTCGGGCTTGCCGAGCAGGGCCACGCATTTCACCGGGTAGAAGCGGAGGGCATGTTCGGGCCGGAGCTGGGCCTCGACCCGCCCTTGATCCTCCAGCATCGCCTGCTTCACCTCGTCCTCGGAAACGGCCCGGTTCCAGATCTTCAGTTCATCAATAAGCCCGACAAAGCCCTGGCTGATAGTCATGCTGCCGCCCTTTGAGATGGTTCCCGTCACCGGCTCTCTGGCGTCGAGTTCCCCATCAATGTAGACTCGCCGCTCTTTCCCGTCGTAAACGCCGGCGATGTGGTACCACCTCCCGCGCTCAAGCGCGGTCTTGCTCAAGAGCATGTTCCCCGCCCATTTGCCATCCAGATCCATCATGAACCTGACGCGGTTGCCTCCCTTCTCCAGACCGAGACGATATGCTCGCTCCCTATTCCAGATCAGCCCTGCGTCGTGGGGCCCGTCCAGCCTGATCCATGCCGCAACGCTGACCGCCGTCTCGCAATCGAGGGCTTCCACGTACCCCACGGCCATGCCCGGGCCATTCCGCTCGAAACGCGCCGCCTTGCCGTACTTCCCCTCGGCCCAAGTCGCGTTCGGCATCACCGCGCTGCCGACCTTCCCACCCACAAACAGATCCCCATTCAGCCCCATGACGTTCGCGGCGGTGTCGCCCTGCCCCTCATCGAACGGCCAGTACGCCACCAGACCGTTGAGCGTCGAAGCGTCGGACGTAGAGGTCCTGGCCGTTTCCTGTCCGACGCAAGGGCCAACGAGAGCCGGGAAACACCCGGCGAAAACACAGAAGATGAACCGCAGCATCCCAAGATCCTCCGTCTTGCCCTGGCAAGGGCTTAGATTCCCACTCGCAAATTCTGCCGAGGAGCCCGAACTTCCTCAGCCATGAGCTTCTGTCCTTTCACGTTGCCACTCTACGTGCCACGCCCTTGTTGACGATGATCCGGAATCGTTCTCCCCGGATATTCAGCATCGGGCTCCCGTATTCCTCCCAGCCCGCCGGCGCCAACGGCTCGAAGGTGATCTCCCGGCCGACCTTCACGCCGCAGAGGGTCTCGATGTACGCCATGAGCAGCATCGCCGTCGGCCAGCCAAACCAGTAGCGCTGGATTGGTCGGGCAGTGTGCTTGTCGCAGATCTCAGGCAGTTGGAGCGCTGGAGTGAGAGCGTCGCGGAGCCAGTCGAGCAGGCCAGCGGCCTCGGCTGGAGTGGCCGCGCCACTCATGAGCTGCCCTAACGCTCCAAGCGGCCACGGGCTGAATGGCATGGTCTTGCTGCCGTCGCAGAGTTGGCGGTACTTGCCGTCGGCCGTGCCGCGAAAGCCCTGGTTCCGCTGGCTGTACGCGAAGCGCACGGTGTTCCGGTAGACCGGGTCCTCCGGCGGGCAGAAGCCGAAGCGCGGCAGAGAGAGCAGGTTGGGCATGTCGGCGTGGTCGTAGAGCAGGAACTGGCCCGGCCCACCGACCTCAAACGCGAACAGAGGTCCAAACTCCGGGTCGTCCACGACGGCATGGTGCATGATCCCCTCGCGAGCCTGAGCCGCCAGGTCGTCCATTCGTTGCGCGAGGGCCCCCTCCTCCCAGACCTCGCGCGCCAGGTCGGCGAGGCGCTCCAGCGTGCCGGCAAACATCGCGTTGCCCGGCACGAACAGCGGGAACACGCACCTCTCGTCGCTCGACCGCTCGGTCGAGGTGAACATGCCCGTTCGCGCATCCTGCCACGTGGCGACCTGCTCCACCACGTCGGCGACTGTCTGACGGACGCGGTCCTGCGCGACGAACTCGTCATCGCCGGTCGCTCGCCAGTACCGCCACAGTTCGAGCAAAGGGTAGCTTGCGAGGTCGAGCAATCGCGCTTCGCGGTGGCCGCGGCTTTCGCCCGTCGGCACGTAGGACTTGCCGGCGCCCGAACGCGCAATGGCGTTCCGGAAGTAGAAGGCCAGGTGACGCCGCGCCAACTCGGGTTTCAGGAACAGCCGCGCGCCGGCGATATGGAAGCAGTCCCTGGCGCAATCCACGGGCCACTCGACGTGGTCGCAGAGGCCGGCCGCCTCGACCACCGACGACAGCGCCTGGACCACAGCCGCGAAGGTGGCGGCCGACCCGAAGTGGGGGCCGGTGCTGGGCGAGCCCGGCAAAGCAATCATCCTCCGCTACACTTTGCTGTGGGAGAAGACCCGCGCCTGGCCGACGCCCGCCCCAGCGCTCTTCGTCGCCCGCAAGAGCACTCAGCACCTGACGTTCATCACCGACGGCCTGCCGAAGCGGAAGCTGCTTGACTGGACGACGTACCTCGCCGTGCCGCCGGAGTTCGAGATCCTCGGGTCGACCGGCTACTACGGCAATGTCGACTATCAACCCGCGTTCCAGTGTGAGCAACTGGGCGAGCAGGTGGTGGCCGGCCGGACCATGCGCGTTGCCCGCGTCTCCGCCAACAAGCCCATTCTCACCGGGCGACACTACATCTTCTCGCTCTTCAACGCGTTCGTCCGCTACCGGGAAGAAGCGGGTGAGCCCAAGGGCGACTCGACGAGCTTCCTCTATTGGAGTGAAGCCAACGACGGCACGGTCGTCGAGGCGCCACAGACCATTCCGGTGCGCCTCTTGCCGCCCCTGAACGGCAAGCAGCCCAAGAAGCGGGTGTGGCAGCTCTGGGGCTCGTTCTTCAGCAACATGGACGACCCGGCGATGCGGGAGACCGTACTCGACACCATGCAGAAAGCCGGCATGAACGACATTGTCTCGGGCGACCGGTGGGCCAGCGAGAACGCGCCGCGGTACGGGATCGAGCACACGCAGGGGCTCAACTTCGAGTCGTGGTCGCTCAACCTAAAGCCGTACTTGACAGAGCATCCGGCCGAGCGCTTGATCGACAAGGACGGGAAGCCTGCCGACGGTCTGCTCTGCACCACGCTGCTGTTGAGCGACTCCTGGAAGGCCGTCGAGGCGAAGCTGCAAGAGAAGATCGAGGCGATCCACGCAAACACGCTGGACTACGACTACGAATACTCGCCATACACCGGGCCGCATTCGTGCTACTGCCCCCGCTGCCTCGCCGCGTTCCGCGAGTACGCGAAGCTGCCGGCCGAGGCGAAGCTCGACGCGCAGGCCGTCAAAGGCCAGTACGAGGAGCAGTGGGTGGACTTCATGGCGCGCCGGGTCGCGCAGCTCTTCCGCCAGTTCAAGGACACCATCCACCGGCTGTCACCCGGCACGAAGTTCAGCACCTACAGCGGCTACCAGACGCCGGAGAACCCGAAGCAGTACGGAATCAACTGGAAGTACCTCGGCGAGCTGCAGGCGTGCGACCGCGTCGGTTGCGGGTACGGGCGGCCGGTCGAGGCGATTCCCGCGACCCTCGCGGGCGTAGCCGGGACCCCCGCGGTCTTCGGCGCCCTCATGCATCCGTACGACACCAGAGAAACCGTCCCGCAGATCCCCATGACGAAGGCGGTCTTGCTCCGTCGCGCGCTGGATGCAACCGGCGGAGTGCTCGTCTACGACCGGCTGCCGATGGATGGCCGCTCCTGGTTTGCCCTCGCCGGGACGACCCGGCTCGTGGCCCTCTACGAAGCCCTGTTCTTGACGGGCAAGCGCAGCGCCCTTCCCGGCTGCAACGAGGCACAGGTGCAGGTGTTGAGCGACGGCACAACGACGCTCGTCTGCGCGATGAACGGCGGGAGCAATGCCCTCTCGCTAACTCTTTCCATGCCCCCGCCGGCGGGCAGCGGGCAGGAGTTCTACAGCGGGCGGGTGGTGGCGGCGGGAGCGGCGGTGCCCCTGAGCCTGCTACCCGGCGAAGCGGCGGCGTTCGTGCTCGGTCGGTAGCGCGAGGGACGAAGGTGTCATACTCACCAATGGCCCCGCCTCCCAGACCGTCCTGATGGCAACTGCATTGCCGAGGTCCGGACGGGGAGTCCGCCGCGGAACATACTCAGCACGCAAGGCATTTCCTACATGCACCTTCCTTTCCTTGGGGCCCTGCCGCTGGCAGATACCGGCCGCCAGACCGCCGCGAAGGACAAGTGGTTCTGGGTGGCTGCTGTCGGCATTGCGCTCTGTGCCGGTTTCTGGGGGCTGAATGCAGCGGGGTTTTGGGGGCGCGACGAAGGTCGGTATGCGGAGATCGCCCGGGAAATGGTGGACTCGGGTGATTGGGTCACGCCGCACTTGTTGGCTGTCAAATACTTCGAGAAGCCGCCGTTGCTCTACTGGCTGACGGCGCTCTCCTTCAAGGCCTTCGGCTTGAGCTCGTTCGCCGGCCGGCTGCCGGCTGTGTTGTCGACGCTCCTGGCGCTGATCGCGGTCGGGTACCTCGGGTTGCGGTTTGCGGGCTCGGCAGTGGGCGCCACGGTGGTTCTCGTTCTCTCCACGAGCATGCTCTTCTGGGGGCTCGGGCGCGCGCTGGTCACCGACATGGTGCTCACCGGATGGTACACCGTGGCACTGGTCAGCCTGTTTTTCGCTTTCGAGGAGGAGCGGCCGCGCGCCGGCCGCTGGATGGTCTTGTTTGGCGTGAGCACTGCGTTGGCGGTGCTGGCCAAAGGCGTCATCGGGATCGTGTTGCCGGTAGGCACCGGCGTGCTGTGCGCGCTCTCATACCGGCGGCTGCCGGCGGCCTCCTGGCGCGCGACGGCTGTGGCGCTGGTCGCCTTTCTGGCCGTCGCTCTCCCCTGGTTCGTGATGGTCAGCGCGCGCAACTCCGAGTTCCTCCACTACTTCGTGGTGGATCAACACTTCCAGCGGTTCACGGGCGGCACCAATGAACACCAGAAGGCCTGGTGGTTCTTCCCCGCGGTCCTCACCGGGGGGTTGCTGCCGTGGACGGGTGCGCTGTTTGTGCGTGGACGAAAGAAGGAGAATCATCCGCCGGGCGACGAAGGCTCCGAGCGAGTGGGCCGGCTGCGCCGGTACTTGTGGTTGTGGGCGGGCGTTGTCGTGCTGTTCTTCTCCGCCTCCGGGTGTAAACTCGCGCCGTACGTACTTCCGGCGTTCCCGGCACTGGCGCTGTTGATCGCGCTGAATCTCGCTGGCGAATCGTCCGAGTCGGGCGCCGCCGGGCGCCGCCGGGCGGGCTGGGTCGCCGCAGTCTTCTGGACGCTGTTTGCTGTTGCCGTCATGGCCTACACGCGCAAGCAAGCCGACCTGCCTCCGGCGCGCGTGATGCCGCTGGCATGGAGCATGGTGGCAGTCAGCCTTGCAGCGGCGGTCGCCTTTGCGGGGTGGAGCCTGCGCCGGGCGCCGCTGCCGTGGATCCTGCTGCCCGGCGCCACGGCCGCCGTGGTCTGGCTGGCTCTAAACGGAGTCGCCGCGAGCCTGGAAGACGAACTGGGCAACCGGACGGTTGGGCTGGAGACGGCCAAGCAGATGCAGCCCGGTGATCTCACTGCGCTGTATCGGTGCCATGAGCCGGGATTCGTCTACTATACGCGCCAGCGCCCGATCCTGTTCGAGGTGAAGAACGAACTGGAGTTCGGCATGGAGCAGCAGTCGATGGGCGATTGGTACCGGGAGGGCGACGCGGCGTTTGTGGCGCTCATGCGCGGGCCGGCGCGGGTCTTCTGTTTCACCGACGCCGAGCAGTACGAGGGGGCAAAGAAGCGCTACTCCCCGCTCTACCCGGTGGCGTTCTCCTTGAAGCGCGTGGTGTTCTCCAATCGACCCGCGCCCACCGCCGCGGAGGGTGCGCGCCCATGACCCATTGCCCGAACGCTGGAGGAAACGCCAGTGGCGATTGACCCGACAACGAACCAGAATGCGACGCGCCGAGAGACCATGCTGGCATTCTCGCGCCCGTCTATCGGCGAAGAGGAAATCGCGGAAGTCGTCGACTCGCTCCGCTCCGGCTGGATCACCACCGGCCCGAAGGTCGCGCGGTTCGAGGCGGAGTTCGCCGAGTATGTCGGGGCGACGCACGCCATCGCGGTGAACTCCGGCACTGCTGGGCTGCATATCAGCTTGCTGGCACTCGGCCTGCAGCCGCGCGACGAGGTCCTCCTGCCGCCGCTCACTTGGCCTGCGACGGCCAACGCCATCGTGCTGGCCGGGGGCACGCCGGTCTTCGCGGATATCGACCCGGCAACGTGGAACTTGTCGCCGACGGAGGTGGCGGCGAAGATCACTTCGCGCACCCGGGCGCTCATGCCCGTTCACTTCGCCGGCCGGCCGTGCGCCCTGGGTGACTTGCAGGCGCTTGCGCAGAGCCACGGCCTGAAGATCGTCGAAGACGCCGCCCACGCCGCCGGGACCGCCTATGGCGGGAAGAAGGTCGGTGCGTTGAGTTGGAGCAGCGTCTTCAGCTTTCACCCCATCAAGAACATGACCACCGCCGAAGGCGGCATGGTCACCACCGACGACGAGGCGCTGGCAACGGAGCTCCGGCTGCTCCGCTTCCACGGCGTCACCAAAGACGCCTACAAGCGCGCCCAGGGGAAAGGGTCGGCGCAGTACGACACCGTGCGGGTGGGACTGAAGTACAATCTCACGGACATGTCGGCTGCGCTGGGCCTGCACCAGTTGCGTCGTTTGGATGAGTTCTGTAGGCGGCGCGCCGAGCTGGCGGGGCGGTACCAAGAGGCGCTGGCCGACCTCCCCGGACTGACCGTTCCGGCGCCGGCGCGACCGGAGGACTGCCACGCCTGGCACCTCTACAACGTGCTGATCGATTCCGCGCAGGCCGGTCTCTCGCGGGACGACTTCATGCTCGCGCTGCAGGCGGAGAACATCGGCACCGGGCTGCACTTCACCGCAGTGCACCTGCACACGTACTATCGGGAGCGCTACGGCTGCGCTCCCGGCGACTGCCCGGTGGCAGAGCAGGTATGCGACCGAATCGTGTCGCTGCCGCTGTATCCGGGCATGACCGACCAAGACCAGGCAGATGTGATCGCGGCGGTCCGGCGAGTCGTCTCCCGGTAGCCCTCAAGGGAACTTCCCAGATGCTCTTGCTCGAACAACCCCGCCCCGCGGACCGCGTCGACGTTTCCGTCGTCGTCCCGGTCTACAACGAGCAGGAGAACCTGCCGGAGCTGCTGGAGCGGCTGACCAAAGTGCTCAGCGGCCTCGATAGGACCTACGAGATGGTCTTCGTAGACGATGGCAGTTCCGATGGGTCGGTGGCGTGGTTGCGGGAGCGGGCGCGGCAGGACAAGCATTTGGGCGTTGTCGAGTTCCAGGCGAACTTCGGTCAGCACGCTGCCGTGTTCGCCGGACTGGAGGCCGCTGCGGGCGACGCGGTGGTCACTCTGGACGCCGACTTGCAGAACCCGCCGGAGGAGATCCCCAAGCTGCTGGCGGCCCTCGACGAGGGACACGACGTCGCGGCGGGTTGGCGGTCCAATCGGCAGGATCCGCTCCTGCGCCGGGTGGCGTCGTACCTGGTCAACCGGCTCATGTCCCGCGCCACCGGGGTGAACCTGCACGACTACGGTTGCATGCTGCGCGCCTACCGGCGCGAGGTCGTGGACTGCTTGTGCGCGTGCGCCGAGCGGAGCAGTTTCATCCCAGCGCTGGCGAACGTCTTCGCGCGGTCGGTGGTGGAGGTGCCGGTCGAGCACGCGGCACGGGCCCGCGGGGACTCGAAGTACAGCCTGAGGAAGCTCGTCTCGCTGAACTACGATCTGCTCACCGGTTTCTCCGTCCTGCCCATTCACTGGGTGAGCAGCATGGGCCTGCTGATGGCGTTGGCTGGGTTTGCTTCCGGCGCGTTTCTCTTGCTGCGCCGGCTGTTGATGGGGCCGGAAGCGGAAGGCGTGTTCACGCTCATGGCTGTGCTGTTCGTCTTCACCGGCCTGCAACTGCTGGCGGTCGGGATGGTCGGTCAGTACATCGCCCGCACCTACTCCGAAGCGCGCGCCCGCCCGCGGTACGTCGTCCGCAAGCTGCACGGGCGGCTGTCGTCGGCGAGCTGCTTCCCGGCGCCGGCCAACGCGCCGAGCGCGGAGGGTGACGCATGCCCCGAGTGATTGTGCTGGGGTACCACGAGCACTGCGTGGTGGGTCTGGAAGAGCTGCTGGGGGCCGGCGCCGAAGTAGCGGCGCTGGTGACCCACGAAGACAGCCTCAACGAGAATCTCTGGTTCCCCACCCCGGCGCCCGTGGCGCACGAGCGAGGCATTCCCGTCTACACGCCGGAGGACGTGAACGAGCCGCAGTTCGTGAAGCTGCTGGAGGGGCTGGCGCCCGACGCGATCTTCTCCTTCTACTTCCGGCAGCTCGTGAAACAGCCGATTCTCGACCTGCCGCCGTTGGGCGCCTACAACCTGCACGGTTCGCTGCTCCCCAAGTACCGCGGGCGTTGCCCGCTGAACTGGGTGCTGGTCCACGGCGAGTCGGAGACCGGTGTCACGCTCCACCACATGGTGCTCCGCGCCGACGCGGGCGACGTCGTTGCGCAGGCGGCTGTGCCCATCGACTTCGCCGACACCGCGCTCTCCCTGCACCACAAACTCATCGCGGCTGCGCGCGAGCTGCTGCGTCGCTGGCTCCCCGAAGTTCTGGCCGGAACAGCGCCTCGAACGGTGCAGGACCACGCCCAGGCTACCTACTTCGGCGGCCGCAAGCCGGAGGATGGGCGAATCGCCTGGCAGGCCCCGGCCGATTCAATATACAATCTCATCCGCGCCGTCACCCACCCTTACCCGGGCGCCTTCACGACGTACCGGGGCAGGCGGCTTTTCGTCTGGCAGGCCCAGCCGCTGGCCGCTGAGCCGAGCCGCGGCCGGCCCGGGGAGGTCGTAGCGGCCGACAGCGAAGGCCTCCTGGCAGCCACGGGCGCCGGTCTGCTGCGGCTGAACGCCCTCGAGTTCGAAGGCGCCCCAGAGATGTCCGGCGCGCAAGCCTGCGAACAAGGAGTCCTCGAGACAGGAGCCCGTTTCGGCCAGGACGGCTGAGGCAAGGACGCGCGTTCGTCCGCGAGCAGGCCGTTTCCTCTCGTTACCCGTCACTCGTTACCCGTCACTCCCAGGAGGTCGTTCCCAACCATGAAAGTACTCATTACCGGCGGCGCGGGGTTTTTGGGCTCCCACCTGGCAGATGCGTTCATCGCCCGCGGCGACGAAGTATTCTGTCTCGACACCGGCTCGGAGCAGAAAGTCAAGCACTTGCGCCCGAACCCGCAGTTCCACTACATCCACGAGTCCGTGCTCAATGAGGACATGGTCGAGGCCATGGTCGCCCGGGTGGACTTGGTCTATCATTTGGCGGCGGTAGTGGGCGTCGAGCACTACGTGGCTGATCCGTACAAGGTGCTCAATGTGAACGTCAACGGGACTCAGAACGTCCTGCGGGCATGCCACAAGCACGACAAGAAGGTGGTGTTCAGCTCCACCTCCGAAGTCTACGGCCGCAACACCAAGGTGCCGTTTTCGGAAGATGACGACCGCGTGCTGGGCTCCACCCGGATCGACCGCTGGTGCTACTCAACATCCAAAGCCGTCGGCGAGCACTTCGCCTTCGCCTACGCCAAGATGGGGCTGCAGGCCGTGATTATGCGGTATTTCAACGCCTACGGCCCGCGATTGGATGCGCTCGATCAGGGGCGGGTCATCACCATCTTCCTCGGGCAAGCGCTGCGCGGCGGCCCGCTGACCATCGTCGGCGACGGCATGCAGACCCGCTGCTTCACCTATGTCTCCGACACCACCCGCGCCACAGTCGCCGCCGGCCTGGAGCCGGCCGCAGTGGGCGGGATCTTCAACATCGGCAACGACCGCGAGACCACCATCCTCGAGCTGGCGGAGCGCGTGCGTGACCGCATCGACGAGACGCTGCCGCTCGAGTTCGTGCCGCAGGAGCGGATCTACGGCGAGAGCTACGAGGACATCCCCCGCCGTGTGCCCGACATCACCCGGATGCGGGAGGTCCTCAAAGTGACGCCCGACGTCTCCCTCGCCCACGGCCTGGCGGAGACCGTGGAGTGGTTCCGCAACGAGATCGCGACCAACCCGGTCCCCCCAACCGTCATTGCCGGCGAAGGGGAGTAGCGCTTCCACAGAGAGCGCGGTCAGGACGCCCCAACTGGTTGGGGCACTGCTCCGCACGTCCGGTCCCCGAACAAGTTCGGGCGTCTCGCGGTGGCGTCTCCCGCCGACGCGGCGCCTCGCTCTGGAGGTGCCCACATTCCCATGCAGCTCGGTCTCAAAGTCGACGTAGACACCTTTGTCGGCACCCGCGACGGTGTGCCGCGGCTGCTGGCTACCTTTGCCGACCTCGGTGTTCGCGCTACGTTCTTCGTGTGCGTCGGCCCCGACAACTCGGGCAAGGCGATCCGGCGGGTGTTCCGGCGCGGGTTCATGACGAAGATGCGCAACAGCAGCGCCTTGAAGCTCTACGGGGTCCGCACCATGCTCTCCGGCACGCTGCTCCCGGCTCCCCACATCGGCACGCAACTGCGCGACACCCTCCGCGCCATTGCCGACGCCGGGCACGAAGTCGGCCTCCACGCCTACGACCACGTCCGCTGGCACGACTGCCTGCCAGGGATGGCAGCGCCGGAGGTGTCGGCCGAGCTGCTGCTGGGCACCGAGGCGTTCCGCGCAGTCTTCGAGCGCGACCCGCGCTGCGCCGCCGCCCCCGGCTGGACCTGCACCGCCACGAGCCTGCAGGCACAGGACGACCTGGAACTCGAGTACCAGAGCGACTGCCGCGGCCACGGCCCCTTCCTGCCGCGCGCCGACGGCTACACGGCTGCGACGCCGCAACTGCCCACCACGCTTCCCACCATGGACGAACTGCTGGGCACCGGCCTGAGCGTCGCCGAGTCGGCCGATCACCTGACCCGGGCCGAGCTGGCACCCGACTACAATGTCTTCACGCTCCACGCAGAAGTGGAAGGGCGGTACTGCCCGGACGCCTTCTCGGAGTTGCTTGCCGCCTGGCGCGCCAGGGGCGTTCTGTTCTGCGCGCTCGGCGAACTGGCGGAGGCGGCCGCAGGCGGTGGGTTGGCGCTGCCCACGTGCCCGTTGACCAACGGAACGCTGCCCGGGCGGGCGGGGACGGTGGCGATGCAGGGGGAAACAGTGGCGGGGGAACCGGGGGGAGATGCGAGGCGAGGGGTTCGGCGGTCGGCAACGCCTCCAGGAACTGGAGCGCGGTTGGGGCCGGGGTCAGCGCGACGCCAGGGGTTTCCCCAGGGCCCGTAGCACCTCGCCCTCCGTCGGCTCGGGGCCGGGCTGCGTCTCGCCCATGAACGCGAGCACGCGACTGTGGAGCGCCTCGAGGTCTGTGTTCCTGAGCCGATCCTCGAAGAGGGCCAAAGCCTCTTCTTGAGCAACTGCGGCAGCCACGGTTGCGTTGATCAGGTTGTTGAGCGACACGCCCTGGCGCTTCGCCAGGAACTGCGCCTTCCGCTTCAGAGTGTCCTGCATACGCAGCGACAGAGTTGCCATCAGCGCACCTCACCGAGGGGGTATCGAGTTGCGAACTCGTTGGGCGTCATGGCCGTCCAGCCGTGCGGCGGCAGGTCCGTCAGCCGGTAGTGTGCAATGTTATAGGTCGCCACGATGGCGGCTCCCTGGATGGCTGCGTCGACGAACCTCAGACCTCCTGATCCGGGTCGGAAGCATTTTGGGACCATTTGCTCATTTGCGGTTCGAGTCGGCGAGTGTGTAGCGGAGTTGCAGGGTGGTGCCGGGGTAGGTGAACTCGGTCTCGTTGAGGCAGTCGAGCAAGTGCTGGATGGTACGGTTGGAGCGGGGAGTGGCGAAGGAGTGGACTCGTATGGTTAGGGTGTGTGCCGTGGGGTCGGGTTCCAGGTCAGCGTCGGCGCGGAAGAGCT